>ERZ778022.89-NODE-89-length-335749-cov-9.817349_pt1 | contig 335749 bp, 318 predicted proteins | sample MGYA00375752_ERZ778022 | MGnify/ENA primary metagenome ERZ778022 (study PRJEB29350, sample SAMN05389826) | bioreactor metagenome | isolation source: Thiocyanate bioreactor | place: South Africa: University of Cape Town | collected 2014-04-04 ...
GGCCGAGCAGCTTGGGGATCGAGGGGCCGTAGAGATCGGCATCGAGGATGCCGGTCCTCAGCCCTTCGGCGGCAAAGCCGAGCGCCAGGTTGACGGCGACGGTGGATTTGCCGACGCCGCCCTTGCCGGAGCCGACGGCAACGATATGGCGGACGCCGGGGACGGCCTCGCGCGGCGGCGGGCCGGGACGGCCCTGCGCCTTGGCCTGGCCGGTGGCGGCCTGGGCGCGGTCGGAGGTCAGCGACACCATGACCTTGCGGCCCTCGGCGACCTTCTCGGCGGCCGCCTGGGCAGCGACGCGCGCCGGGCCGAAGGCGGCCTCCATGCCAGGAGCAACGGAAATGGCGAAGGCCACGGCGCCGGTGGTGACGATGATCTCGCTCAGACCGCCATAGCCGGCAAGGTCGCCGCCGCCGGGGATTTCGACGGTGGCGAGCGCGTTACGGACGGCGGTGGCGATGAGTTCATTGGCCATGGACTGATGGTCTCGCTTACCACGCGGGTGTGAAGGGGCTCAGGAGTAAAACGTCATCCCCGCCGAGCCTGCTCTCGCCGCTACATTGGCGAAGTTCGATTTGAGCGCCGCGATCAATCCATTCACAGGTGACCGGGCTGGTTTGCCAGGGCCAAGCCTCGGCAACTGCACCCTCAGCATCGAAACGAATATCGCTCCCATCTCGGGAATAGCTGCCGCTTGCCTCAAAGAACTCGCCGACGGCATCGTAGAAGGTCACATTACCCAGTTCACCCAGGCACATGTGGCGACTCTGAAACGCCCAGCAGGCGTCCGCAGCACTCGCCGCGCCGGGCAGAAGCCCCAACAGCGCGGCGCCGCGGAAGAGCAGCACAGCGCTGGCGGGTGGCTTTACCGTCGCCTCCTTTAGAGGATCGACTGGCCCGTGCCCTTCCAGTCCTTGACGAACTGCTCGAGGCCCGACTTGGTCAGCGGGTGGTCGGCCAGCTTGTAGATCACCGCCGGCGGGATGGTCGCGACGTCGGCGCCGGCCAAAGCCACTTCGGTGATGTGGTTCGGGGTACGGATCGAGGCCGCGAGGATCTCGGTGGCGAACGAGTAGTTGTCGTAGATGGTGCGGATGTTCTCGATCAGCTCGACGCCGTCGGCGTTGATGTCATCGAGGCGGCCGATGAACGGCGAGATGTAGGTGGCGCCGACCTTGGCCGCCAGCAGCGCCTGGTTGGGCGAGAAGCAGAGCGTGACGTTGGTCTTGATGCCTTCCTTCGAGAAGGTCTTGCAGGCCTTGAGGCCGTCGATGGTCAGCGGCAGCTTGACGACGACATTCTCGGCGAGCTTGGCCAGCACGTGGCCCTCGGCGATCATGCCGTCATAGTCGGTGGCGGCGACTTCGGCCGACACCGGACCCGGGACGATCGAGCAGATTTCCTTGATCACGTCCTTGAACTGACGGCCGGACTTGGCGATCAGCGAGGGATTCGTCGTCACGCCGTCCAGCAGGCCGGTTTCATAGAGATCGCGGATGTCCTTGATCTCGGCGGTATCGACGAAGAACTTCATTTCGGTCCCCTCCAAGGGAGATGGTTTAGCTGCTCTTTAGGTAGTCACAATCGGGACGCCAGACAACGCCCGACCATCGGCTTTAGCGGATCGCGGCAAGCATCTTGTCGGCTAGTTCGCCGATGCGATCCTCGGGGATTCCCGCGACGTTGATGCGACTGTCGTTGATCATGTAGACGCCGTCATCGAGCTTCAACTTGGTGACGACATCCTCGGGCAGGCCGAGCAGCGAAAACATGCCGGTGTGCTCGGCGATGAAATCGAAATCCGTCGAGTTCGAGCGCTGCCGGATGGCGTCGGCAAGTTTGACGCGCAGGCGCTTCATCCGTTCCCGCATCTCGGTGAGTTCGGCTTCCCACTCGGCGCGCAGCTCCTTGTCCTCGAGGATGACGCGGACGATCTCCGCACCATGGTCGGGGGTCTGGCTGATGGTGGCGCGGATGACGTTCTGCATCTGCGAGGAGACCACGTCGGCACTGTCGGAATCCCGGGCGATCGCGATGGCGACGCCGGCGCGCTCACGGTAGAGGCCGAAATTCTTCGACGCCGAGAAGGCGACCATCGCCTCGGGCACCGACGAGACGACCTTGCGCACCCCGTAGGCATCGGCCTCGAGGCCGTCACCGAAGCCGAGATAGGCGAGATCGACCAGCGGGAAGGCGCCGGTGCGCTTCAGGCTCGCGACCACCTGGTCCCACTGCGCATTGGTGAGGCTGGCGCCGGTCGGGTTGTGGCAACAGCCATGCAGCAGGACGATATCGTCGGAGGTGAGGGTATCGAGTGCCGCCAGCATGGCCGGGAAATCGACGATGCGGGTCTTGTGATCGAAATACGGGTAGTAGACCGGGGTCAGGCCGGCGAGTTCGGCCATCGGCCAGTGGTTCGGCCAGCTCGGGTCGGAAATGAAGATCCGGCCCTTGGGACGAGCGCGACCGAGCACGTTCATCAGGATCGACAGCGCGCCGGTGCCGCCGGCGCCGTTGACGCAGCGGATGCGCTTGTTATCGACCACGCCACCGAGCGCCAGGTCGACGATGGCGGCGGAGAATTCCTTGTTTCCGACCACGCCCTTGTAGGTCTTGGTCTTGGCGCTATCGAGGATGCGCTGCTCGGCCTTCTTCACCGAACTCATGACGGGCGTGACGCCCTTGGGATCTTTGTAGACGCCGACGCCGAGGTCGATCTTTCCGTCACGGGGATCGGCGGCATACTCGGCCATCAGCACGAAAATCTTGTCGAGCGTGGCCTTCTTCAGGGTCTCAAACATCAGGTCTGTCCGGGGAAAACGAGAGCGGGGGTGTTATAGGCGGTGGCGAAGGAATTGCAACGGGGCGGATAGTCGGGGGGTTGGCATGTGGCCCCACCCCACCAACGCTGCAGTGAGCGTCTCCCTCCCCCTTGTGGGGAGGGATCAAGGGTGGGGGTGAGCCACAGGCACCAGCCCTACCGTTTCAACCCGGCGATCAGCTGCGGCACCACTTCGAACAGATCGCCCACCAGCGCAATGTCCGCGATTTTCATCAGCGGCGCCTCCGGATCCTTGTTGATGGCGATGATCTTCTTCGCGCCCTGGATGCCGGCGAGATGCTGCAGCGCGCCGGAAATGCCGATGGCAATGTAGAGATCGGGCGCGATGATCTTGCCGGTCTGGCCGACCTGCCAGTCGTTGGGGGCGTACCCGGCATCGACCGCGGCGCGGGTGGCGCCGACGGCGGCGCCGAGCACCTTGGCGAGCTCCGAGACCAGCGCGAACTTTTCCGCCGACCCGAAGGAGACACCGCCGGCGACGACGATCTGGGCCGTCGAGAGCTCCGGCAGATCGCTCTCGGTGCGATGTGCGGCGAGGAAGCGAGCGACTGCCGCGACGCCGGCTTCGACCGGATGGATCGGGGCATCATTGCCCGTAACCGCCGGGCGGAAGGCCGAGGCGCGGATGGTGAGCAGGTGCTTATTCTGCCCGGATGACACCGTCTCGATGGCGTTGCCGGCATAGATCGGCCGGTCGAAGCGGGTCGGGCCGTGGATGGCGACGACGTCGGTGACCGGCATGAGATCGAGTTTGGCGGCGAGGCGCGGGATCGCATCGCGACCGGTCGCAGCGGCGGCCGCAACGATGTGGGTGTAGGGCTCGGCGAGCCGGGCGAGCAGCGCCGCGACGGCCTCGGGAGACAAACTGGCGAGGGCGGCGCTGTCCGCCACAAGCACCTTCTCGACGCCGGCAAGCTTTGCAGCCTCGGCCGCAACGGAGGAGACGCCCTGCCCTGCGACCAGCAGGTCGACCGGACCCAGCGTTTCGGCCGCAGCGACGATGCGGGCAGTGGCGGCGGAGAGCGTGCCGAGATCGTGTTCGGCAAGGACCAGGACAGCCATCACAGGGCCTCCAGCTCGGAGAGTTCAGACTGAACTGCTGCGGTCAGTTCGGCAGCATCGGCGACCCGGTGCCCGGCCACGCGTTCGGCCGGCGGGCTCACTTTCTCCAGCTTGAGCCTCGGCGTGAGATCGATGCCGAACGCGGCGGCAGGGCGCACGGCGAGTGGCTTCGAACGCGCCTTCATCACCATGGGGAGCGCAGCGTTGCGCGGGGTGTTGAGGCGGAGGTCGGCCGTGACGATGGCGGGCAGCGAAACGCCGATGGTGGCGCGGCCGTAGTCAACCTCGCGGGTGACCTCGAGCCCGTCGCCCACCACCCTGATCTCGGAGGCGAAGGTTGCCTGGGGCCAGCTGAGCAGGCCAGCCAGCATCTGGCCGACCTGGTTGGAATCGTCGTCCACGGCTTGCTTGCCAAGCAGCACCAGGTCGGGCTTTTCCTCGGCGACGACGGCCCTGAGGAGCTTTGCTACCGCCAGGGTTTCGACCCGGCCGTCAGCTTCGATCAGGATGCCGCGATGGGCGCCCATGGCGAGGGCGGTGAGGATGACGTCGTTGCTCTGCTTTGGCCCGATCGAGACGACGACGATCTCGCTGGCGTGCCCGGCCTCGCCCAACTGCACGGCAGCTTCCACGGCGTGCTTGTCGAACGGGTTCATCGACATGCGGACGTTCTCGGTCTCGACGCCCGAGCCATCGGGACGGACACGGACGCGCACAGCGTGATCGACGACGCGCTTTACGGCAACGAGGATTTTCATCGGTTCCTCCAGTGTTGCCGGGTGTTTGGCAAATATGACGGAGAGGGGCAAGTTCAGGCGGGGAAATTCTGACTAGCGAGAGGGAAGTTGAGAGAATGAAGTGCCCCCACCCACCGGCGTCATTCCCGCGCAGGCGGGAACCCAGGGGGATCTCTCAAAGAGCTGTGGACCCAGAGACATCGCACTGGGTCCCCGCCTGCGCGGGGATGACGCCGGTGGGTGGGGCCCATCTTGAGTGCCACGCCACCGCAAGATCGTACCTTCGGCGGGTTGACGCCCTACCCTCGTCCCCGCACAGTGCGTGCTTACTAGCATTCAGGTTTTCCATGCCCGTTATCAATCGTATCGCGGAATTCGCCGACGAGGTCGCCGAATGGCGCCGCGACTTCCACGTTCATCCCGAACTTCAGTACGACCTGCCCCGCACATCGGGGAAAGTTGCCGACCTGCTCCGCTCCTTCGGCGTCGACGAGGTGGTGACCGGCATCGCCCAAAGCGGCGTGGTCGGAGTGATCAGGGGGCGCGGACCGGGCAAGACCATCGGCATTCGCGCCGATATGGACGCGCTGCCGATCCTCGAACGGACCGGGCTCGACTATGCCAGCCAGACGCCCGGACGAATGCACGCCTGCGGACATGACGGACACACCGCGATCCTGCTCGGCACGGCGAAATACCTGGCCGAGACGCGCAATTTCGACGGCAATGCCGTGATGATCTTCCAGCCGGCCGAAGAAGGCGGCGCCGGCGGACGCGCCATGGTGGAAGCCGGGATCATGGACCGCTTCGGCGTCGACGAGGTCTATGGCCTGCACAACATGCCGGGGCAGGACGCGGGCAGCATCGCCATGCGGGTCGGCGGCCTGATGGCGGCGAGCGACGAATTCAACATCGTGGTCGAAGGTCAGGGCGGGCACGCCGCCTGGCCGCAGAACACGGTGGACCCGGTGATGATCACCGCCCAGCTGATCACCGCGCTGCACACCATCGTCTCCCGCGATATCGACCCGATCCGCTCGGCAGTGCTGTCGGTGACGATGATGCAGGGTGGCGAGGCGTTCAACATCATCCCGCAGAAGGTGAAGCTCACCGGCACGGTGCGGTCGCTGAACGACGAAGTGCGCGACCTGATGGAAGAGCGGCTGAAGGCCGTGACCAAGGGCATCGTCGAGACCTTTGGCGGCAAGGCCGAGGTCACCTATCGCCGCGGCTATCCGGTGGTCGAAAACACGCCGGACGAGACCGCCTATGCGGCGGCGATCGCCGCCACGGTCGTGGGCGAGGATCGGGTGGATGCCAATGTCGACCCCAAGATGGGCGGCGAGGATTTCTCCTACATGCTGCAGGCCCGGCCAGGCGCCTATGTGTTCCTGGGAAACGGGCCGAGCTCGGAGCTGCACTCGGACACCTACAACTTCAACGACGAGATTATCCCGGTGGGGGTGAGCTTCTTCGTCAAGCTGGTCGAGGGCGCCTCGCAAAGATAGCAGTGGGTGGAGCACTCGATATTCGCCCAACGGCCTGCTTCCCGCCGCCCGCAGACTCGTCGATAGTTAGCGTCCTAGCCATCGCGAATTACCCTGCCAGATGACCGCCTCCCCTTCCGCCGGCACCGTCGTTCGCCGGACCCTTGTCACATTGCTGATCTCGGCGGCCGGCGGCGGTGTTGCGGCGCTGGTCAACCTGCCCGCGGCGTGGCTGATGGGCGGCGCACTGGCGGTGGCGATCGCGGCACTGATGGGCGTCAAGGTGATGCTGCCGACCTGGCTGCGCGACGCCACCTTCGTCCTCACCGGGCTGTCGATGGGCGCGGCAGTGGCGCGCGACTCGCTGGCGCTGATGGTGCAATGGCCGGTGACGCTGGCGGCGCTGGCGGTCGAACTGATCCTCATCATCACGCTCACCGGGTTTCTGCTGCGCAAGCTGTTCGGGCTCGACCGTGGCACCGCCTATCTCAGCTCGTTCCCCGGGCACCTGAGCTTCGTGATGTCGATCGCGGCGGCGGGCGTCGGGGATTCACGGCAGATCATCATCATCCAGGTGATCCGCATCCTGATCCTCACCATCTGCGTACCGATCGGGGCGCTGTTCCTGCCGATCGGCCATTACGAAGGCGCGCCCGTGCAGGCGCCGATGGGGTTCGAAACGCTGCTGCCGGTAGGGCTCGCCTGCGCCGTCGCCGGCTTCATCCTGACCAAGCTGCGCGCGCCGGCCGGCTATGTGCTCGGTGCCATGGCGGTGGCGATCTGCGCCAAGTTTGCCGGGCTGTTCGAGGGCGCGATGCCGCAGCCGCTGCTGATCGCGACGTTCATCCTGATCGGCGCGTTGATCGGCTCGCGCTTCAACGGCATCACCCGGGCCGAGTTCAGCCAGGCGGCGATCGGCGGCCTCGCCGGCACGGCGCTGACGGTCGCCATTGCCACGGTGGTGACGCTGGCGGTGGCGCCGTTTGTCGACATGCCGTTCGGCCAGATCTGGCTCGGGCTGTCGCCGGGGGCGCTCGAAGGCATGGGCGCGCTCGGTATCGCGCTGGGCTTCGATACGGCGTTCATCGCCGCGCATCACGTCAGCCGGCTGCTGATGCTGACCTTCGCCATCCCGGTGGTCGCGATGCTCATTCGCGACAAGGAGTTGCCGTAAGTCTCCGGATCGGACAGGAAACCCTGCGACTTTTGCCGAAAGCGCCCCGGCCGACTTGCGGGAAGCCGCAAGCCCGCCCAAATTCTCCGGCAAACGCCTCCCGACCCACGGAGATTCACATGCTGCGTCCGCTTGCCCTTGCCGCCGTCGCCACCACCCTGTTCATCGCCGGCCCCGCAATGGCGCGCGAGAACTGCGACATGAACGGCACCCGCCCTGGGCTGACGGTGGAGTTCGGTATTTCGATCGGCGGAAAGAAGGGCGGCGACGGCGACAGCTTCAACCAGGACATCGTCAAGATGGAACTGCGCAAGCGCGGCGTGAACGCCCGTTCGGTCAGCAAGGCCTCGGACGGCTGCATCGAAGCCTTTGTGCAGTACCCGGATGGCTCCTGGCACAGCGACTATTACGACCCGGACACCTGGGAACAGGTGGACTGAGGTTTCGGACTAGCGCTTCGGTTTCCTCCTGAACGCCACGCCCAGCTCGGATGTCGAGAAGAAGGCAAAGCCGTTGGCCTCTAACCGGAGCTTGCTCTTGCGGCGCTCGGCGCCGTGCGACAGCTCCAGCGGTTCGAGAGCTTCCCCACCGGACAGCGTGACGATGATCGGATCGGCCGACAGGTTGAACAGGCAGGTGATGGCGCCATCCTTGCCGATGCGCCGGAAGGCGAGCAGCGGTTCGGCGACCTTCAGGAACTCGATATCGCCTGAGGCGAAGACCGGGTGCGCCCGGCGGAAGGCCAGCGCCCGGCGGTAGAAGTTCAGCGTCGAGTCGGGGTCGGCGTTCTGCGTCGCGACATTGAGGGCTGAGTGGTTCGGCTTCACCGGCAACCACGGTTTGCCGGAGGAGAAACCGTTCGGGGCCTCCCCTTCCTCCCATGGCATCGGGGTGCGGGCGCCGTCGCGCCCCTTGTACTCGGGCCAGAAGCGGATGCCGGGCGGGTCGGTCAGTTCCTCGAACAGGATGTCGGCCTCGGGCAGGCCCAGTTCCTCGCCCTGGTAAAGGCAGACCGATCCCTTGAAGCTCAGCAGCATCGCGGCAGCCTGCCGGGCCAGGTCGGCGAGGTTCTGCGCGTACGGGGCCCAGCGGGTCAGATGGCGGTTGACGTCGTGGTTGGAAAAGCTCCAGCACGGCCAGCCGTTCGGCGCCCCGGCGAAGAATTTTGCCATCTTGGTGCGGAAGTGTTCGGCGGTGAATTCCGGGCCGAGCATGTCGAAAGTATAGGCCATGTGCAGCTTGTCGCCGCCGGACGTATACTCCTCCATCAGTTGCAGGCCGCGATGACTGTCGCCGACTTCGCCGACCGTGGTGGTGCCGGGATACTGGTCGAGCAGTTGGCGCACCCGCTTCAGGAACCCGACGTTCTCAGGCTGGCTCTTGCCGAACTTGTGGTCCTGCATGTCGTAGGGGTTGACGGCATATGGCAGGTGCCTCGGGCGGCGAGCCGGCGGATTGCTGCGCAGTTGCCGGTCGTGGAAATAATAGTTCACGGTGTCCAGCCGGAAGCCGTCGACGCCGCGTTCAAGCCAGAAGCGCATGACATCGAGCACCGCATCCTGGACGTCCGGATTGTGGAAGTTCAGATCGGGCTGCTCGATCAGGAAATTGTGGAAGTAGTACTGCCCGCGGCTGGGGTTCCACTCCCAGGCGCGGCCGCCGAATACGCTGGGCCAGTTGTTGGGCGGCGAGCCGTCGCGCTTGGGGTCGGCCCAGACATACCAGTCGGCCTTGGCATTGGTGCGGTTGAGCCGGCTCTCGCGGAACCATGGATGCATATCCGAGGAGTGGGAAAGCACCTGGTCGATGATCACCTTGAGGCCCAGCGCGTGGGCGCGCTCGATCAACTGGTCGAAATCCTCGAGGCTGCCGAACAGGCGGTCGACTTCCTTGTAGTCGGAGACGTCATAGCCCATGTCCTTCTGCGGCGACTGGTTGATGGGCGAGAGCCAGATGCAATCGACGCCGAGGCTGGCGATATGGTCGAGCCGGCGCATGATGCCCGGCAGATCGCCGATTCCGTCGCCATTACTGTCCTGAAACGAGCGCGGGTAGACCTGATAGATCACCGCGCCGCGCCACCAATCCGTCATCGAAGTCTCCGTCGTTCGCGCCCGAGTGTCGCGACGGGCGGCCAGAAAGGCAATCGCTTTGACGGCATGGGAGTTCCGCGCCGATTGCGGCGCAGTTAGCTTCGGCGCTAGAACTTATCCGGTGGCGCGAGGGCGCCGCGGGGGACTCGAGATGCAACAGATTCCAATCAACTGGCTGGCCGTCATCGTGGCGGCAATCATCCGACTGGCCGTGGGCACCGTCTGGTATTCGCCCGCCCTGTTCGTGAAGCCATGGCAGGCGCTGACCGGCGTGACGCCGGAGAGCATGAAGGCGGGGCTCGGGCGTGCCGTCGCCGTCGACGCGGTGCTGTCGCTGATCATGGCGTTCATCCTGCTGCACGCCGTGACCTATGCGGGCGCAACCGACATTTTCAGCGGCGCCGCGGTTGGTGCGCTCAACTGGCTGGGCTTCGTCGCCACCACCTTTCTGGGTCTCTGGCTCTATGAAAACCGGCCGCTGAAGCTGATCTCGATCAATCTGGGCGCGCTGCTGGTGTCGCTGGTGCTGATGGGGGCTCTGCTGGCGGTCTGGCGCTAGCCCGGCCACCACGCCAACGCGACCTGCCCCTGTCATTTCCCGACGGGAAGAGACAGGGGACGGCTTTGCCAGAAGGCGCGTCGCAGCTCAGCTCAGCAGCGATTTCAGCGCTTCTAGGGTCATCGCCCAGTTGCCTTGCGCGGCAGTGGCGGCCTCCTCGGAGGAATTGCCGGCCTGCGATACGGTGAGCCGTGTGCCCGTGCCACTCGCGGCCAGCGCGTAGGTGATGAGCTGCCGGTTCTCCGGGGCATCCGGCAAGCCGCTCAGGGCGCTGTAATAATTGACCTGCAGCAGGCGCGGCGGATCGATTTCCACGATGTCGCCCTTATCCTCGAACGGCACGCCCTCCCACTCGCCGCGATAGGTGACGGAGCCGTGCTTCACCCAGTCGCCGCTGAGTTCGGCGCCGAACATATACTGTTTCACCATCGCGGGGTCGGTGAGCGCCGACCACACCTGCGCCGGCGATGCGGGGAGGTCGAGGCTGGTGGTGGCCGTGAAAGTTGCGGACATGGTAGGTCTCCTCTGCTTGATGGTCGGGCGAACCTAGGGACGAGGCCGGGAGGCGCGCTTGCAAAAACCCGCAAAGCGGTTCGAGGAAAAGCGCGACGACTTTGCCGGCATCCTCGACCCGGCCGGATCGGCGCGCAGCTATGGGCTCAACCGCTACCGGCCCTCGCCGGCGCTGGCGCCGTTCGTCGAACATTATTGGGTGGTCAGTTGGGAACTGCCCGAAGGCGCCTCGTACCTGGCCGAGGTGTTGCCGCACCCCAACCTGAACCTTGCCTTCACCCGCGAGCGCGGCTGGATCACCGGCGTGACCACGGGGCGTTACGACTACGAGGTGAAGGGAGCCGGCGCGGTGTTCGGCGTGATGTTCCGACCGGGCGGCTTCCGGCCGTTCTTCGGCCGGGCGGTTGCCGAGTTGACGGACGCCACGCTCGACGCAGCGACGATCTTCCCCCGGGCGACCGAGACGGCGCGGGCCACACTGATGGGCGAGCCCGATCGCCAGCAGATGATCGCCCTGGCGGAGGCGATCCTGACGGATGGCGGATTACCGGCGACCGACCCGAACACCGAACTGGCAGCCGGCATCGTCGAGCTGGCGCGGACGGACCGGGAGATCGTCAGCGTCGCGGCTTTGGCGCGGCGCGCCGGGGTCAACGAGCGGACGCTGCAGCATCTGTTCCAGCACTATGTGGGGAGCTCGCCCAAATGGGTGATCCGTCTCTATCGCCTGGTGGAGGCGGCAGCGCGGGCGACTGCCGAAGACGCGCCAAACTGGACGGAGGTGGCGCACGAACTCGGCTATGCCGACCAGGCGCATTTCAGCAATGATTTTCGCCGCATCGTCGGACGGGCGCCGACCGAGTACCAGCGCGACGTTCGGCAGAGCGCTACGCGGGCGCCCTGATTGCGAGACGGCTGGCCTCGGCGGTAGCATTTGCCGGCAGGCGCGAGGGGCGCCCGGGGAGTTGGAAGATGCTGCCGATCAACTGGCTGGCCGTGCTTGTCGCGGCGATCATTCGCATGGCCGTGGGTTTTGCCTGGTACTCGCCGCCGCTGTTCCTGAAGCCCTGGCAGGCGAGCACCGGGATCACGCCGGAGACGATGCGCGCGGGCCTGGGCAAGGCGATGGTGGTCGACATCATCGCTTCGCTGATCATGGCCTTCGCGCTGGGCAACATCATTGTCGGCGCCAACATCACCGACTGGCTCAACGGTGCGCTGGCCGGCTTCTGGGTGTGGCTCGGCTTCATGGCGACGCTGATGGTGTCGCTGTGGGGATACGAGAACCGCTCGCTCAAGCTGATCGCCATCAACCTCGGCAACAACCTGATCGCACTGATACTGATGGGGGCGCTGCTGGCCGTCTGGCGCTAGACGCCGAACGAGGGGGGAGCACGCCGGAGCCCGGCGCGCCCCCCTGCCCTTCAGCTTTCGTAGGCCGCAGACGGGAACTGCGTGGCGTATTTGCCGCCGGAGCAATCGATCGAGGCGCCGGTGATGTAGTGGGCCTGGTCGGAGGCGAGGAAGCAGATGAGGTTTGCGACGTCCTCCGGATTGCCCCAGCGCCGCAGCGTCAGGGTGTCGAGCAGGCGCTCCTGGCGCGCATCGGGCAGCTTGGCGAAACCGTTCATCTCGGTGGGGATCATGCCCGGCGAATAGGAGTTCACCGTCACGTTGAACGGGCCGAGTTCGCCGGCGAGCACCCGGCTGAACTGCACCACCGCCGATTTCGACGCGGCATAGGCCGCACCACCAACCGACGGGATGATGGCGGCAAAGGACGCGGCGTTGAGGATTCGACCGACGGCCTGGCGCTGCATGATCGGCGCCACCGCCTGGCACATCAGGAAAGTGCCCTTGGTGTTGGTATCGAAATTGGCGTCCCACACCGCCTCGGCGAGCTTGTCGACCCGCGCGCCGCTCGCCACCCCGGCATTGTTGACGAGGATATCGATCCGACCGAACGCCTCATCAACGGCGCCCACCGCCGCATTGACCTGCGCCGCCTCGCGCACATCACAGAGGATGCGCAGACCAGGCCAGCCGGCCTCGGTCCACTCCATGGCCGCGTCATCGAGCAGATCCTGACGGAAATCGACGATCGCGACGGTGACGCCTTCGGCAGCGAGCGTGCGCGCAATGGCCCGGCCAATGCCGCGACCGGCCCCGGTTACGACGGCGACTTTGCCTTTGAGATCGATCAGCATGATCAGACCACCGCGCTGAGCAGGGGTTCGCCGGCGAAATGCGCGACGATATTGGCAACTACGAGGTCGCCCATCTTGTTGCGGGTCTGGTGGGTGGCGCTGCCCTGGTGCGGCGACAGCACGACGTTGTCGAGGGCGAAGAAGCCCTCGGGCACCTGCGGCTCCTTCTCGAACACGTCCAGCGCCGCGCCGCCCAGCTTCTTGCTCTTGAGCAGTTCGAGCATGGCGGCCTCATCGATCAGCGTGCCGCGGGCGACGTTGACGATGAAGCCCTCGGGGCCGAGCGCCTCGAGCACTTCGCGCGAGACGATCTTCTCGGTGCCCTTGCCGCCTGGCGCGATGATCACCAGCCAGTCGCAGTCGCGCGCCATGTCGATCAGCTTATCGTAGAAGACATAGGGTTCGTCATGCTGGCGCGACCGGCCGTGATAGACGACGCGCATCTTCATGGCCTGGCAGCGGGTGGCGATCTCCTTGCCGATGCGGCCCAGCCCGAGGATGCCGACGGTCTTGCCGTTGAGCTCGGTGAGCAGCGGGAAGCCCGAATTCGGCCACTTGCCCTGGCGGACGAACTGGTCGCCCTGCGGAATGCGGCGGGCGAGGCCGATCATCAGCCCCAGGGTCAGCTCGGCCACCGCGTCGTTGAGGACATTCGGGGTGTTGGTGACGCGGATATTGCGCTCTTTGGCTGCCTTGGTATCGATCGAGTCGTAGCCGACGCCGAAATTGGCGATGATCTCCAGCTTGGGCAGCTTGTCCATCAAGGCGCCGTCGACATTGCCGCCGGCGATGGCGCGGACCTTGCCGGCCACCGATTTGATCAGCGCGTCCTTGTCGGCCGCCTCGTGCAGCTTGTGCACGGTGTAGCGCGCCGCCAGCGCCTGTTCGCAACGATCGAGCAGCTTGTGAGTCTGGAGAATCTCTTCCGGCATTGGTCCCATCCCTATTCGGGGGACGGTTGTATGGCAGTTTTGCGCGAGGGTGAAGGCGACGTTGGTGGCACAACCGGCGGGCCGGATGGCCTGCCGGTAGCGGTCAGGTCGCGCTCAGCGTGCGCCGCACCGCATCGCGCCAGCCCTTGAGTTTCCGGGTCCGCGTTGCCTCGTCCATGTGCGGCTGGAACTGCCGGTCGAGCGCCCAGCGCTCGGCAAAGCCCTGCTGGTCGGGCCATACACCGGCCTTCCAGCCGGCGAGCCAGGCAGCGCCCAATGCAGTGGTTTCGAGAATGGTGGGACGATCCACCGGGGTGTTCAGGATATCGGCGAGGAACTGCATGGTGAAATCGGAGGCGACCATGCCGCCGTCGACGCGCAGCACGGTATCGTGGGCGCCCTTCCAGTCCTTGCGCATCGCATCGATCAGGTCCCGGGTCTGGTAGCTGACGGATTCGAGCGCGGCCTGCGCCAGTTCGGCCGGGCCGGTATTGCGGGTCAATCCGGTGAGCGAGCCGCGGGCCGCAGAATCCCACCAGGGCGCGCCGAGCCCGACGAAGGCCGGCACCAGGTAGACGTTCTGCGTCGGGTCGGCCTTGGCGGCGAGCGCCCCGGCATCGGACGAGTTCTCGAAGATCTTCAGCATGTCGCGCATCCACTGCACCGAAGCGCCGGCGATGAAGATCGCGCCTTCGAGCGCATAGGTGGTCTCGCCATTGAGGCGGTAGGCGATGGTGGTGAGCAGCCGGTTCCGCGAGCGGACCATGTCGGTGCCGGTGTTGAGCAGCGCGAAGCAGCCGGTGCCGTAGGTCGATTTCAGCATGCCCGGGGTGAAGCAGGCCTGCCCGATGGTCGCCGCCTGCTGGTCTCCGGCGGCGCCGTAGATCGGGAGCGAGACGCCGAACACCTCAGGATCGGTCGTGCCGAAATCGTCGGCGTTGTCCTTGACCTCGGGCAGGATGGCGCGCGGGATGCGGAACAGCGCCAACAGCTCGTCGTCCCAGTCGCCGGTCTTGATGTTGAGCAGCAGGGTGCGGCAGGCATTGGAAATGTCGGTGGCGTGGCTCCTGCCGCCGGTCAGCCGCCAGATCAGGTAGCAATCGACGGTGCCAAAGGCGAGCTCGCCCTTTTCGGCGCGTTTGCGGGCCCCCGGCACATTGTCGAGGATCCAGGCGAGCTTGGTGGCGCTGAAATAGGGATCGAGCAGTAGTCCGGTCTTCTTGCTGACCAGCTTCTCGTGCCCCGCCTGCTTCAGCTTCTCGCACAGCTTCAGGGTGCGCCGATCCTGCCAGACGATGGCGTTGTGGATCGCCTTGCCGGTCTTTCTGTCCCAGACGATGGTGGTCTCGCGCTGGTTGGTGATGCCGATGGCGGCGATCTCGGAGGCCTTGATGCCGGCCCGCTTGATCGCGGTCTTGGCGCTCCACAGCGCCGTCGCCCAGATTTCCTCGGGCACGTGTTCGACCCAGCCATCCCGCGGAAAATGCTGCGTGAACTCCATCTTGCCCAGCCCGACGATCTTCTGCCGGTCGTCGAACACGATCGCCCGGCTCGACGTGGTGCCCTGGTCGATCGCGAGGATGTTGCCGCTCATTGTCTCTTCCCCATTCCAGCGAGGCGCTCAGCCATGTACCTGGCCAGTTCCGCCGTCTCGTGTGCGTTGAATCGCAGGCCCTGCTTGGAGCGACGCCATAGCACGTCGTCAGCGGTCACCGCCCATTCCCGATCCATCAGATAATCGACCTCGCGGGCATAAAGCGTGGTGCCGAAATGCGCGCCGAGCTCGGCAGTGCTTTGCGCCTCGCCCAGCACATCGGCCGCCAGCGTGCCATAGGCGCGCACCAGCCGTCGGATGAAGGCCGGATCGAGACTGGATTTGCGCGCCGCGAGCTTCCGTACCTCGGCGTCGAAGGCGGTGGGCGGAAAGTCGCCGCCCGGCAAGTGGGCATCGCGGGTCCAGCGCGGCCCCTTCTTGCCCAGCAACCCGTCGATCCGGTCGACCACCTGCTCGCTGAGCCGGCGGTGCGTCGTCAGCTTGCCGCCGAAGATATTGATCAGCGGGGCCTCGCCGCCCTCCCCTTCGGTCTTCAGCACGTAATCGCGCGTCGCCTCCTGCGCGGCGCTGGCGCCATCGTCGAACAGCGGCCGGACGCCGGAATAGGTCCAGACGATCTCGGCCCGCGTCACCGGCTTGATGAAGTACTCGCTGGCGGCGGCGCACAGATAATCGATCTCCTCGTCGCTGATGCGGACGCCGGTGGGATCGCCGTCGAAATCCATGTCGGTGGTGCCGATCAGCGTGTAGTCGCCCTCATAGGGGATGGCGAAGAAGATGCGGCCGTCGGCGTTCTGGAAGAAATAGCAGCGGTCGTGGTCGAACAGCTTGTTGACCACGATGTGGCTGCCCTTCACCAGCCGCACGTGATGGGCCTCGGTGCGGCCGACAGTGTCGCGGATCACGTGATCGACCCATGGACCGGCGGCGTTGACCAGCAGGCGGGCCGACACCGTCTCGGTCCCGTTCGGCCCCTGCAGCTGAACCTGCCACAGCGCGCCGGCGCGATGGGCGGTGACCACCTTGGTGCGGGTCACCACCCGGGCGCCGCGGTCGGCGGCATCGCGCGCGTTGAGCGCCACCAGCCGCGCGTCGTCCACCCAGCCATCGGAATACTCGAAGGCCACCTTGTGCCCTGGTTTCAGCGGCCGCCCCGCCGGATCCCTGGTCAGGTCCAGTGTCCTGGTGCCGGGCAGGAGCTTGCGGCCGCCCAGGTGGTCGTAGAGGAACAGCCCGAGCCGCAGCAGCCAGGCCGGCCTGAGGTTCTTCTCGTAGGGCAGCACGAAGCGCAACGGCCAGATGATGTGCGGCGCCGAGGCCCACAGCACTTCGCGCTCGACCAGCGACTCGTGCACCAGCCGGAATTCGTAATGTTCGAGATAGCGCAGGCCGCCATGCACCAGCTTGGTCGCCGCCGACGATGTGCCGGAAGCGAGGTCATGCATCTCGGCCAGCATCACGGTGTGGCCGCGCCCCACCGCGTCGCGGGCGATGCCGGTGCCGTTCACGCCCCCGCCGATGACGAAGACGTCGACCGGCGCCTGCTGCTGGGTGTCGTTCATTGGACGGGTTGCCCTTCGGTTGCGATATCGAGCGTCACGCCGGCGGCGCTGCAGATGGCGGCGATGGCAGGCGGAGGCGGCTCGTCGGTGACAAAGATGTCGATCTGTTCGAGGTGGCCGATCCGTACCGGCGCGGTGCGGCCGAACTTCATGGCATCGGCCACGAGGATGGTCTTGCGCGCCGTTTCGATGATCGCCTGCGCCACCTTCACCTCGCGAAAATCGAAGTCCAGCAGCGTGCCATCGGCATCGATCGCCGAAGCGCCGATCACTGCATAGTCGACCCGGAACTGCCGGATGAAATCCACTGCCGCCTCACCCACCACGCCGCCATCGGCATGCCGCACCACGCCGCCTGCGATCACCACCTCGGCGCTCGGCACCTCGCGCAGGATGTTGGCGGCATTGATGTTATTGGTCACCACCATCAAGCCCGTGTGACGGCGCAGCGCCATCGCCACCTGCTCGGTGGTGGTGCCGATGTTGAGGATCAGCGAAGACTCGTCGGGGATCATCGCCGCCGCGGCGAGCCCGATCCGGCGCTTGCCGTCGGCGGCCAGCAGGCGGCGCGCCTCATAGGCGTAGTTGCTGACCCCGGAGGGATAGGCGGCACCGCCATGCAGGCGGTTCAGCAGCTTCCTGTCGCAAAGCTCGTTGAGGTCCTTGCGGATCGTCTGCGGCGTCACCGCGAACTGCTGCGCCAGCGCGTCGACATCCACCCGCCCGTGCTGCCGGGCGAGTGCCATGATGTCGTCCTGGCGCTGAGTGAGCGCGTCCAATCCGTCCCCCCCCTGATATGCTTTCACCTATACGCGAAAAAGGTTCGTTTCGGTAGCGAAATGTTCGGATAGGTTTCGTTATGCAGCCTAAGATGATGACGCCTCGCTCAGTCCGTCATTGACCCCCGCCATCATCCCGTGCATCAGGAACAACCCCTCCCGCCGGGCCGACCATGCTCGCTATTCTCAACGTCATCCTGCCGGTTTTCGCCCTGCTGGCGCTGGGCTATGGCGCCGTGCGGCTCAGGTTGTTCCCCTCCGAGGGGGTGCGCGGGCTGGTGGTGTTCGTGAACAATTTCGCGACCCCGTGCCTGTTGTTCTACGCCATGCTGAACACCGACTTCGCGACGACGTTCAACTGGGGCGTCATCGTGCCGTTCTATGTCGGGGCGATCGCGGTGTTCGTCATCGGCATCATCCTGTCGGCCAAGCTGTTCCGCAACAAGCCGGGCGAGGCCGTCGCCTCGGGCTTTTCGGCGATGTTCACCAACACCGTGCTGGTCGGCATCCCGGTGGTGCAGCGCGCTTACGGGCAGGAAGCGCTGGCGACCGCCTTCTCGATCATCGCCTTCCACGCGCCGGTGCTGATCACCGCCGGCATGGTCACCATGGAACTGCTCCGCCGCGATGGCGCGCCGCTGCTGAAGACCCTCGGGGTGGCGCTGATGCGGGTCGTCGCCAACCCGCTGCTCTGGGGCATCGCGCTGGGCGCCGCCGCCAACCTGATGCAGATCAAGCTGATCGAGCCAGCCGAGGCCTTCATCACCATGATGGCGGCCGCCGTCACGCCCGCCGCGCTGTTCGGCCTTGGCGGCGCGCTGAACGACTACAAGCTGAGCGAGAGCTGGGGCCAGTCGCTGGCCATGGCGCTGCTGAAGCTGATCGTCCAGCCGGCCATCGCCTGGGTGATCATGGTGCCGATGCTCCACATCGACCATGACCTCGCCCGCTACGGCGTGCTGCTCGCCGCCATGCCCGCCGGCATCAATGTCTATGTCTTTGCCACCTACTACAACCGCAGCGTCCACATCGCCGCCAACACCATCCTGATCTCGACGGTGCTGAGCGTGCTGACGGTAAGCGGGTGGTTGTACCTGTTGGGGCTCTGATCTTCACCTCTCCCTTGGGGGAGAGGTCGGCCGGAGGCCGGGTGAGGAGGCCTTCTTCACGCTCGGTTCTTGCGGCAAGGCCCCCTCACCCTGACCCTCTCCCCCAAAAGGGAGAGGGGACGCTGCGGCCCTCTCCTTATCTCTACTGCGCCGCCTCGACGCTCATGGCAAGCACCTGCGGCTCGCCGGCCACCGGGATGGAGCGGACCGGCATGGTGGAGGTGGCGTCGAGCCCGACGGCGACCCGCACGTGCCTGTCGGTGGGGCAGAGCAGCAGCATCGCATCGAAGCCGATCCAGCCGAGCCCATCGTCCCAGGCCTCGGCCCAGGCATGCAGCGCCGGCTGCTCGCTGTCGCTGCCGTGGAGATAGCCGGTGACGTAGCGCGCCGGGATTTCCAGCGCCCGCGCCGCACCGATGAAGCCGTGAGCGTAGTCGCTGGCCGGCGCATGCACGGCGTTGGCCTGCGACTGGCTCTGGCCCTGCCCATCCTCTGCTCAGTGCCGCCCACCACCTCGGCCACCCGCGCCATCAGGGCGTGCAGCAGCGCGATCCGGTCCTGCCCGGTCCGTGGTGATGCACGGAACTTCGAGGTAATGGCGCCGGCCGCCTTGGTGGCGGCGGTGGGGCGACGGTAGAGCGCCGGCGGGATGTCGCCGGGGACCCGGCCGATCACCCCGTTGCGGTCGATGGTTTCAACGACACCGGAGACGGTGATCAGCAGCTCAGGCTCGGGCTTGATCTGGTTGACCAGCCGCGCCCGGTTGCCGAACGCATCGGTGAAACTGGCCGCTGTCTCGATGCCAGGCATCTCGATCGACCATTCGCGCACCGCCTGGGTCGGCCCGCTCACCGGCGTCAGCAGCACGTGCTGCACACCGCGGTTGAGGCCGGGGCCGAGCGTCAGGCTCATCGAATGTCGGATGGCGATCTTCATCAGTAGAAGTTGTAGCTTTCGGCGAGCGCGTCCGTCATCCGGTTATTGCGGTTGATGAACTCGGTCAGGAACTCGTGCAGGCCATGCTCGAAGATCTGGTCGACGCTGGCGTCCATCAGCAGCGCCGTCACCGCATCGGCGGCGTCGTGCCCGGCGGTGCGCTCGCCGTAGATCTCCTCGAGCATGTCGATGGTGCGGTTGATCCATTGCACGCAAAAGATCAGCGAGCGCGGCATTTCGGGCCGGAGGATCAGGTAGTCGGCGATGTTCCAGGCCTTGTAGCGGTCATGGTAGACATGCCGGTAGCTGCGATGCGCCGAGGCGGCGCGCAGGATCATCGTCCATTGCTGGATATCGACGTCGCCGCCGACCATGGTGGCGCGCGGCAGCAGCACGTAATACTTCATGTCGAGAATGCGGGCGGTGTTGTCGGCCCGCTCGACGAAATTGCCGATCTGGCTGAAGGCATAGCCGGCATCGCGAAGGAAGGTCGAGAGCAGCGCGCCGCGATAGCGGTGGCTCACCTGCTTGACCCAGAACAGCAGTTCCTGGAGCTTGGCGCCGGAAATGTCGCGCGGCCGGATGGCGGAGAACTCGAGCCAGGCCGCGTTGATCGATTCCCACATTTCGGTGGTCAGCGCCGTCCGCACCGAGCGCGCATTGGTGCGCGCGGCGAGCAGGCAGGATTTCACCGAGGAATAGTTCTCCTCGTCGAACAGCATGTAATGGGCGACGCTCTGGACGTCGGCCTGCTTGTGCTTGAGGTTGAAGCCCTCGTCGGCTTCGGCCGCCTGCAGCATCGAGACCAGATGCTCGGATGCGCCGCCTTCGCGCCGCGAGGTGAGGCTCATCCGATAGCCCACCTCGAACATCCGGGCCATGTTCTCGGCCCGCTCGATGTAACGCGAGAGCCAGAACAGGTTCTGGGCGGTTCTACCGAGCATGGTGCACCTCGCGACGAACGCCGGCAGTCAGCGCAAACATCCTCAATCCTCCAGCACCCAGGTATCCTTGGTCCCGCCGCCCTGCGACGAGTTCACCACCAGCGAGCCCTTCTTCAGCGCCACGCGCGTCAGGCCGCCGGGGGTGATGCGGATGTCGTCGCCGCACAGCACATACGGCCGCAAATCTACATGCCGTGGGGCGATGCCCTTGTCGACGAAGGTCGGGCAGGTCGAAAGCGCCAGTGTCGGCTGCACGATATAATTGTCCGGCCGGGCGAGAATCTTCTTTCGGAACTCCTCGCGCATCGCCTTGGTCGAGGCCGGCCCCACCAGCATGCCGTAACCGCCCGAGCCGTGCACTTCCTTCACCACCAGTTCCTCGAGGTGCTCGAGCACATAGGCCCGCTCGTCGTCATTGGTGCAGTTATAGGTCGGGACGTTCTTCAGCAGCGCCTTCTCGCCGAGGTAGAACTCGATGATTTCCGGCACGTAGACATAGACTGCCTTGTCATCGGCGATGCCGGTGCCCGGCGCGTTGACCAACGTCACGTTCCCCGCCCGATAGGCATCGAACAGCCCCGGCACGCCCAGCATGGAATCGGGACGGAAGGTCAGGGGATCGAGGAAATCGTCGTCGATGCGGCGGTAGATCACGTCCACCCGCTCGGGCCCCTTGGTGGTCCGCATGTAGACCTTGCCGCCATCGACGAACAGGTCCTGGCCCTCGCACAGCTCGGCGCCCATCTGGTCGGCGAGGAACGAGTGCTCGAAATAGGCCGAGTTGTGAATGCCGGGGGTCAGCACCACGAGGTTGGGCGAGCCGTTGACGCCGGCCGGCGCGACACTCTCCATCGTCCGCCGGAGCGTTTCGGGGTAGGTCTCGACCGGCGCCACCTTGTAGCGCTGGAACAGTTCGGGGGCGAGTTGCAGCATCGCCTCGCGGTTCTCCAGCATGTAGCTGACGCCCGACGGGGTGCGCAGGTTGTCCTCGAGCACGTAGAAATCGTCCGGCCCGGTCCTGACGATGTCGACGCCGATAATGTGCGAGTAGACGCCGCGCGCCGGATCCAGCCCCATCATCTCGGGACAGAAGGCCGAGTTGTTGAGGATCAGCTTTTCCGGCACCCGCCCGGCCTTGAGGATCTCCTGGCGATGATAGATGTCGTAGAGAAAGGCGTTGAGCGCCCGCACCCGCTGCTCGATGCCCTTCGAAAGCCGCCGCCACTCCATCGCCGAGATGATGCGGGGGATGATGTCGAAGGGGATGAGCTTTTCGGTGCCTTCGTTGCTGCCGTAAACGGCGAAGGTAATCCCCAGGCGCCGGAACAGGGCTTCGGCGTCAGCCGACATCAGACCCAGGGCTTGCGGAGGCTGTTCCTTCAGCCACTCTTCCAGGATGTGGTAGGGCGTGCGGACAGAGGCATCCGCATTGGTCATTTCGTCAAACGGCGTTGCGGACATCAACTCCCAAGGGCTTGCGGCCTATCCCACTCGAGCCTCATTGGTACACTTTTGTCGAAAGGCCACAAGCGCTTCGCTGCGGCTTCGGCGGGATTGTTGAGCGGCGATCTCCGGCGGTTCATTGCCGGCCCTCGCCGCTCGTCGCCGGTCAGAAGTGATAACTCGCGCGGGCGCGAACGGCGTGGCTGGTGAGGTCGTAGGTGGCGTCGGTGAAGTCGGGCCAGGCGAAATCGCGGTCGCCAAGGTCCGTGTAGCGGTATTCTGCGCCGATCGACCAGGCGTCCGACACCCTTGCCTCGAGGCCGAGGCCGGCGGTCCAGCCGACATAGAGCTGGCTTTCCTCGTTGCTGGTGAAGGGAGCGAAGTCCAGCACCGAGGTGGCGGTCACGTCGGCAACGGCGAGGCCGGCGGTGGCGTAAAACAGCAGGCCCCCGGCGTCGTAGCCGAGCCGGCCGCGCAGCGAGGCCTGCGTACCAATGGTGATGGTTTCGGTGGCGTCGCCATTGCCGGCGTCGTCGCCGGTGATGTTGGCGAAATCGAGATCGGCCTCCACGCCGAGCACCAGTTGGTCAATGCTGGTGGCAGCGCCGGCATGGACGCCAACGAGACCGCCGCTCAGATCCCAAGCGTTACGAAACTCGCCGGTTGAAGTGAAGTACTTGTCCGTCGCGCCTCCGCCGGCACCGGCATGGATGCCGGCGTAAAAGCCATCCCAGAAGCTGTCGGGCGCCACCGGGGCGGGGGCGATACCGAGATCGGCAGCGTTCGCGGCAGAGCCGCCGCCGAGCAATAGCAGCAGGCCGGTCAGGATTCGGAATTTGGTCATCGTGGTGCCCCAGTGACGAGTTCGTATGGAACGACCCTATGATCAGGCACCGGGCGATCAATCGGGCGCAGCGCAGGCGCCCTGAAGAGCCACCTGATGTCCCGTGTTGCCCGGTGGATTCCTCAGCGCCAGGCTTCGAACGGCCCGCCGGCGATGAACGACCAGTACGTCCGGTACTTGCTCGGGCGGTTGGCCGGCACCGTGGCGACGGCGAGGCCGAACTCCTGGAACTTGGTCGACAGCAGGGTGTCGCGGTGCGCCGGAGACGCCAGCCAGCCCTCGATCGCCTGTTCGAGCGTCGATTGCCCCCCGGCCACGTTCTCGCCCACAGCGCCTTCGTAACCCGCATTGGTGACGCGCTGGCGCAGGGTGACGCCCAGATCGTGCGACAGGGTATCCTTGGCCGCCATCAGGTTCGACTGGGAGCGCGCGGCGTTCTCGAGCTTGATGTTGTAGCGCAGCGGCGGCTTGCCGGCAGCGGCACGGGTGCCGTTGATGGCCGCGAGGATGCTGCCCTGGGTCAGCTGGATCGGAGTGATGCTGGCGGGGCTGCTGCTGCCGGGCGGCTTGGCCGGCGGCACCACCGATGTACAGGCCGAGAGCAATGTCAGGGTAAGAAGAGCAAGAAAACCGCAGCGCAAAAGCGTCATAGGCGAGTGTTCCAGAGCAAGGCGGCGGCAGAAGCGCGTAAATCGTGGCGGTGGAATGGCGTTCCACCGGTGTGCAGCACACGGTTGCGCGAGCCGGGCGCAACTACAAGGCATTTGAAGCTAATTAAGCATGATTTTGCATAGCGCTGGCTGAAGCGAGCCCATGCGCGCACCCTTTGGGTCGCAGCTGAGGGGCTCGCATCATGCTCGACCAGGAATTCGAACATTTCGACGTCCGCGCCATCACCCGGCACGAGTTGGCACGGCAGGTCCACTACGCCCGCAACATGCTGTTCGCGGCGAGCGCCGCATCGCTGACGATCCTGGGCGCCGGCGCCTTTTTCCTGAGCCTGCTGCTGTAGAACCCGCGACGAGGCCGCGAGGCTCTACGCCTCTGCCTGGCCGTCTTCCGTCAGCGGGGCCCCTGCCCCCGCCCACAAGGCGGCAGCAACCAGCGCCGCGCCGGTCAGCGCCGCGATCACAAAACCCCATTCGCGGTAAGCCCCCGCCAGCCAGGCGAGCGGCAGCAGCACCAGCACATTGATGCCGACATAAAGTAGCGTCGCCGTCAGGTGCGAGCCGAAACGGCGTTGCAGCGCCTGGTAGGCATGGCGCTTGTGCCCCTCCCAGAAGCGCTCGCGCCTGAGCACGCGACGCGCCAGGGTGGTGAGGCTGTCGGCAAGGAACAGGCCGGCGAGGATCAGCCACTGCCAGAGGGTGAGCCAGAAGCTGAGCATGGTGGTGAGGGCGAAGAAGGCCAGCATCAGACCCAGATAGGTGCTGCCGGCGTCGCCCATGAAAATCCTGGCGGGCGGCCAGTTGAGCAGCAGGAAGCCGAGGCATGCGGCGGCAAGGCCGAGCATCCACCACAGCCGCGGATCGTCGATGATGCCGGGTTCGAACAGGTAGGCGAGCAGCGCAGCGCCGGCGAGGAGGAAGATCGCCTCCGACGCAGCCAGGCCATCGATGCCGTCCATGAAGTTGAACAGGTTGATCCACAGCGCGCCGCCCAGGGTCAGGAGCACCAGCAGCACCGATTCCGGGACCGGCAGGCCAAGCTGGTCGATCGGCAGCACCGCGACGATGGCGCCCATCAGCAGGACCTGCGCGCCCAGCCGCCAGCGCGCCGCGATCGGGCGCTTGTCGTCGGAATAGCCGATAAAGGCGAGCAGGATGCCCGCCATGATCACCGGCACCCCGAGCCAGGGCAACAGCAGCGCCATCAGCAGCCCGGCGACCGAACCGCCGGCGACGATGCCCACCCCGCCCCCGCCCGGCGTCGGGGCCACGTGCGAAGAACGACCGTTCGGCTGCTGCATCAGCCCGAGCTTGCCTGCCCGGCGCAAGATGAACCACGTAGTGAAGAACGAAACGAGCGCCGCGATGGCAGCGATGGCAAGGCCGAGTGTGGGCATGGGCGCTCCGGGTAACACACCCCAAAGCGGTAATGGCGCAAGCGGAGGGTCCGCAACCCCCTCTCTTGCAGTTTCTAAGGACTTGGCTGCGCCAAGCCCAAGAAACTGCTTTCTCCCCCGCCAAGGGGGAGAGGGTGCGCGCTGCACGTCCCCGGAACTCCATCTCCCCCTCGGCGGGGGAGAAAGCGAAATCTTGGGCTTAGCGTTTGCTAAGCCTTAGATTTCGCAAGAGAGGGGGTCGTTTCATCCGACAGGAAATCAGCCCGCGTAAAGCTGCAATCCGCCGTCGACGCGCAGCAGCTGGCCGTGGATGAACTTGGCTTCCGGCGAGCAGAGGAACACCACCGCATCGGCGATTTCCTCGGGCTCGGCGTAGCGGTCCATCGAGACCTTGTTGGAGTTCATCTTGTCCGGGTCAACCGTACGGGTGGCCTGGAACCGGGCGGTCTTGGCGGGGCCCGGGCTCACCACGTTGACGCGCACGCCATGCTCGCGGACCTCGTCGGCGAGGCAGCGGGTATAGTGGGTCACGGCGGCTTTCAGCGTCGCATAGATGCCGCCGCCGCTCACCCCGATGTGGGCAGCGACCGAGGCGATGTTGACGACGATGCCGTGCTGGCGCTCGACCATCTGCGGCACGAAGGCCTGGGTCACCAGCATGGTGCCGATCAGGTTGTTGTTGGTCAGCGTGATCAGGTCGTCATAGGTGATGCCGAGGATGTTGTTGGGCACCGGCTTGCCGCCCGCCGCGCCGATATCGCCGCCGGCGCAGTTGACGAGGATTTCGACCGGGCCGAACTTCTCCTCGATCTCCTTCTTCATATTGTTGACCGCGTCGCGGTCGCCGATATTGCCGGTGACGCCCATCGAGCGGACACCCAGCCCCTCGATGGTCTTGATCATGACGCCGAGGTTGTCGCCCTCGTTGTATTTGGCGGGGGCGTCCCAGCTCAGGTCATGCACCACGACATCGGCGCCGCGCGCGGCGAGCTTCTTCGCCATGACGCTGCCAAGCCCACGGCCCGAGCCGGTCACGAAAGCGATTTTGCCTGAAAGATCCTTTGCCATAGCGGCCTCCAATCACATTAGTCCAAGGGCCTTGAGGTTCGCGGCGCTCTTCCGGTACTGCCCAAGCTCGTAATCGATCAATTCGTGGTCGGCATTGCGCTGCCACGGGGTGCGCCATTCCTCGCCCACTTCGAACCGGTTCTTCTGCACGGCGAGCAGGCATGCGGCGAGGTCTTCGGCCTGCTTGGGGGCGTAGCCGTGCCACCACTCGGGCGTATAGAGCTTGACGTGCCGGTCCTCGAGCGCACCGATCTCGATACAGGCGAGCATCTCGTCATTGTGCTCGGCGAGGATGTCGAACATCTGCTTGTGCGGCACGCAACCGTCGCCCGAAGGGCAACGGACCAGGCGGAAGCCGTCGGGCTCGATCACCGCACGGTAATCCTTGACGTGGCAGTGGCGCACATAGGGCGCGATCACCCGGGTGAAATCGAGCGGCGACTCGCCCACCGGGAAGGTGTTGGCCATATCGAAGACGATGCGGACATTGGGACCGTACTCGTCGCAGAAATTGACCAGCTCGCGCGAGGTGAAATCCTGGTGGTTCTCGATCAGCAGCACGACGCCGGCGGCGGTCAGCTTGGGCACGGCGGCCTCGAGCTTCTCGTGCACCGAGGCTACGAGATCGTGCCACTTCTGGCCGGCCGCGGCGCGATCACCGCAGAGGATCGGGGTCAGGGCGACGCGGATATATCTGGCATCGAGCGCGGTGGCGGCGTGGATCAGCATGTCCATGTCGCCATGCTGCAGTCCGGAACTGACGATGCGTTTCCAGCCAAGACCGTCGAGGCGCTGCTTCAAGGCCGCGAGTTCGGCGTCGGACTTGTCCTTCAGCCAGCCTTCCCACAGCTCGATGGCCTTGCCGCCCAGTTCCTCGGTCAGCTTGATGAAGCCCTCGAGGCCGACCCCGTCGGGGTTGTGGCGCGGTGTGCCGGAGCCCTGCAGGCCGAGATAATAGGTGAGGCCATAGGGGTTGAGGCCGGTCGTGAGTTTCATCTGGTCACCGCCTTCGAGTCAGTGAGAGTTAGCGCAATCCAGCATCTACAGTAATCGACTGCTTGGTGATCATTCGACTGTCGTCGGATGCGAGGAACAGCACCATACGGGCGATCTCGTCGCCGAGCAGTACCTGCTGGATGGTCTGGCGCGACACGACATGGTCGATCGAGGCCTGATCCTTGAACCACAGCCGCTTCTGCCGCTCGGTGATCACGGCGCCGGGTTCGATGGCGTTGACGCGGATATTGTCGACACCGAAACCGCGGCCAAGGGCGCGCGTCAGGCCGATGATCGCCGACTTGGCGGTGGCGTAGACCGGCATGTTCGAGGCACCGCCGCGCCAGGCGATCGAAGAGAAGTTGATGATCGAGCCGCCGCCTTCCGCCTTCATCTGCTCGCGCACCGCCTGGGCAGCGAAGAATTGCGGCCTGAGATTCAGGTCGAGCGAGGCATCCCAGTATTCTTCGGTGACGGTGTCGATCTCGTGCCGATCGTCATTGGCGGCGTTGTTGACCAGCACGGTGATATTGCCGAGCCGGTTCCTGACCACGTCGATGGCGGCCTTCAGCCCGGTGACATCGGTGATGTCGCAGTTGATGAAGTGCGCCCCGGTCTCGTCGGCGATGGCTTGTCCGTCCTGATCGAGGATATCGACGAAGCCGACCTTAGCCCCCTGCCCGGCGAAGGCGCGGACGATATCGGCGCCGATGCCGGAGGCGCCGCCGGTGACGAAAACCACCCGCCCCTCGAGACTGGGGTATTTTGCAAACTTGGTAATTTCGGGTCCGCCTCTAGATCAGTCGCGTCGTCGCCGGATCGAACAGGCAGGCGCGGGTCATGTCGACGGCGAGCGGCATGTCCTCGCCGGTCCTGGGTGCCTCGTCCGGGGAGAAGCGGCCGACCACTTCGCGATCGCCGAACTTCAGCACCGCCATGGTCTCGGCGCCGGTCGGCTCCACCACTTCCACCGGAGCCGACATGGTGGCGAAACCCTGCTTGCCGCTGTTGCTGGCGGACTGACGGCTGAGATGCTCGGGCCGGATGCCGAGGATCACCTTCTTGCTCTGGGCCCGATCGGCGACGCCATTGTGCAGCGGCAGGCTGGCAACGCCGCCGCCCGACAGCGGGAAGTTGACCGCCGGGGCGCCACCCGACGAGGTGATCTCGGCGTCGATGAAGTTCATCGACGGCGAGCCCATGAACCCGGCGACGAAGATATTGGCCGGACGGTTGTAGACGGTGTCGGGATCGGCGAATTGCTGCACCTCGCCCTGGTGCATCACGGCGATGCGCGAGGCCAGCGTCATGGCTTCGACCTGGTCATGGGTGACATAGATCGTGGTCTTGCCGATGCGCTGATGCAGCTTCTTGATCTCGGTGCGCATGTCGACGCGCAGCTTGGCATCGAGGTTGCTGAGCGGCTCGTCGAACAGGAACAGCGCCGGATCGCGCACCAGGGCGCGGCCCATGGCGACGCGCTGGCGCTGACCACCCGAGAGCTGGCCCGGCTTGCGCTTCAAAAACGGCTCGATCTGCAGCAGGGCAGCGACGCGCGCGATGGTCTTTTCCTGCTCGGCCTTGGGCACGCCTCGGCTTTCCATGCCGAAGGCCATGTTCTCCTTGACCGTCATGGTCGGATAGAGCGCATAGGACTGGAACACCATGGCGATGTCGCGGTCCTTGGGCTGCACCGAGTTGACCAGCCGGTCGCCGATATAGATCTCGCCGGAGGTCACCGTCTCGAGGCCGGCGATCATCGCCAGCAAGGTGGATTTGCCGCAGCCCGAAGGCCCGACCAGGGCGATGAACTCGCCGGTATTGGCCTCGAGGTCGACACCCTTCAGCACTTCGACGACGCCGAAGCTCTTACGCAGGTTCCTGATGGTCAAGGACGCCATTTACTTGATTGCTCCCTGGGTAAGGCCGCGGACGAAGTATTTTCCGCCGAAGAAATAGACGAGCAGCGGCGGCAGCGCGCCGATCAGCACGGCCGCACTCATCACGTCGTAGGTACGGACGGTGGTGCCGCTCATCGAGAGGGCGACCAGTGCCGCGGTGATAGGCTGGTTGGAACCCGAGTTGAGCACCACGCCGAACAGGTATTCGTTCCAGATGCCGGTGAACTGCCAGATCACCGTGACGATGATGATCGGCGGCGACAGCGGGATCATGATCTTCCAGAAGATGCGCCAGAAGCCGGCGCCGTCGATGCGCGCCGCCTTCAGCAGATCGTCCGGGATCGAAACGTAGTAGTTGCGGAAGAACAGGGTGGTGAAGCTCAGGCCCTGGATGCAATGCACCAGGATCAGGCCGTAGACCGAGTTGGCGAGGCCGATCTGGCCCAGCGTGAACGCCCAGGGCAGCAGCGCGATCTGACCGGGCATGAACACGCCGAGCAGCATGCAGCCGAAGACGATCTCGGAGCCCGGGAACTTCCACTTCGAAAGGATGTAGCCGTTGATGGCGCCGAGCGCGGTGGAAATGATGGTCGCCGGGATGACCATCGCCACCGAGTTCCAGAAGTAGCGGGCCACGCCGTTGCACTGGCCGCCGATGCAGAAATCGCTCCACGCCTGCGGCCAGGCATCGAGGCGGAAACTCTGCGGCAACGAGATCAGGCCATTGGCGCCGATCTCGATGTTGGTCCGGAACGAGTTGAGGAACACCACCAGGAACGGAACGATGTAGACGATCGAGATCAGGCCGAGCAGGCCGTAGATGACGATGCGCGAGATCAGCCGGCGCCGGCTGGCTATTCCCGCCTCTCGGTCCTCGACCGCGGCGGTACCGTAAACAGCGTCAGCCATTGCGAGCCTCCCGGCGCCGACGCCACACGAGATAGAGCGAGTAGGGCACGAGGACGATGGCCAGTGCCGCCAGCACCATCATGGCTGCTGCAGCGCCCTGCCCGATCTCGCCACGCTGGAACATGAAGTCGTAGACGTAAGTGGCGGGGAAGGTGGTCGAGATGCCCGGACCGGAATTGGTCAGCGCCACGGCGAGGTCGAAGGTCTTGATGGCAAATTGCAGCAGCACCACCGCGACGGCGATGAAGATAGGCCCGATGGTGGGCAGGATCACCTTGCGATAGGTGCGGAACCAACTGGCGCCGTCGATCTGCGCCGCCTTGATGATGTCGGGGTCGACCGAGCGGAGGCCGGCGAGGAACAGCGCCATCGAGAAGCCCGCGGAGCCCCAGATGCCGGTGATGATGATGGCCCAGATGGCGTTCTTGCGGTCGGAGGTGAGGGCGAACTGGAAGTCGGTCCAGCCCCACGAATTGACCAGGAACTGGATGCCGCTCGAGGGATTGTAAAGCCACTGCCACACGGTACCGGTGGCGATGAAGCTGACGGCGAGGGGGTAGAGGAAAATCGTGCGCCAGAACGACTCGGCGCGGATCCTCTGGTCGATCAGGATGGCCAGCAGCAGGCCGAATGCCATCGAGATGGTGACGTAAAAGAGCGAGAAGAACAGCAGGTTGTTGTAGGCCACGCTCCAGCGGCGGTTGGTCCAGAGCGAGACGTAGTTCTCAAAACCCTTGAAACCGTAGCTGGGCAGCAGGGTGGAGTCGCTGAGCGAGATATAGAATGTCCAGCCCGCGAAGACGAAGACGTAGATGAAGGACGCAAGGATGGACGGCGCGATGATGAATATCGGGGTCCACTTCTTGATGCGGTCCCAGGTGCTCGTGCCAGCCGAAACGGCCTGACCTGCCATTGCCAACGGAATACCCTCCCAACCGGCCACCAAAGGGAACCGGCCGCGGGCTGGAGGCCCGCGGCCGGATCGTCAGATGGTTACATCTGAGCTTCAACGGCGTCGGCCATCAGGTTGGCCGCCTCTTCCGAAGTCATTTCCGGCGTGTTCACGAACTCGGTGATGAGGTCCATCATCGCGCCGCGATACTTCTGGAGCACGGTCATGTTGTGCGCCATGGAGCGGACCAGCGCGCCATCCTCGATCGAGGCCTTCAGCGCGACCTGGCTTTCCTGCTGGCAGACGTTGAAGCCGTCCGACAGGTCGACATCGAGACGCGCCGGGATCGAGCCCTTCGAGATGTTGAAGGTCTTCTGGAACTCAGGCGACAGGATCAGGCTGGCGAGCAGCTTCTGGCCTTCCTGGTAGTCCGGGTCGTTCTGCTTGAAGAACACCACGGAGTCGGAGTTCAGGATGAAGCCCGGCTTGCCCCAGTCGGTCGGAGCCTGGCCGCACAGGATGTCGACGCCCGGCTCCTTGCCGACCGACTTGATGGTGCCCAGTTCCCAGTCGCCCATGATGAAGAACAGCGCGTCGCCGTTGACCATCATGTTGGAGGCGGTGTCGTAGTCGCGGCCGGCGATGGCCGGGTCCATGTACTTCGAAACCATCAGGCGCATCTGGTCGAAGGCCTTGATCATGCCCGGCGAACGCAGGGCGTCGACGTCGGCTTCGACGAACGCCTTGCGGTAGAGATCGAGATCCTGCCCGTAGACGATGTTTTCGAAGGTGGTGGCGTCGGTCCAGTCGGCCGAGAGGTGGGCAAGGCAGATCTTGCCACCGGCAATGGCCTTGTCGCAGGCGGCGTTGAAGTCGGCCCAGGTCTTGGGCAGCTCGGTCACGCCGACGGCTTCCATCGCCGCCTTGTTGCCCCAGATCCAGTTGATGCGGTGGATGTTCATCGGGGCGGCGACCCACTTGCCGTCCGGCTTCATCACCGGCAGCAGTTCAGGGGCGACGACGGCATCCCAGTTCTCGGCCTTGGCCAGTTCGTCCATGTCGGCGGTGCCGCCGGTGGCGTTCCACTCGGCGATTTCCGGACCCTTCAGCTGCACGGCGGCCGGGGCGTTGCCGGCGACGACGTCGGCGCGGAGCTTGGCGAGGGTGTTGGCGGTGTGACCGGCAATGGCGGTCTGCTCCCAGGTGCCGCCGGCTGCGGTGAACATCTCACCGAGCTTGGCAATGGAGGCGGCGTCGTTGCCGGACGCCCACTGGTGCAGCATCAGCACCTTGGGGGCGGCCATCGCCGTGCCCGAAAGCAAGGCGGCAGCAAGCATCGTGGTCGCGGCAGCCGCGACCTTGGTCGTGAAGGTCATAATTGTCTCTCTCCCTTGAAAGCGCCTGTCGCCACCCCGGCTCTCCCTGCCGGCCCCTGTGGCTACTTGCGCTTTTCTCCCGGCGGTGCACATCCTCCTGCGCACCGTCGTATTAGTTCTATGGTGAACTTATTCGGCTTGTCAACGCGCTTGGGGAGGGGGAGGCGTGAATCGGATCGAGCTCAAATCTCTACTTGCTGACAGTGCTTTAGCGACTCCCGCGGGGAGAATTGTGCGCACCCTGAGCGAGCGGGGCGCGCTGAGCGCGACACAGCTTGCGCGGCTCACCGGGCTGGCCAAGTCGACGGTTTCGACAGCTCTCGCCGAGCTCCGACGCTCGCAGATGGTGGTGGAAATCGGCAGCGAATCCGTCGGCGGCGTCGGTCGTCCGGCCACGGCGCTGACGCTCAATCCGCGCGCCGGCACCTGCATCGGCATCCTGATCGGCTCGACCGAAATCCAGGTCATCCTGGCCGACGTGGCGCACACGATTCTGTCGGACAAGACCATCAACCTCGAGGTGGACTACTCGCCTCAGACCGCCATCCAGCATGTGCGCCAGCTGATCACCGAGGCCTATGAGGGGCAGTGGCAGCGCCAGGACGGCCTGCTCGGGGTCGGCATAGCGGTGGGTGGTCCGGTCAACCCGGTGACCGGCACGGTGCTGCGGGCCGGCGGCATGCCGACCTGGGCCGGGGTCGACATGCGCGAGCTGTTCGGCCCGATCTTCCCCGACGTGCCGATCTTCTGCGACAACGAATCCAACTGCTCGGCCATCGCCGAGATGACCTGGGGAGCGGCGCAGGGACACGACGATTTCGTGGTCTATACGCTCGATCTGGGCATTGGCGGCGCCATCGTCGCCGGCGGCCGGGTGCTGCGCGGCATTGCCGGCGGCGCCGGCGAGTTCGGCCATGTGGTGCTCGATCCGCAGGGCCCGCTCTGCCGCTGCGGCAACCGCGGCTGCATCGAGGTCTATGCCAGCTTCCGCGAACCGCTGGCCGAAGCGGAGCGACATTTCGGCCGCTCGCTGCGGCTGACCGACGTGGTCGAGCTGGCGATGGGCGGCGATGAACTGTGCAGCCGCCTGATCGCGCGCGCCGGCGAAGCGGGCGGGCACGGTCTCGGCCTGATCGGCTCGGTGTTCAACCCGACGCTGGTGGTGGTGAGCGGCCGGCTGGCCGCGGCCGGCGACATCCTGATGAAGCCGCTCGCCGAGAGCTTCGAGCGCTATACGCTGGTCAAGCATGGGGACGTTCCCGACGTAGCCCGCACCGTGCTTCGCCCCAGCCGGTTCTCCGACAATGGCGCCTGCATGGGCGCCGTCGGGCTGGTGCTGCGGCACCACGGACGGCTGGTGAACTAGAGCGAGCGGTTGGTGAACTGGGCCCCCCGGCCGACAGGGCGGTGCGGGAAGAGTACCCCTTCCCCTGTCCCCTCCCCGCAAGGGGGAGGGAGACGCCTACACTGATGCCGGTGTTTTGGTCTCCTCCCCCCTTGCGGGGGAGGGACAGGGTGGGGGTGCTCTTCCCGCACCGAGCTATCCCACGTGCGACAGCCCTCACGCGCAGCGGCAATCTTACGCCTTGCTCCTCGCCGCCGTCTCGAACACCCTCCCGCCTCTCTCGCAAAAAGGAGTCGCGCGGCATGACCATCGCAATCATCGGAGGGACGGGCTTTCTCGGCACCGCCACGGCGAAACGGCTCAGGCAGCGCGGCGCCGATGTGCTGGTGGTGGCGCGCGGCCAGCACCAGGTGGCGCTGCCCGACGGTGTCAGGTTCGAGAAGGCCGACCGCATGGACGGCGAGACACTGACGCGGCTGCTGAAGGACAACGGCGTCACCGCAGTCATCGACATTTTCACGATCAGCCTGCGCAACACGCAGCCGGTGATCGAGGCCGCAGGCAAGGCCGGCGCGCGCTATGTGCTGGTGAGCTCGACCGACGTCTATTCGAACTATGGCGGGCTGCTGAAAAAGGAGAGCCCGGCGATCCGCCCGGAGCCGGCAACCGAGGACTCGCCGCTGAGGACGCTGCGCTACCCCTACCGGCAGAACGAGCGCCGGCCCAAGGGGATCGAGGACAACCTGTTCGAGGAATACGACAAGATCCCGATCGAGGAATTCGCCATGGCCGCCGGCGCTCCGCAGGCGACGGTGCTGCGGCTGCCGATGATCTTCGGGCCCGACGACAAGCAGCACCGCTTTGCCTGGGCGATCAGGGGCGCCAAACGGGGCGAGCCGTTCCGGCTGGACCGGCGCGGCGCCGGCTGGCTCAATTCCTACGCCTATATCGACGACGTGGCGGAAGCGCTGGCATTGGCCGCCACCCTGCCCGAGGCCGAAGGTCGGATCTACAACGTGGCGCAACCCTATGTGCGGACGCAGGCGGACTGGGCCCGCACCGTGCTGACGCTGATGGGGGTCGACAGCGAGATCGTGCTGGTCGATGCCGATGCCGGCGGGATCCTCGCCGACCGTGCCGACAGCAGCGACCTCAGCTATCCGCTGACACTGGATTCCGCTCGTATTCGGGCCGAACTGGGCTACAGTGAGATCGTTCCCGAAGAGCAGGCGCTGCGCCGCACCATCGAATGGGAGCTCAGCCAGGGCTAGCTTCCAGACGATACGATCACCTGCCGGGCAAACTCTTGGGTGGGATTGACTCGGGCGCGCGCTACTTTAGTGTCACTAAAATCGCGAGGGCGCCTGTGCCAGTCTTGAAGTTTGAAAAGCGTTCCGATCCGGCCGAGGTTGCGGCTCCGATCGACCCCAGCCTTGGGCAGCGTCTGCGCGACCGCCGCAAGGAACTGGGCAAGACGCAGCAACAGGTGGCCGAAGAGGCGTCGCTGACGGTCGGTTTCATCTCGCAGATCGAGCGCGGCATCTCCACGCCGTCGCTGGCCTCGCTCTACAATGTGGCCAAGGCGCTCGAAAGCACGGTGGACATGTTCGTGTCCGCCGCGCCGGCCCGTCATCACAGCGTGGTCAGCCATTCCGGCCAGCGCCAGACCTACAAGGTCGGCGGCACCTCGCGCTTCTACGAGTTCCTCGAGCGCGGCTTTCCCGACGCCAAGCTCAATGCCTGCCTGTCGCACGTGCCACCCGGACACGCCTCCGAGATGATGAGCCACGAGGGCGAGGACTTCGTCTATCTCGTCTCGGGCGAGATGCTGTACGAGGTCGATGGCGTCGAATATCGCCTCGGCCCCGGCGACACGCTGCATTTCGACAGCCGCCGGCCGCATCGCGGCACCAATATCGGCCCCGGCACGGCGCTCGAACTCTGGGTCGGGACGATGCAGCTGTTCCCCGAATGACCGTGATCGATGCTGCCACCGCCATGAAACTTGCCACGGCCCTCGCGGCCGGACCGACAGAGCTGTTCGCCGTGCTGTCGGGGCTGTTCACCGGCATTCCGGGGGTCCGCACCGCGACGTTCATCGCGACGGCGCCGGACAAATCGGTGACCCATCGCATCGGCACGTCCAACCCTGTCGACTTCCCGGTGGGCAATGTCGACCCGGTCGGCGACGATGTGTGGAACAACACCATCCTGGGCGCGATGCGGCCGGTCATCGGCGACAGCGTCGCCGGCATGGCGGCTTTCCTGCCCGAGACGGAGGGGCTCGTCGCCATGGGCTATGGCGCCTGCTCGTGCTTTCCGATCGTGATTGCGGGCGAGACGCGCGGCGTGGTGGCGCTGCTCGGCGATGCCGGCATCTTCACCCCGGCCACGCTGGCCCGAATTGATACCCTTCTACCCATCGCTGCGCTGACCTTCACCTTTGAGGGGATCAGTAAGCTGCCCGATCGGGGCAGCGGACTGCCCTGAGGGATCAGCGAGAGGTGACGCCTGCGACGACAACCGGCCGCATCAGCCGGAGACTAACGACTTCAACCAGGGAGACTGTCATGCGTTTGTTCAAGACGCTTATGGCGGTCGCCGTCGGCGCGGTGATGACCGCGTCCGGAGCGATCGCCGAAACGCCCAAGAATACCCTCGTCATCGCCGATGCGATCGACGACATCATCACGCTCGATCCGGCCGAAGTGTCGGAAGTCGGCGGCGTGCTGGCCAGCCAGCAGATCTACCAGCCGCTGGTGAGCTTCGACCCGGCCGACCCGACCAAGATCACCGGCGTGCTCGCCGAAAGCTGGTCGGTGTCGGAAGACGGCAAGACCTTCACCTTCAAGATGAACCCGAACGCCAAGTTCGCTTCGGGCAATCCGGTGACTGCCGCCGACGCCGAGTATTCGCTGCGCCGCGTTATCCTGCTCGACAGCCGCATCTCGTTCATCCTCACCCAGTTCGGCCTGAACAAGGACAATGTCGAGGCGAACATCAAGGCGATCGACCCCTCGACCCTGCAGATCGTCGTCGACCAGAAATACGCCCCGAGCTTCGTGCTCTACGTGCTCTCGGGCTATACCGGCGGCATCGTCGACTCGACCATCGTCAAGCAGCATGAAGGCAAGACCGAAGCCGGCGCCAACGACTACGGCAACGCCTGGCTGAAGGCCGACAACTCGGCCGGTTCGGGCCCGTATGTGCTGACCAAGTGGGACCCGAAGGTCTCGATCCTGCTCAGCCGCAACGAGAACTACTGGGGCACCGCCCCGGGCGTCGACCGCATCTTCCTGCAGCACATGCCGGAATCGGCGACGCAGCGCCTGGCGCTCGAGAAGGGCGATATCGACATCGCCAACAAGCTCGGGCCCGATGATATCGGCGCCGTGTCGGCCAACCCCAATGTGAAGATCCTCGAGGGCGTGTCCTCGACGATGTACTATTTCGGCCTCAACATGCGTAACCCGGCGCTGAGCAACCCCAAGGTCGTCGAAGCCATCAAGTATGGCGTCGATTACCAGGGCATCGCCGACACCATCGGCAAGGGCACCATCAAGGTGCACCAGACCATGATCCCGGATGGGTTCCTGGGCGGTGGCATCAACTACAACCCCTACTCGCTCGACATCGAGAAGGCCAAGGCGCTGATCGCCGAGTCGGGCGTCGCGACGCCGATCAAGCTGGCGACCGTGGTCTGGAACGTGCCGCCCTACCCCGATTACGCGCAGGCCGTGCAGGCCACCCTCAGCCAGATCGGCGTCGATCTCGACCTGCAGGTGGTGGATGGCGGCCCGTGGCTCGATCGCTACCGCTCGCACGATCTCGACGTCTGGTTCGGCCTGTGGGGTCCGGACTATCCCGATCCGCACTCCAACGCCAAGGCGTTCGGCAACCATGACCCGTCCGATCCGGATGGCCAGAAGGGCAACCTCGCCGACCGCTTCGGCTGGAACTCGGGCAAGGTCTCCGAGCTGATCAACCAGGCCGTGCAGGAGCAGGACGTCGAAAAGCGCAAGGCGCTGTACGACGAGGCACAGCGGCTGCACACCGATACCTCGCCGTTCGTGTTCATGTTCCAGGACAGCCGCAAGGTTGCCATGCGCTCGAATGTCAACGGCGTCGTGCTCGGCATCACCTTCTCGGACGACCGCTACGGCGGCGTGACCAAGGAATAACCTTGGCGAGGGCATCGCCCTTCGCTACCGCTCAGGTCGCGCGGCCAAGGCCGCGTGATCCGTCATCCGGCGCTGCGCGCCACCTTCTCCCGCAAGGGGAGAAGGCAAACGCGGAGAGGCAAGTGGCTTCTCGGAGATGCATTTGACGAAGATCGTGGCCCGCTTTCACGCCGCACTATCCGCCATCCCTTCTCCCCTTGCGGGAGAAGGTGCCCGAAGGGCGGATGAGGGGTCTGCATCGCGACGCGATGCACGCTACGAGCGCAAGCGAGGAGCGATTGCTCGACCGGTTGAAGGGGCAACCCAATGAACCGCCCCCTCCGCCTGTTCATCGGCATCGGCTCATGGCTAATCACGGTGGCCATCACGCTGATCGGCCTGGCCGCCCTCACCTTCTTCATCGGCCGCGTGCTGCCGATCGATCCGGTGCTCTCGATCGTGGGCGAGAAGGCGACGCCGGAAGTGTACCAGAAGGTCTATCTCGAGTTGGGGCTCGACAAGCCGATCTGGCTGCAATTCTGGGATTATCTCGGCAAGCTGCTGCGCGGCGATTTCGGCACCTCGTTCTCGACTTCGCGACCGGTGCTCACCGACCTGATGAATTTCTTCCCCGCAACGCTCGAGCTTTCGACCATCGGGCTGATCATCGGTGTCGTGCTGGGCGTGCCGATGGGTGTCGCCTCGGCCTACTGGCATGAGAAGTGGCCCGACCATGTGCTGCGCGTCATCGGGCTGGTCGGCTATTCGGTGCCGGTGTTCTGGCTCGGCCTCGTGGGCCTGTTCATCTTCTACTACCTGCTCGGCTGGGTGTCGGGTCCGGGCCAGCTCGACGTGTTCTATGTCGGGGTGGTCAAGCGGATCACCGGCTCGATCCTGATCGACAGCGCCATTGCCGGCGAGTGGGAGATCTTCTTCAACGCCATCAGCCACATGGCGCTGCCGGCCATGCTGCTGGGCTATTACAGCCTCGCCTATATTTCGCGCATGACGCGTTCGGTGATGCTGGACCAGCTGAGCCGCGAGTATGTGCTGACCGCCCGGCTCAAGGGCGCCAGCGAGTTCCGCGCCGTCGCCGGGCATGCGCTGCGCAACGCGGCGATCCCGCTGGTGACGGTGATCGCGCTCAGCTATGGCGGGCTGCTCGAAGGCTCGGTGCTGATCGAGACGATCTTCTCGTGGCCGGGCATCGGCAACTACATCTATTCCTCGCTGTTCGCCGCCGACATGAACGCGGTGCTGGGTGGCACGCTGCTGGTCGGCGTGGTGTTCGTTTTCCTCAACATGCTGAGCGACGTGCTGTATCGCGCACTCGATCCGCGCTCACGGGAGTTCGCCAAATGAGCGTCACCCCCGATCTCGTCGACGATCCGAAGCGCGCGGTGCGCGCCGCTCGCTGGGCCGAGTTCAAGGTCTTCACCCGCCGCTTCATGCGCAACCCGCTCGGCGTGGTCGGGCTGGTCATCGTGGTGCTGCTGCTGGTCTGCGCCGCCTTCGCGCCGCTGCTGGCGACGCACGATCCGTATCTGCCGAGCCTTGCCGACCGCCTCGCCGCCCCGGGCGCCAATTACTGGCTGGGCGCCGACGAGCTCGGCCGCGACATCTATTCGCGCATCCTCTACGGCTCGCGCCTGACGCTGCTGATCGTGGCGCTGGTGATCGTCACTTCGGCGCCGATCGGGCTGATCATCGGCGCCGTCTCGGGCACGGTCGGCGGCTGGGTCGACGTGATCTTCATGCGCGTCACCGACGTGTTCCTCGCCATCCCCAAGCTGCTGCTGGCGCTGGCCTTCGTTGCGGCACTCGGGCCAGGCATCGTCAACGCGGCGCTGGCCATCACGCTCACTGCCTGGCCACCCTATGCGCGGCTGGCGCGGGCCGAAGCGCTGATCGTGCGCAACTCGGACTATGTCAACGCGGTGCGGCTGGCCGGGGCCAGCGAGTTCCGCATCATCGTGTTCCACGTCATCCCGATGTGCCTGAGCTCGGTCATCGTGCGCATGACCTTCGACATGGCGGGCATCATTCTGACCGCTGCAGGCCTGGGCTTCATCGGGCTCGGGGCGCAGCCGCCGCTGCCCGAGTGGGGCGCGATGATTTCCACCGGCCGCAAGTTCATCTTCGACCAGTGGTGGGTGGCGACGATGCCCGGCATCGCGATCTTCACCGTGTCGCTCGGCTTCAACCTGCTGGGCGACGCCATGCGCGACCTGCTCGATCCGCATCTGAGGCAGCGCAAATGAGTGCACTGGTCGAGATCGAAAATCTCCACGTCGCCTTCCGCAACGACGAAGGCGGTTACAATGACGCGGTGCGCGGCGTGACGCTGTCGCTCGGCCGCGAGAAGCTGGGTATCGTCGGCGAGAGCGGCTCGGGCAAGAGCCTCACCGGCCGCGCCCTGCTTGGCGTGCTGCCGCCCTATGCGCGGATCAGCGTCGACAAGATGAACTTCGACGGTATCGACCTGAGGTCGGCCAGCCCGAAGCTGCGCCGCTCGCTGCGCGGCGGACGCATGGGGATGATCCTGCAGGACCCGAAATTCTCGCTGAACCCGGTGATGACCGTCGGCAAGCAGATCGTCGAAGCGATCCGCATCGGCGACCGCCGGATCTCGGGCAGCGACGCCAGGAAGAAGGCGCTGGGCATTCTGGAGGCGGTGCATATCCGTGAGCCGGAGCGGGTGTTTTCGCTCTACCCGCACGAATTGTCGGGCGGCATGGGGCAGCGGGTGATGATCGGCATGATGGTGGTTCGCGAGCCGGACCTGCTGATCGCGGACGAACCCACCTCGGCGCTCGACGTGACGGTGCGCACCCAGGTGCTGTCGATCCTCGACGAGCTGGTGACGCGGCGCGGCATGGGGCTGATCTTCATCAGCCACGACCTGAACCTCGTGTCGAAATTCTGCGACAGGGTGATCGTCATGTATGCCGGCCGCATCGTCGAGAGCATCGAGGCGAGCCGGCTCAGCGAAGCGACCCATCCCTATACTCGGGGGCTGCTGTCCTGCCTGCCGCATATCGATGGCTCGCTGGAGCCGCTACCGGTGCTCAACCGCGAAGCCAGCTGGGCGGGAGCCGCGTGATGCTCGAGATACGTGATCTCAACGTCGAATTCTCCGGCAAGCTGGCGGTCCGCAACACCAGCTTTTCGGTAGAGGCGGGCGAGAGTTTCGGGCTCGTCGGCGAAAGCGGCTCGGGCAAATCGACGATCCTGCGCACCGTGATGGGGCTCAACGCCAACTGGAACGGCAGCATCAGCGTCGACGGCCTCGACGTCCGCAAGATCCCGCGCAAGCAACTGGCCAGGATGGTCCAGATGGTGTTCCAGGACCCCTACTCGTCGCTGCATCCGCGCTATGTCATCGGCCAGCAGATCGCCGAGCCGATGAAGATCAACGGCATCGCCAACCCGGAGCGGCGCACGGCGGAACTGCTGGAGCTGATCGGGCTCGGCGCAAAGTTCCAGTTCCGCTTCCCGCACGAACTTTCGGGCGGGCAGCGACAGCGCGTCGCCATTGCCCGCGCCCTGGCGCTCAGCCCCAAGCTCCTGCTGCTGGACGAGCCGACCTCGGCGCTGGATGTGTCGATCCAGGCGGAAATCCTCAACCTGCTCAATCGCCTGCGCAAGGAGCTGGGCCTCACCTTCGTCATCGTCAGCCACGACCTGGCGGTGATCAGCTACATGTGCGAGCGGCTGATGGTGATGCGCAATGCCCAGCCGGTCGAGACGCTGACCCGCGAGCAATTGCGATCCGGCGCCATCGCCGAGGACTATACCAAGGCGCTGATCGCCGCGGCCTGACGCGAGGCCTTCTCAGGCGGGAGCCTTGTCTGCCATACGGGCAAGGCAGCGCGCCGCGTCGCGCGGACGGCCCAGTTCGCCATAGCGCGAGGCGGCCTCGTCGAAGGCGGCAAGGGCCCGGACCTCGTGGCCCTGGGCCCGGCGCTGCACGCCTCGGGCCTCCCAGAGCGCGGCCGCCCACGGCCCGCCGTGCCACATGCCGGCAATGCGCTCGGCATCGGCGAGCCGGCGATCGACTTCCTGCAGCTGCCCCGCCTCGACCAGCGCGATGACCGAGGCCGTGCGGAGCGCCATCGAGCAGGGCTGGCACGCGCCGTTGGTCAGCAGCCGATCCCCCGCCAGGATGGCCTCGGCCGCCTTCTCGCGGCTGGTGGCGGCGCGCACCGCCAGCGCCTGCATGCGCATGTTGAGATGCGGCGACAGCCAGGTGGCCTCGGCCTCGCCGAGCCCGCGCTGGATCAGCCGATTGGCGCGCCATTTCTGGCCGCGTTCGAGGGCAATCTCGGCGAGCCGTTCGAGCGCCAGGACGCGACCGGCAACGGCGCCGGCTTCCAGCAACAGGTCTTCGGCATCCTCGAGCAGCGCCTCGGCCGCGTCGAGTTCTCCCGAAAACAGCGCCACTTCGCCGAGCAGCAGGTTGGCCAGACCGCGACCGGCCACGGAGTCGGCCTCGGTGGCGACGGCCAGCAGCTCGCGCGACTGCTCGGCGATCCCGGCATGGCCATGGGCGCTGCAGAGGCAGAACTCGGACAGGCAGAGATGGCCATCGAAGACGTGGCGCACGAAAGCCGGGCGCGCCCGCACCCACTCGATGAACTCGGAGCGGAACAGTTCCGGCCAGCGTTGCTGCATATTGGCCGACAGGCCGAGCAGCGCGCTGGCCTGGCCGACTTCCCGCGCCAGGTTGGCGCCGAGCGCCTGGTCGCGCGTCTCGCGGGCGATCTCGCTGGCCCGGTCGAACTCACCGCTCTGCAGGTGCACCAGGCCCCAGGCGAGCGAGGCGCGGATGCGGTCGGACGGGTCCGCCTGCTGCGTGCTGGAAAGCGCCAGAGCCTTCTCGTAGAGCGCGATCGCCGCTGCACTGGGCCCCACCCCGAGTTCGGCGTGCAGATTGTCGCGCAACTGGTTGAACTGGCGGATCGCCTCGACCCGGTTGCCGGCATCGAGGGCCCGCTGCATCAGGGCGCACTGCGCCTGCTCGTCGGTGGGATCGTGGGCGATCAGCCGCTGCCACAGCCCGCCGGCGCGGAGCAACTCGGCGTAGCGCTGCTGCAGCTGGTAGCGCGGGCCATCGAGCCAATCGACATAGATGTCATCGGGCAGCAGCTGGCCGCCATAGAGGTCGGCGGCCCGCTCGAACTCGGCAGGGTCGCGGGATTTCAGCGCCGCCTTGGTGGCAGCCTCGAACTGCTCGGCGTCGATACTGAGCTCGGCCCCCGGAGCCAGTGAAACGACGTCGTTGCCGAGGGTGATCAATTCCGGCGCGCCCAGGGTGCGGCGGGCGAAATGCACGGCTTTGCGCAGATTGGCGCCCGCGGCTTCGGCCTCGAGCTCGGGCCAGAACGCCTCCATCAGCTGTTCACGGTGGAGGCGATGCGTCGGGGTGATGGCGAGGAACTTCACCAGCGCGGCAGCGCGGTCGCGCCGCCAGTCGGCAACCGGGATCGGGCGGCCATCGACGCTGACGCCGAAACGGCCGAGCAAAGTAATCGAAATACGCAAGACAGCACCGTCCAGAGCTGTTGCCGCGGCCAGATCGACGGGCCGTCACCAAGCGTTCCCCGACGAGGAACGCTGGCGGAACATAGATTTCCTAAGGTGTGCGGGCAATCGAATTTCCCAACCACAGGACACCGAAATGACCCTCAATATCAATGTGATGGCTCCCGACTTCAGCGCCGATACGACAATGGGGCGGATCTCGTTCCATCAATGGCTGGGCAATGACTGGGGGATCATCTTCTCCCACCCCAAGGATTTCACGCCGGTCTGCACCACCGAGCTCGGCTACATGGCGCGGCTGAAGCCGGAATTCGACAAGCGCGGCGTCAAGGTGATCGGGCTGTCGGTCGACCCGGTGGAAAAGCATGCCGGCTGGGCCATGGATATCGCGGAGACGCAGGGCACGGCACCGAACTTCCCGATGATCGGCGATCCGACGCTGGCGATCAGCCAGCTTTATGACATGCTGCCCGCTTCGGCCGGCTCGAGTTCGGACGGCCGTACCGCGGTCGACAACCAGACGGTGCGCAATGTCTACATCATCGGGCCGGACAAGAAGATCAAGCTGGTGATCTCCTACCCGATGACCACCGGCCGGAACTTCGACGAGGTGCTGCGGGTGATCGACTCGCTGCAGCTCACCGCCAAGCACCGGCTCGCGACCCCGGTGAACTGGCGGCCCGGCGACGACGTGATCATCGCCGGCTCGGTGTCGAACGACGAGGCCAAGACGCTCTACCCGCAGGGCTGGAAGGAGCCCAAGCCCTACATCCGGATCGTGCCGCAGCCGGTGCTGACCTGAACCACGACGGGGGCGCTTCACGCGCCCCCTGACGTCCGCAACCCCGCCCACCGAGAAATGACATGAGCATCAAACCCCGCATCCTTGTGCTTGGCGCCGGCTTCGGCGGCCTCGAACTGACGACGTTGCTGTCCGAGCAACTGGGCGACGGCATCGACGTGACGCTGATCGACAAATCGGATTCCTTCATGTTCGGCTTTTCCAAGCTCGACGTGATGTTCGGCCATGCCGAAGCCGACGCGGTGCGCATGCCCTACAGCGCCTATGCCAAGCCGGGAGTGAAGCTGCTCAAGCGCACCATCACGGCGATCGATCCGGTGGCGCGGCGGGTCACCACCGACAATGGGGTGTTCGAAGCGGATCATCTCGTGATGGCGCTGGGCGCGGAGTACGATTTCGATGCGACGCCGGGACTGGCGGGGACCACCGAATTCTACTCGATCCCGGGGGCGGAACGGCTGCGCGGGCTGCTGCCGTATTTCACCAGTGGCCACGCGATCATCGGGGTGTGCGGCGCGCCCTACAAGTGCCCGCCGGCGCCGAGCGAATGCGCGCTGATGCTGCACGATTACCTGGTGGAGCGTGGGGTGCGGCAGAACTGCAAGATTTCGCTGGTGCTGCCGCTCGGCAGCCCGGTGCCGCCGTCGCCCGAGACGTCGCGGGCACTGCTCGAAGCCTTTGCGGAACGTGATATCGCGTTCATCCCGAGCCGCCGCGTCGCCTCGGTGGACAACGCGCGCAACGTCGCCGTTCTCGACGACGGACAGGAGATGCCGTTCGATTTGTTCCTCGGCGTGCCCAAGCACCGGGTGCCGCCGGTGGTGCTGGAAAGCGGCATGTCCGAGAATGGCTGGATCCCGGTCAATCCGCGAACCCTCGAGACGAAATACGAGAACGTCTACGCCGTGGGCGATGGCGCGGCGACCGGCACGCCCAAGGCCGGGGTGTTCGCCGAAGGCGCAGCCAAGGCCGTGGCGAGCGCCCTGGTGGCGAAGCTGCGGCAGAGCGGAGACGCCGTGGAGTATAACGGCTTCGGCACCTGCTACATCGAGTTCGGCGGCGGCCGTATCGGCAAGGTGGAGGTGGATTTCTTCTCCGGCCCGCAGCCGACCGGCAACTATTACGAACCCTCGGTGAACCTGCGTACCGACAAGCAGCATTTCGGTTCGTCGCGGCGGGCACGCTGGTTCGGGTTGTGAGGGGTGCACTGGCGGGCTAGCCTTGGGTTCTGCGCCGCCACCTTGCACGGGATATCATCTTGCTCGATCCACGACTGACACTGGCCCGGGACGGGATCGCCGCGCGGGCGCTCGAGGGGATCGTCCCGGCGGAGCGCTACGTCGACACCATCTTGCGTCAGGCTCGGTTGCCTGCTGCGGCGCTGCGCCGTGCCCCCTCGCCGGAGGCCGAGCAGCTCGACCAGCTGCTGTTCGGCGAGCTGTTCGAGGTGCTGGCCGAGGCAGACGGGTGGGCCTTCGGCCAGGCCAGGCGGGACGGCTATGTCGGCTATGTCGCAAGCGAGGCGCTGGGGGCGCCCGGCGCGGCGCCGACCCACACGGTGCGGGCGCTCCGGACCTATGGCTTCAGCGCGCCGAGCATCAAGGCGGCGCCGATCGGGCTTTACTCGATGAACACGCCGGTCGCCGAAGAGGGGCGCGAGGGGCGTTTCGTCAAGACAGCGGGCGGCTGGATCGTCGAGGAGCATCTGGCGGCGCTCGGCGATGACGCACCGGATTATGTGGCGGTTGCCGAGCGCTTGGTCGGCACGCCCTATCAGTGGGGCGGGCGGGAAAGCCTGGGGCTCGATTGCTCCGGCCTGGTGCAGCAGGCGCTCTATGCCGCCGGCCGCGCTTCTCCGCGCGACAGCGACCAGCAGGCGGCGATGGGCGAGCCGGTCGAGGGCACGGCCTTGCGGCGCGGCGACCTGGTGTTCTGGCGCGGGCACGTGGCGATGCTGACCAGCCCGACCGACATCGTCCACGCCAACTCCACCCATATGGCAGTGGTGATCGAGCCGCTGGCCGAGGCCGTGACGCGCACTGCCAACCGCGGCGGCGGCGAACCGACCGGATATCGGCGGATCTGAGCGACTTTCCGTCCCGCCTTGGCGGGTGGGGCGAGGTCGTGGCAAACCCTCGACCGGCAAAATGACGACGGCTATGCAGGCATCGGCCGGATGAAGTGCCTCGGCCCGACTTCGCGCACCTCGGCCTGTTCCAGCGCCGACTGCCGACGGATCAGGTCGATGCGGTCGAGCTCGTCGCTGAAGCGGGTATCGCCGAAACGGCGATCCGGATCCGGAACGGCGGAGAGCAAGAGCCTCGTATAGGGGTGCTGCGGGTTGCCGAGCACGCTTTCGGTCTCACCCCATTCGACGATCTGGCCGGCATACATCACCATGATGTCCTCGGCGACATAGCGGGCAGTGGCGATGTCGTGGGTGATGTAGAGCACGGCAAGCTTCAGCTCGCGCTTCATGTCGTTGAGCAGGTTCAGGATGCCGAGCCGTACCGAAACGTCGAGCATCGAGGTGGGTTCGTCCGCGATGATCACTTCGGGGTTCACCGCCAGCGCCCGGGCGATGCTGATGCGCTGGCGCTGGCCACCCGACAGTTCGTGCGGATATTTCGGCAGGATCAGCGCGGGATCGAGCTTCACCCGGCTCAGCACTTCGGCGATGGCGGCGTCGCGCGCCCTGCCCTTGAGGCTCGGCTGGTGCAGCCGCATCGGCCGCTCCAGATGGTAGCGGATGGTGTGCACCGGGTTGAGCGAGGAGAACGGATCCTGGAACACCATCTGCACGGCGCTGCGATAGGCCCGCATATCGCGGACGGCGCTGCCCTCGATCGGCTCCCCGCGGAACAGCAGCCGACCCTGGTCGGGGCGATACTCGCGCATGATCAGCCGAGCGGCGGTGGTCTTGCCCGAGCCGGATTCGCCAACCAGCGCCAGGGTGCGGCCGGGATGCAGCGCGAACGACACCGCGCGCGCCGCATGCACGGTACTGCCGGCGCGGTGAAAGACCTTGGACACATTGTCGAGGGCGAGGATGGGGCCCGGCTCAGTCATGGCGTCGGTCATGGCGTGGCCTCAGCGATGCGGGCACCGGTGAGGCGCGGGATCGAGGCCCAGAGTTTGCGCGTGTAGTCGTGCTGCGGCGTGCGGTAGATCGCCTGGGCGTCGTTGACCTCGACCAGCTCGCCTTCCAGCATGATGCCGATGCGGTCGGAGACCTGCACCATCAGCGCCAGGTCGTGGGTGATGAACAGCACCGAGAAGCCGAGTTCCTGGCGCAGCTTGTGGATGCGCTCGAGAATTTCGCGCTGCACCACCACATCGAGCGCGGTGGTCGGCTCGTCCATGATCAGGAGTTTTGGGTTGAGCGCCAGGCAGATGGCGATCACGACGCGCTGGCGCATGCCGCCCGAGAGCTGGTGTGGGTAAGCCGAGAGCCGGTCGGCGGGGATATCGACGAGTTTCAGCAGTTCGGCCGCGCGGGCTCGCGCCGCGACTCGCGACATGCCGGTATGGGTTTTCAGCACATCGTAGAACTGGCGTTCGATCGACAGTACCGGGTTGAGCGAGTTCATGGCGCTCTGGAACACCATGGCGACCTCGCGCCAGCGCAACTGCTTGAGCGCCGCATCGTCGAGGGTGAGCACGTCGCGCCCGTCGAGCAGGATCTGGCTGCCGGAGCGGATCAGCGCGGGCGGGCGATGCAGGCGGCTGATGGCGAAGGCGATGGTGCTCTTGCCGCAGCCCGACTCGCCGGCGAGCCCGAAGAACTCACCCCTGCCGATGTCGAAGCTGACATTCTTCACCGCGTGGAAGTCGCTGGTGGCGCCGACATAGTCGATCGTGAGGTTGCGGATCGAGAGGACGGGAGCGCTCACAGCGTGCCCTCCCCGCGGCGGATCAGTCCGGTCCAGCGCGCCAGCATGCCGCCGGTGCGTAGCCGCGGGTTGGCGATCTCGTCGATGGCGAAGTTGATCAGCGCCAGGCCGAGGCCGAGCACCGCCAGAGCGAAACAGGGGGTGAGGATGTCCCACCAGGCGCCGACGGACAGGGCCGAGGCGTTCTGCGCGTTGTAGAGCATGATGCCCCAGGAGACGGTGTTGGGGTCGCCCAGCCCGAGGAACTCGAGCGTCGCTTCGGTGATGACGGCGAACAGCACGCTGCCGATGAAGTTGATGCCGACGATCGAGATGAGGTTGGGGAAGATCTCGAACGCCATGATGCGCCAGCCGGGTTCGCCCAGCATCTCGGCGGATTTGACGAAGTCACGCTGCCGGATCGACAGGGTTTCCGAGCGGGTGACCCGGACGCCCCAGGCCCAGGAGGTGAAGCCGAGAATGACGGCGATGACCAGCGGGCTCGCCTGACCGATGAAGGCGGCGAGCACCAGGAGCAGCGGCAGGTTGGGGATGACCAGCACCATGTTGGTCAGAAAGGTGATGACCTCGTCGACCACGCCGCCCTTGTAGCCGGCAATGATGCCGAGCACGGTGCCGATCACCGTGATCAGGAGTCCGGCGCCGAAGCCGACGGCCAGCGAGATGCGGGCGCCGTAGAGCAGCCGGGTGAAGACATCGTGGCCGAGCCGCGTGGTGCCGAGCAGGTGATCCGCAGATGGCGGCTGGTGCGGCCGGCCGACGCGCTGCGTCGGGCTGTACTCGGTGAGCAGCGGAGCAAAGATCGCGACCAGGATGACGATCACGAGGATCGTCACCCCGACCAGGGCTTTCTTGTTGCGCAGCAACTGGGTGAGGAGGGTCATCGGTCAGGCCCGCTTCAAGCGTGGGTCGAGCAGCACATAGCTGAGGTCGACGACGAAATTGGCGGTCAGCATCGCGGCGGTCATGATCAGCAGCGCCCCCTGGATCACCGGATAATCGCGGGCGAGGATGGCCTGGTAGAGCGTGTTGCCCATGCCGGGATAGTTGAACACCACTTCGGTCACCAGCGAGCCGCCGAGCACCGCGCCCAGCGAGATGGCGAGCGCCGAGACGGTGGGGAGCAGCGCGTTGCGCGCCGCGTACCAGAGCATGACGCCCTGGTCGCTGAGCCCCTTGGCGCGGCCCATGACGATGTAATCCTCGCCCAGGAGGTTGATCATGTTGTTGCGCATGGTCACGGCGAAACCGCCGGTCAGGACGATCACCATGGTCAGCATCGGCAAGGTGCCGTGGTAGAGGACGCTGCCGACATAGTCCCAGCCCCACGAGGGATCGAGCATCGGGTTGGCCGCGTAGCCGTTGGGAAACCAGCGCAGGGTGTAGCCGAAGGCGAAGAGGGTGATCAGCGAAACCACCACCGCCGGCACCGAGCTCGAAAAGATGGCGCTCAGCGAGATCACCGTGTCGAAGCGGGTGCCGCGGCGCCAGGCAGCCATGACGCCGAGCAGCGTGCCGATGGTGAAGGCGATGATGGTGGCGGTGCCGACGAGGCCGACGGTCCAGATCAAGGCGCGACCGAGCAGCTCGGTGACCGGCAGCGGGAAGAAGCGGACGGAGCGGCCGAGGTCGCCGGTGAAGACGCTCTTCAGATAGGCGAGGTACTGCTCGCCGATCGGCGCGTCGATGAAGCCGAAGGTGAGCTTCAGCGCGTTGAGGTTTTCCAGCGACAGGTCGGAGCCGGCGCCGGCAAACATCTTCTGAATCGGATCGCCCGGCATCAGGCGCGGCAGGAAGAAGTTGATTGTGGCCGCAGCGATGAAGGCCGCTAGGTAGAACACCACTCGGCGGAGCAGAAAAGCCATTGGATCTCTTCGCTAGGTGGGGAGCGAGGGCGCAGTCGGCGCCCTCGCCGGACTTGGACTTATTGCGCGACCGGGCGCAGCGCCAGGAGCTGGATCAGGCGGCCCGGGTTGGCGTTGGAGACCACCGGCGAGGTGATCGGGTTGTCGGCGTTGGCCCAGCCGGTAAAGCGCCTGGTGCTGTACTGGTAGAAGGACGGGCTGTTGTAGACCGGGATTACCGGCATGGCCGCCGCCACCTTGAGCTGGATGGCGTCCATGATCGACTTCTGCTCGGCCGGGTCCTTCACCTGGGTGTACTTGTTCAGCATCTCCACCACTTCCGGGTCGGTCCAGCGCTGCGCCGAAGTGCGGCTCTTGCCGAAATCTTCCGGATTGAACGAGCGGATATAGGGGAAGTAGGGGTTGGCGGCCGAGGCAATGGCGTTGAGCGACATCGAGTACTTGGCGTCGATCAGGTCGGAAGCCCACACCGATTCCTCGGGGGTCGACATCTTCACGTTGAGCCCGCCGGCCTTCAGCGTCTCGATGGCGATCTGCACGGCATCGATCCAGTCGGTCCAACCGTTGGGAATCTCGATGTCGATGGCGATCGGGGTACCGTCCGGGTTGTCGCGGAAGCCGTCGCCGTCCTTGTCGACATAACCGGACTGCTCGAGCAAAGCCTTGCCTGCCTCGAGGTCGAACTTGCCGTACTGGCCGAACTGAGTGGCGACCTCGGGGTTGCCGAAGGCCTTGTAGAACGAGCCGAGCATGGCCGGGTCTTCGTTGATCACCGGATAGCCGTAGCCGGCGATGTCGATGATCGACTGGCGGTCGATCAGCATCGAAACGGCGCGGCGGAAATTGACGTCGTTGAACGCCTTCTTGTTGTTGGCGTCGGGGCTTTCGAGGTTCAGCGTGAAGGCCACGAGGCTCGAGGGCAGGAACCAGTAATGGTTATGCTCGGGGTCCTTGGCGACGAAGGTGTTGTCGATATCGGGAATGAAGCTCGTCGCCCAGTCGAGCGTACCGTCGGCCAGGGCCGCCAGCACCTGCGGGTTGTCGGCGAGCTGCGGCAGGCGGATGCAGTCGACCTTGAGGCTCGCCGCGTCCCAGTAGTTGGGGTTGCGGCACTGCTCGTAGACCTGCGGGGTGAAGCGGGTAATCTCGGTGAGCGGGCCGGAGCCGACCGGGTTCTCGTTGGTGAAGGTCACCGGATCGGCGACATCCTTCCAGATGTGCTGGGGGACGATCGGCATGGCGACGATGGTGGTGGCGACCAGCGAGTTGGGCTGGGCGAGGTTGAAGCGCACGGTGCGCGCATCGACCTTTTCGACCGAGTCCATCAGCTTTCCGACGGAGTTGAAGTCGAGCGCCGGGAACTTCTTCAGGTTGTCGTAGGTGAACACCACGTCATCGGCGGTGAGCGGCTGGCCATCGGACCATTTCAGCCCGTCGCGCAGCACGAAGGTGATCGACTTGAGGTCGTCGGCCAGCTCGAAACTCTCGGCCAGGCGGTATTCCCACTTGGCGCCGGCGAGGCGATTGAAGATCGCCAGCGGCTCGTAGATGAAATCCTTGGTGGTGGCGCGTGCCGATGTCTGGTTGAACGGATTGAAGTTCCGCACATAGGTGGTGGTCTGCTCGGAGCTGACGGTCAGGACGACCTGCGCACTCACGGGTGCGGACATCGCGAGCGCCAGGGCGGTGGCCGCAATCAGCTTGCTCTTTAACACTTCCAGTCTCCTCTTTGTCGCGGCGCCGCCTCAGGCGAGGCCGTTCTCCCGAAAAATCCCTTCGACTTCAGCGTGCAGCGCTGTGGCATCCACGCCAAGGTTACCGCGTTTGCGCGCTGCGCGCGTGATTCGTTCAATCGTTTGCCCAGTTAGCGGGCGGGCGCCAGCGGCAGCCGAAATGCTGGCTTCGAGGCCGCCCTGGGTGAGCAGCGCGATATCGCAGCCGGCCTCGAGGGCGGCGGCGACGCGCTCGCGCGGCGTGCCCTTCAGCGCCTCCATGCTGAGGCAATCGGTGATCAGCACGCCATCATAGCCGATGTCGTTGCGGATCAGATCGTAGAGGACGGGCGAAATCGAGGCCGCGCGCTGCGGGTCGATCCGGGTGAAGATCAGATGCGCAACCATGGCCCAGGGGGCGTCCCGGAGCCTGATGAAGGGCTGGAAATCGGTGGCACCGAGGTCGTCGAGCGTTGCATCGACCACCGGGCAATCGAAATGCGGATCGACGGTGACCCGGCCATAGCCCGGAATGTGCTTGATGATCGGCAGCGCGCCGACCTCGAGCATGCCGTCGATTACCTCGCGGGCGAGCGTCACCACCAGCTCCGGATCGTCGCCGAAGGCGCGCTGGCCGATCACGTCGTGGGTGTCACGGCGGGCCAGGTCGACCACCGGTGTGGTGCCGCTGTCGATGGTGAGATCGGTCATGATGGCGCCCATGGCCCGGCTCGAGAGGCGCAGGGCGCGCCGGGCCAGCGCCAGGTCCTTTCCGGCCAGGGCTCCGAACGCGCCGAGGCTGCGGAAGCTCGGCCAGTTGCCATTGTCGAGGCGCTGCACGCGGCCGCCTTCCTGGTCGATGAAGATGGGCGCATCGGGCCGGCCAACGACCTCGCGGAACTCGGCACACAGGCGCCTCGCCTGCTCGCGGTGATCGAGGTTGCGGCGGAACAGGAACAGCCCATAGGGGTTCGCATCGCGCAGGAACGCTGCCTCGTCGGCGGTGAGTTCATGGCCGGAGACCCCGACGAACAGGGCGAGTGGCGGGCGAGTGGTGGTCATACGGCCTGCTCGGGGTGGGTGATGTCGCGGGTGCGCTTCAGGGCGTCGATGGTCTGCTCGTAGCGGAGCCTCGCGACGCCCATGAACAGGCAATCGACCAGCGCCAGCTGCGCGATGCGGCTGACCATGGCGCCGGCGCGCAGCGTGCTTTCACGGGCATGAGTCACGAGGCGCTCCTCGGCGGCGCGCGCCAGAGGCGACTCCCGCGAGCCGGTGATGGCGACGGTCAGGGCGCCGTTGTCGCGAGCGAGCTTCAGGAACTGCACGGTGTCGGCAGTGGTGCCCGAATGCGAGAAGCCGATGGCGACGGTGCGGGCCGGCGACATCAGGGCCGCCGTCCAGGCCTCGTGCGCATCGGCCATCAGGAAGACGTTGCGGCCGACGCGGAACAGCTTGTGATGGAGATCCTGCGCGACGAAATGGCTGGCGCCGATGCCGAAGAGCAGGATGCGTTCGGCCTGGTCGAGCGCCGTCACCACCCGCTCGAGCGTCCTGAAGTCGAGGCTCGAGACGGTTTCCTCGATGGCCAGCATTTCGAGCGAGGCGACCTTGGCGGCCATCTCTTCGAGCGTGTCGGTACGGGCGATCTCGGCGCCGAGCGTCAGGCCGGAGCCGAACTGCGCCGCCTCCTTGCCGAGCTCGGTGGCGAGCGACATGCGCAGCTCGGCATAGCCGCTGACGCCGACCGCCCGGCAGAAGCGCACCACCGAGGCCACCGAGGTGCCGCAGGCTTCGGCGATCTGCGAAATGGTCTTTTCGAGGACGATCGCCGGGTTGTCGCGAATGGCCTTGGCGAGCCGCCGCATGGTCGGCGTGAAGCTCGCGGCGGACGCTTCGATGTTCGACTGAATCCCCATGTCGACATTCATACCCACACGAAACAAAAGTGCAATGTGTGCGCCGGCACTGAAAACAATTGACAGCGAAAGCGCGGAGTTTCTACCCTTCGGCGACGCTCAGGAGCCTAGATGTCACGCACCGAATCCGTTGGGAGCACGCGCCCATGACCGCCGCCGTGAGGGATCGCCGCGTGCTGCTGAGCGAGCTCGAGCAGCTGGTGTCGGAAGAGCGCAACCCGCGCACCATGGGCATCGACCTGATGTCGACGCCCGAGATCGTCGCCACCATAAATGCCGAGGACCGGCTGGTGCCCGAGGCCGTGGGCAAGACGCTGCCGCAGGTGGCGCAGGCGGTCGACGCGATCGTCGCGGCCTTCGGCAAGGGTGGGCGGCTGGTCTATATCGGCGCCGGCACCAGCGGACGGCTGGGCGTGCTCGACGCCTCGGAATGCCCGCCGACCTTCGGCGTGCCGCCGACAATGGTGGTCGGCGTGATCGCCGGCGGCCTCGGGGCACTGGTGAGCGCCGTCGAGGGCGCCGAGGACAACGCCGAAGGCGGCGCCGCCGACCTGCGCGCCATCGACCTGACCAATCGCGACGTGGTGGTGGGGATCGCCGTGAGCGGCCGCACGCCCTACGTGATCGGTGCGCTGAACTACGCCAAGTCGCTTGGCGCGGTGACGGTGGGGCTGACCTGCAACCCGGACTCCGCCATCGCGGGCATGGCCGATATCTCGATTGCACCGCTGGTGGGCGCCGAGGTGGTGACCGGCTCGACCCGGCTCAAGTCGGGCACGGCGCAGAAGCTGGTGCTCAACATGCTCTCCACCGCGAGCATGATCCGCATCGGCAAGACCTACCAGAACCTGATGGTCGACGTGCGGACCAGCAACGAGAAGCTCCTGGCGCGTGCCGTGCGCATCGTCATGCAGGCGACCGACTGCCCCGAGCAGGTCGCCGAAGCGGCGCTGCAGCGCACCGGCAACGACGTGAAGCTGGCGATCCTGACGATCCTCACCGGCCTCGAGATCGAGGCCGCGCGCGCCGCCATGACCAAAGCCGACGGCTTCCTCAGGCGCGCGCTGGAGGCGGGCGCCTGACGAGTAGACGACGATCGAAAGACTGGCCGGCGCGACACCATCGCCACCGGCCCAGACTGAAACAGAGAGGGAAAACACCATGCCTTGGACCACGACCAAACGACTGCTCGCCGGCCTTGCGGTCGCAACGACGCTGACCACCGCCTTCGCCCTGCCGGTACAGGCCGCAAACCTGCGCATGGCGTGGTCGCAGGATGCGACCGGGCTCGATCCGCACAAGCAGACGGCGTTCTCGTCGCTGCGGCTGCTCGAACTGATCTACGAGCCGCTGGTGCGTCTCGACGCCAAGTACAATGTGTCGCCCGCCATCGCCACGAGCTGGGAATTTTCCGCCGACGGGCTGACGCTCACCTTCAAGCTCGACCCGAACGCCAAGTTCTCCACCGGCGACGCAGTGACTTCGGCCGACGTGAAGGCCTCGTTCGAGCGTCTGCTGGATGAAGCGACGGCCGCGGCGGCGCGGGCGAACTTCACCTCGATCGCCTCGATCGATACGCCCGACCCGCAGACCGTGGTGTTCCACCTGAACCAGCCCGACGCGCCGATTCTCGTCGCCATGTCGGGCACCAATGCCTCGATCGTTCCGGCCAGCGCCGTCGCCGATGGCAGCATCGGCACCAAGGCGATCGGCTCGGGCCCGTTCGTGCTCGACCAGTGGGACCCGAACGTCAAGGAAGTGCTGAGCCCGAACCCGAACTGGGCCGGCGGCAAGGTCGGCATTGACGGGCTCACCATCTCGGTGCTGCCGAGCGAAAGCGCCATCATCGACTCGATGCGCGCCAACCAGACCGATTTCGCACTGTTCAACGACCCGACCATTGCGACGCTGATCCCTGGCGAAGCGGGGATGACGCTCAACCGCATCCCGGGCCTCGCCTATAACGTGCTGCAGATGAACCCGTCGCGGCCGCCGATGGACAACCTCAAGGTGCGGCAGGCCATTTCCTGCGCCGTCAACCGGCAGGAAATCATCGACACCGCGCTGGTCGGCGAGGGCAAGGTCACCGGCCCCCTGACCATGGAAGCCTATGCGTCGGATCCCTCGACCCTGTTCTGCTACAAGCAGGACGTCGAAAAGGCCAAGGCGCTGATGAAGGAAGCGGGCCAGGAAGCCGGCTTCTCCGTCGACGTGATCGCCGCCACCGGCGAGCCGCCCTATGCCGCCAACGAGGCGCAGGTGCTGCAGAGCCAGCTCGCCGCGATCGGCGTCAAGCTCAACATCAAGACGATGGATCTCAAGGTCTATGTCGATACCTGGCTGAAGGGCGATTTCGACATGGCGGTGGCGCAGAACGGCGGCCGGCCGGACCCCTACCCGATGTACAACCGCTACTTCACCAAGGACGGCAACCTGGTGAAGGTGTCGAACTTCACCGACCCCGAACTCGATAAGCTCTTGCAGGAAGGCCGGGTCGAAACCGACATCGCCAAGCGCAAGCCGATCTTCCAGCAGTTCGAGGCCCGCCTCGCCGAAGAAGCGCCGTGGGTGTGGATCTCCAGCACGGTGACCTACACGGCAAACCTCGACAGCGTGAAGGGTTACGAGATCAACCCGAGCAACCTGCTGTTCGCGCTGAGCAAGGTGACCCTGGGTCAGTAAGCGACTTGAGGCGGGCTCCCGGGCCCGCCCTCTCCCCACAGGCAGGGCCTAATCGCGTATGAAGAGCCACCGATCGTTGAGTGGGTGCCTTCTCCCCTTGCGGGAGAAGGCAGGACGATGCCCGTCACAGCCATATATGGTCGCCCTGCCAACTCGCGTGCGGCCGACATGAACTATCTGACGCAACGGCTGCTGACCTTCCCGCTGGTCTTGCTGGGGGTATCGCTGCTGGTGTTCTTCGCCATCCGGCTGGTGCCGGGCGATGCGATCATTGCCATGCTGGGCACCGAGGCAGGGCTGCTGACGGACGCGCAGCGGGCCTCGCTCGAAGCCTATTTCGGCCTCGACCAGCCGATCATCGTGCAGTATGGCCGCTGGCTCGCCGGGCTGTTCGAGGGCAATCTCGGCATCTCGGTCACCTATGGCAAGCCGGTGCTCGAGGTGATCCTCGCCCGCTTCCCGCTCACCCTCGAACTGTCGCTGCTGTCGATGCTGATCTCGCTGGCGGTCGGCATCCCGGCGGGAGTGTTCGCCGCGACGCGCGCCGATCGGCCCAGCGACCTGCTGGTGCGGCTCTTCGCCATGCTCGGGCAATCGACTCCGAGCTTCGTGGTCGGGCTGGTGCTGATCTATTTCCTTTCGGTGACCTTCCGCATGCTCCCCGCCATGGGCAGCTTCACTCCACTGTTCGAAGACCCGATCGGCAATCTCAGCCAGATGCTGCTGCCCTCGATTACCCTGGGCCTGTCGTTCGCGGCGGCGGTGACGCGGATCTCGCGCTCGGCCATGCTCGACGTGCTGAGCGACGACTATGTGCGAACGGCACGCAGCAAGGGCGCCTCACAGCGGGATGTCGTGTGGAAGCATGCGCTGCCCAATGCACTGATCCCGGTGGTGACGCTGTCGGGCGTCGAGTTCGGCTATCTGCTGGGTGGCGCGGTGATCGTCGAGCAGATCTTCGCCCTGCCGGGGCTCGGCCGGCTGACGCTCGACGCGATCAGCCAGCGCGACTACCCGCTGGTGCAGGGCGCCGTGCTGTTCATCGCCTTCAACTTCCTCGTCGTGAACCTCCTGGTCGATCTCGCCTATGCGGCGCTCGATCCGCGCATCCGGCTCGGAGGCAAGTGATGGATCTGCTCAAGGTCGTGTTGCGGCACCCCAGCGGCCGCATCGGTGCGGCGATCATCCTGATCTTTTTGGTCCTCGCCGGGCTGGGGGCGGTCGGCCTGACGCCGCACGATCCGCTGAAGCAGTTCGTCGTCGATCGGCTGAAGCCTCCCAGTCTCACCTACTGGTTCGGCACGGACCTGCTCGGCCGCGACACCTTCAGCCGCCTGATGCTGGGGATCAGCGAGTCGTTCATCGTCGCCTTCGCCTCGGTCGCCGTCGCGGCAACCGCCGGGACGATCATCGGGCTGTTTGCGGCCTGGTGGGGACATCTGTGGGATGGCGTGCTGATGCGCACCATGGACGTGCTGCTGGCCTTCCCGGCAATCCTCCTGGCGCTGCTGATCGTGGCGATCGAGGGAGCGGGTATGGTGACCAGCATCGTGGCGATCGGCATCGTCTACACCCCGATCTTCGCCCGCGTGGTGCGGGCGCCGGCGCTGGCGATCAAAGGCCGCGAGTTCGTCGAAGCGGCGCGCACGTTCGGCAGTTCGCAGGGCTACATCCTGACGCGGCACCTGCTGCTCAACCTCGTGGCGCCGCTGACCGTGCAGATCACCCTGGCGCTGGCCTGGGCGCTGTTGACCGAATCCGGCCTGAGCTTTCTCGGCCTCGGCACGCAGCCACCGGCGCCGTCGCTGGGGGTGATGCTGGCCGAGAGCAAGTCGATGATGACGCGCGCCCCCTGGCTGATGATCTTCCCCGGCCTCACCATCATGCTCGCCATTCTCGGCTTCAACCTGCTGGGCGACGCGCTGCGCGACATCCTCGATCCGCGCACGCAAGGGAGGGGCGCATGAGCACTCTGCTGTCGGTTCGCGACCTGCGTGTCGGCTTCGGCCGCGCCCCGGAGGACAACGAGGTGGTGAAGGGCGTCAGCTTCGAGCTGGCAGCCGGCAAGACGCTCGCCATCGTCGGCGAGAGCGGGTCGGGCAAATCGGTGACGGCGCTGTCGGTCAACCGGCTGGTCGATTTCGGCGGCGGGCGGATCACCGGTGGGTCGATCGCGCTTTACCGCCCCGACGGCACGGCGGTCGATATTACCGCGGCTGACGAGCCGGCGCTGCAGCGCATCCGCGGCCGCGAGATCGGCATGATCTTCCAGGAGCCGATGACATCGCTCAACCCGGTGCACACGGTCGGCGCGCAGATCGAGGAGGCCTTCCGGCTCAACCGCGGGCTGGTCGGCGCCGCGGCGACACGGGCGGCACGCGACGCGCTCGAACGGGTGCGGATCCCCGATGCGGCGCAGCGGCTGAAATACTATCCGCACCAGCTGTCGGGCGGCATGCGGCAGCGGGTGATGATCGCCATGGTGCTGGCCAGCAACCCGCGGCTGCTGATCGCCGACGAGCCGACAACCGCGCTCGACGTGACGGTGCAGGCGCAGATCATGGCGCTGCTCGCCGAACTCCGGCAGGAGCTCGACATGGCAATGATCTTCATCACTCACGATATCGGGCTGGTCGCCGGGATCGCCGACGACATCATGGTGATGCAGCATGGCGTTGCCGTGGAGCAAGGCGCGCTCGACGCCGTGCTCGACGACCCCAGGCACGACTACACCCGGCACCTGCTGCAGGCGGTGCCGCATTTCAACGCGGGCAGCGCGGTGCGCAGCGACGGCACGGCGCGCAACGCGGCGCCGATCGTCACCGTCGATAACCTCGCGGTGCGCTTTCCGGTGACGAGGGGACCGTTCCGGCGCAAGACCGGCGCGGTGCACGCGGTCGACGGCGTCGATTTCGACCTGAGGCCGGGCGAGACGCTGGCCATTGTCGGCGAGAGCGGTTCGGGTAAATCGACCACGGCGCGGGCCATCCTCGGCCTCGTCAAGGCCACGCGCGGGCGGATCGAAGCCAAGGCCGGCCGCAGCGGCCGACCAGTGCAGATGGTATTCCAGGATCCTTACGCCTCGCTCAATCCGCGCCTCGATGTCGAGGCATTGCTGGCCGAGCCGGCGATCGCGGCGGGCCAGCGGCTCGACGCCACGCTGCGCGCCCGCATGGTGTTCCTGCTGGAACGGGTGGGACTGACCAGGGAGGCGCTGCCCCGCTATCCGCACCAGTTCTCGGGCGGGCAAAGGCAGCGGCTCTGCATTGCCCGTGCGCTGATGCTGAACCCCGATGTGGTGGTGCTGGACGAAGCGGTGTCGGCGCTCGATGTCAGCGTGCAGGCCCGTGTGCTCGACCTGTTGATCGACCTGCAGCGTGAGTTCGGCCTTGCCTACCTGTTCATTTCGCACGACATGGCCGTGGTGGAGCGCATCGCGCACCGGGTGGCGGTGATGTATGCCGGCCAGATCGTCGAGATCGGTCAGGCCGCGGCAGTGCTCGGTGCGCCACAGCACAGCTATACGAGGCGGCTGATTGCGGCGGTGCCGGCGATCGAGCGGCGGCGGCAGCACTTTACCGTGGACGTGACTCAGGTGCCCTCGCTGGTGCGTCCATTGGGGTTCGAACCACCAGCCGCGAAATGGCGCGAGGCGGGGGAAGATCATCGCGTGCGCGTGGAGGAAAGTGCATGAGTCTCACCGCGATTCTCGACCGCGCTTTCGCGCCGCTGCACGCGGCGGTAGAGAGCAAGCGCATCCCCGGCGGGGTGCTGGGCGTGATCGACCGCGACGGCAACCGCGTGGTGCGCTCGATCGGTTCGGCGCAACTGGTGCCGGCCACGCGGCCGATGCACGACGACACCTGGTTCGACCTCGCCTCGCTCACCAAGGTGATCTTCACCACGCCGCGCATCCTGGCGCTGGCGGCGGCCGGAACGATCGAGCTCGACGCGCCGCTGACCTCGGTGATCCCCGATTTCCGCCAGTACAACCCCGACGGCAGCTGGGAGCGGAAGCTCACCTTCCGGCAATGCCTCGGACACCAGACGCCATTTCCCGGCGTGGTGCCGATCTACACCTATGGGAGCGACCCGAACCTGTTGCGCGCCTGGGTGCTGCAGAACGAGTGGCAGGCCGGCCCACCGGTCTATTCCGACATCAACTTCATCCTGCTCGGCATCGCGCTCGAACGGCTGAGCGGCAAGCTGATCCGGCAGCAGGACCCGGGTCCCGGGTTCGCCTGGTCAGCCGATCCGCTCGAGGCCGCGGCCACCGAGCGTGACGCCTGGCGCGGCCGCGTCATCGTCGGCGAGGTGCATGACGAGAACTGCTACGCGCTGCAAGGCTCGGGGCATGCCGGGCTGTTCGGCGCCGCCGCGTCGGTGCTCGGCTATGCCCAGGGCCTGCTCGCCGGCACGGGCGCCGCGCCCCACAGTATCGAGCTGATGCGAACGGCCCTGTCGCCGCGCCGCACCCATGGCTGGGAGCGGCCGTACGAGGGCTGGTCGGGCGGCGACCGCTGCTCGGCCGAAACCATCGGCCATACCGGCTTCACCGGCACGGGCCTGTGGATCGATTTCGCCAAAGGGCGGGCCTGGACGCTGCTTACCAACCGGGTGCACCCGACCCGACATTTCGACAGCGGCATCATCGCACTGCGCCGCGCGGTCGGCGATCTGGTCAACGAGAACTGAGGAAGAGCGACATGTCCGCACCGATCTGGGCCGTGGGCCTGATGACCGGCACCGTGCTCGACGGCAATATCGACGTGGCGCTGCTGAAGACCGACGGCGAGAGCATCGAGCAGTTCGGCGCCTATACGCTCGCCCCCTACCCCCAGGACATCCGCGACACGCTCGAAGAGACGCTGGCCGAGGCGCGCCGGTGGAATTTCGACGGTCCGGATCCGGCCATCTTCGCCAAGGCGGAAGAGATGCTGACCCGGGCGCAGTCGGCGGCGGTCAGGACCCTGGTCGAAAGCGCCGGGCTCGGCATGGCCGATATCGGCGTCGTTGGCTTTCATGGTCAATCCGTGCTCCACCGCGCGCCGCAGCCGGGGCGGATCGGCGCCACCCGGCAACTCGGCGACGGCGAACTGATGCACCAGCTGCTGGGCGCCAAGGTCGCCTATGATTTCCGTTCGGCTGACGTGCGAGCCGGCGGCCAGGGCGCGCCGCTCGCCGCCATCTACCACCAGGCGTTGCTGCGCGGGCTCGGCACGCATGGCGAGACGGCGGTGCTGAACCTCGGCGGCGTCGCCAATGTCACCTACTGGGATGGCGCCGACCGGCTGGTCGCCTTCGATACCGGACCGGCCAATGCGCCGCTCAACGATTTCATGAAGGCGCATGGGTTGGGCGAGATGGATCGCGACGGAGCGCTGGCGCGGAGCGGCACGGTCGACGAAGCGCGGCTCGAGAAGCTCCTGCAACACCCCTATCTCAGCGCGCCGCCGCCCAAATCGCTCGATCGCTTCGACTTCACGTCGGCGATGGCCGACGGGCTCGACCCGGCCACCGGCGCCGCGACGCTCACCGCCTTTACCGCCGGCGCTGTCGGCAAGGGATTGGACCTGTTGCCGACGCGGCCGACCCGGCTGATCGTTTCAGGCGGCGGGCGGCACAACCCGCTGATGATGGAGATGCTCAAGGCGCGCGCCGGCGTCGAGGCGGCCCCGGCCGAAACCGTCGGCTGGCGTGGCGACGCGATCGAAGCGGAGTGCTTTGCGTTTCTCGCCGTGCGGGTGCTGCGCGGGCTGCCGATCAGCTTTCCGACGACGACCGGGGCGCCGCACCCGCTGCTGGGTGGGCGGTTGGCGGCTTGAGCCAGCTGGTCTGAGAGCCGAAGCGGGCTGTCCCTTCCATCTCACTTGGCCACATGCAATCTAGACGGCACGGTCAGATTGCAGGGGGCACCGATGGCACGTCTCCGAGCGCGCAACGATATCGACTGGGTTCGCGCGGGCTTCGGTACCGCCCTGGGAACTGTCATTGCCGCGGCTCTCGCGATCCTGAGCACGTTGGTTGCTCGTTGGACCGGGCTGGTTTGGCTGGTGGGGGCTGGCTTTGCATCGATGCTTGTTGTCCAGCTGATCGCCGTGTGGATCATCGGTCGAAGCCTCAGCTCTCGACTGATCATCCTGCTGGTGGCGCTCGCCCCAGCTGGCTATCTGTACCTGCAACTATACTGGCACTTCGCGTGCTCGTTGGACGAAATTTCCTGTTCCTGGTAGCCGGCGCTCGGCGGGAGCAGCTGGCACCGGCACGCCGAGCTAAAGCCGCTTCTGCAGAAACGTCCGCGTTCGTCCCGGTGGGAAATCCTCGAGCGCGCCGAACGGCAGATACCCTGCCCGCTGGTAGGTCTTCAGCGCCACCGGGCTGAAAGTGTCGATATAGGCGCCGTGGCAGCCGCGAGCTTTGGCGTCGGTCTCGGCTGCTGCCAGCATGCGGCCGGCGAGACCGGCGCCGCGCTGCTCCTCGGCGACCCACAGCCACTGCACGTAGAGCCAGCCCCAGGCGGTATAACCCGAGACACCGGCGACGATGCTGCCGGCCTCATCGCGGACCACCACGGCCAGCAGCCGGCGCTCGGCCGGCCCGACATCGGCCTCGTTGAAGGCGGTGAGGCGCCCGCCGATCACGGCGAGATCCTCGGCTGTCGGCGTCTCGGTAACGCTGACCCTGAGCGCGGTCATGCGCCGAGGGCCCGAAGCGTGGCCGGCAGGTCGACGCGGAGTTCCGAGGTCACTTCCAGCGTGCGGTCGTCACGGATCGGTGCGCCACCCGCTACCTGGCGCGCCGCGAGAGTGGCGTCGCGCTGGCGGATCAGGCCGGCGATCTCGTCGGCGTAGAGACGGAGGATGGCGCTCAGCCAACGGTTGGTGAGGTAGGAGGGCTGCGGCATCTGAATATCGAAGCGCTCAAGCAGGGCAATGCTCGGTTCGGCATCGAGCCAGCTGTCGCCGACCACCCACTGGTTGACGGTGAACAGTCGCTGCAGCCGGCCATAAGCATCGACGCCGACAGCGATCAGGTGGTGCACCGGACCGTCCTTGCCGTCCGGCCGAACGAAGCAGTGAAAGTGGCCATGCTCCGCTTCGGCCGCAGGGATGTGGCAGTGATAGTACCACTGGCCGCCCGACGCAGGATCGTAGACGTCGCCGGGCGGATAATGGCTCCAGGCCACCACCGGAGCGTCGCGCAGTGTGGCGTGCAGGACATTGTCGCCGCCCTTCGCCAGCACCTGTTCGCAGAACAGCGCTTCCTGCGCCGCCCGAAGCCGGTCCGCGGCGTCGGCCATCACAGGCTGCCGGCGGCGCAGGGCGCGGCTGCGGCGCACGGAGCGGCGGCAGCACATGGGGCCGAGGCCGCACACGGCGCTGCGGCGGCACAGGGAGCCGCTGCGGCGCAGGGCGAAGCCGCGGCGCAAGGCGAGTCTGCGGCGCAGGGTGAGGCGGCAGCACACGGGTTGGACGCCGCATCCGCCCCCGCCGTCACCGCAGCGGGAGCGGCCGCGCCACTGCCGCGAGTCACGTGGTCGGCAGCGACGGCCGCAGTGGCGGCGAGCAATGCTGCGCCGAACAGCAGGGTGTTACGCGAACCGCTCATTTCTTGAACCCATCGAGACCAAAGACCGGCCGCAGCGCGATGCCGACAAAGCTGCCGGAGAAGGCTGCGGCGAACCACACCCAGCCATGCAGGCTGCCCGAGGCGATGCCGCTGAACAGCGCGCCGATATTGCAGCCGAAGGACAGCCGCGCGCCATAGCCCATCAGAACCCCGCCGATCACCGCCGCCAGCGCCGATCTGAGCGGCAGGTCGGCCTTGGGGGCGAACTTGCCGGCGAGCCCGGCGGCCAGAGCCGCGCCGAGCAGGATGCCGAAATCCATCACCGAGGTGATGTCGAACAGCACGCTGCGGCCCAGCGCCTGGGCCTGCGCCGGCGCGGTCCAGAACGCCCAGGTTTCGACCGGCACGCCGACCGATTGCGCCAGCTTGGCGCCCCACAACCCGAAGCCATAGGTGATCGACCATGGGTGGCCGGCGATCAGCAGTGTCGCGATGTTGAGCAGCGCCAGCAGCACCGCGGCGCCGACCAGCGGCCACGGCCCCTGCAGCAGGCGCGACAGCCCACGGGTTTTCGGCTTCGATGGCTGTTCGAGCCCGCCATGAGAGCGGCGCTCGATCAGTATGGTGACGCCGGCGATGGCAGCGAGGCCGGCCAGCGTCACGATGATTGCCAGCGGCGCGCCGAGGCTCGAACCAAGGCTGATAGGGGGCAGCGACGGCTGCGTCAGCCACCATGGCAGGTGCGCCGTGCCGAGCAGCGCGCCAAAGATGAAGGCAGCCAGCGTCACCAGCATGCGGGCGCTGCCGCCTCCGACGGTGAAGAGGGTGCCCGAGCCGCAACCGCCGCCCAGCTGCATGCCAAGCCCGAAGATGGCGGCGCCGACCAGCACCGAGACACCCACCGGGGCGACCGCGCCGGCGAGCGGGCGACCGAATGCCGTGCCGCCGGCGAGCAGCGGAATGAAGACGATAGCGGCGATGGCCACCATCAGCATCTGGGCACGCACCGCGGCCCCGCGCTTCTCGACCACCAGCCGGCGCCAACCGCCGGTAAAGCCGAAGGAGGCGTGATAGAGCGTCGCGCCGAGCAGCCCGCCGATCAGGAACAGCACGGTCTGGCGCAGGTCGACCACCTGGCCGATCACCACGCTGCCGATCGCGAACATGGCGAGCGCCACGATGACCGGGCCGCGATCGAGTTTCGGCCAGCTGAACGAAGGTGCCGGTGGGGAGGCGCTGATGTCTGTCACGAGAGTCAAATCCTATGCGGGCAGTCTACCGCTTGTCGTAAATGGCAGCGCCCGAGACCGCAATCTCGGGCGCGCTTAGCGATTGGTCGAAGGAGGGGCTAAGTCGGTGACTTAGTTCTGGACCACCACCGGGCGGGCCGGGTCGAGCGTCCACTGCGACATCGAGCCGTCATAGAGGCGCACGCCCTTGAGGCCGGCGACCTCGGAAAGGCCGAACCAGGCGATCGAGGCGAGGTGGCCGGTATTGCAGAAGGTGATGAGGCCATCGGTGTCGGTGACACCCGCCTGCTGCACCAGCGCATCGATGGCGGCCTTCGAGGCGAACTTGCCGGCGTCCTTGTCCCAGAACTTGTCGAAGTTGAGGTTCACCGCGGTCGGGATGGTGCCGAGCGACTGCACGGTGTTGGTCTTTTCCTTGCCGATGAACTGGGCCACCGAGCGGGCATCGATCAGGTTGGTGTCGCTGGCGATGGCCTGTTCCACTTCAGCCACTTCGGCGCGCAGCTCCGGCCGCGGCTTGGCGGTGAAGCTGCCGGCCACCGGGGTCACGACATCGGTCGAAACCGGCTGGCCCGCATCGGCCCAGGCCTTGTAGCCGCCATCGAGCACGGTGACGTTGTCGTGGCCGAGCACCTTGAAGGTCCAGTAGACGCGGGTGGCGCCGCCGAACTCGGCAACGTCGCTGCCGGCCGGCACGATCACCACCTGGGTATCGTCGCTGACGCCGAGCGCCGCGATCTTGGCCGAGATGTCATCGAGCTTGGGCAAGAGGCCCGGCGCCCCGTCGATCTTGGCGCGCCAGCCATAGACGCCGTACTGCGCTTCCACCGCGCCCGGCACGTGGCCCGCCGCATAGGGGGCGGTGCCATCCTTGGGGGTGTCGCGGATGTCGATGATCACCAGGTCGGGCTTGCCGAGCTGGCTGTTGAGCCAGGCGGCATCGACCAGCGGCTGGTCGGTCAGCCGTTCGGCCTGCGCGCTACCGGCGGCGGCGAGGCCGAGGACAAGCGCCGTGGCGAGGACGTGAAAACGCATTGAAGTATCTCACTTTGAGCTTTGAACTGGGCGGCATCATAGTCGCTCTGCCCCCACCAATGCTGCCGACACGTTTCCAATTTGCAGAGCGCGACAGGAATTTTCGGTCGCCGGGCGCCGCCGCCTCGGCAATCAATTTCCCTGTGAGCCCATAGGCATATGTGCGGACGCAGGCGATAATGCCGGCCAAATCGACGGCTCGTCGTGCCGGAAACCCATTTCATGCGCCCTCTGCTTCGCCTGCTCCTCACCTTCCTGCTGTTGCTGTCACCCATAACGATCATGCCCGCCGGCGCGGAGGACGCGGCAGCAGCTCCCGCCTCGCAGGTGCTCTCCTACGAAGGCGACGCCCAGTTGGCCGAGCTGGCGGCCAAGGGGACGACGGTGGTGTTCTTTTATGCCGCCTGGTGTCCAAATTGCCGGGCCACGGTGACCGAGCTCAATGCCCGCTGGGACGAGGTCAACCCCGGCCTGACGCTGGTGATCGCCGACTATGACAAGGAGCAGGCGCTGAAGGCCCGCTACGGCGTCACCTACCAGGATACGTTCGTGCTGCTCGACAAAGACGGCAAGGGCGTGGAGCTGTGGAACAGCGGCGGGGTCAACGGCCTCAACGCCCATACCAGCGCCCTCTGACCGCTGATGCTGGCAACCATCGCGCTCGCCTTCGTCGCGGGCGTCATCACCATCCTTTCGCCCTGCGTGCTGCCGCTGTTGCCGATGATCCTCGCGACAGCGACGCAGGAGGGCAAGGCGCGGCCGATCGGAGTGATCGTCGGTTTCGTGCTGGCGTTCACCGCGGCAACGCTGGCATTGAGCGCGCTGGTGCGGCTCATCGGCGTGCCGCCCGATATCAACCGGACACTGAGCGCGGTCGTCCTCGCCCTGCTCGGCCTGGTGCTGATCGTTCCGGGGCTGCAATTGCAGTTCGAACGGCTGGCGGGCGGACTGGCCGGGCGCGCTCCGACCAGCCGGAGCAGCGGCTTCGGCGGCGGCGTGGTGGTCGGCCTCGGGCTCGGCCTCGCCTGGAGCCCCTGTGTCGGCCCGATCATGGCGTCGGTGATCACGCTGGCGCTCAACCAGTCGGTGGGCTTCGGCGCCGTTGCCGTAACCCTTGCCTTCTCGCTCGGCACGGCGCTGCCGATGGCGGCAGTGCTGCTGGGCGGCCGGCAACTGGTGCGCCGGCTGAGCTGGTTCCAGAGCCATGCCGCCACCCTGCAGCGCATCTTCGGCCTGGTGCTGCTGGCCACGGCGCTCGCCATCTGGCTGGGTTGGGACCGCAACATCCAGATCCTGCTGCTCGAATGGTTCCCCGGCTGGGAAGGCCTGCTCACCAGCTGGGAACCGCAAACGCCGGTGAGTTGACCAGCTCCTTGCTCGCGGCGGGAGGCAGGCACGCCGCTATCAGACTCTGGCTCGTCCGCCTCGATCAGGCGCTTCCACGGCAGGCCGGCGGTTAACGGCCCCACAAATCGGGCCCACACTTCTTTGACATCGCCTAAGTATGTGAAAAGGTCTTTCGGTTACTTTCGTCGATAATTCTATCATTCATCACTGCTTCGGGCCGCGATTGTCCTCCTTGTTGCCTCCCCGTGTCCTGCAAGTGCTTGCCATGCTCCGCGCCAAAGCCGCGACGGGCGATCTTGGCGCGCGCCTTGGCGCGCAACCGCAACGTCAGCTCCCGCAACGGCTGCGGGCGCGACAGCACAGCACGCCCAAAACTGCCGAAGACATCTGGCAGCACCTCGATGCCGATGCCGAAGTACGAGGCGAGCTGGGAGACCCGTTGAGCCTGTCGCGGGCGGAAGCATATGGCTACAACATCGAGAACTTCGTTGGCACGGTAAAGGTACCGGTCGGCGTCATCGGGCCGCTTCGCGTCAATGGTATCAATGCCCACGGCGACTTTTTCATACCGCTTGCCACCACCGAGGCGGCTCTGGTCGCATCCTATGGACGGGGGGCCGACATCGCCTCGATGGCCGGCGGCATCAGTGCCGGCATGATCGGCGAAGGCGTGCTTCGGACACCAGCCTTCGTGTTCAGCGGGCTGCTTGAATCGGGCCTGTTTATCGACTGGGTAGCGCGCCATGCCGAAACCCTGAAGACGGTCGCGGAGTCGACGACCCGGTACGGCAAGCTGCAATCGATCGAGCCGTTCATGGACAGCGATACGGTGTTCCTGATCTGCCGTTACTCGACTGGCGACGCGGCGGGCCAGAACATGGTCACGGTTGCTACCGAGGCCATCTGCGCGCATATCGCCGAGCATGCTCCGGTAAAGCCGCGCTACGCCTTCATCGAAGGCAATTTCTCGGGCGACAAGAAGGCCTCTTATCTCGGTATGCACATGGGCCGCGGCCGCAAGGTCACGGCCAGCGTCGAGCTGCCCTACCCATTGATCGAGCGGGTACTGCATGTGGCGCCGGATGCCCTCGCCGCCTATGGCCGGGTGGCGGCGCTTGGCGCAGTGCTCAGTGGCCAACTCGGCTCGCAGGCGCACTACGCCAACGGGCTCGCCGCCTTCTATATCGCGACGGGACAGGATGCGGCCTGCGTCTCGGAATCGTCGGTCGGGTTCACTCGTATGGAGGCCCGGACGAATGGCGTGTTTTTCTCGGTCACCATGCCGAACATCCTGGTCGGTTCAGTCGGCGGCGGCACCGGCCTGCCGAGCCAGGCTGCCGCGCTGCGCCTGATGGGCCTCGCCGGACCGGGAAACGCGGCGGCCCTCGCCGAGGTGACGGCGGCGCTTTGCCTCTGCGGCGAAATCTCAATCATCGCCGCAATCGCGGCGGGGCATTTTACCCGCGCCCATGCCAAGTTGGCGCGACACCGGTGAGCGACACGTCGACGCCGGCACAAGGCCTGGCGAGCCGCCTCTGGACCTACCAGGCGGAGCGCTTTCCGCTCGGCAAGACCGCCCTGCTGCTGGCGGTGTTCAGCACCGCAAGCATCAGTTTGTCGGCGCACCTGGCGGACAGACCACTGCCCGCGGCCTGGACCTTCATCGCAGTGTGGCTGGTCACCATCACGCTGTTCTTCCAGCTGCGTGCTGCCGACGAGTACAAGGATCTCGACGACGATCGTCGCTACCGCCCGGAGCGACCGATCCCGCGCGGCCTCATCAGCCTCAGGCTGGTGCTCGGGCTCGCGCTGGGCGCAGCGCTCCTGGCGGTGCTGCTGACACTCAGCGTCGACGGCTGGCTGCTGGTGCCACTATTGGCCGCCTACGTCTGGCTCACGCTGATGACGGCGGAATTCTTCGTGCCGCGCTGGTTGAAGGCGCGACCGCTGCTGTACCTGATCTCGCACATGGCCATCATGGCCTTCATCGATTTCTACGTCACGGCCGCCGAATGGCTGCCGCATGGACCGCTGCCGCCGCCCGGCATCTGGCTGTTCGTGCTGCTGAGCTGCGTCAACGGCTGCGTGCTCGAATTCGGCCGCAAGACCTGGGCTCCCGCCAGCGAGCGCGACGGAGTGGAGACCTATTCGAGGCTCTATGGCCCAACCGTTGCGGTGCGGGTCTGGGCCGGCTGCTGCACTGCCGCCTGGCTGCTGCTGTCGATCGTCGGCTACAGTGCCGGGGCGGGAACGCTCGCCGCGATCCTCGGCGCCCTGGTGCTGACGCCAGTGCTGTTCACTGCCGGCAGCTTTGCCCGCACCCCGACGGCGACACTGCAGAAGCGGATCGACCTGCTCGCCGGACTGTGGGTGTTTGCCTGCTACGCCATAGCCGGATTCTCGCCCTATCTCAGCAGGCTGCTGCAATGACGGCAGAGCGCTTTCACGACATGAACAACGCCAGCGGGGCCGACAGTGTCGGCGGCAAGGCGGCCATGCTGATGCGCCTCGTGGCGCGGGGGTTTGACGTGCCGGCCTTCTTCGTCGTCGAGCCTGCAGCTTTCGGCGATCTCGACGAGCGAGGGCTGGCGAGCGTGATCGCCGCCAGGCTCCCCGGCATTGGCGGCGGTCCCTATGCCACCCGCTCCTCGGCCCGGGAGGAGGATGGCGCCAGCGCCTCGCATGCCGGCCAGTTCCTCTCCGTGCTGAACCTCTCGTCTGCCGAAGTCCCGGGTGCGGCACGCCGGGTGTTCGAGAGCGGGCTCGAGTCCAGCGTTGCCGATTATCGCGCGTCGCGCGGCCTCGACGCGGCGGGCGGAGCACCGGCGGTGATCGTTCAGCAGATGGTCACGGCGCGTTGCGCCGGCGTGGCGTTCGGCGCCGACCCGGTGAGCGGCCGGCGGGACCGCATCGTCATCTCTGCCATTGCGGGGCTCGGCGACCGACTCGTCGGTGGTGAGGAGGACGGCCAGGGCTTCGTCCTCGCGAGGGCGGATGGGGCGATCATCGAAGCGCCGGATGACCCGGTGCTGTCCGCCAGTGACCTCGCCGCGCTGCACGAGCTGGTCAACGAGGTGGCCGCGGCGTGCGGGGGACCACAGGATATCGAATGGGCCTTCGAGGGCGATCGGCTTTACCTGCTCCAGGCCCGGCCGATCACCACACCGTTGCGCGCCGACGCGATAGTCGACCCTGCCCTGGTGGTGTTCGACAACTCGAACATCGTCGAGAGCTACCCCGGCATCGTTTCGCCGCTGACCTTCAGTTTCGCACAGTACGCCTATTCGCGCGTCTATCGGGCGTTTGTCGAGCTGGTCGGCATCAAGCCGGAGATCGTGGCGCAGAACGCAGCGGTGTTCGACAATCTGCTCGCTCGGGTGGATGGCCGGGTCTACTACAACCTCGGCAACTGGTATCGCGCCCTCGCCTTGCTGCCTGGCTTCGCCAGCAACACCGCCAGCATGGAACTGATGATGGGGGTCAACCAGCCGCTGCCGGCGGAACTGGTCGCGACCATGGCGACGCCGCGTGGCTCGACGCTGCGACGCTATCTCGGCATGGCGTCGATCGGGCTCAGTCTCGGTATCGCTGCGCTGCGGCTCGGCGGCACCATCCGCGATTTCTACCGACGGCTCGAGGCGGCGCTGGCGGAGCCGGCAAACAGCCTCGACGGCAAGCCGCTCACGGCGCTGGCCGCGGAGTATCGGCGCATCGAGGCGGACTTGCTCGATCGTTGGGACGCGCCGCTGGTCAACGACTTCCTCTGCATGATTGCCTTCGGCGCCTCGCGCAACCTGATGCAGCGATGGGCAGGGGCGGAGGGGCTGGCACTGCATTCCGACATCATGGTGGGACAGGGCGACATCGTTTCGGCCGAGCCGGCGCAGCGCATTCGCGCCATGGGCCGGCTGCTCGAAGGCCGGGCCGAACTCAGTCGGCAACTCGGCCAGGGTAATGGTGAAGGTCTCCCCGCATACCCGGAGCTGGCGACCGCCGTAGCGGCCTATCTCGATAAGTTCGCCGATCGCTGCGCAGAGGAGTTGAAACTCGAGAGCATCACGCTGGACCGTGATCCGACGCCGCTCTATCGCGCCATCGCCGCCGCCGCCGAGGCGCCGGTCGGACGCCCGGCCGAACGCATCGACAGCCGCGCCCAGTTGGCGCGAGTCTTTGCCGGCCGGCCGGTGCGCCGCTTCATCGCCGGCATCGCTCTCCAGATCGCCAAACGCCGGGTGCGCGATCGCGAGAACCTGCGATTCGAGCGCACCCGAATCTTCGGCCGTGGTCGCCGGCTGTTTCGCGCCGTGGGGGCGCAGTTTCACGCGCTGGGACTGCTTGATGTGCCCGACGATGTGTTCCTGCTGACCGTGCCCGAGGTGCTTGGCGCCATCGAGGGGTTTGCGACATCGCACGACCTTGGCGCCATCGCCCGGTTGCGCAAGGCGGAGCTGGCAGCCGCCGCCGGCCGCGACGACCCCGGCGAGCGGCTGACGCTGCGCGGCGCGGTCTCGGCGGGGTTGCAGAACCTCGCGCCGCCGGCGGCGCGCGCCCGCGACGAGGCGCGCCAGCGCAGCGGTACCGGCTGCAGCGCCGGCACCGTCACCGCCGTGGCCCGCGTTATCCGCGACCCGCGCACCCAAAGCCTGGCGCGCGGCGAAGTGCTGGTGGCGCGTCATACCGATCCCGGCTGGATTGCCCTGTTCACCAACGCTGCGGCCATCGTCGTCGAACGCGGCAGTCCGCTGTCCCACTCGGCGATCGTGGCGCGCGAGCTCGGCATCCCGTGCGTCGTGGCGCTCAAGGGCGCCATGGACTGGATCGAGGATGGCGAAACGATCGAGGTCGACGGCGCTACCGGCCATGTCAGGAGAGTGTCGTGACCACCGCCGAGATCGCCCAGCACGCCAGCTTCGACGATATCCGTTACGCCCAGCTGTGGGAGGATGCCGACGTGCTGATCGACGCCCTCGGCGAGCAGCGCGGCAAGACGCTGGTTTCGATCTGCTCGGCCGGCGACAATGCGCTCGCCATGCTGCTGCTCGATCCCGCGCGGGTCATCGCCATCGACCTGTCGCCGGCGCAGATCGCCTGTCTCGAGATCCGCATGGCGGCCTATCGCGAACTCGACCATGCGGCCTTCCTCGAGCTGATGGGCTCGCGTCCATCACAGCGGCGCGGCGAACTGCTCGACCGGGTGGGGGCGCGGCTGCTGCCGGCGACGCAGGCACTGTGGGCGGCGCGGCGCGACACGGTGATCGCGCATGGGCTGGGTGGGGTCGGCAAATTCGAACGTTATTTCCGGCTGATGAAGCAGTATCTGCTGCCCTTGGTGCACAGCCAGGCGACGATCGATGCTGTGTTCGCCAGCCGGCCGCAGCCGCAGCGCGCCCGCTTCCTCGACGAGCGTTGGAACAACCGGCGCTGGAAGCTGCTGCTGCGCCTGTTCTTTTCCAACTGGGTGATGGGCCGGCTCGGCCGCGACCCGGCGTTCTTCGAGCATGTCGAGGGCAGCCTCGCCGACCATGTCGCAGGCCGGCTGCGCCATGCGGCCGTAGACCTCGATCCGGCGCTCAATCCGTATCTGCACTGGATCTTGACAGGTACGCACGGCGCCGCGCTGCCGATGGCGTGGCGGCCGGAGAATTATGAGATCATTCGCTCGCGCCTCGACCGACTGGAGCTCCGCATCGGAGCGCTCGAAGCGCTGGTCGAGAGCGGCGAGCGCGCCGACGGCTTCAACCTCTCCGATATCTTCGAGTATATGAGCCCCGAGGTGTTCAGCGCGGTCTATGGCTCGACGCTGGCTGCTGCCAATTCCGGTGCGCGGCTTGTCTACTGGAACATGATGGTGCCGCGCCGCGTGCCGCCGGCGCATGCGGCGAAAGTCCGGCGGCTGGAGGCGGAGATCGAACGCGGCCGAGCCGCCGACAAGGCATTCTTCTACTCCGACTTCGTGGTCGAGGAAGTGTTGTGACCCTCACGCTGCGCGACGGGCTCTTCATCGCGGCGGTGATCATCGGGATGCTCTCGCTGATGGGGGCGGTCCGTTACTTCGGCCGCCGGGCCGGCCTCGCTCCGGAACTGCAGCGCAAGCTCATCCACGTTTCGACCGGCACGGCAGCGCTCAGCTTCCCGTTGCTGTTCAGCAACGCCTTGCCGGTGTTCCTGCTGATCGGCGCGTCGATCTTGGTGATGCTGGCGTTGCGTGGCGGCCGGCTGGCGCAGCTCGGCGGCGTGCTGCACGACGTCAAGCGCGAGTCGTGGGGCGAAATCTACCTGGCGCTGGCCATCGCTTTCACCTTCTTTCGTTCGACCGGCGAGCCGGTGCTCTATGTCCTGCCGCTGCTGGTGATCACCCTGTCCGACACGGCCTCGGCGCTGGTTGGCACCAGCTATGGCCGCCGCCGCTTCACCGTCGAGGATGGCTCCAAGAGCCTCGAGGGTGTCGTCGCCTTCTTTGTCGTCACCTGGCTCATCGGGTTGGTGACGCTGCTGCTGCTGACCGACGCGGCGCGGGTCAACGTCGTGGTGTTGTCCTTTCTCATCGCCGGCTTCTGCGCGCTGGTCGAGGCCGATTCCTGGCGCGGACTCGACAACCTGTTCGTGCCGGTCGGAGCGCATCTGCTGCTGGCGCAGTATCTCGGCAGCCCGCCCGATCAGTTGCTCGGCGTGGCAGTGGCCTTCATCGTCTTCCTCATCGCCATGCGCGCCATCGGCAAGGCCCTCGACCTGCCGGCGCGGGCCGCCCGCGGCTACACGATCCTGCTGTTCCTGATGATCTCGCTGATGGCGCTCCACAACGCGCTGCTGACGGCGCTGGTGATCGGCACGCACCTGCTCGCCCGCAAGCTCCGGCCGTGCGAGAGCAAGCGGCCGGCGCTCGACCTGCTGGCGGTCTCAGCCGTGGTAGCGCTGTTCTGGCTGGTGGCCGGCGAACTGGCCGGACGCTCGGTGATCGGGCTGTTCAACCTGACGTTCGCCGCCGCCGCCATGGGGTTTGTGGCAATCGCGCTGGGCGGCTGGTGGCGCGTTCTGCTGCTGCCGTTCGGTGTGATGGTCGGCGGGCTGTTCGTGTGGATCGCCCAGCTCAACACCCCGTATCATCCGCCGTGGTTCGCCGATGACTGGCCCTGGCTCGCCGCGGCCCTGGCGCTTCCTGCCGCGATCGGTGCGCTCCGGCCACAGGATTTTTCCACGCACCGCGCGATCAAGCTGTTCGCGCTTTGCCTCGTCGTGCCGCTCGCCCTCTATGTCCGCGGAGTTCTCGTATGATCCGACCCCAGCCCCTGTCGGTTCCCGGCGCCAGCGCGCTGCTCTACCGTGACGCGCCGCAATGGGACAACCAGCGTACCGCGGCGCTCGGCAGCATCGCGTTCGAGGATCGCGACGCCGGCCTGCGGCTCATCGCCGATACGGTCGCGAGCCTCCGGGCCGAGGGCTTTGCCGCTTTGGTCGGACCAATGGACGGCGACACGTGGCACTCGTACCGGCTGGTCAGTGAAAGCGACGGTTCGGCGCCGTTTCTGCTCGAACCGAGGAGCGGCCCGCACGACCACGCGATCTTCAGCGCGGCCGGGTTCACGCCGATCTCGCGTTATGTCTCGTCGCGGGGGAGGCTGGCCGACGCGGTCGAGCCGACGCCGTTCACACTCCCCGGAGTGACGGTCACCGCATGGGACGGGGAAGGCGCCGAGCGGCTGATCGGGCAATTGTTCCAGATGTCGGGCGCGGCCTTTGCCGGCAACCGCTTTTTCAAGCCGATCACTCTTGAGGGTTTTCTCGAGCTCTACCGCCCGCTATTGCCGCTGCTCGACCCGAGACACATCCTGTTTGCACGCGGTCCGGAGCAGCAGCTCGTGGGATTCCTGTTCGGCATGCCCGACAGGCTCGGCGGCGCACAGCCGGCGGCCATTCTAAAGACCTATGCCAGCGGTTTGAGGGGGGTCGGCCGGCTGCTGGCCGACACCTACCACCGCCGCGCCATCGAGCTCGGCTTCACCGAGGTGATCCACGCGCTGATGCATGAAGACAACGTCTCGCGCGAACGCAGCGCGATGCATCGGGCCGAGGTGTTCCGCCGCTACGCATTGATGGGCAAGCGACTGGACCGATGAACCTGATCGCCGCATTCCTCGAGACCGCTCGGCGTCGTGGCACGCATCCGGCCATCATCTCGGGCCGTGGCGCGACGATCAGCTTCGCCGCGCTGGCCGAGCGCTCCGGCCGACTTGCCGCCGGCTGGGAGGCGGCGGGCATCAAGGCAGGCGATCGGGTGCTGCTCGCCATGCCCGTGGGGATCGACCTCTACGCCGCGATCGCCGCGCTCTGGCGCCTCGGGGCGGTGATCGTGTTTCCCGAGCCGGCGATGGGCCTTACCGGCATTCGCCGTGCGCTCGAGATTGTCCGCCCGGATGCGCTGCTGGTCAGCGGCATCTACCGCATCCTGCCGCTGCTGGTACCGAAGCTGTTCGGCCTGCGGCGATTGCGGCTCGACGAGAGTCGCGTCGGCGACACGGTAGCGACGCTTGCCGCCGAGCATCCGGCGCTGCTCTCATTCACCTCCGGCTCAACCGGACGTCCCAAGGCGATCGTGCGCAGCCACAGCTTCCTCGCAGCGCAGAACGCCGCGCTGCACGGGCTCATTGCACCACGTCACGAGAACGAAGTCGATCTGGTCGCCTTCCCGGTTTTCGTCATCGCCAACCTCTCGCTGGGCACCACGTCGGTGCTGCCCGGCTGGCGCATGACACGGCCCGATCGCGCCAGCGCCGCCGGTATTCTCCGCCAGGTCGAGGCACATCGGGTGACCCGCGCACTGGTACCCCCCTCGATCTGCGAGGTACTGGCCGACCATGCAGAAGCTCCCCCGCTCGAGGTGATCTTCACCGGCGGCGGCCCGGTATTTCCGGACCTGCTCGACCGGTTGTCGGCAAAGCTTCCGGGAGCAGAGATCGTCGCAGTCTACGGCTCCACCGAGGCCGAGCCGATTGCTCACCTGCCGGCAGCGGCGATCACTGCGGAGGAATGGGTCCGGATGCGCAGGGGTGGCGGCATCCTCGCCGGTCGGCCGATCGGCGGGCTGCAACTGCGTATCGTGGACGACGAGATCCTGGTCAGCGGACCACATGTGAACAAGGGCTATCTTGGCGGGGTCGGAGACACCGAGAACAAACTGCACCTCGACGGCGAAATCTGGCACCGCACCGGCGATGCCGGTACCCTCGACGCCGAGGGCAAGCTGTGGCTGCACGGCCGCCGTGCCGCTCGGGTGGGCGCCACCTATCCGTTCGATGTCGAGGCGCCGGCCCGTATGTGGCCGGGAGTGCGCCGCGCCGCCTTGTTGCCCGAACTCGTGCCGCCCACCATCGTACTGGACGGCGTCGAGCCAGCGCCCGGCCTGTGGCAATCGCAAGCCAGCGCCCTGGGCGAGCTGCGCGTGGTGAACGGCAGCGTGCCGCTCGATCGCCGGCACCGTGCCAAGATCGACTACACGGCGTTGCGCCGCGCCTTCAAGGACCACTACTAAGCAGCACCGGCGCCGTTACGAGATTACGTCTTGTACCTCTAGTTGCTAGAGGTTGTAGCAGGGGTTCTCTGTTCTGGGAGCGTAACATGGGCGCCGGTCACAGCCACGGTATCGAGAAGCCAGCCACCGGGTCGGCGGGGGCGCGGCATCGCAAGAGCCTCGTCTGGGCGCTGGCGCTCACCACCACCTTCCTCGTCGTCGAGGTGATCGGCGCGTGGATTTCGGGCAGCCTGGCGCTGCTGGCCGATGCCGCGCACATGCTCACCGATGCCGGCGGCCTCGCGCTGGCGCTGTTCGCCATCTGGTTTGCAGCCCGCCCGCCTTCGCCCTCCAAGACCTTCGGCTATCTGCGCGCCGAGGTACTGGCAGCGCTGATCAATGCGGTCGTGCTGCTGTTGCTTGCGGTCTACATCCTCTACGAGGCGTACCAGCGCATCTTCGCGCCGCCCGAAGTGCTCTCGACGCCGATGCTGATCGTCGCGGTGGTGGGGCTGGTGGTGAACCTGATCAGCATGCGGCTGCTGGCCGCCGGATCGGAGGAAAGCCTCAACCTCAAGGGCGCCTATTTCGAGGTGCTGGCCGACATGCTCGGCTCGATCGGCGTCATCGCTTCGGCGCTGATCATCATGTTCACCGGCTGGACGCTGGCCGATCCGATCATCGGCGCGGCGATCGGCGTGTTCATCGTGCCGCGCACCTGGGCGCTCCTGAAACACTCGGTGAACATCCTGCTCGAGGGCACGCCGATCGGCTTCGACCTAGCCGGGCTCGAGCGAGCGTTGCGCGCCCTGCCCGGCGTGGTCGATACGCATGACCTGCATGTCTGGACCATTACCTCGGGCATCGACGCGATGAGCGGGCACCTGGTGGTTGCCGACGATGCCGACCAGCAGGCGGTGCTGGTGGCGGCGAGGACGGTGCTGCACGAGGATTTCGGCATCGACCATACGACGATCCAGATCGAGACGGCGGCGACGCGCAGCACCGAGGTCCGCACCCGGGTGTGAGCCCGCCGCGCTCATGACGGCTCCGCACCCGGCCGGCGTTGCATCAGCTGACGGACCTGGCCGACGGCCTGGGTGAAATCTCCGGCGGACTGGGCCGGGAGTTCCTTGTCGCGGGGCAGCTTGACGCTGAGGGGATCGACCGTGCGGCCGTTCACCCGGATCTCGTAATGCAGGTGATTGCCGGTGGAATTGCCGGTCGAGCCGACATAGCCGACGATCTGCCCCTGCCGCACCCGCATGCCAGGCTTCAGGCCATCGGCGATGCGGCTCATATGCGCGTAGGCGGTCTGATAACCATTGACGTGGTCGAGCTCGACATAGCGTCCGTAGCCGGACAGCCACTGCGCCCGCTTGATGATGCCGTCACCGCCGGCATAGACCGGGGTGCCGAGCGGCGAGGCCAGGTCGACGCCGCTATGCAGCCGCCGCGTCTTGAAGATCGGGTGGATGCGATAGCCGTAGCGGCTGGCGAGCCGGCCGCCACCCTGCAGCGGCCGCCGGGTCAGGAAGCGCTTTCCGGTTTCGCCGTCGGGGCTGTAGTAGTCGACGCTGCCGTCGGCCGTGCGGAAGCGGAACAGCTCGCGCGAGGTCCCCCCGGTTCTGAGCGAGGCGTAGACCAGCTCGGGCGTGCCGCTTTCGGGCCGGGTGGCGAGCAGCTGCAGCGTGTCGCCCGGCTGCACCCGCTGGGTCAGGTCGACCTCGTAGGCGAACATGGCGACGATCTCAGCGGTGGTGGCATCGTCGAGATCGTGCTTGCGCGCCGTCTCCCAGATCGAGCGATAAAGGCTGGGCAGGGCGCCGACATCGGCAGCTTCGATATCCTCTTCCGGCAGCTCGATCATCCCCGGTGCCTGCCCGATCACATAGGTGCCGCGGTCGGTCATCGCGGCGGTCGCAGCATGGCGGATCGCCCGGGTCGAGGGATCGTGCACATAGATGCTGAGCCGATAGGGCACCGGCGTCGCCGACATCCGCGATGGCCCCATCAGGATGCGGAGCTTGGCGCCGGCCGGCAGTTCGAGCGAGGGGAGGACGTTGCGCAGCGTCGTCGCCACCATGGCATATGACTGCTCGGTGAAGCCGTTCTTCAGCAGCAGCGCCCGGAGCGGGGTCGCCTGTTTCGCCGTGACGATGCGTTCGCTGCGGCCACCGCCCGCCCCCGCCAGGCGGGTCTTCGACATCACTGTGACATTCTCGGCGACACCCAGGGTGGCGGCCGGCAGCGACAGCGGGGCCGCCGCATAGGCGAGGCTGCGCTCGCCCGTATCCTCGAAATAGGCGTCCTGCAGCGATGCCTTGACGAGATCCGCGGCCTGGCGGTCCGTAATAGCACTGGCGGGCAGCAACTGGGCCGGCAGGGCCGCCATCGTGATGGCGACCTCCCCCTCGACGCTCGCCGTGTAGATCTCGGCGGGAGCCGCACCACTCGGCGCGGCCGGCTCGCTTGTGGCGATGGCCGACGGGTCGAAGGCCGGGATGTCGGCGGCCAGCGCCGTTTCGCCGGTGGCGAGCGTCGCATCGAGCCGCGTGAAGGCCTGGCTGCGCAGCATGGTCCGCCCGTCCTCGACGGTACGGATCGAGGCTTCCACCACCTCGAACTCCGACCGCGTTGCGGCGACGGGGCGGATGCGGTCGCCCTTGCCGGTGCTGGTGGAAGGGGCGGCCGGCCCGCTGCGCTGGAACATCAGGGCCTGCGAGGCGGTCGAGAAGCTCTCCCGGCCATCGAAGGCCACATAGAGCGCGGCCCCCATGAGCAGCACCGAGGTGATCCCGGTCATCACCGTTCCGGCCAGCCAGGCCAGGCTCAGTTCGCGCCCCCTCGGATGCTCGCCGTCTACGGCATTGAGCGTCAGCGGCGGACTGTCTTCATAGCCGGCGCGGTGGAGGGCGCGTCGAAGGGGATTGGCCGGATCAACGGCGCCGTTACGGCGCCGTTTCAACGCCTCGTTGATGGACTGCATGGTCGAGATTCCGCCTGGCGCGGCGCGCGCGGGAAGCGCGGGCGACGCTCGCGTGAAAGGATCGCGATCGCGGGGCTCGGGAGAGACGCGATCGCCTGAACGCGGGGGGCAGCGCCCCCGAAACTCAGGCGATGGGCGGGGTAACCGGCGGCCCCAGCGCGGCCCCATGCAGCGGCAGCGCGAGGAGTACCGCGAAATCGAGAGCGACCAGCGTCAGGCCGGCCATAGCCCCGGCGGACGGATCGTCGGTCGCGACGGAACAGGCCTGGCCGCAGCCGATCGATTGATGCGTGCCGCAATCGGGGCACGGCGTTTCGGCGCCGACGAGACTGGCATGCGGCGCCGACTCGTCGAGCACCATGACGCTGTGCCCGGCGGCGGCGAGGCTCATCGAGGCCATGCAGATGGCCACGACGAAGCAGGCGAGGGCGCGAAGCAGCAGCGACATGGCGGCGAGTCTAGCTGAGGCCGCTGCAAGCGCAACGCGGCAAAGTGCCGATGCCCGACAGCCGATCAGCGCCCTGCTGCCGGCTGCAGGTAGGGAACCTCGGCTCCGGCGGGCATCGGGCCGAGCCTGCCGATGATCTCGAGATTGGGGCGGAGCGAGCGGCGAAGATGCGCCTCGAGCCCCTGCCCGGCGCCATCGACGTCGCCCGAGAGCAGCAGATCGTAGATGGCGCGATGCTCGGCCAGCATGGTGGTGATCTCTTCGACGCTCTGGTGACGCTCGAAGGTCGAGTGGGTGGCGATGAGCAGCAACTGGCTGCGCTGCAGCGAGTGGAGAAGCTGGGAGTTGCTGCAGCGCCCGACGGTGTCGACATGCAGTTCCTTTTCGATCTCCTCGATCTCGCTGATGCCGCGCCGGCCCTCCGCCGCCCGCACCACCCGGCCGCGGCGCGCCAGCAGTTGCTGTTCGCTCAGGGTGGGGTAGGCCTGCCGCAACGCCACCGGCTCGAGGATCCAGCGCATCTCGAAATGTTCGGCGATGGAGGAAGCGGTCAGCGGACCGGCATACCAGCGCTGGTTGGCCTCCTGGACGATGACGCCGGTGCGGGCCAGCCGGGTGAGCACCTCGTGCGCGATGGTGCGGCTCACCCGGTAGTGATCGGCGAGGGCGGACTCGACGAGCTGGAAGCGGCCATAGGCGAGGCTCGCGGCGACGGTGTGCTCGACCTCGGGATAAATCCGCTGCGCCAGGTTGCGCGGCGTCGGCTCGGCCTCGAGCGCCGCCGGCAGGACGAGACCGGCTGCCGCCAGTTCGATCCGCAGCGGCACCGGGGCTGCCTCCTCGCCCCGGACGATGAAGCCACGCCCGCTGAAGGTCGAGATCCAGCCCTCGTCGTTGAGCCGCTTCAAGGCCGCGGCCGCGGGCATGCGGCTGGCCTTGAAGGCGCGGGCAACGTTGACTTCACCCAGCACCAGGCCCGCCGGCAGGCGGCCGGCTTCGAGGTGCCGGCGCAGCACGTCGTAGATGGTCTGGTAGAGTGGGGCTTCAGCGGTCGCCGGCATGGTCCGGCCTTCTATCACTTCACCGCGCCCACCGTCAGTCCGCGCGCCAGCTCGCGCTGCGCCACGAGGAACACGAACAGCACCGGGATCAGTGAGAGCAGCAACCCGGCGGCCAGCAACGGCACGGGCGTCGTGTGCTGGCCCTGCAGGCTCGCGAGCCCCACCGGCAGGGTCCGCTTCGCATCGTCCTGCATCAGCAGCAGGCCGAACAGCAGCTCATTGAACAGCCAAAGGAAGTTGAGCGTCGACATGGTGGCGAGCGCCGGCGCGGACAGCGGCAGGATGATGTGCCGGAAGGTCTGCAGGTGCCCTGCCCCGTCGATCCGCCCGGCCTCGATGATCTCGGGCGGCAAGCCGTTGAGGAAGCTGGTCATCAGGTAGATCGAGAATGGCAGCTGCAGCGCGGTGTAGGTGAGGATGAGGCCGAGATGGCTGTTCATCAGCCCGAGCTGGCCGACAGTGCGATAGAGCGGGATCATTACCACCGCGGCCGGCACCGCGAGGAGGCAGACGATGCCGAGCAGCATGAGGGCGCTGCCGCGGAAGCGGATCACCGCCAGGGCATAGCCGGCCATGCTGGCGGTGAGCGCCAGCAGCAGGACCGCGCAACCGACGACCAGCAATGAATTGCCGAGATAGGTGAGCATGTTGCCGGTGGTCAGCGCCCGCTCGAGGAACTCGAGCGTCGGCGGATTGGGCAGCCCGATGGGGTCCTTGGCGTAGTTCTTGGCGGTCTTGAACGCGGTAAGCGTGACGAAGGCGAAGGGGGCCAGACTCAGCAGCGTCAGCAAGCCGAGCAGCAGCCAGGACGGCGTCCAGCGCACGAGCTTGCGGGTGGTGGTGGCGCTCATCACTGCCTCCCGCGGCGGAACAGCCAGAGCGCCAGGCCGCAGACGGCGCCGACGACCAGCAGCAGGATCATGCCGATGGCGCTGGCATAGCCGAACGAACCGCCGAAGAAGGCCGCGTCATAGATGTAGTAATCGAGCAGGTAGGTCGAGTAGCCCGGCCCACCCCGGCTCAGCGTGTAGATGAAGGGGAATACCGTGGTGAAGCTCGAGATGAGGACGATTACCGTCCAGAACTCGATGGTGCGACGCGTCTCCGGCAAGGTGATGTGCACCTGTTTCAGCACCCAGTTGGCGCCATCGATTTCGGCCGCGTCGTAGAGCGAGGGATCCACCTGGGCGAGCGCCGCGAGGTAGATCAGCACACCGATGCCGAGCGTCGCCCAGATCAGGATCAGCACCACGGTGACGAGCGCGGTGTTGGGGTCGTTCAGCCACTGCATGCGCAGCCCATCGAGCCCGACCTGCTTGAGCAGGGTATTGAACGGGCCGTTATAGCGCAGCACGACGTTGTAATAGGCGCCCACCACCACCGGCGAGAGTACGGCGGGCAGGAATACCATCAGCCGGAAGAACCGGGCGCCGGGCAGACCGGAATGGATGATGGTGGCGATCAGCAGCGGCCCGATGACCCAGAGCGGCAACGACAGCAGCACCAGCAGGTTGTTGCGCAAAGCCGCCCAGAATACCGGATCGGAGAGGACGCGGGCGAAGTTGTCGAGCCCGATCCATTCGGGTTCGCCGACGCCGTTCCAGCGGGTGAAGCTCAGATGGAAGGCCTCGCCGATCGGCACGATGCGGAACACCGCAAGGATGGCGAGCGCCGGCAGCAGGAACAGCAAGGCGGGAATGAGGGTGCGGACGAAACGCGTGGTCACGTTCTGGCTCATGGGTGGAGTCCGCACGGAGGCGGCGAAAGGGGCGATCAAGGGGCAGGACGGCACGCGCCGCCCTGCCCCGGCAAGTCGCGTTACTGCGGCTTGTCCTGCAGGGCCTGCAATTCGCCCAGCGCCTGGCCGAGCGGGGCGACGCCGTTCACCACGTCCTGGATCTTGCGGATCCACTCGAAGGCGATGTCCTGCCGCATCAGGCTGGAGGCGTAGAGGAAGGTTTCGCTCTTCTGCATGTCGGCGACCATGTTGCGGACAAAGGCCGGGGCAGTGTCCGGGATGGTGTAGCCCGAGTTGATCGGCAGGATGCCGGCCTGCTCGTACTGCACGGCGGCGCCGCGTGGCCCGGTGATGAACTCGACATAGGCCCAGGCGGCGTCCTGGTTCTTGGAGTAACCCGGAATGGTCCAGACCGGACCGGAGCTGACCGGGATATAGGGCGCGGCCACCGTATCGGCGGGGGCATAGAACACCCCGAGATCGTCACCCAGTTCGGGCAGGAACTCGTTGTAGCTCACGGTGTCGGAGGCGATACCGGCGATCATCGCCGCCTGGCCGGCCTGGAAGGCGGCGACGCCTTCGGTCCAGTGCACGGTCGAGGCATAGCCCGGATCGAAATAGCCGCCCTTCAGCAGATCGACGAGATGCTGGTTGAGCGCGGTGAACTCCGGACCATCATATTTCAGCGCACCAGTGGCGAGCGCCGCCGACTGCGCCGCGTCGAAATCGCCGGGGAACAGGATGTTGAGATATTGCAGGTTCCCCCAGCCATCGGAATTGCCGCCGCCGAAGGCGACGATGCCCTTGGCCTTCAGTGCATCGGCGGCCGCGACCAGGTCGGCATAGGTCTTGGGCGGAGTGTCCGGGTCGAGCCCGGCATCGCGGAACAGCTGCTTGTTGTAGTAGAATACCCAGCCCGAGAGCGAACCGGGCACGGCATAGATCTGGCCGTTCGCATCGAAATTGCCGCCCACCGACTCCCAGCCTTTCAGCGACGCCTTGAATTCGGGGGTGATGCGCGCGTTGAGCGGCGCCAGCACGTCGGTGTAGTTGAGCACCCCGAACGTGCCGGCATGCATCATCGCCACGTCCGGACCTGACTGGCTCGAATTGGCGGTCTGGATCAGCTGGTAATAGGTGTCGTGCGGCTGGGCCACATGCTTGATGGTGACACCTGGGTGTGCCGCGGTGAACTCGGCATCGAGCTGCTTCAGCGCCGCGCCCCACTTCTCCGAATTGTACTGCCAATCCCAGACGGTGATCTCGCCCGAAATCTCCTGCGCAACGGCCGCCGTACCGGCGAGCACCGTCATCGACAGCAAAGCTGCCCCTACCAACTTCTGCATTGTGAACCTCCCTCAGTGGGCCAACAATTGCCTATTGCCCACAATATGCATTTATGGATATACCGATTGCGAGGCAACGTCAAGAATAGTGCTGGAGGGGAAACATGACGCCACCGGATCGCTCGGGGCTGCTGCCGGAATTGCGGCGCATGCTGGAGGCCGCGGATGGCGGCCCGCCGGTGGATTTCGCCACGCTGCCGGCCGCCGAGGAGCGTGCAGCCTCGGAGGAGCGGATCAAGGCGGCCTGGGGCACGCTCGACCCGGTCGATGCGGTCGAGGAGCTGAGCTTCGCCTCTGCCGGTCACACGATCCGCGCGCGCCTCTACCGGCGCAACGACGCGCTCGGAACGGTGCTGTTCATTCACGGCGGCGGTTGGGTGCTGGGCAGCCTCGATACCCATGACGGCTCGGCCCGCGCGCTGGCCAACGCCACGCCGGCCAACGTGCTGTCGATCGAGTATCGCAAGGCGCCGGAGCATCGCTTCCCCGCCGCCGTCGTCGACGTTAATGCCGGGCTCGACTACCTTGTGGCCGAGGCCAGCCGGCTGAAGCTCGATATCGGCCGCCTCGTCATCTGCGGCGAGAGCGCGGGCGGCAACCTCGCGGCGGTGCTGGCGCGCCATGCCCGCGACCGCGGCATCGCCCTCGCGGGCCAGGTGCTGATCTACCCGGTCACCGACACCAGCATGGCGAGCGGCAGCTATCGCGATTTCGCACAGGGTTTCTATCTCGCGGCCGACGCGATGGGCTGGTTCATCGGCCACTACCTGGGCAGTAGCAACCGCGCCCACGCCGATGCCGCGCCGCTGCGCGCGCCAAACCTCGACGGCATGGCCCCGGCCTTCATCGCCACCGCGGCGTTCGACCCGCTGCGCGACGAAGGTCGGGCCTACGCTGCGCGGCTCATCGAAGCCGGCAACGACGTGACCTACCGCGAGGTAGCAGGTGTGGTGCACGGGGTGTGGGTGATGAACGCCGACACACCGGCGGCCAAACGGCTGATCGGCGAGGCCGCGGCGTGGATCCGGGGGCGGTGGTAGAGGCAAGTCTTCAACCTGCCGACAAGCGAGACATCGCATTTTCACCGGAGCGTACAGGGTCGCTGCTCCGGTAACCGGATTCTGCGCTTCCTCCCGGATACCCGGTGGCCAAGTATTGCCGGCAGACACGGGCCGCCCGCGCCACTGTTCACAGTAGTGAGCAGTCACGCCGGGCAGTTCTATGAATGTTCTTGCTGCCCGGGAACATTTCGGATAATTCCGCCGATCTTTCGCGTTGCCGGCTTACCACCGCCACTCCGCAATTTGAGGCAACATGCAAAGCGCCCCCGAACTCGATCCAGACGACCTGCTCGATTTCCTACTGGAGGTAACTCCGGTGGCCTCCGTATTCGTCTGGGGCCAGCCGGGTATCGGCAAATCTTCACTTGTCGAGTTCTTCGCCGCCTCGGTCGGGCTCGAGTGCGTGTCGCTGCTGGGCACGCAGTTGGCGCCGGAGGATCTCATTGGCGTGCCCGCCATCGAGGAAACCGAGGGTCGCAAACTCTCGCGTTTTTGTCCGCCCAGCCTGATTGCGCGAACCCAGCCCTATTGCCTGTTCATCGACGAACTCAACGGGTCCTCGCAGGAGGTCCAGAAAGCCTTCTACTCGCTGATCACCGAGCACCGCATCGGCGAGTACACGCTGCCGAAGGGGTCGATCGTGGTGGGCGCCGGGAACCGCGCCGAGGATGGTGCGATCGTCAAACGGATGAGTACGGCGCTGATCAACCGGCTGGTGATGGTGCAGTTGCGGGCGACAGCCAGGGCCTGGCTGACCTGGGCAGATCAGGCCGACTGCCATCCGGCGGTGCGCGACTACATCGCCCTCAGGCCCGATCACCTGTGGAGCAAACCTCCCAAGCACGAGGAAAGCTTTTCAACACCGCGAACCTGGCATTTGCTGTCCGACATGCTAAAGGCGCATGGCGACAAGCTGACCGAGCGGCGAGCCGAGATTTGCGCCAAATCCGTACTCACCCCTGAGCACGCGGTCCAGTTCGTCGCCCTCTACCGGCAGCGGCTCAGGGCATTTGACCTCGCCGCGATCATCAAGGGCGAGATCGACTGGCCGGCACGACCGGAGGAACGCGACGTGCTGGCCTTCATGGTCGGATCGTTCCGCGCCCAGTTGATCAAGGAACTGCCGGCCGAGGACTCAAAGCTCAGCGCGGAAACTCGAAACCTGTCGATGCGGGCCAAGGATATGGTGGTCAAGCTGTCCCGGATTTCGATGGATTTCGCCCAGCTGATCATCGCAAACGACGAGAAGGGCGTGGGGCTGCCGGACTGGTTCATTCTGGAGCTCAGCCGCGACCTGCCACGACTATCGGCAAGGTAGCATGCCGTGGCGACGCAGGGCTCGAAGTACAAGGCGAATGTCACCGCCATCAAAGAGGGTGCGCACCTGCTCGCCGGGCACCCGCTGACGCGACGGTTTGAGCGCCTCAACCTCGACTTCGATACGCCGCTGGCCTTTGCCCAGCATCCCGAGTCCTGGATCTTCGTGCGATCCACCGCCGCAACCTGGGGACCATCCCGGCGACCGAACGTCACGGTCATCCCCAATGTCCGCCGTCGCGCGCCGGCCGCCCATTGGGCCTATGTGCTCGGCCGAATTGGCCTGCACGAGGTGATGAACCATCTCGACCCCGATCGCAACGAACCGGCGTGGCACGCGGCCTGCTGGCTCATTGCCGAGTCCATCATGTCGAATGCCGGGTTCGCCCAGCGCCCGGCTGAAATGGTCGGCATTCCCGGTGGGTATTCGTTGCGCGACGAGGCAGCGCTGGCGCAGCGGCTGCAGGACGAAGGCATCCCCGAAACTGTCCGCGGCTTGTCGCTCGGCGTGCCGGGGCGTCCGTTCTGGGAGTTTGGCGAGCGCTGCGTGCTGACCGAACAGGTCCGACGCGAGAACCGGGCCAGCCTCGCCAACGGGCTGCGCGACGCTGCGTCGGCCGCGATCGAGGTGGCGGGCGGCGTCCGAAGTTCGATCCGGGCGCGACAGGAGCCGACGACCAACGTCAAGCGGGCCATGTCATGGGTGGTCAGCGAGTATCCCATGCTCGCGGCGCTCGGCAGCTCATTCAGCATCATCGAAGACGCCGACATCTGCGAACGCATGGATATTTCCGTCGCGGCCGTCTGGACCGAGCTGCGTGAAATCTACATCAATCCGCGGGTCGGCCTTGCCGAAATGGAGCTGCGCTTCGTCATCGCGCATGAACTGCTGCATGTCGGGCTCCGGCACGACATTCGCCAGCAGGGCAGGAACGGCGAACTCTGGAACGTCGCCTGCGATTACACGATCAACGCCTGGCTCATTGAAATGCGGGTCGGTGAAGCGCCGGACCGCATCGGATACCTGTACGATCCCGAACTCGCCAAATGCAGCTCGGAGGAAATCTACGACCGGATCACCGGCGATCTGCGCTGGATGCGCAAGCTGGAAAAGCACCGCGGCTGGGCCGGCAAAACGGGCGACATCCGGACCGAAAAGCCCCCGGTGTGGTGGACAAGCGGGGGGATGGACCTTGACGCTTTCTATCGCAGAGCGCTGGCGGAGGGCCTCAAGCTGCACCAGCAGCAAGGCAGAGGCACCATTCCCGCCGGGCTCATCGAAGAAGTCCGGGCCCTGCAGCAGCCGCCCATTCCTTGGGATGTGCGGCTCGCCCAGTGGCTCGACGTGTTCTTTCCGCCCCTCGAACACCTGAGGAGCTACGGGCGTGCCAACCGGCGACAGGGATCTACTCCCGACATTCCAAGGCCCGGCTGGATTACGCCCGAGGACCGCAAGGCGTCCCGCACATTTGGGGTGCTGCTCGACACCTCGGGTTCGGTCAGCCGGCGGGAACTGGGAAAAGCCCTGGGCGCGATTGCCAGCTACGCGCTCAGCCGCGACGTATCCGCAGTGCGACTGATCGAATGCGATGCTCACCCGCACGATGCCGGCTATGTCGAGCCCGACGAGCTGCTTGAAACGGTCAAGCTTCACGGGCGCGGCGGCACCGTGCTGATGCCGGGGATACGCCTGCTCGAGCGTGCGGATGACTTTCCGACTGATGCCCCGATCCTCGTCATTACCGACGGCGACTGCGACGTCGTTACCACGCCGCGGGAGCACGCCTTCCTGATCCCGGAACGCGGCAAGCTGGCTTTTCGAACCGAGCGGCCGGTGTTTCGGTTCAGCGACGACTGAAGGTCAGTCGTCGCCCGTTTGCACCGGCTCGCCTCAGGCCACCATGGTCTGTTCGGCGCGCATCCGGTCGATCTCACGGCGGCTGCGGTTGATGTAGTCGCGCAGCTCCTCCATGCCATATTGCTTGGCCAGAGCGCGGGCGCTGACACCCGGGCGCTTGGCCTTGAGGATGATCCACTGCTCGCGCAGGTGGTGCTTTTCCACTTCGACATCGTCCGGGTGCTCGGCCAGGAGCTTCTCGAGCAGGTGGAGGTTGAAGTTCTCGTGGTAGATGCCGCGGTCGAGATCGAGGGTGAAGCGGGAAATGTTCACGTCCTCTCCCTTCTCGTACAGCATCTCGCTGCCGTCGATGTCGTAGACGATGCAATCGGTGGTGTGGGTGGAGGTCAGGATGGCGAAGTGGTTCATCAGGGCGTGGGCCTGCAGGGTGGTGGCCGCCGAGTAGGCGCTGGGCCATACCACCAGTTCGGCGCCGTTATCGGCGAGGCCTTTCCACACCTCGGGGAAGTTGGCGTCAAAGCAGATGGCCATCCCCACCTTGCCGAAATCGGTTTCGAACACCGGGGTCGCGGTGCCGACATCGACGATCTGGGCGAGATCGAATTCGCTCCAGTACGGATAGACCTTGTCGTAGGTCCCCACCACCTTGCCGTCGCGCCCGATCAGCACGGCGGAGTTCACCCGGCGGTTGCCGTCGAGCCGATCGATCGGACAGACGATCCAGGTGTTGTGACGCCGCGCGATCTCGGAGATCGCGGTGATGATCGGCCCCTCGAGCGTTTCGGGCCGGTTGTTCTGCTGGCCGGCCCAGGTCTCGGGCAAGGCGATGAGGTCGGTGCCACGCGCAGCCTCGGCCTCGACGATGTCGACGATGGCCTCCAGCGGGCGCACGCCGAAGCTGATGCTGGTGACCCGGACCAGCCGTCCCGGAACTTGCTCAGTCATGTGGTTTCCCCTTCTTATCCCTCGAAGACCCAGCGGCGCCGGGCATTCCAATTGATGATCGTCAAAACGAAGATGATGAAGAACAGCACCCAGGCGACCGCCGACGCATAGCCCATGTTCAGGAACTGGAAGCCCTGGATGTAGAGGAACATGGCGACACTGATGGTCGCGTCGTTCGGGCCGCCCTTGGTCATCACCCACATCTGCTCGAACACCTGAAAGCTCGACATCATCGCCATCATGGCGACGAAGAAGATGGTGGGCGAGAGCATGGGCAGGGTGACGTTGATGAAGCGGTCCCAGCGGGTGGCGCCGTCGATCTTGGCCGCCTCGTAAAGATCGGGCGGCACGCTCTGCAGGCCCGACAGCAGGATCAGCGCATAATAGCCGGTCCAGCGCCAGACCGACAGAACGACCAGCGCGAACATCGCCAGTTCCGGGCTGCCGAGCCAGGCTTGCGGGGGAATGCCCACGAGCCCGAGCAGGTAGTTCACGACGCCGAAGCGGAAGTGATAGAGCCAGGTCCAGACCATCGATACCGAGATCATGTCGGTGACGAAGGGCAGCAGCCACAGGAAGCGGGCAAAGCCGATGCCGCGCGCTCGGCTGTTGAGCAGCATGGCGACGAGGATCGAGGACGCCATGCACATCACGACGAACAGCAGCGTGAACCAGGCCGTATTGACGATCGACTTGAGAAACAGCGGGTCCTGCGCCAGCCGGATATAGTTGTCGATGCCGGTCCAGACCGGACTGCTCAACCCATCCCAGCGGGTGAAGCCGACCGCGAACGAGAACAGCGCCGGCCCCAGCGTGAAGGCGAGGAACATCACCAGCCCCGGCAGGAGGAAGCCCAGCGCCGCGAGCGCCTCGTGCTGGCGCATGCTGACGCGGAAGCGCCTGCGCGGCCGCACGATCGGCTCCGAGGTGGCGGACATGGCGGTCATTGCTAGCCTTTCAGTCCGGAGGTCGCGAGGCTGCGCACGATGAAGCGCTGCAGCAGCAGGAACAGGATGAACATCGGCAGGATGGACAGCACAGCGCCGGCCATCATCTGCCCGTAGTCGGTGCGTCCCGCCATCTCGTCCTGGAACGAGGCGAGGCCAACCGGCACGGTGCGCATTTCGCGCGAGCGGGTGACGATCAGCGGCCACAGATAGTTGGTCCAGTTGCCGATGAAGGCCAGCAGCGCGCTGGTGGCCAAGGCTGGCCCCGAGAGCGGCAGGATGATGGTGACGAAGATCCGCAAGTACCCGGCGCCGTCGATGCGCGCCGCATCCTCCAGTTCGCCGGGGATCGACAGGAAATACTGGCGCAGGAGGAAGGTCAGGAAGGCGCTCGACAGCATCGGCACGGTGAGCGCCGCGTAGCTGTCGATCCAGCCCAGCTGGCTGACCAGCACATATTGCGGGATCAGCGTCACCTGCACCGGAATGACCATGGTGGCGAGATAGAGCAGGAACAGCTTGTCGCGCCCGGGGAAACGGAGCCGCGCGAAGGCGTAGGCGCTGAACGCCGAGATCACCACCTGCCCCACGGTGACGATGGTCGCGACGGTGAGGCTGTTGGTGATGTAGTGCAGGAACGGCTGCCGGGTCAGCAGCTTGGTGAAATTGTCGAAGGTGACTTCAGGCGGAATCCACAGCGGCGGAAACCGCATGATGAACTTGGTCGGCATGAAGGCCGAGCGCAGCATCCACAGAAACGGAAAGGCGACGACCGCCGCCGAGAGCCACAACAGCAGCGTCGCGCCCCACGACGACGGGGCCCGTTGCCTGATCTCGGTATCGGTCTGATGCATGCCCGCGCTCCCCAGGGACGCGTCCCGGTGCCGAGGCACCGGGACCAAGTGTGTCAAACGCCGGCTCAGACGTCGATTGCGACGTTCGCCCAGCGCTGGGCGAGTTCGGCATCCATGGTGGTGGCGACCGACTGCAGGGCGGCGAGCACATCGCCCTCGCCGCTGTTGAAGATCGGCTCCAGCGCCCGCTGGTAGGCATCGAGGAAGACCGGGAAGCCGAGCACGAGGCGATCGTTGATCGCCAGCGCCAGCTGCTCGGGGAAGATCGCGGCGTTCGGCGTCACGGCAGAGTCGATATAGGACTGCGCCGCGCTGAGCCGCGCCGGGATGCCGCGCCCGGTGCCGCCGATCATCTTGGCCAGCGTATCGCTGCTGGTGAAGGTCTTGAGGAACTGCCAGGCCGCTTCCGGGTGCTTGGTCGTGGCGCTGATGGCAAAGCCCGAGCCGCCGGTCGCCAGCTTCTGTTCCTTGCCGACCGGCAGGTAGCTGATGTCGAACGGGAAATCGACGTTGCGCGACGTCTGGCCGAGGGCCCACTGACCATCGAGGCGCATCGCCGCGAGGCCGGATTCGAAATAGTTGACGCCGCCGCCGGCGACTTCGGCCGGGGTGGGCGCAACCTTGTGCTTGTGGATCAGGTCGATCATGAACTGCACGCCGGCCGCCGCTTCGGGCGTGCCGATGACGCATTTCTTGAGGTCGTCGGAGAAATTGCGGCCGCCGGCGCTGTAGATGAAGTTCGACGCCAGGTAGTTGTGGGTGAGCGGGGTATCCCAGGTCACGCCCCACTGCTCGCCATTGGGCTTGGTCAGCTTGATGGCGGCCTCGATGAACTGCTCCCAGCTCCATGGTGTTTCGCCATGGCCCGGCGGATAGGCGACGCCGGCCGCGTCGAACATGTCCTTGTTGTAGTAGATGCCGAAGGTCGACATGTCGTAGGGAAAGCCCCACCACCGGTCGAACATGTGGAAGCCCTGGGCGATGCCGGGCGCGATATCGTCGGTGTTGACGTCGCCGTCGGCGGTGACGTTCGGCGTCACGTCCATCAGCATGTTGCTGGTGATCAGCGTCGGCGTGTGGTCGGTGCTGCACATGATGATATCGGGCAGGTCGCCGGCGCTGGCCCCCACCAGGGTGCGGGTCACCGTGTCGTTGTAAGGCACGAACTCGAGCGCCACGTTGATGTTCGGATACTGCGCCTTGACGATGTCGAGGCCGACCTGCCAGTCGCCGATATCGCCGTCGCTGAACCAGTTCTGCAGACGCAGCGTCACCGGCTCCTGAGCCCGGGCGGCCGTGCCGAAGCCGAGGCTGGAGAGCGCCGCGCCGCCCGTCACCAGCGCGGTATTGCGCAGCAGATCACGCCGCGACAAACCGCCGGGCGCCGAAAGCCTATTCCCTTTGTGCATGCTAGTTCCCTCCTTGCGTTGTCCTGCCAGTACCGAGGAGCTCCTACCTCTCCCCTCGGCTTGGTCCCTCCAGCCAGACATAGAGACAGCTGGCTGTCAAACATAAAATCATACGTATGACTTTTAAACTGGCTGTGTCATATCACGGCATCGGCAAAGGCCGAGCGCAGCCGTTCGGCCAGGGCGATCCGGTCGAGACGCGAGGTCGTGTGACGGCGCTCCGTCCACACCGGAGCGGGAAAATTGGCGTCGGTCTCGAAGCGGGGGATCACATGGAAATGCAGATGCGGGGCCGCTGTCCCGAGCGCGGCAATGTTCATCTTCACCGGCTCGAGCAGCGCGATGAGGGTGCGCTCGACCGCAGCGACGACCGCCATGAAGTGATCACGGTCCGGGCCGGCAAGATCGCTCAGCTCCCGCACGTGATCGCTCCAGATCACCCGGCACCAGCCATCGAAGCCCGGCTCGTCGGCCAGGATCACCCGGCATTTGTCGCCCGACCAGACCACGGTCTCCGCCTCCGGATGACAATATCCGCAAACCACCTCGTTACCCCCCCCAACAAAATCATACGTATGATGTTGACTTTGATAGGCGTACAGCCGATGGTTCGGCCTTGTCAATCGGCTTTGGCCGGCAACGATCAACTGCGCATCACCAGGAGCGCCGCGGCTTGGCGGCGAACGGCATGGACCTCAAGGGCAGAGCAGCGCTCGTAACGGGCGGAACGTCGGGTATTGGCCTCGCCACGGCGACGAGCCTGGCGCGGCAAGGCGCCAACCTGGTGCTCGGCGCCCGCTCGGAGAACCCGGCCGTGCTGTCCGAACTGACGGCGCTCGCGGGGCAGCACGGTGCGAGGTGCGTTTTCGTCGCCGGCGATGTCAGGGACCCCGATACCTCGGCCCGGCTGGTGGCCGCGGCACAGAAGGAGTTCGGCGGGGTGGACGCCGTGGTGCATGCCGCCGGCGGGCCGGCGCCGGGCACGGCGCTGAACCAGAGCTATGCCAGCTGGCTCGACGCCTTCGACGTCCATGTCAACTCGGCGTTCCATCTGTTCCGCGCCGCCCATGCCGGGCTCGCCGCATCGAAAGGCGCAGTGGTGCTGCTGTCGTCGGCGGCGGCGTTGCGCGGCTGCCCGGGCACCATCGCGTATCAGACAGTGAAGGCGGCGCTGATCCAGATGGCTCGGGCTCTGGCGCGCGACCATGCCGCCGAGGGCATCCGGGTCAACTGCGTCGCGCCGGGGATCATCCGCACGCCGTTCCAGGCGGGGATGACCGAGGAGGCGCGGCTCAACAACCTCAAGAACCGCATTCCGCTGGGTCGCGAAGGCACGCCGGAACAGGTGGCCAGCATGATCCTGCAGCTGATCGGCAACGAGTTCATCACCGGCGAAACCGTCGTGCTCGATGGCGGCATGTCGATGCGAATGGTTTAGCGCGCTTTCGAACCTGAAAAGTCTGCGACTTTTCCCGAAAGCGCTCAGCACTGATTTCACGAGGACCCCGGGCGACGGGGCGCAGATTTTGTGGGGAGCAGAACGTGCCTGATATTCAGTTGACGGTATTCACCAAGCCCTGGACGGTGCCGATCGGCGAGCTCGCGGACCTCGTCGCGGGTCTGGGGCTCGATGGCATCGAGCTGCCGATCCGGCCCGGCTACCAGGTGCAGCCCGAAACGGTGAAAACGAGCCTGCCGGAAGCGGTGAAGGTGCTGAAATCGCGCGGGCTCGAAATCCGCAGCGCCGCCGCGCCGCTCGAGCCTGCCATCATCGAGGCCTGCGGCGATGCGGGCATCCCCATCGTCCGCTCCATGGTGGGGATCGATCCCAGAAAGCTCAGCTATGCCGACACCATCGCCCAGCACCGGGCGCTGTGGGACAGCCTGATCCCGCTGCTCGATCGCACCGGCGTTTCCATCGGCATCCAGAACCATTCGGGCGATTGCGTCGGCAGCGCGATCGGCCTCTTCCACCTGATGGAAAAATACGACCCGAGGCATGTCTGCGCCATTCTCGACATGGCGCACTCGGCCATTGCCGGCGAGCCGACGGCGCTGGCCGTCGACCTGCTGTGGCCGCGCATGCGCGGGCTGTTGAACTTCAAGGGGGCGTTCCGCGAACGGATCAACGGCCCCGAGGAGGTGGAAGCGGAGTACCGCACGCACTGGACCACGGCCGGACATGCCGCCTATTCGTGGCGCGAACTGGTCGACAACGTCGTCGCCCGCGGCTTTACCGGCACCTTCTGCCTGCCGGCCGAGTATTCCGATCCGTCGGGCGCGCCGCAGCGGATGGGCAATGACGTGCTGCCTTATCTCAGGCAGGACATCGCCTATCTCAAGAGCCTCCTGGCCTGAGGGGGAGCATCACCATGATCGAGAACCGCAAGGTCCGCATCTGCATCATCGGCGCTGGCGGCATGGCCAACAATGTCCACTACCCCTCGCTCGCCTCGTTCGACGACGTGGAGATCGTCGGGGTCATCGAGGCGCGGCGCGACCGACTCGACGCCACCTGCGACAAGCACGGCATCCCTGCCGAGGCGCGCTTTCTCGCCACGCTCGATACCGACTACCAGGAGATCCTGCTGCGGCTCAAACCCGATGGCGTCTATGTCATCGGCCAGCCCGAGATCATGTACGCGATCTGGCACTGGTGCCTCAGCAACGGCTTCAACCTCTACATCGAAAAGCCGATGGGCCTGACCATGCACCAGGCCGAGGTGCTGACGCACCTGGCTGAAAGCAAGGGGCTGATCACCCAGGTCAGCCACCAGCGCCGCGTCGCCCCGATCATGCTCGAGATGCGCCGACGGCTGCTCGAGAAGGGGCCGATCACCCATGGGGTGGTCGAGTTCTTCAAGAAGGACATCGTGCCCATGCAGATCGCCCGCGACCGCATGCTCGACGACGGCACCCACGCCGTCGACACGGCGCGCTGGATCTGCGGCGGCGAAGTGGTGAAGGTGGAGAGCCACTGCAAGCGCATCGGCGTGCCCGATATCAACTGGATCGGTGCGACACTGCATTTCGACAACGGCTCGACCTGCTTCGTGGTCTGCAGCTGGTCATCCGGCCGCCGGGTGTTCCGCACCCAGATGCATGCGCCGGGCGGCTATGCCGACGTCGAACTCGAGGCCGAGGCGCGGCTCTATCTCGACGGCGACTATCAGGGACAGGTGTTCCGCACGCAGGATGTCGCTGGAAGTGAGCAGAATTTCGTCTTTGGCGGGTTCCGCAACAAGAACCGTGAGTTTATAGAGTCGCTGAAGTCCGGCGCGGATCTGTGCTCATCGCCATTCCGCGACACGATCAAGACCATGCGTGTGTGCCACACTATTCTTGCTCAGGCCCTGGCGGAGGACACCGCAAAGCTGCAACCGGCCGGCTAGCCGACCGGCAAAGGCTGGGCAACCAACCTGGACAACCACCCGGAGCCCAAGCTTTGGATCACAAGCTGCCAACGGCCCGAGCAATTGAGAAGCGGGCGAGCCTGCACACGGTGGTCGCCAATGTCCTCGGCGAGGAGATCATCTCGGGCCAGCTGCCGATCGGCGACCTGTTGCCGACCGAGGCGGAGCTCGGCGCGCGCTTCAACGTCAGCCGCACCGTGATCCGCGAGGCGGTCAAGCAACTCACCTCCAAGGGGCTGCTCCGCACCAGCTCGGGCATCGGCACCTGGGTGCCGCCGGCGCATGAGTGGAATTTCCTCGATCCGGTGGTGTTCTCCTGGGTCAAGGCGAGCGGCGATTCCGCGGCGATGATCCAGCACTTGTTCTCGTTCCGCAACGCCATCGAGCCGGCGGCGGCAGCCGAAGCCGCCCGCACCGCGACGCCCGAACAGCTGGCGCTGATGAAAACGGCGCTCGACATCATGTGCGCGCCGGACGTCGATTTCCACGCCTGGGTCAGCGCCGACGTGGAGTTCCACACCGCGATCTATATCGGCTCCAACAACGTGTTCATGGCGTCGCTGGCCAGCCTGTTCCGCGAATATTTCCAGATGAGCTTTTCGGTCTCGAGCTCGAACGTGCACTTCCAGCACTGCCTGCAGGAACATGTCGACGTGTACGAGGCGATCGCCGAGCACCGCCCGGCGGATGCGCTGGCGGCGGTGCAGGTGCTGTTGAACCATGCGCATGAGGATGTTCGGCAGGTTATGGGGCAGTAGGGGGGCGGTGCCCCCCTACCGCCCGCCTGAAGGGGACCGGCGCCTCACCTGAACGGTACTGCTTCGCGGCGGCAGGGAGTATACTAGGCAGCTGGATACAAGACCCTTGTGCCACCCCGAGTAACAGAAAGCTGTACTAGTTCCTCGTTCTTCAACATCCCACCGTGCATCGACTCCAGACGCGTCGCACCGAGGGCTATTGACGTGCATTCCTCGTTGTTGTCCATGATCATACTATTGGGGGGATGCACGGGATCGAGGATGGTCATCGTGCATATGCTGGATTGGGAATAATTGTCGGGAAATGTTGCGCTTGACCTGATCGCCGCAGTCATGGGCTGGGACGAAGATAGGAATAGTCCGTCTCGAACGGAGTTCGTCTGGCTTCAGATGATGTCGGCGATCAAATACGATGGATATGCGGATTTCCGTGCTGGGGTTCGATTTCTGGAAAGTCTCGCGGTATGGTTGCGGCAATTTGACGAAGCCGACCGGCGGGTGGCCTATGACTTCTTCAAGAAGAAGCTGATCTACATATCGCCCCCCGAACTGAAGGGTCTGATCGAGATCTTCGTGCCCGAGACGGTCACACCGCGTCTTCGGCAGTACGTTGCGGCTCAACTCGGCATAAAGCCCTACGAGGTCTGGGGCACACCAAAGAGCGCGGAGGCTTTTCGACATGCCCGACGGAGCACCTTGTTTGTCGGCATGAGCGATGGCAGCCGGATGGATATGTTTCGGCGAACCAATTCCGGCACGCTCTCCCCTGAGCAGATTGTCGCCTCCCTGATCATCGACGACGACAAATGGAAGGACATGGGCAAGAAACTGGATGAAGCCGTCCCTGGTGCAAAGTTCAGCACAGTCTATCTCATCGATGACTTTACCGGCTCGGGCACTACCTTCGCTCGTTTCGTAGATGGCGAGTGGAAGGGTAAGCTCAAGAAGTTCAACGACCGGGTACGCGATGCCCAGCAGAACTTCGAGAAGAAGGGCAAGCCATTCCCGCTAGCGCCCGAATACACCGTACACATCCACCATTACATCTCGAGCGAACAGGCAAGGAGCACACTGGAGGCAAACCGGGCGCGGGTCCTGGAGGAGTGGAAGGACAAGACTTTCGGTGACATTCGCATTACCGAAGGCTTGCGCCTGCCTGCCGAAGCAAAGCTTGACCCCATAAGGGATCCGGAGATCTGGCGGCTCTGTGATCGCTACTACGATCCCGCGCAGGATGTTCGACTCGAGGAACATCTGGAACAGTCAGGCATCACGACGGCCAGATTCGGGTATGCGGGTTGTGCATTGCCGCTCGTCCTCGACCACAACACGCCGAATAACAGCATTCCCTTGCTCTGGGCCGAGCCAGATGAGGTTGCTCCGGGAGCTCACGAGATGAAGGCGCTCTTTCGACGCCGCGACAGGCACGGCTAGCACGCATGAATCCGTTTCTACGGCGCGCCACGGAATACCTCAGAGACACCTCCCAATTTCTCCAGATCACCAGTCCGGAGCCGTTGTCGGTGTTCATTGGCAAGCATGAGCGGCGGAACGATCTCCTAGACGTGCCGGTACGCATCGTGGGTAGTCCAGGCACAGGCAAGACCATGCTCGCGAGCATGGTCGAGTATCGAACTCTCGAGGCTGTCCTGCTCGAGCAGAACAATCCCAACTATCGCGAATTGACCGCCGCCTACAACGACGCTCGATTTGCCGACGGTGACGTCCCAAGAGTGGCCGCGGTTCGTCTCCCCATGGAGTCGGAGTACCGTGACTTCTGGGAGCTGCCGTACGAGGGTGCCGTCAAGACCAAGCTCATGCTCGCGCTCATTCAGGCTCGCGCCGTGATTGGCCTATATCGCAACCTCACCGCCAATAACCGGCGCGATGTCGCTGATATCGGTGTCACGACCCGTCCAGAGGCTTATGCCCAAGTCGAACAGATTGGCGGCACACGGTCACTCGATCAGTTGAGCCGAGCTCGCGAGGTTGAGAGTGCCGTCTATGCGATCGGCTCTAGCTTGATCCCACCCACGCTTGAGGACATTCCACAGGCCGCCAATGCCCCTTACCAGCCTTTCGAAGCGATTCAAGAGTTCTCGATCGATTGGGACGGCGAGCCGATCGCCTTGCGTCCACTTGTCATCCTAGACGACGTTCACACCCTGCATCCTGACCAACTTGCTGCGTTGCTGCGGGCGCTGGCCCGGCGCGAGATGCGCATCGGTCGCTGGATGATGATGCGCATGGATAGCCTTAGCCCGCATGACATCCTGCGCTCGTCTGACGAAGATTTTGGTCCAGGACTCAAGGTCGAGCGCGACTACATCGATATCTATATGCAGAACGTCGCGCACCGACGGATCGAACGACGTCGCTTCCGGTCGATGGCTGAAGACATGGCCGACCGCTATCTCAAGTTCGTGCCGAGCTTGCGCGACCGTGGCGTCGATAGCTTTGGCGCTACACTTCTGCGCAGAGCGCCCAGCTTTGGTATCGTGAACCTCCGTGAACTGAAGGCGCTCATTAATCGCGACCAGAAAGTGTTGGAGATCACCGACGGGAGGCGTCAGCAGCTAACCAACATTGTTTCGGAATACGTCGCGAACGCTAAGGCCCGCGACCTTACCGAGGAGATCCGGCTTGCCATGCTTCGGGTGCTAATGCATCGGCACGCCGGCCGGGTGTCAGGTGTGAACCTGTCGCTGTTCGATGACCCCGACCCGGTTGTCGAGGTGAAGGCCAAGCCTGACATCGTTGACGCTGCCAAGGTCCATCTGCACCACCTTTTTAGCCGCCCGCTTCACTATGGGCTGGAAGATTTGTGCGACGCCAGCAGCGAAAATGCAGAACTATTCCTGCAACTGGCCGGCACACTGGTCGATAAGCTCGAAGCGAAGGTCATCCGCCGTCAGACCGCGGAACTCACTGCACAACAGCAGCAGGAGGTTCTCACCCAAAAGGCGGCCGAGATCGTTGAGAAGTGGTCGTTCCCATACGCTCGGCGGGTCAAATCTCTGATTGAGGAAATGGGTCGGCGCTGCGTCGAGAACTCGATGTTACCCAACGCCCCGCTGGGAGGTGGAGCCACCTCATTCGGAATCCTGGAAGAAGAGTTGGTGCAGTTGCTGCGCACGGAGAAGGAACTGCTTTCGGTGCTGAAATACGCGGTAGCCTATGGCGCATTGACCGCAGTTCGAAATTACGGCCAGGGTGGCAAGAAGTGGTGCCTGTTCGAACTCTCGGGGGTCGTTCGGTTGGCGTATGGCCTTGATTTGGGCCGCGGAAGCTTTCTCGAGTGCAAGGTGGCCGAGATCGAAGCCGCCAGTGAAGGGGTTGCCTGATGGCCGATCACTGGAGCAACTGCATCACCCATTTCGACGAGGACGTTGGAACGTTCATCGCAGAGTACTTTGCTCAGACAGATCGGATTGCCTTCGTTTTTGGTGGCGCCGGCTTTGATCCCCGGGCCACACATGTGAGCCGCACGCTGGCCGGTGTGATGGGAAACCGACTTCATGGCCTGTTCGTTAGGGAAGAGCGCGGCGACAACAATCCAGTCCTTGTGAATGCCGCTGAGGCCAACGAACGCAATCTGAGCGCCACAGTACCCAATAGTGATGTCGTGCGCGTCGATATCTTTGAGGACGACAAGGCGCCCGTGGGAGGCGTGCGGGTCAGCGAACGACTTAGGCAGTTGCAGCTTCCGGAGGGCGTCACCGATGTGATCCTCGACATGAGTGCGCTGTCGAACTCGATCTCATTTCCGGCGGCGCAAATCCTGCTGTCGAGGGTAAAGCAGCTTTCCGGCGTCAGCTTTCACATATTGGTCGCCTCAGATCCCGACCTCGACGACCGAATTGTAGGAGAGCCCAGCGAGCGTGCGCAAGCGATCCGGGGCTATCAGCGCAAACTCGCCGGCATTAAGAATGCTGCAACGATCTGGCTGCCGCATCTGGCTCCAGGTCGCGATCGCGTGCTCGAGAAGGTGCGAAGCTCGCTAGGCGACATTCACAAGATCTGTCCCGTTCTGCCTTTCCCGGCAACGAACCCGCGTCGCGCTGATGACCTTCTCGCCGAATATTACCAGCAGGTGTTCCAGGAATGGGGAGTGGATGGGCGGGACCTCCTCTACGTCTCCGAGCGCAATCCGCTCGACTCCTACCGTTCGATCTCTACGCTTCGTACTCGGCACTTCAAGACCGTCGCAGACTATTACGAGCCTGAACTGGTGCTGACTCCAATTGGCAGCAAGGTGATGGCCGCAGGAGCGATGATGGCTGCGATTCGCCACAATATCGCGGTCCAATACGTTGAAGCCCTTCGCTTCGAGGTCGTTGGAGGCGCCCCGGCGGTGCAGACCGCCAAAGGCCCTCAACGGCTCGCTCACGTCTGGCTCGAGGGGCCAATTTACGATGGGTACTATGCCTGACGAGGCAGGCGAGGGGATCTTCGAGGCGAAGCTCGACGCGCTGCCTAACACGATCGCGTTGTGCTCCCAGGAAACGATCGCCCCGGTGAGCCAGGCGATGGATATCGGCCGTTCTTTGAGAGCTGTGGCTGTTGGCTCAGGCGGGTCGCTCGCGGCCGCGCACTTTCTTGCAACTTGCCGGAGGGACGTCTCTGATCGTCCGACAAGCGTGCAGACACCAATGGAGTTTGTACTTGGGCTAGACGATCTCTCTGACGCTCAAGTTTGGCTCTTCACAGGCCGGGGCCAGAATCCTGACATTGCGGCTGCTCTTAGCGCTGCCGATGCTCGAGGTGCGGCAGACATTCGCGTCGTGACTGCGAATGCCTACGCACCACTCGCCACCTACCATGGTCGCTACCGCCAGCCGCGGTTCCACGTCATTCCCGTTGCCGATCCGAAGGACGGTTTCCTCTCCACTCACACTCTAGTCGCTTTCGTCACCCATCTTCTTCTAGCCACCGACCAACTGGTCGAAGTGCCTAGGCCCGCGGTCGATGGCGTTTCGGTCCAGGCCCAACTCGCCGATCGACTATCAAGCGTACGCCGGCAAGATGCCCGGATCGAGTGGAGGCGTTTTCGACCGGAGGACACCTTACTGATTCTTGGCGATCCCTCGTTGACGGCCGCCTCGGCCCAACTTGAGACATCGTTATGGGAGACGGCGATCGCGCCTGTCCAGCGCACGGATCTCCGCAACTTCGCTCATGGTCGGCACATCTGGCCGGCCCGTCGTGCCGACAGGACGGCACTGCTCGTTCTCACGACGAATTTGTCGCGCGGCGTGTGGGATGAGATTGACGCACAACTGCCGTCAAGTCTCAGGAGGCATGTTGTCGACTACGGTTCGGGAGGACGCTTGCAGGCAGCGCTCGCCGTCCTCGACGGCCTTGTGGCGATTGCCGCGATGGGGCTCGTTGTTGGGATTGACCCGGGCAAGCCGGGCGCGGCGCTCTACGCCAAACCGATCTACGAGGCTCAGGCGCTGTACGACCTGAGCGCGAGGCTTTCAGCGCCCGTTCGTCACAAGCTGTCGGCCACCCTTCGGGCCGACGGCCCCGAACAGGACGTGGCCCGGAATTTTGAGGTGTTTCTCAACAGTCTGTCCGCTCGGCGATATCGTGGCTTGGTCCTCGACTACGATGGCACGGTGGTAGCCACCCACATGCGCAAGGATCCGCCCAGTTCACCCGTCCTCGAGCAGCTTCGCCGGTTGCTCGCAGATGGCATGAAGCTGGCAATCGCAACGGGAAGGGGCGGGTCGTCGGCGGAGGCTCTTAGGGAGGCGCTCGATCCTGAACTACAGGGTTCTGTGATCATGGGCTACTATAATGGAGGACACATCCTCCCCCTTGGGAAGCTGCTCCACGACTATCCGGCGCCAGAGCATAGGGCCATTTCCGCTATCTCCGACGCTGTGTCAGCAATCGCAAACGCTTATGAGACTAAGCCTCGCATTCGAGGCAGCCAGATTTCACTCGATTTCGGTGACGACGAGCTCTCAGAACTGACCGAACTGCTGCTGGCATTGCCGGAGTACCAAGCGGGCGAAGTGAGACTTGTTCGGTCCCAGCATTCGATCGACATCGTTCCGGCTGCTACGAGCAAGCTCAATGTCGTTATGCGCCTTGCGACGGCGTTTGGCCTTCAGGACGGCGAGATCCTGTGTATAGGTGACAGCGGTCAGTCAATTGGTAACGATCATGACTTGCTGGGCCACCCTTCGGGGCTCAGTGTCGATAAAGTCTGTTCTCGACCGGGGGTGTGCTGGGCTCCGTTCGGGTCGAACCTACGCGGCCCTCAGGCGTTGGTGCGGATACTCGACGGGCTGGTGAAGGATGGAACTGAGGGCTTTCGCCTCGACCTCGATGTCATTACAGCATCGGCCGCGCAATAGCAGGAAGGAGCAGCTTGATGAGTCCCGCTCATGTCGATGTTGCAGGCTCCGGCTTTACGGTCCTTGATCGCATCTACGAGGACAACCGCAGAACGCATGAGGAAATTGGGGGCAGTTGCGGCAACGTACTCTGGTCCCTCGCGAGGTTGCACCACACCGTTGTCCCGGTACTAACGTTGGGAGAAGACCAGGTCGGCCAAACGCTTCGACAGAATTTCAGCGAGGCTGGCGCTGACGTCAGCTACATCGAGATGCGCACCGGCATTCGGACCCCACTGCTCGCTCAGTTCGTCGACGGCGTAGGCCATCACCATTTTAGTTCAGTCTGCCCCGAAACCCACCATCGGTATCCCCGATACCACGCAATCGGCGTGGAGGAGTCCGAAGCGGCGAGCGCGATGCTCTCGCGCTGCAGGGTGTTCTACGCCGACCGTCTGAGTGCCGGGATTGTCAGTGCCATGGAGACGGTTGCGAGCCGCGGCGGTATCGTGTTCTTCGAGCCTTCAGCGGTTGGGGACCGTGATCTGTTCGCTCGAGCGCTCGCATCGGTCTCCATCATCAAGTGTTCCCAGGATCGCATCCAAGATCTTGAGGGCATGCTTGGGCGTCAACGCGTCTATCGGGTTGTCACGGAGGGGGCGGACGGGCTGCGTACCGGTCGGCAAGGCGGCCTGACCCACATGCCTGCTTATGTCGCCGGTTCTGTTCGGGACACTAGCGGATCCGGCGATATGGTGAGCGTCGGGCTGATCGACCACCTCCTCAAAGTCGGCGCTCGAGCAGATACGATTTCGACCAGCGACCTGATGAGTGGGCTACGTGCTGGACAAAGGCTGGCCGCCGCCAACTGCGCCTTCATTGGCGCTAGAGGCATTTTCCGACATGCAAGTCCGGATGATGCTCGGTGCGCACTGAACGGCTAAGCTACTCGGCCGCCACAAGATTCAGCCAAGCATCCATTTTGCCCGATGGCCGGCGCAGTTCTGAGCGAAGGTCCATCAACATGTTGCCGAGCATGTTCTGGCCGACGCCGTTAACTTCACCCCAAAGCCGATTGACCTCGTTGTCGACGGTGGCAGCCTCGATCAGGGTGGCATTTGCGGTTGAAAGAAGCAGTTCCTGCAAGTCTGGATGCTGGGTGAACTTCGCAGCAAGGACCCGGCGCATCCGGTCGAATTTGGTCTGAGACCATCCCGGCGCTACATCCCAGTAGTACAGTCCATGTGCGGCCATCGCCAGTAGGGCGGGGGAAGGAGCCTGCATCAACCATTTCCGCACCGCGGGCTTTCGGGCCTTTCCCGCTTGGTAGGCGTGCTCCGAGGTCGCAAAAGCCTCACCTTCGAATTCGATCTCCCTACGGTAGAGATTGCTGAACGCCCCGTAAGGCTTTTCACTGGCCCGGTAGAAACGGATTTCGTCGGCCATCGAAAGCTCCTTGCGAATCTTGTTCAACCAGCATTATGCATATTCGCATGAAACTCAACCTAAATCAGGTAAAGAATCTAGCCCAACAACTCGAGGCGCGGCGCCATGAAGAGGGGCTAACGCACGACCAAATTGCGCGCATTTTGGACCTCAATCAAAGCCAAGTCAGCCGCGCATGCTCGGGCGACTTCGCCTCCCTCAATGAGACTGTTATGCGAATTTGCATATTCTTGGGTGTGTCTCCGCCCGGATGGCAGTTTCCTGTCGATAGCGACCAGTACAAGCTGACAGCTGGCATTCTTAGGATCTGGAAGCGAACGCCGGAAGACACGGCGCGGCTGCTTCGCTTGTTACGTAGCATCGCAGATATCCGGGGCCGGGTTTGACGAGCGGCCTGCGGTCTGGGAAATTGTCTCTGGCACAAAGCTGATAGGCCCGCAGCAAGGAGCACCAAGCCGGTTCCGCTGGGATGCCGTCGCCGCCGCGTGAGTGCCCGCCGACAGTTGCGGGAAGGAATCGCAAACCCAGACGCCACGAGCGACTAGCCGGCCAAGAAGAAATGGTGCTGCAAGAGAGGATTGAACTCTCGACCTCTCCCTTACCAAGGGAGTGCTCTACCACTGAGCTACTGCAGCGAACGCATGGGCCTGGGAAGAGGCCCCGGCGGCGTGGGGCGGTTACTGCCACAGGGCTTTGGCTGGTGCAAGCGCAAAAAGCTTGCAAACGGGATACAGCCCACCGAGTGGCTTTGCTGCTAGGGTGACGGCCGAAATCGACGGGTAGCAAGGCAAGGCTGAGAGTGGCGGAAGACGCGGCGAAGCGGGAGCAGAGACTGGCCGCAAAGCTTCGGGAGAATCTGAAGCGGCGGAAGGAACAGGCGCGGGCCCGGGCGGCGGGCGCCCCTGCCGCACCAGCCGAGACCGAAGCAGGCGAGGCGACCGACGCGGCTGCGTTGAAGCCTGCCGGTGACTCGGATAGCTAGAGATCAATCGCCTCAGGTGTTGCAGCGTTCATCGAACGCCGAAACGCGTGAGGGCATGGAGCAGAACGCTCCGCAGTCGGGAAGACAACATGGATCGCATTCGTCTGGTGGGTGGCAACGAGCTCAGGGGCGAAATCCCCATCTCGGGCGCCAAGAACGCGGCGCTGCCGCTGATGATCGCCTCGCTGCTGACCAAGGACCCGCTGATCCTCGAGAACGTGCCGCGGCTGGCGGACGTGAACCAGCTCGAAAAGATCCTCGAGAATCACGGCGTCGATATCGCCGTGCATGGCCGCAAGGCGCCGACGCTGGAGGGCCAGCGGATGACGCTGCAGGCCGCCGAGATCGTCGACACCACGGCGCCGTACGAGCTGGTTTCGACGATGCGCGCCAGCTTCTGGGTGATCGGGCCGCTGCTGGCGCGGGCGCATGAGGCGCGGGTGTCGCTGCCGGGCGGCTGCGCCATCGGCACGCGGCCGGTGGACCTGTTCCTCGCGGGGCTGAAGGAGCTGGGCGCCGAAATCGAGATCGACGAAGGCTATGTGGTGGCGCGGGCGCCGAAGGGCGGGTTGCGCGGGGCGCGCGTGGTGTTCCCCAAGGTGACGGTGGGCGCGACGCATGTGCTGCTGATGGCGGCGACGCTGGCCAAGGGCACCACGGTGCTCGAGAACGCGGCGATGGAGCCCGAGATCAGCGATGTCGCCGACTGCCTCGTAAAGATGGGCGCGAAGATTTCGGGCATCGGCACGCGCACGCTGACCATCGAGGGCGTCGACGAGCTGCATGGGGCGACCCATGCCGTGGTGGCCGACCGGATCGAGACCGGCACCTATGCCATGGCGGCGGCGATGACCGGCGGCGACGTGCTGCTGAAGCACGCGCGGGCCGAGCACCTGCAGGCGGCGCTCGATACGCTGGGTCAGGCTGGGGTGGAGATCAGCTCGGAGGCCGGCGGCATTCGCGTCAGGCGCAACGGCAATGGCATCCAGGCGGTGCATGCCGAGACGCAGCCGTTCCCGGGTTTCCCGACGGACCTGCAGGCGCAGTTCATGGCGCTGATGACCATGGCCAACGGCACCTCGCAGATCCGCGAAACCATCTTCGAAAACCGCTACATGCATGTGGCCGAGCTCGCCCGCTTCGGCGCCGACATCAAGGTCGATGGCCAGGTGGCGACGGTGACCGGCGTGCCGCAACTGAAGGGGGCGCAGGTGATGGCGACCGACCTTCGCGCCTCGGTGTCGCTGGTGATCGCCGGGCTCGCGGCGCGCGGCGAGACGGTGGTCAATAGGATCTACCACCTCGACCGCGGCTTCGAGCGGCTCGAGGACAAGCTGAGCGCGGTGGGTGCGGAGATCGAGCGGGTTACGGGCTGACGGCACGTGCCTGAGCTTCTGAACAGCCTTGCCCTCGTCGCGACCGGGTTGGCGGGTGGAACGGTGGTCGGGGTCATCCTCGCCGCCATCGCCCGGCTGATGCCTGGCCGCCGCAGTCTGTGGGGATGGGCCGTGATAGGCGGCGTGGTCGTCGCAGTATCCTTGGCAGTGCTGGCGAGCGACGTGCTGACCGGGCTGCAGGACGCGGCCCTCTCCGAGCTTGAGCGACGGGAGCTGCTGGACACCGGAGCGTTTGCCCTGGGGCTGTGCTGTGCGGTGGTGGCGGGCTTTGTCGTGGGCATCGTCCTACGCGCCCGGTCGCTGTCGGACGCTTCTGCGAAAGCACCGATGGCTCCCCTGCCCCCAGACTTGAAGATCGAGTGAGCGGGTCACAGGCTGACGATGGAACAGCTGATGGTGGTGCTGGGCGTTTTCCAACTGGGGGCAATCCCGGCGCTGCTGGTTTCGGCTATTCTGGCGGTCATCGGGCGAGTGGTCCCGGTTGGGACCCCGTCTCGCATCTGGCTCGTGACCTATAGCGTCGCCCTCGGAGCATGCTGGATGGCAATGCTGGCCTATTGGTTCTGGTATGCCGGTCTTGACCCGGACAACCACATTACCGGCGAAGCCTTCCTTGCCGGAGCGTTCGTGTCGTGCGGGCTCGTGCCACTCACAATCGGCGCGGTGGTCGGCACCGTTTGGCGCAACGCTACGGCTTGACCGGCCAAGTTCCTCCGCATGCTGCATTGCCCCCCTGCCCCCAAACTTGTAGATCGTCTGTCGGGCCCCCACTTGCTGGTCAATTCCACCGTTTTCCGGACCCTCAACATATGACCGATCTCAAGCTTCTGGCGCTTGATAGCGAAGACCTCGACGTGATTTCGGCGACTACGCAGGATGCCATCGTGCGCGTCGGCGACATGGGTTACGCCAAGGCCGACCAGCGCTTCGCGCTGCTGATGAACCGCTATGCCTGGGAAGACGGCAGTGGTGCCAAGACCGGGGTGCGCAAGCGCGCCGCGCTGCATTTCGACCGGGTGACCGGGGTGAAGGTCTCGGGCATCGACACCAACTCGCTCGAAGGCGCGCTGGAACTGCTGACCATCCGCTTCACCGAGAACGCGGCGCCGAGCGGCTGGGTCGACCTCGCCTTTGCCGGCGGCGGCACGGTGCGGCTAGAGGTGGAGGTGCTGGAAGCCCGGCTGCAGGACCTGGGCGCCGCCTGGGCCGCCGAGATCAAACCCGAGCACGCCGGCTGATGCCATCTATTCTCGACAGCCGCGATGCCGGCTTTGCCGCAGCGTTTGAAACGCTGCTGAACTCGAAACGCGAAGCCTCGGAAGAAGTGGGCAACGCCGTGGCGGCGATCCTCGCCGACGTCAAGGCGCGCGGCGATGCGGCGGTGATCGAATACACCGAACGCTTCGACAAGCCCGCGCAGGCCGCGTGGGCGCTGCGGGTGTCGGACGAGGAGATCGCCGCCGCCAGCGCGCGCACCCCTGCCGATGTGCTGTCGGCGCTGACCGTGGCGCATGAGCGCATCAAGGCGCACCACGAAAAGCAGAAGCCGCTCGACCATGTCTACCAGGATCACCTCGGGGTGACGCTGGGGACGATCTGGACGCCGGTGGAAGCGGTGGGCATCTATGTGCCGGGCGGCACGGCGGCCTATCCGTCGTCGGTGCTGATGAATGCCGTGCCGGCCAAGGTGGCGGGCGCCAGCCGCATCGCCATGGTGGTGCCGATGCCGGGCGGCGAGGCGAACGATGCGGTGCTGGCCGCGGCGAAGATCGCCGGGGTGACCGAGATCTACCGGATCGGCGGGGCGCAGGCGATCGGCGCGCTCGCCTATGGCACAGCGACCATCGCCCCGGTTTCGAAGATCGTCGGGCCGGGCAATGCCTATGTCGCGGCTGCGAAGCGCCAGGTGTTCGGCACTGTCGGTATCGACATGATCGCCGGGCCGTCGGAAGTGCTGGTCATTGCCGATGGCTCGGCCAACCCGGCCTGGGTGGCGGCGGACCTGTTGGCGCAGGCCGAGCATGGCGGCGGGGCGCAATCGATCCTCGTCACCACCGATCCGAGGCTCGCCGATGTGGTGGAAGACGAGGTGTGGCGGCAGATCGAACTGCTGCCGCGCGCCGAGATCACCCGCGCCGGCTGGGAAGAATTCGGCGCCATCATCACCGTCGCCTCGATGGCGGAAGCGGTGGAGCTCGCCAACCGCATCGCGTCGGAGCATGTGGAACTGGCGATCGACGACCCGCAGGCGCTGCTCCCCAAAATCCGCAATGCAGGTGCCATCTTTCTGGGGCATCACACACCCGAGGCGATCGGCGACTATGTGGGCGGTTCGAACCACGTGCTGCCGACGGCCCGCTCGGCGCGCTATGCGTCCGGCCTGGGGGTGCTCGATTTCATGAAACGGACCTCGGTATTGGGGTGCGACCCGGCCTCGCTGGCGGAACTGGCTCCGGCCGCCCGGACGCTGGCGACCACCGAAGGGCTCGGGGCGCATGAGCGCTCGATCGCCATAAGGCTCAATCGCTAGATGGCGCTGACGCCGCGACAGTTCGATCCGAAAAGCGATCGTATCGTCGCGGTAACGCTCGACCCCAACACCATCACCTCAGTCGACCCCGACGAGGTGCATGAGTGGCGGATCGCCATCTACGACCTGGTGGAAGAAAACGTCTTTGCCCCGGCGCGGGTGAAGGCGACCGGGCCCTATGCGCTGCACGTCTCGATCATTTCCAACTATATCGTGCTCGATGTGCGCAACCCGGACACCTATGAGCCGATCGCCGCGCATTACCTGTCGCTCACCCCGTTCCGGCGGCTGATCCGCGACTATTTCCGCATCCGCGAGAGCTATTACGATGCGATCAAGACCGGCTCGACCTACCAGATCGAAACCGTCGACATGGCGCGGCGCGGCCTCCACAACGAGGCCGCCGAGCTGCTGCGCACCCGGCTCGACAACAAGCTGGAGATGGATCTCAACACGGCAAGGCGCCTCTTTACCCTGATCTGTGCGGTGCAGCCCTTCGCCAGCCGGATCGACGAGCGCGAGTCGAACCTGCCGACGGTGCTGTTCGTCTGCTCGATGAACTCGGTGCGCTCGCCGATCGCCGCGGCGCTGGCGCGGCGCTTCTTTCCCGGCCGGCTGATCGTCCGCTCGGCCGGGGTGCGTTCGGGCAAGGCCGACGGGTTCGTGCACGAGGTGATGGAAGAGATCGGCATCGACATGAGCGTCCACACGCCGCACACCATGGACGAGCTGGTGGCCAACCATTTCGACCTGGTGATCACGCTGTCGAACGATGCGCCGGAAGCGGTGGAGCGGCGCGGGCTGGAGATGGGAGCGCTCGAGCACTGGCCGATGCCCGACCCCACCGAGACCGAAGGCAACCGCGAAGCGGTGCTCAGCGCCTATCGCACGCTACGCGATACGCTGCAGCAGCGAGTGCGCGAGCGGCTGGAAAAGCTGGTGGCGGCGCCGGCGAAGGCGGGGTGACGGGGGGTCAGCGAGATGGGGCCGACTGAGAGAGACGGCCCCTCCCATCCCCACAAGGGGGGAGGTGCCGCATCGAGTGCCTGGCACCATTGCGCCCCAAACTCGACTCTTCACCTCCCCCTTCATGGGGGAGGCCGGGAGGGGGCCGTGTCTCTCAATCAGCCCCCACTTCTCAAATCCTGCATCACTCCCCATATCTTGACAGCATCCCCACCCGCAGGTGGTTCACAAACGGGGCGACATCCAGTATAGGTGGCGCCCAATTCAAGCCCCCGACATTGTCAGTAACGTGTTTCGTGGGGCCGTCTCAGGAGAGAGAATGGCTAAGGAAGAAGTGCTCGAATTTCCGGGCGTGATCACGGAACTGCTGCCGAATGCGACTTTTCGCGTGAAGCTGGAGAACGAGCACGAGATCATCGCCCATACGGCGGGCCGGCTGCGCAAGAACCGCATCCGCGTCTTGGCAGGCGACAAGGTGCTGGTCGAAATGACCCCCTACGACCTGACCAAAGGCCGGATCAACTACCGCTTCCGGTAACGCGCGGGGGCGCGGCGGGAAGGCCCGTCGCGCGCCGATGGAAACAGTATGGCGACGATATCGTCGCCCATGCTGCAGGCCGCATGCGCAAAAACCGCGGGCCGGATCACCTACCGCTTCAAACAGGGCACCGAATGGCCAGCCGTCCCGAGCTCATCCTCGCGTCCGCATCGCCGCGGCGACTGGCGCTGTTGAACCAGATCGGCATCGAGCCCGAACATCTGGTGCCGGCGCATATCGACGAGACGCCCGAGAAGGGCGAATTGCCGCGCAAGCTCGCGCAGCGCCTCGCCGACCAGAAGGCGATCACCGCGCAGCACAAGGCCAAGACCACCGGCATCGCGGGCAACGCGCTGGTGCTGGCGGCCGATACCGTGGTGGCCGTCGGCCGACGCATCCTGCCCAAGGCCGAGACGATGGAAGAGGCGTCGGAGTGCCTGCGCGTGCTGTCGGGCCGCTCGCACCGGGTGTTCACCGCCGTCACCATGCTGACGCCGTCGGGCCAGATGCGCAAACGCCTGGTCGAGACCCGCATCCGCTTCAAGCGGCTTTCCGCCCGCGAGATCGAAAGCTACCTCGCCAGCGCCGAATGGCGCGACAAGGCCGGCGGCTACGCCATCCAGGGCATTGCCGGAGCCTTCGTGCTGAAACTGCAGGGGTCGTATTCGGCCGTGGTCGGGCTGCCGCTCAACGAAACGGTCGGGCTGCTGGCCGGCGAAGGTTATCCGGTGCATTTCAACTGGCTGAACCAGTCGAACCTGACAGCGGTCTGAGATGATCGAGGAGATCATCAAGAGATGACTGCCGAAATCATCAAGCTCAAACCGACCCGGCCCTGCCCGATCTGCGGCAAGCCGTCGAGCCAGCAATTCCACCCCTTCTGCTCCGGCCGTTGCCAGGACATCGACCTCAACCGCTGGCTCAGCGGCAGCTATGTGATCCCGGCCGACGATGACGACGATGTCGAAGAGGACGGGGTGGTGACGCGGGACGATGGGGACGAGCAGTAGCCCTACTGCCGGCATCGCGTTCCCCTCTCTTGCGATTTCTAAGGCTTAGCGAAGGGCTAAGCCCAAGAAATCGCTTTCTCCCCCAAGGGGGGAGATGATCGGTGGCTTCCATTCGCATCAAAGCATCAGTCTGGACTCTCCCCCTTGGCGGGGGAGAAAGCGAAAACTTGGGCTTAGCGCAGCTAAGTCCTTAGTTTTCGCAAGAGAGGGGGTCAGCGGTCTCTCAGGACGATCTGCAACCACTCGTACACGCCGTCGATATTCTCCAGCACCTTATTGTTCCAGAACCGCAGCGTACGAAACCCCGCTGCCCGAAAGTGCTCGTCACGGATCAGGTCTGCCGCGGACCCGCTATGCTGTCCGCCATCGAGTTCGATGATCAGCTTCGCCTCGAAGCAGACGAAATCGATGATGTAGCCGTCGACCGGCACCTGGCGCTTGAACTTGAGGCCATCGAGTTGGCCGGCGCGGAGGAGCGACCAGAGCTTGCGTTCGGCATCGGTGCTGTCCGTCCGGAGGGCTTTGGCGAAAGCGCGGTGCGGAGCTGGCACTGGTCGGCGCATGCTTCACGTCCCCCTCTCTGGCGACTGATGACCCGGTGCCCGTACCGAGCACTGAACTCACGGCATCAGTTGCCCGCCATTCACGTCGATGATCTGGCCGGTGATGTAGCCCGACATCGAATCGGACGCGAGGAACACGTAGGCGCCGACGCAATCCTCGGCCGTGCCGAGGCGCTGCATCGGGATCTGGGCGGCGGCGCTGTCTTTCACCGCTTGCGGGGTCTTGTCGTGGAACGGGGTGATGATGAAGCCCGGCGCCACGACATTGACGCGGATATGGTCCGGCGCGAACTCGCGGGCGGCGTTGCGGGTGATCGAGTGCACCGCGGCCTTGGCCGAGGCATAGACGGCCGAGCCGCCGAAGCCGCCGAAGCGGCCGGCGACCGAGCCGGTATTGATGATGGAGCCGCCGCCCGACGCCTTGAGATGCGGGTAAGCCGCCTTGGTGACGGCGAGAACCGAGCGGACATTGAGATTGTAGACATTGTCGTAGGCGGCATCGTCGAAGGCAGCGTTGGTGACGCGGTCGAGGATGGCGCCGGCATTGTTGATGAGGATATCGAGCCCGCCGAGACCGGCGACCGCGTCGGCGACGATCCGCGCCGCCGAAGCGGAATTGCTGACATCGCCGAGCACCACCACAGCCTTGCCACCCGCCGCGCTGATCTCGGCGGCGACGGCCTCGGCGGCGGCGGCGTTCTTGTTGCCATGCACGGCGACGCTGGCGCCCAGCCGGGCGAGTTCCCGCGCCACGGCGGCGCCGATGCCGGTGGACGAGCCGGTGACGAGGGCGCGCTTGCCCCTGATATCCTCAAGCATTTCTGCCTCCTCGAGCTGAATCGGCGGGCAGACTAGCGAGGGGAATCGACAGAGGCCACCGCCAATATCGGCGCCCGCCCGGTGCCGCCGAGCGGCTGCGAGCGGGGCGGCGCCGGGCCGGATTTTCCACAGGCCGCAAGTTGGCAAAACCCGCTTGCGCGCCCCGACAATGCCCCCTATAAACCGCCCGACTTAGCGCGCCCTCGGGCGCCACGGTTGCCCGGGTAGCTCAGTTGGTAGAGCAGCGGATTGAAAATCCGCGTGTCACTGGTTCGATTCCGGTCCCGGGCACCACTTCACCTCAACATATCTACTCACCTGAGTTCAAAGCCGCCCAGCATCCGGGGCCCTTGCAGAATCGGAGCCGCGCATACGATCTCATAAATCGTCGTTGCAACGCACGAAGTTGGGGGTATGATTCGGGGGTACCACTTCCCCGCGAACAGGACGGTACCCCCATGTCGCTATCCGACTTCGCAATTCGTGCCGCCAAGCCACATGCCAAATCGCATAAGCTGAGTGACGGCGCGGGTCTTTACGTCGCGATTCAGCCAAGCGGTTCTAAGCTCTGGCGGCTAAAATACCGCTACGCGGGCAAGGAAAAGCTCCTCTCGATTGGCCCTTACCCGCTCGTGGGGCTAGCTGAGGCACGCGAGAAGCGAGACGCAGCCAAAAAACTGCTTCTGAACGGTGTCGATCCATCAGCCAAACGCAAACTTGAGAAAATCGCTGCTGAGACTGCTGCTCGAACGACGTTCGCGTTGATCGCAGAAGAACTCATTCAACGCATGAGAGACCGAGACGCAGCGGAAGCTACAATTTCAAAGACGGAGTGGCTTCTGCTCGATCTCGCGTCCCCGATTGCATCCCGGCCGATCAGGGAGATCACGTCCGCCGAGATACTCAGTATTCTACGAAAGATCGAGCAAACTGGGCGCCGCGAAAGCGGTCGGCGTTTGCGTGGTGCAATCGGCAGCGTGTTTCGCTATGCAATAGTTACCTTACGCGCCGATGCCGACCCAACCCTCGCCTTACGTGGGTCCATACTTCCCCCGCAGGTTGTCGGCCGAGCGGCGATTACGGATGAGGCAGCTTTTGGGGCACTGCTTCGTGCGATCGACGACTATGATGGTTGGCCGACGGTCACAGCGGCACTCAAGCTTCTTGCTCTAACGTGTGTCCGACCGGGGGAGGTCCGGGGCGCTACCAGGTCAGAGTTCGACCTGGAGACAGCGATGTGGCGCATCCCTGCAGGGCGAATGAAAATGCGGGAACCTCATGACGTGCCACTGTCTCCTCAAGCACTCGCTGTGCTTCACCATGTCTGGCCCTTTTCCGATGGAGGCAGCTATGTTTTTCCTTCCATACGCTCGAAACAGCGGCCGGTTTCGGACGGGACGCTCAACGCTGCCCTGAGGCGCATGGGCTACCGCAAGGACCAGGTTACAGCACACGGCTTCCGTGTTTCCGCAAGCTCCATCTTGAACGAGCGAGGGTTCGATCCCGACGTGATCGAGGCAATCTTGGCCCACAAAGATCCAAATGGGATACGCAGGGCTTACAATCGCGCACGATACTGGGAGCAGCGCCAGCAGCTAATGCAAGATTGGGCCGACATATTGGACGAACTTAGGTCTCCAGCTCAAAGGCCTTCAGCATCATAGGCGTGGGCCGTCCACAATCCCTTCTCGCCTACCCAACTACCAATACATTAGTGTGCGGAGCGGTTGGGCCATATCGCTTGGCCGCGCTACCGTGGGTAAGGAATGGGATTTCAGTGGCGCCCGGGGGAAATCATCGGACAGCGCTTTCCGCCAGAGAGTGGCAGGACACCCCCCGAAGTATACGTTACGGATGGGCAGATAGCAGTCGACGCCGGGTGCCGAAAGCGATCAGCTACGCTGGATACGCCCACAGTAATTCCTCCAAAAGAAAAAAGCCCGGAACAACGTCCGGGCAAAATGCCTGTTGCAAATTGATGCACTGATGGCATCATCAAAGAGCCGAAGAGGCTCGAGGCATTACCAACCGCAGTTAGCGCTGCGATCACGAGCTGAAGCGGTCGACACAACCGACGGAGGAATTCCCCTTTGCTTCAACTAGTTATGCAATGCCTCGAACTGGCGAGCCAACAAAAGACCTCTACCAGACCGGTCAAAGGTTCAACAGTCAGCGATCTTACTTGATTCTTTCATCCCGTCTGGATTCCGTCAAGGAGTCTCACGGGATAGCAGCAGAGAATCCCAGGGTGTTGCGTCGGCGCAATGGGCCTCCTCCCGAACGTTTTCAACGCGAAGGAGATAGAAATGGCGTCCCCAAGTACCCAACAACCGGTGTCTGCCGACACGCCGAAGCGCGCTCGAGACACCGAGACTCTCAACGACGCTGCGCTACGGTTCTTTGATAGGATCGGCGCCATTCAAGAGGACGCCGCCAGGTTTGTCGGCTCCCAACTTAGCGCCAACTTAAACCTCCTCTTTACCGCGGTGTTCAAGCTGGCAGGACAGCTCGCCAAGGGGTACTCCCTCTTTGTAGTGCCCTACTTTGCTTGGGGCTCGTTCCTAATCTACATGGCGATGATTGAGCCCTTTCCTTATTCGCGCTTTCTTACCGGGACGCTCGCGACCATTGTCCTGGGAGCCGTTCCCGCACTCCTCGTATACTATCTCGCTGGTGGCGGGAAACGGGATGAGCGAACAGCACCGCGGCGAAACCCACCGCCAGTCGGTGTAGACAGCGACAATGTCGTCAAGTTCCCCTTGCCCACAGGCACGCCCTGGTGGGGTTGGATGCTGAGGTTTCTTGTTCCTCCGACAGCGGAGGGAGGCCTCTTCTGGATATCTTGCGTGCTCGGTGGCTTCCTGATCGTTGTTGCGACTGAAATAGGCTGGATGATCCAATGGAACGTGGCCGTAGGGCTTCATGAGCTGCCCAGTATGTGGTTGTTAACTTGGTTGTTTGATCCGATCGCCGAGACTCTGGGCGGCCTAGCGAAGTGGCCACCGGACTGGTTCTTAGTGATCGTGGCGGTAGTAATTGTAGCATCGCTCGTTCCACTTGTGTGGTTCAGGACACGGAGGCTGACGCGCCCGGTAGCATGAGATTGTTGCTACGGGTGGATGCCACACCTCGATCAAGAGCCGAACAACTGGCACCTATTTGATACATGTTCGTAGCCGCTCAAGGGTAGCGTTCAATGTGGCCAGTCAAAACAAGGCGGCGGCTCAACTGAGCCGTCGTTTTGTCTCTAGTCCTCGTTATGTTTTGTTTCGGGCATTCGTTAGGTTACACGGGATACGAAATACTTACTGTCGCGAACCACGTGCCGTCGCGGTCGAGTGCCGAAACCGCCGCTTGTAGAACGGTACTCCGAAAATCTGCTCCTCGAGCTTCTTGAACTGAACGCCTTTGAAGGCTCCTTTTTCTGCCAGCCCAAACCACTCAAGCCGCTTTACCAGAAAGGTATAACTCACCTTTGCCCGGCAGCTCTGTTTGAAGGAAACGATGGCCTCTGCTGTCCATAACTGCACATTGGCGGCCCGGATGTCGGCTAGACACTCGGCCTCCGGGTAAATGAATTCAGCCGCAAAAACCTCGGCGCCTATCTCGATCGGATCCCGCGCGTTCCAGTCTCCAGACGCACTAATCATCCCTGCGGCGAGCGACGTACGATCGCGATAGTGATGCTTGAGTTCATGCACTAGCGCGAAGAGCTTGGGCTCGTCCGGCAGGTCCCTTTTTAGAGCCACAGAACAAACTCCGTCGTCGCACATGTAGAGCGCTTTGATCGACGCGGGCAGCGGCCAGGTGTCGATCTTGATGTTCTCGGCCTTGTAGATGGCGCGAACTTGCCTGAGGCCAAACAACGCGGTTTGAACGCCGTACAGCTGACGCTTGTCACGCGCCAACGCCTTTAGATCCTCATAGTAGGCCGAATTGCCCATGACCCTAAATGCCCCCTTAAGTGGCCTTTTTGGTAGATCGACTTTCTAGCTTGTGCCTAACCTTACGGAATTGGGCGTAGCGGATGACCTCGTCAAGATCCTCCCCCGATAACCCTCGAAGCGCCGAAGTCAGCATCGGCGACACTTCCGACATATCGTCGGCGAGCGGGAAGAACGTTGAAATCGGCACTCTAAAAAACCGGGAGAGCTTGTCGAGGTCTTCCGGCGTCGTCTTGTACGTTCCGGTTTCCCATCGGGACACGGTGTTGGCGGGCTTACCTATTTTCTCGGCAAGGGCATCCTGACTGAGTCGGCCTGCGGGATAGTTCTCTCTTAGCTGTCTGATGATTTCGCCGATCTGCGTGTAGATCGAGGGCATCGGGGCTCGCCTCCTGATTTGGGATTCGTCGCTCCTAAATTAGCTTGACAGGTCGCCCAGTGCAACTATGCTCTTTTAGGACGACAACTTCCTGAAAAAGGATATTCTCAAATGGTTGAAGCAGTTACCCAGGACTCGCGTGGCAAGAAGGTGCGCGTCGAGCTCGAGTTTGAAACCCTGCCGGACGTGAAAGCCGTCGAGGTAGAAAAGAACGATACCGGCGCGGTCATCACGGTCGCCCGTTCGGTCACCGGCTTCGAGAACGCGCATGTTTTCGAGCGCGATGGCGACGAAGTGTTGAAGGAGATCGGCGATCGCCGCGCCGTCACGCTGTTGGTGCACCGCTGCCGCCATATCACCGTCGACGTCCGGTACGATGGCGAGACCAAACAGCGCAAATTCTCGCCGGCGGTTACTGTGCTGCGGGTGCTGCACTGGGCGGTCGGCAAGAACGGATTCAAGCTCGACGACAATGCCGCGGCGAAAGCCAATCTGATCCTCCCCGGCACCGAGCAGCCGCTACCTAAGGACACAATGATCGGCCGTTACGCGCCGCATTCCGGATGCGCCGTCACGCTTGATCTCACGCTCAAGGATTTCACCAATGGATGAAGCAGAAGAAACGCCGGGGATGCAGACGCTGATGGCACAGCTGGATTCCATCCGCTTCCTGGCCGGCGTTGAAGAAGGCCGGTGGCAAGTCTTGAGCATCCACTGGCCATACCTCTATGTCCGCGTCCGCTTCAGTTCCGAGGCGGGAGAGCTAAGCTTCGGTCACGACTTCCGGTTGGAGTGCTCGGGATACCCTGACCCTGGCCCGTTCGTTGAGCGGTGGCGCTACGCGGAAGACGCGCAGCATGGCGAACGCCCGGCCGCCCCCTCGCCTGGCGCGCCCGGTTTTGTCGAGGCTATGAAAGAATGGGGCAGCGGTGCGGAGAGCGGCATCTATCGCGCCTGGAACCGCGGCGCTTCATTGCACAACGACTGGTCCCGCAAGCGACCGGACGAGGCATGGAACCGTACCCGGAACATCACTTTCATCATGGAGCAGTTGTATGCGCTCGTTGCTGAGCAAGCTATTTGGCTGGCTTCTCGGGCAGCCTGAGCCTCGCATCGTCTGCGACATGTCGATCTGGATGGCCGGCGTCGAAGAACTGTCGAAGCGGACGCTCGGCCGTCGTCGCGAGAGCGGTGCATTTCTCATTGGCGAAGCGCCTGAAGGCCGGCCGAAAGTCATCCGTGCATTCGTCTACTACGACGATCTTGACGAGCACGCGCTCGACACCGGGATTGTTAGGTTCAACGGGAACAAGATGTCGAAGCTCTGGGATATTTGTGAGGCGCGCGGCTACCGCGTTGTCGCTGACATCCATGTACACCCGGGCTCGTATGGCCAGAGCCCCTCCGACAAAGCCGACCCGGTGATGCCGCGCGCAGGTCACTTCGCGTTCATCCTGCCCAACTTCGCGGCAGGCACCGTGAAGCCGGGCGGCATCGGGCAATACGAGTATCGAGGCAACGGCCTCTGGGTAGACCATTCAACATCCACTGCACCTTTCCTGACGTTGAGGTAAGCCGATGGCGCATATTCCCCACCTCGGGCGGTCGCGCATCGCCAAAGCGATGACCGATGCCACTGAAAGCGACAAAGACTTCGAACAAGCGGACGCGACGCTCGTGGCGGTCCGGGTTGTCATTTGCATTGACAGTGATCAGGCCAGAACGGCAGCTGGACAGGCAGCGGTCCTCACGATCATCACAACCTGCTGCAAATGCTTCGGTCGCGTCGTTCTTGTTTGCGCGGACGAACCAGCCATGAACCGTCAACTTGGACTTGGGGCCACCCTTCTTGAAGCCGCCCGCGCCTGCGGCGCCGAGGTGTCCCCGACGCAGCCCATGGACACGACGCACGTTGTGTCCATTGGCAGTGCAATCGCCGAGGAGGGGTTCGTACGCTGCTGGTGGGACTCCTGGACTGCCGGAATTCTGCCCGGCTGGGAGGGCGAGCCGATGGGCAATTCTGCAAATCCGTTGTCCGGGATTTTCTCCGGCGCACTCGCCGTTCGCGAAATCTTTGCCAACGTGATCGGCCGACGTCGTGGAGTTGTTCGCTCCAGCAAGGTATCGCTCTGGTGTCCGCAGGGCGGTGAGAGTTGCCACCCGCCAAACATCCTGACCTTACCGAAGAGCCTCTGGCTCGTTGGGCTGGGCCATCTGGGTCAGGGGTTCCTCTGGAGTCTCGGATTCCTGCCTCCGGCCGCACATGCGATTTTGCAGGACGATCAGACAGCTGGCGAAGAAAATGTTGCCACGGGTCTCGTCACCCGACAGTCGGACTTCGAGCGCAAGAACCATAAGACACGCGTTGCCGCCCGATGGCTCGAGGGCGCGGGTTGGACCACCTCGATACTAGAAAGGCGCAACTACGGGGATCTCCGCCTGACCGCCGATGATCCGGCCGTTGTACTCACGAGTATAGATGAGCCGCTCGCCCGCATCGACATCGCCAAGGCCGGCTACTCCTTTTTGGTGGACGCCGGTGTCGGGCACGGTGCCGTCGACTTTGAAATCGGCCAGGTCCGGGTCGTGCCTCGTGGTGTCGACCCCGAAGGCTTGTGGTCGCGACCGCCCAATCCGAAAGATATCGATGCCATGTTGCAAAAGCGCGCATATCGCGCACATGCGCGAAAGCACGATAACTGTGGCACCTTCAGCCTCGCGGAAGCTAGCGTAGCGGTGCCGTTCGTAGGTGCGGCCATTGGGGCTTTGACGATCGCGCAATTGCTGCGTCTCGCGGCGTTGGGCTCGACATCTCAGATCATTCAAATCGAGCTTGGCATGCCGGAAGCCATAAGCATGGGCGTCGTCAATCCACCATCCGACGTCGGGCTAGGTGGCGTGGAGTTTTCCTTCGCATAGGGAGGACGCGAGGCTAGGCAGGTGAATTTGAAACGCGCCGTCCCGAGGTACTAGCCGCCTCCGCGTACTCTTGATTGGTGACTCTTGGGGTCTGGTGACGGCCGGTTTGCGGGAGGTCGAAGCTCGCAAGCGAACCCACAGTGATTGTGGCGCATTCCTCGCTTGGCCGATACCAAGGAGGACCATTCGATTGATCTTCCTTGCACGCGCACCCAAATCAACGGCAATTCTGGTTGGCATTACGTATGGGCCGAACGTGTTCCACCATTCCGCCGACAATATCGATGACTTGATGCGCAAGGTGTTTACCCGACTACTATCCGGGCACAAGGGCAATAGCCGTGTCGCGTCTCGGAAGGGCGACAGCACAGAGGTCTTTGGCGCCCTCCTGGAACTGACCGACCCTCGTGCTCGATTGGGGCGGTCTACCACCCGTGCCCGCGTGTTCAGCCCTCTTGGCGAGCTGTTCTGGTATCTGTCGGGCAGTAACGCGCTGGACCACATCCTCTACTACCTTGAGGGGTACGATGAATTCTCGGATGACGGAGAAACGCTGAACGGAGCATACGGGCGACGCCTGTTCAGCGAGGCGCGGCTGCGGGGCGAATCGGATGCCAGTGACGAATGGCAGCGCGTAATCGACACCCTCCGCAAGCGGCCCGGATCTCGAAACGCCGTTATTCAGATCTACTCAAACCAGGACGGCGCCAAGGACAGCAGTGATATTCCTTGCACTTGCACGCTTCATTTCGTGATCCGCAAAGGGCGCCTTCACCTCCACGTGCATATGCGATCGAACGATGCATACAAGGGTATGCCGCATGATGTGTTCTCGTTCTCGATGCTGCAGGAAATTGCGGCCCGTGAGCTGGGCTTGGAAGTGGGCACATACCAGCATTCCGCCGCCAGCCTGCACCTCTATGACGACAACGAGGATTTCGACGCGCACACGAAAGCGCAGCAGTACCTGGACGAAGGGCTGCACGACGTCGTCCCGATGCCGCCGATGCCGCCTGGGGACCCTTGGCCTTCGATCCGCCTCGTACTGCAGGCCGAACGGGAAATCCGCCACGGAAACGTTGAGTTCGAAACGTCGGCCGAACTGGACCCGTACTGGCAGGACCTGATCACCCTGTTACGCGTCTATGGCGCCGGCAAGCACCGGAAGGGTCCATCGGCGGAGGAATTGGTCGAGCGACTGGCCCATGAGGGTTTCAAACTGTATGTGCTCGATCGTATCGCTAAGCGTCGTCCTCCGACACCGCCGGTAATCGAGGATATGTTCAAAACGGATGTTATTGATGAGCAAGGGAATTCATAGGGACCGCCATGCCGAACTGCTGGAGGGCCTCGCCGCATACGAAGCAGACCACGGCCAACTGCCCGGCATAGCCGATCCGGCTGCAAGGAAAACCCTCGTTGAACAGATGGTATCGAGCCTACGGCGCGTCGAATATGTGCACGGGTTCCGCCATCGTCCGGCAATGTCGCTAAGACGCGTCGATCCCCACTCCACCCTGTTCGATCCTCTTAAGGGCGCTTTTTACCTTGGGAGTAAGGGGAAGCGGGACGAGGCGGTCTGGATCGCTTTTGTCGGCACGCACTTTGGCAAGCACGCCAAGGATGCCTGGAAGTTGGCCGCGAACGTCATGGGCTCCTTCGGTCAGGGTCCCATCTGGAACGCGGAACGGTATGGTGCGCACACGGCCGATTTCGAGGCCATGCTGGTCGCCCACCAGCATGACCTGAAGTCGAAGGCGATCTCCGGCCGCTTTTCAAATCACCGGCAGTACCAAAGCAAAAAGCCCGAGAAGATCGCAAAGGTATTTGCTACCTTTCACGAATGGCTGACAGCTACCGACGGCATCAATGCCAGGGTCCGCCAAATTCATGAGAAGGTGGGCCAAGAGCCGACGACCGTATTCAAGGAACTGTACCGTTCCATGGAGGACGTGTACGGCTTCGGCCGGCTGGGTACGTTCGATTTCCTGACCATGATCGCAAAACTGGACCTGGCGCCCATTGAAGCCGACAGCGTCCATTTCGCCGGCGCCACGGGCCCGTTATCCGGCGCAAAGCTACTTGTGCTCGGTGCTGTCGATGCCAAGGGCAGGACCAAGGGGATTGAGAAGGCTATCGACGCCCTCGACGATTATCTTCTTGTCGGCAAGCAGGTGCTCGAGGATAGCCTCTGCAACTGGCAAAAGAGTCCTAAGGCCTACGTTTACTTCCAGGGCTAATCGATCAGGTGGGGTACGTTGGGATCGTCGCCCCACCGGTAGCGGCGCTTGAGAAAATTCAACTGGGCGTGGTCCAGGGCGCCGGTCCTTTGCAACTGACCCACGATGATGCCTGGAGTGACGTCTGCTGCTCGGGCGATTGCAATGACGGCCCTCGGCCGGAGAGCTTTTTTACCCAGTTCTTCTCTAAGGTTGGCAGGGAAGAGTACTTCCTGCGCAAACTCGTTGGCCTCCCGTTCCTGTCTTTCGGTGTCGGTGCCCATCATCTGAGCACCCTCGCCGTCGATGTGGTTCTTGCCGTGCAGGACGATATGTGCGGCCTCGTGGAAGAACGTGAACCAGAAATGGTCTTCGGCCATGTGCCGGAAACTGAGAAGAATAACGGGCTTGCCGTCGCCATTGAACCAGGACGCGCCACTGGCGCGGCATCCATCCGGTGTTCGGGCGGTGACGAGGGAGACACCGACAGACTGGCAGGCCTCGACCAGCCGAGGCATGAATGAAGACGGCCGCTTGAACGCAGAAAGTTTTTTGAGAGCGGGCAGCATCTTCTTGAAAGCGGCCAGGTCGAACCGGGGTACGTCACGCTGGGCAACCGCCAACTCACCGGCGCGCAGCCAGACCAGGGTCGCCATTCCGTCGGACGCTAGGGAGAGCGAGGTGCGGAAAGCGACCGCGCCTATACCTGACGAATAATGGTGTCCCCACTCCCGCAGTGTCGAGCATCCGAAAAAGGCAAGCATCTCGTCCTTGAGTTTGTTCTTGCCCTTGATGCCCTTTGGCACCCAACCGAATTTCCGCATCGACGCCGCCGGCATGGAAGCAAGCCAGGATGCCTCTGCGTCCGAAGAGCTATCGTCGCCGAGACGGGCCATATCCAGCACATATGCCTTGTCGCGGGCCAACCAAAAGCGAGCCGTCGAGCCCAAGTGGTCGGCCAGAATGACGGCATCGCCCTCGGTGAGTCGTCGCTGCCCTTCGATAAGGGAGCTGAAATCGTCCATCGAGAGACCCAAAGCATCAGCAAGCTCCGTGCTGTCGATCTCGCGGGTATCCATAAGCCGGACTATCGTGTCGCCCGGCGGTGATGACCAGTTCGGCTCAGTCATGCTAGCACCGCCCCGTTGTTGAGAATCCGCAAAATCTTGACGCGGTGAACATTTGGCCAGTTGTTCCCGTCGACATCGCCGGCCCCGATCGGCTCCACCTCCAACACTGCCGACACTCCCAATGGATAGTTTAGCCAAATAGTGCCACCGGTCTCCTGGACTATGGGTTTCCCCGGCACTTCGCCAAGGAACATGGCGCCCCGCATGTCCGCGATCAAACTATGGAACGACCGTGCCAGGTCCTCACCGAGCACCTTCCGCGCCGCCTTTCCATTCTTGGTCGCCGTTCGTATTTGCGGCGTAAGGTAGTGCAATTCCAATGAAATCGTCCGCCGATAGCGCGCCCGACAGACTTGCCGCCCAACTTCGCCTTTGCGAACTCGCCGGCGACAAATTCGGGGAATGGACACATCGAATCATTCGCAGTCGACCAAGGCACGTCGTTATCTACAGAGACCCCGAGGATCAATCTTGCGTCAATAACACAATTGGCGCTGCGCAGTTTTGCGACAGGCAGCGAAGTCGATTGAGGCGGAATTGCTCGCTCATCTGTCTGGGCATCCTCCGGCTGGTGGCAGTCGAACTTTCCCGCAACGCCTACCAAGTCCACGCGACCGACTTCGCGGGAGGCGATACGCCACCGCGGAGTCGCCTCTCCCACACTAAGCAATCGAAGCTAAAATCGTACAGGCGGCACTATCTCCGTAGCCGCCGCAACTGATCTAGTTCGGGCCTACATAATCGCCCGGCTCCCCGGACGCACGATATGGAGTACCGTGGCCTCGCGTAAGTATCGGTGTCTGATTGACTCAGACCTGCGCCACGCGGTACTTCTTCTGGGCTCTTGCGTATCGAGTAGAAGAAATCTCGCCGGAAGATGTGGCAGTGCTCTTATGGTCGTATTGCCCACTTTGCGAATGTCCTAGATGTCTTCGAGGAGGAAGCTGTGCCCTATCCGGATCTGCCAGTTTCAGTGAAAACTGATCTTGCATCGATGAGCATGCGGGAACACCACCACATGTGGCACTTGGCGCGCAACCCTGACTTCTGGAATTCCTTAACACCGCAGGAAAAGGCCGATCTAACGGCCCAAGGGTGGAACGCACCGCGCTTCCATGGCACGTCGGGTTCTGGTTTGGATTTCTTGGGCATGCATAGAAACATGATCCCGCACGTGAACCACTTGATGGCACAAGCTGGAGACCCGTCGTGGCCCAGTGTTGTAGCTTGGATGCCGATTCCGTGGTCCGAAAGTGACGCCGACTGGCCGATGCCGCCGTCATGGCCAGGCATGCATCCGAGCATGGGAGAAGCCAAGAGCCCTGCATCGGTCTCCGACAATCAACAGGCGGTGGCCCAACTTACCGATCCGGCAGTGCTCAAACAGGTGTCACTGGACGCCTTGGGACGGTACATCGAGGGTACTATTCACGCCTGGATGCACAACCGGTGGAGTGCTCAACCAGTCGCTGACGTCTGGGCGCCAGAACCCGAAAACGACTACTTGGGCGCCCCCTTCTCTAGCCATGTCAATAAGCACTTCTGGAAACTGCATGGTTGGATCGACGAGCGTATCCGCGACTGGGAGCGCGCGAATGACAGACAGGCAGACCTGTCGGACGCATGGAGCGGCCCCAGCATGCACACGTTGCAGCCGATGGCCGAAGCGCTCGGCGCGCGCGTCCGTGCTGCAAAAGCGTTCATTTTTGCTGTCGACCGCCGAGCCCTCACAGAATTGCTCGCCATACCGCGCGGTTAGAGGACACGCCATGAAGAAAGTATTAGTTGCCAGCATTTTCGCAGCCGTAGCGGTTACGCCGGCAGCAGCGGCGCCCGTTCAGCTGCTCGCCACGGATGCGAGTGGCAACGTAACGGCGGGCGACTACAGCACAGTGGCCGCCGCCATCGCTGCCGGCTCGCAGATTACCGTCGTCTACCCGCGTAGTGGACGCGTCATCAGCCGTCCGTGCTCGAGCGCCATCGACTACAACGATGACGGTACCGCGTACTGCTTCATCGCCGACGCATTCGACACCATAGACCCTGTCGGTTTTACGAACCCAGTGGCATTTGAGTACATCATCATCAGCACCGAAGGTAGCCGGCAGACGGTGAAGCGCGACTTGGGGGGGAACCAGCTTACGTTCCAAGGCGGTTCATGCGATGGGGCAAAGATCTGCATGGACCAGATAGCGGTGACTTGGTACTCGGCGGACTGACAGTAGCGGTACATTACCGCGCAGTGAACAGAAACTAATCCCGTCGAGAACTTGCCGACTTTTGACAGCTACCATAGAATGTTTTCGCTCGTGAGCAATCATCGAGCCATTGCAATGGCTCCCATCAGGGAGACTTGCAATGCTGAAACTGTTGTCGAAACGCCAAGTACGAGACCGCGTTCTTTATTCTTTCGCGCACATCGATCGCCTTGAAAAGGCTGGACTATTTCCCAGACGGGTACGGTTGGGCCAATCGCGCGTTGGATGGGTGGAGGAAGAAATAACGGCGTGGCTGCAGCGTAAGATACAGGCACGTGACAGCTCCCCACCTGGGGCTACCGTGTGACGACGGGGAGCGGCTGATCACCGCTCCCTTTGATTTTCTGCACCTCATATGAGCCCCTATCAGCCCCTCTGCATCTATTCATCTGGACTCGCATGCGACTTGAGATTTACATGAGCGTAGGTGGGATTTGCCGTGAGGGGGCTCGGCATGACCTACAAGCAAGACATCGAGGCCGCCGTTCGAGCTAATACTGTTCGATCGATGGTGCTGCTCGGCACTTTTCCATTTGTGCTCCCGCTGTTGGTCTTCGTCATTGCGTTGGCGCTTCAGATTGCATCGGGACAATCCCAAGCACTTGGGCGGGCCGCCCAAGCTGGGATCGTCACCCTTTGGGTCATGCTGGCGGTCATGGCCGTCTGGCTGCCGATCGGGTATCTAATCCATCAATGGGTCATTGATCGCGCCACTGGCGCGCGGCTGTTGCGGCGCGACGAACTTCCTCACGTTTGGGCGATTTTTGAACGCCTCTGCACGACTGCAGGGATGCGTCTACCCGCCCTTCGCCTCATCGACACCGAGGCGCTGAATGCTTTCGCTTCTGGCCTGCGTGAGGGCGGCTACTCGGTGACCCTGACCAGCGGTTTGGTTGAAGCGCTCGATGACGACGAGCTTGAGACCGTCATGGCACATGAACTCACCCACATTCAAAATCACGACGTGCGGCTGTTGGTGATCGCCACGGTACTCGTAGGCACCATCCCCATGCTCCATGACCTGGTGATGAAGGTCTTTTGGGGGATGGTGACTTTTTTCATGACCATTTACCGCGCCATCTTCACGATCCTGCCCATTCCTGGAGGCAGGCTGATCGTATCGGCCTCCTACGGCCTCTTCTTCGCAATCGGCAAAATCCTGGCCTTCATCATTGGTATGATCGCCACCGTCGCGTCGTTGTTCATTCACTTTGCACTCTCGCGCCGTCGAGAATTCATGGCCGACGCTGGAGCCGTCGCCCTGACCGGCAAACCGCGAGCACTAATCGGCGCCCTGCGTAGGATTTCCGGGATGAGCACGCTCGAGCTGAGCGTCGAAGGGATCCGGGCCATGCTGTTCGATAGCAGCGTTTTCGGATTTGGCGGGCTGATGTCGACACACCCGCCGATCGAGGCGCGCATCGCTGCGATCGAGAACTTGATACCGTATGCAACCGCTGAAATGCAGCCAGCGGATTCGCGCCCCTCGCCTGCCCGGCCACCGCGAAGTACAGAGCCTCTCAGAGAGCCCCTGCTGCAACGCGACAACGATAGCGAGCGACGTGAGCCCAGTTTTGATCCTGATCCGCCAAAGCCGGGCCGCGAGCCGACCATGCAATTCGCGGCCACGCCCTCGCCCGATCCGGCATCAGTCGCGCGCTACGTCGCCATCCTCAACACCGCCAAGCCCGGCGAGCTCACGCAAAGTGAACGGCAGCAGTTGTATCGCCGTGCTCAACACTCGATCGAGCAAGGCCGGAACGCCAGCCCGCCGCTGTCGCCGGCCAAGCTCGCAGCGGCACAACTCAATCTTGACGAGGCGATCCGCCAACTCGAGGCGTCGCTCGACCTGTGACTGATGCAGCGCACTCCGCCGTGCTGGTTCAGGTCGCATGTCGGGTCAACTCCTGGTGCAGATTGAGGGAACTATGACCGGCGCGTTGCCAGTCCTCGGTAAGCAGGTCGAGGCGTGGGTGCGGGGACCGTTCCAGGCTCGAAAAATCTGGCATCGTCTTGAACAGCATCCACTTGAAGCCGCGACCGCCGGTAATCGCGAGGACAAGCGACATCATGTTATGCATGTGCTGGCTGTTCACGGTGATCACCGGCACCAGCAGGTTGGCAAACCCAAAACGGGTTTCGAACTGCCGCTGGCCAACCAGCTGTTGGTACTGGAGGAATTTTCGCAGGATCGATGACCTGGGCGACTGCAGATCGGTCGGGTGTAACGGTTCGGTATGGCGATCAACCTCAACCCCTACGAACCAGAACGTCCGGGTCGCGCGTAGCCCAAAGGGGTATCCGTCGGGCCGAAGGATGGTGCTCCGGGAGTGGCCGCTGTGGTTAAGCGCCACTGGGATGGCGAATGGTGCGTCTGCGTTGCGCGTCTCCGTCGGCGCGTTTGCGAGTACGTCTTTCCAGCCGATGAACTCGACACCCCTCTGCCGTGCGGACAGTTCAAGCGACGCCATCACCATGCACAGCATCAGCTCGTGGCGGAATGCGCCGCCGGTGCCCAACTGACGAGTCTCGATCAGCCCCTCGTCCCGCAGGTAAGTCCGCCCCCGGCTCCCGAGCTCGTAGGTGTCAAAGCGATAGCGCGCATTGAGCACCTCCCACTGCAGCGCTGGCTTGGCTAGCCAACCCTCATGAAACAGGTCGGTCAGCCGCGCCTTGTGATAGACCGCGTTGCCGCCGACAAAGGCATGGATGAAATTGGACGGCAAAAATCGGTATCGATTGAGCAGTCGGAAAATCGCCAAGTCGCGCGCCGTGACCGCGATGAGTCTACCTCTGGATTGAGGAGTCGTTCGAGATCGTTGCGAAGCCATACCCCGCACATCTCACGCCGTCAGAGCGGTTGGCAAAGGTCGGCATGAGGCTGCATGCACCAGCGTGATACCAAGTGAGACGCCTTGGAGAACTGTCACCTTTTCGTCAGCGACTGGGGTCCACGCGTCGCCGTTTAGCTGAGCGGATCGTAATCATCAGCGTCGCTCGGACCACTTGGACGATCGTCCTCCGCAGTCGGCCGATGGTGAACGATGCGAGGCGCCGGTCGGGCTTCGCTGTACGTGCCTTCATAGATCGGCGGTTCGTTCGCCGTGTTACTGCTGCCATAGGCAGTCGCATACTTTGTCCGCATCTCTCCGCGGCGCGCGGCAAACGCCGGACCGGAAATGCGCCGCGCATCTTCGAGCGGACTCTTCGGAAAGGTGATGTCGACGGCATGTGGCGTCACTCCGCTGACAAAGGCCGCGAACTGTCCTCGCTCCAGCCCCTTGATGTGCTCGGCCGTGCTGCCAACCATTGCCGCGAGGTCCGAGGCGTCCGCATCGCTGACACCCGAGAACTTGATTGAGACTCCCGCCAGCGCATTCAGCACTTTTGGACTCTCAATGTTCGCCAGCCGCTGGTGCGCGAACACCAAACCCACGTTCTGCTTTCGGCACTTGTCGATGTAACGCGCAATGCGATCCTCACGCGCGATGTAGTCCTGGCACTCGTCGAGGTACACAAAGGTCGGCATGCGTTGCTCGCGATCGATCTCCAGACGCTGCCGCGTCGCCTGCATCAGCAGCGCCAGAATGAGCCGGCCAAACTGCTCGACATACGTCTTGGCCGGGTAGGTGTTGACCAGAATGACCTTAGCCGACTGCAGCTCGGTGAACAGGTTCAGTTTGTTCCGCGGCTGCGTGAACATACGACGGAACGTCGTGTCAGCCAGTGCGGCGCGCAACCGCCGCCGCACCGCCGCCTTGGTCTTCACCAGTTCGACATCCTTCAGATAGTCCTGTTCCAGGAACGACCTGACCTCCGGTTCCAGCCCCGAGAAGTGGTGCCGGTATTTTGCAAAACCAGCGGGTACCTGATCTCGTCCACCGTCGGTGTCGAGCAGTTCGATGAAGGTGTTCATGTCGGCGTTGGGAATGGCCAGCATTGCCGGCACCAGATAGCGGTACAACATCGTCATGTTGTCACTGAGCTCGCCACCCAGGAGCCCGGTGAACAAGAACTCCACCACTTCGATGGCGCTGCTCACGATGTCTTCCCGCTGTGCTGCCGTCAGCCGCCCCATCTGATGCATGCCGATATCAAAGATGTTGAGCGCCAGCGGGAACTCGATATCCGGCTCGAGATAGATGAGCTTGCCATGGAGCGCCCCGCCCGGACTGAACGCCTCGAGCGTCGCCAGCCGCCCGATCAGCGTGTCGCTGGCGAGCCCTTGGCTGTCCATCACCACGATCGAAGCCCGCCCGGCGGCAACTTCCTCCAGATCCTTGGCAATCAGACACTCCAGCGCATTGGTTTTGCCCGACCCTTGCCGCGCCACGATCAGATGTCCCTCGAACCGCTTGGCGAGCGGTACCGCAAATGGCACAGCGGACAGCAGCAACGCGCGCAGTGGCGTGTTGGCGAGATAGGCGTCGACAGCCTCCCGCGCGGTGCCCGAGAACGCCTCTGGATCGAGTACCACGCCCAGCGCCAGGTCGCGAAGCCGAAGCGCCGTGTTCGATGCACGCTCGCGATTGCTTTCGTAAGTGGTGCGAACCGTTGAGAAATGATGCCAGTCGCGCACCTTGCGATCGAACAGCACCGTCATCATTCGCGCGAGCGTGCGCTTTCCATCCGGCAGCAGATCAATCAGTGGAACCGTGAAATCGCCGGCCCCACCACCGACTGCCATGCTGGCCTTGAGTGGCTCGGCCACGCAGTCGGCAAACAGATTGGCAAAGTGCAACACCGTTGCTTCGACATTGGTGGTCGACGCCACAAAGCGGCGCAACCAGACCTTGTAGTCTTCCAGCTCAAGCGTCGTCGGCCGGCCTTGGCTATCAGTTCGGAGCCGATACGGTGGCTCCTCGCCCTTCTTCAGCGTCCGCCGGTCATAGTCGATATCGTAGACACGCTCGGCCTCGAGCGGCACCCCGGGCATCGGCGGGAGCGTTCGAAGGAACTCTTCGGCGTAGATCGCCTGCGCCACGCCGTATGTTACGAGCGGCAGGTTGGCCATCACGATGCCGCGCCGTTCAAAGGCCTTGAAGAAGGCGTCCGAGGGAAAGTCTTTCGGGAGCGCCCGTTGCTGTTGCTCCGCGCGTTCGACCAGAGCCAGGACTTCTGCTTCCTGCCCGCCCCGGACGGTAAATGGCGACGTCCGAAACCGATAGTAGCCGTAGCCAACCGCCGCAACGATTAGCAAAGCGATGATCACCGGCAACATCGGACCGATGGCTTTCACCACGACCGCAAGCGCAAAGAAAAACGCCGCCGGTGCAATGAGAAGCAAGCCAATCAGTATTGCGGCGCGTTCAAACTCGGGATCTTGCCGATCTGCGATCTGAGCCCCCTGCTCCGGCCGTGGCGTGTTGAGACAATAGCATCGTCTCAGCAGGTGAACACTATCGACTGAGGTAAGCACCGTGGCCCTAGCGAGGAGCGCGTCTAGCGCGACGAGCGAGAAGTGGGCGAAACCAACAAACACAAAAGCAAAGCAGAAAATGTGATTGAAGTCAGACCCTCTGTTATGTGCCGATATCCGCTTATCATATTGTGATTGCTATGCATTTGAGCGCAGCGCGTCCTATCCACAGTAGCAAGGTCCGTGGATAGGCGAGTAAACGAGCGCGGTGGAGACCGACGACTTGCGCAAAACAACCAAAACGCCTCGACCTACAACGCCCCCCCGCCAGCAAACGAATTGCCGTCACCGGCGCATGGTTACGTCAGGAGCGACCTGGGTGAGGCTGATTGAAGCGAACCCGCTATGACGGTGTACCGGTCAGCGCAAATGCGAAGGGACGATCGGTCATCACATGCGTCGCTTGAGCTGGCCTCGCGGAACACGCCTAGAGGCGGACACTGATCCAATTCCAGACGCTTTGCGCTAACCAACCTTGATGGGAGCCGCCATAGAGTTGGACAACAATGATCCTGTCGTCCTCGTCCACCATCTTCCGGAGGTCTCCGCTCACTTGATCGGCCGTCCAGTTTGTCGACACAAACCATGCAGAATCCAATCCCGGATCCCTAATATGATCATAGCGACCAACGTGCGCGACGAAAGTTGCCCGTGCATGCGCGTGATTCTTACTTTCCCGACCCGGAGTCCACGCCACCAAGTATACCGACATAATTAGATTTTGAAGTTAAGTACTTAACTCTTAAACTATAAGTCACATTTTTTAACCGATCAATTGATGACCATGCCGGCCAAGCCCACGTATTTGCTACCGCTCGAAGCGGAAGCACCAAACGGTGCGTTACTCTACCGGTCGCGGCAGCCGGGTCGGCGGCAGGCGATCACCCGGTCCGTATGCCCGTGCGCATACGCCGTCTACTACTGCGAAGAGCGGGCTCCGCTACACTGGGTGACAGATAGCGCTCTCCCGGGCAGCCGCCAGTGCCGCACATCTGCGGCGTTGGCATCTGCAAAGGAGAGTAGCATGGACGTTCCTTCAAACTTCGACCCCGGACTGAGCCAGAAGATCGCCGACCTCAACGATGCGTTTCGCACCACCTTCCTCGGCGGTTCGCTCTGCATCACCGTTGCCGTCCAAGAGCGCGGACCAGACTTCGTCAAAGCCGTACTCGTGCGGGTTCGCGACTATCAGACTTTCGGACCCGAGAACGACCCGCACGGGGAGCACGACTTCGGCGTGCTGCTGGTCGAGGAGCAGCAGCTGTACTGGAAGATCGACTACTACGATCCTTCCATGCGCCACGGCTCGGACGACCCCGCCCGCCCAGACATTACCCGGCGTGTGCTGACGGTGATGTTCTGGGACGAGTACTGAGAGGAGCGTGGATCATGAAACTCATGCTTCACGCTGGTGCCGGGCCCATCGACTATGACGGCCTGCACGCCCTCATCACCCCCGAGGCAACTGCAACGCACGTCCCGATCCCACACTTTCGGGTGGTGGACATGCTTAAGCATACCCTGGCGTTCTACGGACACGAGGTCACCGCCGAGCATTTCGGGGTGACCCCGGATGGATCCCGGTTCTTCGGGTTACTCAGTCTTCGTTCCACCTATGGCGGCTACGAGGACACGGTGGCGCTGCGCAACTCGCACGACAAGAGCTTCCCGGTCGGCATCGGTTTCGGTGGTCGGGTGTTTTGCTGCGACAATCTCAGCTTCATAGCTGACCACGTCATCCGCCGTAAGCACACCGCAAATGCCAAACGCGACCTGCCCGGCCTCGTCGGCGAGCTGGTCGAACCACTGGCGCTACAGCGTGAGCGGCAGCACCAGACCTTCCTGCGCTACCAGATGACGGAGCTCAGCGAGGCCCAAGCCAACGACGCCATCATGACGTTGTTTCGGCAAGGGGTGATCAATGTGCAGCGCATCGCCGACGTGCTCGAGCAATGGGACTACCCTAAGTATCTCGAGTGGGGCGGCCGCACGGCATGGCGACTGTTCAACGCCACAACCTTTGCCCTCATCGGCAAGGTGGTAGAGAACGCCGACCTTACGCCGCGATTGCATCGGGTGATTGATGGCGTCTGCGATGCTCGCGAGGCTGTCGATGCAGCCTGAGCGCCAGCGAAAGTACGCGCTCAACGACTACACCGTGGAGTGGCGAACCAGGGGTTGGTACTTCGGCCGGCCCTACCAGACCAGCCGTGAGTATCGCGGGCCGTACAGCTCGATCGCCTCGGTGACGCTATCGATCGCCCGGCTATTGCGGCGGGAGATCGAGCGGCGGGATCGAGCAAACGCCGAGGAGACTCAGGCGCCCATTGTCAACGGATCCAATGTACCTACGTTCTAGACATGGGCGAAACCCGACGCCCCCGCACTTTGGTGCGGGGGCGTATTTCATTGCGATCGGCAACCTTGTTCCTTCGGCCCTGTAAGTTCCTTGCTTGGATAAAGGTGTGGTTGCCCGCGGGTTGCCCATAAATTGACAAAACCTGGCTACAGCTGACCATTATTGAGTACGCTTGACCATTTGCCTACAAGTCGAAATCTCGTTGTGTTGCATGGCTAATTCTCCGATTGCGTTGCGCCGCTTCGGTATTCTCGGGCCTGCCAAATTCCCTGTGGCGAAGGTGCAAGTCCCGGCCCCGCAACCAGAATTGTGTTGGGATTGAGCCGTAGTTTGCAGACTATGCCGTCGGTTGCCCACCGGTTGCCCACGCCTGTGGCTTACCGAGGTTGAGCAGGTCGATGGCGCTCCGCAAGGCAGACGGTGCCATGTGCGCATATCGCATCGTCATGGTGATGCTCGAGTGTCCGAGCAACGCCTGGATGGCACCTAGAGGCGCACCACGCATCGCCAGCTGCGACGCGAATGTATGGCGCAACGTATGCCAGCCGATGTGACGAAGCCCGGCCCTGGCGCACACACGGTCAAGCCGTCGCGTGAGGCGAGCGCCCGTGAACGGGCTGCCATCTTTGTCGAGGAAGACATAGCCGGAGGCCATCCGTCGCTTGCAGAGCGTGTCATAGAGCTCGTTGCTGATGGGGATGAAGCGTTCGCGATTGCTCTTGGGGGTGTCGAGCGTCTCGCTCCAATCGTTCTTCGAGTGCCGCACCACAATGGTATGGGTTGACCAATCGATCGATGACCACTGCAGGCCCTTAAGCTCTCCCTGGCGCATGCCGGTTTGCAGCGCCATCAGAATGAGGTCGTGAACAATGCCCTTGGCATGGGCTAAAAGACGTTCGCATTCCTCTTTAGTAAGGTAGTCCGTCTTAGGCGGGGTGCACTTGAGCCACTCAATCTCAGGCGGGACGCCGTCGAGATCGAGCCACTCATACGCGGTGGCCAAACACTTCCTAAGCACCGTCAGCCGATTGTTAATGGTCTTGTTTGCCACCCCCTGACGCGCCGTGTGCGCCTTGTATCGCTCGATGTCGCGTGCGGTTATTTGTCCAATCGGCATCCGACCAAAGAACGGGAGGAGCGACGCACGAAGAATGTCGTTCTTGGAGTGTCGCTCCGAGAGCTTGTTGTTGGGGATCACGTATTCGTCGAACCATTTTTTTGCGAACGTCTCGAACGTTTGCGTTCGTGCGGCTACGCGCTGCGCGTTCTCGATCGGCAGCCCAAACGCCAACTTGTGTCTGAGCGTGGCCTCATACGCCTGCGCACCGAGCCTGCTGTTTTCGGGACTGCGTTTGCGATATCGGGTGTAGTCGACGCGGAAGTCGACCCACCACGAGTTTTTGATTTTTCGTACTGTCATAGATTCTTAGCTGTCGAGCGGCTTAACCCTCCGGCTCTCGAGGTATGCGAGAAGATCGCGCTTCGCGAAGCGAACGCTTGCTCCAACCTTGATGAACGGAAGCCGCCGTGCGTGCTGCAGGCGCCTGACTCCCTTTTCAGAGATCGTCAGGAACGCGGCCGTCTCAAGGACGGTCATGAGCTCCGCTGCGGGGGCTGAATCGCTCGACGGATTGTCAAGGAACATTACAGGGCCGCTGTGCAGTGTATCACGATGTTGTGCCTGCGAGGGATGGTTGCGCATCGCCCAACAGTATCTCCTACGCGAGCACGTCTGTAGAGGACGGCACATGCAGCGCGGGATGTCGTCGGCAGAACTGCGCGTGATATCATACGGGACAGAGTGGCCTGTCGGGACCGACATGCAGGTGGGCCTGGAACGCAGACATTCGTTTCGAACGGTGCGCTGAAGTGGCTTGCCACTTCTCATGGTGCAGCACTGGTTCGGAAGGAAAGAATGGATAGCGTTCATATGCCTGGACGCATATGCCGTGGACTACGGCGAGACGAGATCGGCGAATAGAATAGGCCCATTACTCGTGCCGTAATTTTCGTTCGCCTATGGTCTACAAGTTTGGGCTGGACCTGAGGGTCGCCCGTCGCCGCGCCGCGCTCACGCAGTCCGATTGTGCTCATCTTTTGGGGACCGATCAGCCCAGAATTTCGAAGTTCGAAACCGGCACGGCAATCCCGACCGTGGTCGAGCTGTCGATTCTCTATTTGCTGTTCGACAAATCGTTGGGACGGGCCTCGGAGGAAATCATCGCCGCCCTGCGTGATGAACTCGAGCGACGCCTCGCCAGCATGCCGGCGACACCGCTGACCTGGCGCGATCGGCAGCGACGGCTCGAGACCTTGGCCGGCATGGCTCAGAAATTATTGGCGATCAATCCCGAGGAGTATGCGTAGGATACGGCGCGTCATGGGGTTGGCGATCGGCAGCATGAAGGTTGGCTTCGCCTACCTAGTCGATGGCGAACTGATGGACTGGAAGCTGTCGATCGACGCGAGCCAAAGCGAGGAAGCTGCCTTCGACCAGGCGGTCGAGTGGATCGGTTACTACCGTCTCGACGTGCTGGTGTTGGAAGATCCGGAGCATAGCCGCAAAGGCAACAATTCGTTGCTCTTGCATCGGGCGGTGATGCGAGCGGCGGTTGCCGCCGAGGTGCGCGTTATCCTGATGGCGCAGCACCCTGACGGCGCTCCCAATAAGTATGCGCGCGCTGCGTACCTCGCCAACGAGTTTCCACAAATCCGGCCATGGCTTCCCGACCCTCGCAGAGTGTTCGACCAGGAGCCTCGTAACATCGTGTTGTTCGAGGCGCTGTCGCTGTGCTGGAGGTGGTGGAAGGCCACCGGCGGCAGCGAGGAAGAGGAACTTGGAGAAATCGCGTTCTAGAAAGAACTGCCTCACATCGTGTCACGCTCAATAAATCCAATTGGCTTATGGCAGACCCTCAACGCCTGCACCCGCTGTACCCACGGGCGTCGGCGGCACAGTGACCAGGATGCGCAACTCGCCTTGCTACCGATCATTTGAGACCGGCTACCGTCGGCGGAACGGGGGCGCGACACGGGCAAGGCACTCGCAGTGACGTTCGTTCACGCTTGCGCAGCGACGCAACCTGCTGTCTCCGCGCAGCGTTGCTACGAGACTTAGGCGTGGGAGCACGCGTGGCCTACATCATTAGCTATACGATGCCGGCCGGTAATTGCCAGCACACGTGCTTCACGGCGATCGAGACCGTCATTGTATACAGGGCTCTGCAGCGCTCTGGCGTAGCGGAAGTGACGATTGCAGGGCCGACTGGCATCCTGCTTTCGATACCTGAGCTTCTCGACCGCGCCCGCGCGGAAGCTGTAGCCACGGATATGCCGCCGCTCAAAGAGTAACTTAGTGCGGACGTCCGGCCTTTAAGGTCAAATTGCACGGGTGAAATTGCGCCAGGATACGAACTTGCGACCAACCCTTTGGTTTAGCTGTCGCCCTAAGCGGACACTCGCAAGCAAGCACCCCCGAAGAGAATGCGTGAGCGACGCGGCCGGTAGGGATATCCAACCGGCCGCGTCGCATTCCTGGTAGTGGCGCTTAGGTCAACTTTCGCAGCTCGGCATAGTCGCCGCCGTGGCCGAGCGTCGTACTGCAGATCGACCTAAGAGTGATAGCCACCTACTGAAAGGGCAGGCTCGGTCCTCCTTAGTCATTCGACAATCTTACTGCTGCCCGCCTATGCTTGGCGGAATTTCTCGGTCCACGTATTGAGTGCCCGATTGAAGGCTAGGGTTCTTTCGCGAACTGGCCAAGGAATCCCAAAATCCTCGTAGAGGTTGGTGTCCTTGGGAAGGTCTTCTGGCCGGATGACGGTGAGTTGGCCGTTGGTGATGGGCGCCGTTGCGGACACGCCGTCCCATGCTGGAAGAAACGGAAAACCAGCGGCGGCAAGCGCCGGATCCCAGGTTGCGTCGACAATCACGGACTTGCCTTCGATCATCACCTCGACAGCATCGTGGAAGCCACGCGTATCGGTCAAGTTGTCGAGAATGTCGCGCGGGATGGGCAGGTCGGCCCAATCGAACAGAATCCGGACATGGAACGCGTTCTCGCCCATCCTGCTCAGGAGGCGGCGCTCGGCCGCCTCCTTGTGCCTGCAGTCACCCCGGCCGTTGTTGAACAGGCTCTCTGGATCACCCGTCCACGCCGAGAGCTTGTAGGGAATCCGCCGCACCAGTTCGAATGCCGCAACTCGCTTGAGTCTTGCATCCATCGCGCCGAGGGCGTCGACGAGCCAGACAGCCGTGACTGGCTGGCCCGCCGCCCGCTTCGCATTCATTTCGGCTTCGACCTGTAGCACGGTCGTGCTGAATGAGGCCTCGGCTGCAGCTGGCCGGATTGCCGCCAAAACGGCGGCGGCTGTGCCGGCGGTCAGCAACGTGCGTCTGTGCATCTTGCTTCTCCTGTGGTGGTGACTAGCGGGCGGCCGCCCGACGAAACGCCGGGTCGTAGGCCGCAAGGGTCTTCCGGGCCGCCTTCTCGGCCGGTCGCTGGAAATGCGCGACGGAGCCATTCATGCCCCCAAGGTCGACCCGTCCCGCGCAGCGCACTCCGTGATCGGCCATGATCGCATCGATCTCCTCTGCGATGGCGGGGCGGTGGTTGAAGATCATGGCCCCCCCCGGAGCGAGCAGCCGGCACGCGGCACATACGAACGAGACATGGTCGGTCTCGAAGTATGCCGCCGCCTGGGAGTAGATGAAATCCACGCTCCGTCGCGCCACCCCTTGCGATTCGAGCGCGGTGAGACCGGCAGCGGTAACGTGCGAATGTTCCGTTACGCCATCCGGCAAGTGCTCGTGCCATGGAGTGAGATTGGTGAGATGCAGGTGCACCGTCTCGCCCAGTTCCTGCTTGTAGCGTTGGGCCAGCCCGCCGGCGTCGCGTGGGATCATGCCATTGGACAGCGGCGAGCGCATACCTGCCCAACCGGCGCCAATTTCAAGGTAGCGCAACTGGCCACGCTGGCGCAGCGCCGTCTCACATAGCTCCGGGATGCTTACGCCCAGTTGTTCGGCGAGCCGGAAGGAGCCACCGCTCGAGGTCCACGCCCCATCGTAGAGCAACGCCGCGACGGCGGCGCTCAGTGACCCGGTCTCGGTGCGCATCAAGCGCACGAACTTGAGCGGGTTCCAGCGCGATGGAACCGGCACGTTGGGACGCAGGCGACGGGCCTGCAGGTCACGCATGACGCCCTTGGCGATGGCGCGCTGGGCTAGAGGCGTGGGGCTGTAATTGATTACGGCGAAGGTCTGCGCGATGGCATGCCGCGCTTCCGCGGCTTGAAGGAACAGCATTTCAGATTTCCGCTTGCGATTGATCTCGATGAGCGGGGCTGGCGCGCCCCGGCAATCGGTCAAGCGGTCGGCGGGCGATGCGGGATAGCTGGCGGGCTGGACGAGGGCTGCAATAGTCTCGGTAGGCTGTAGTGCAGCGCTACCGTCGGCCACTGCCCGATCACGACGGCCAGCACAGCCTGCTCATGGCTGTGCTCACCGTGCGTTGCGGCGTGTCCATCGGCCGTCGCCTTAGGGGCATGATGGTCCCCGGCCTGGACCATTTCGATGGCGAAGGTTGGATCGAACGCCGCCAACGTGTGCCCCACGGTGGCGGTCGAAAGAACTATGATGGTCAGTAGCGCCACCAAGGCGCGCCAGATCGTGTACCTCGCTGAGCGATCGTAGGCCGATGGATTCATGCCGCTACTTTTGCGACCAAGTTTGGGCAGGATTTCGACCGGCCGTTGCGGTGCGTCACCATGTCTGCGCGCACCTACCCGACACCGCTAGGATGCCCAGCACGCGGGCGTCGCATCCGGTGTTGAGGAACACCTGCCAGTCGGTCTCGCTGCCGTAGAACGCATTGCGATCGACCTCGCCGCGTACGCCTGCCACGACGCCCGTCTGCGTCCATTGCCAAAAAGTCCATTGCCGGTTGGCATAGCGCTGCTCCGGCGGAGCGGCAGTGGAGCGCAGCCAGAACATATTGGGCAGAGGCTCGCCTTCGAGGATATCGCGGTGGAAGTTGATGTCGGTGTAGATGATCGGCAGCTTACCCGTGTGCCGCTCCATGGCCTCCAGCATGGTGCGGACCTTCGCCAACGTCTGCTCCCGGTTCTTGTTGGGTTTGCAACTGGAGCCGTTCTGCCATTCGAGATCGAGCACTGGCGGTAGGGCGTCGGCATCGGCCGGCACCATCTTCGTGAACCACGCCGCCTGGTCGGCGGCCGAGGAACACCAGTTCATGAAATGGTACGCACCACGCGGCATACCCTCCGCCCGCGCCCGTTGCCAGTTCGCAGGAAAGTTGGGGTCCAGGTAGTCCTTGCCCTCGGTGGCCTTCATGAAGACGAAGCGAATCCCATCGCGTCGAGCCGTCGCGAAGTTTACATTCTCCTGGTAGCGGGCCACGTCGATCCCCTGGATCGGCAGCATGCGGGCCCGGTCCACGCCCCGATGCGGACGATTGTCGCCCTCGATCGGGCCATAGATGCCGCCGCCCCGGGCACAGGCGGCAATCAGCAGTAGAAGTGCAGCGGTTGCCAGCAAGCGCGGGCGAAGTCGGTCGCGGATCTCGATTACGCTGACCTCGCGCCCCTTGATGAAAATCTGCCTGACCTGGATCCCGAACTGGACCAACCGCACGGCGATAGCCGCAAAGGCTGCCGCCGGGACCGTGATCACTACATTGATGCGCCGCGTCAACGACGCGCGTGTTCTCTTCACCCGGCCAAGGGTGATCGTCGTATCTGTACTCACTGCAACTACCCACGTACCGGCGCTCAGCGGCACCGGAAGAACCAATCGATGAGCGCGCTGGTGCGCTCGGCGACTAGGCGGGCACCTTTGGGGGTTGTTCCGGGGCGGCGCGGACGGCCGACGGCAGTGGCAGGTCTGCTAACAGCATCCACGTCGCCGTCTCGGTTGCGGTCCTAATCCCGTTTACGAGTCCGGCGGTGAGCGTGTCGAGCCCGTGATGGTCATGGACGGCGCCACCGTGCCCAGAGTTCACTGGGCCATGTCCCTGCGCGTGCACATGCTCCGACACCGTGGCGTGGGACGTTGGCGCATTGGAGCCAGTCGAGGCGATCGGGAACGTGGCGGCGAACAGCATCGCACAGATCCCGAAGATCATTGCCAAATGCGTGCCGATTGTCGCCATCCTGTGCATGCACTCAGACTGGTGCGTTCACCTTAACAATCACTTTCCGCGCACCGCGCCGTCCACAGTTTGGGCCACTGTGTCGCAGCATCGTCAGCGCCGCTGGCACAAACTTCGCAATTTTGCTAACATAGCAATTATGAGAAGTCAGATGAGCAACCCGATCGAGATCCTTGGTACGGACAGTGCGGCTATCGCTACCCAGTGTGCGCAGTTGCTGGCCGCCTTGCGAAACCAATCCGGCGAGACGCAAAGGCAGCTCGCTCAGCGGCTCAATATGACAGAGTCGATGATCTCCCGGCTCGAACGAGGCGATCACGTGCCGAGCGTGGCGACCCTATGCCGGATCGCCGGGGCCTTTGGGCGCCGGCTCGAAATCGTTTTCCACGAACACGAGCACGCTCATGCAGACGGCACGCGCCACAAGCATCAGCACGGCCATAGCGACCCTGACCATCAACACGGGCACGGAGCAGAGGAATGGGCCCCTGAAGGCGAAGAAAACCCTGAGGAAAGTAAACATGAGCACTGAAACAACCAGCACGGAGACCGAATTGGAGGCGACACCTGCCGTCATGGGCCTGATGACGGGCGAGCGCTGGATCGAGGTCGGCCGCATCGCACTCACCGGCTTTGTCGCGTTCCTCTATTGGCAGAACGTCGTTCCCGAGTACGTGCTGTGGGCAGCAGTCGCCATCGGGCTCTATCCGCTTGCCAAGAGTGGGCTGATCGACCTGTTGAGGGAGCGCAAGATCGGCACCGAAATCTTCGTCACCATCGCCACTCTGGTGGCGGTGTTTGGCGGAGAAACGGTTGCCGGCGCGGTCCTGATGGTGATCATCCTGATCGCCGAGTTCATCGCAGAGTTGAACACCGATCGGGCTCGTGCCTCGATCAAGTCGCTGATAGGTTCGGTGCCGCAGACCGCACTGGTGCGCGAGGCGGACGGCCGCGAGCGCACGGTTGGCATCGCCGAGGTGAGGGCCGGCCAGATTGTGCTGGTCCGCACCGGCGAGAAGATCCCGGTGGACGGCACAGTTGTCGGCGGTGCCGCGGCAGTCAACCAAGCGCCCATCACCGGCGAAAGCGTGCCCCAAGACAAGGCGGAGGGCGCTGAAGTCTTCGCCGGCACGATTGTCGAATCCGGCGCCATTGACGTCCGGACCGACAAGGTCGGCGGCGACACGATCTTCGCGCATCATCGCGCTGGTCGAGGACGCCGAGTCCGTGCGGGCTCCGGTACAGAAGCTCGCCGATCGGGTGGCCAGTTGGCTCATTCCCATCGTGCTGGTATTTCTTGTCGGCGTTTTCGTCGTCACCGGGGATGTCTCCAAGGTGGTGACGCTGCTGATTTTTACGTCGCCGGCGGAATTGGGCCTCGCGACACCGCTGGTGATGATCGCCGCAATCGCCCGCGCCGCGCGAACTGGCATTCTTATCAAGGGCGGCCTCTATCTGGAACTTCTGGCTCGCGCCGACGCTGTCGTGTTCGACAAGACTGGGACGCTAACGGCCAACAAGCCCGAAGTGTCGCAGATCGTCGCTTTCGATGCGGCACTACCGGAAGCCGAATTGATACGGCTGGCGGCCGCGGCAGACCGCCGTTCTGCCCACCCCCTCGCCAAGGCCGTCGTCCACGAGGCAACTCGGCGCAATCTCAACGTGCCGGAGCCGCAGGATTTCGAGCAGGTGCAGGCCAGGGGTGTCAGGGCGACGGTCGAGGGCAAGGTGGTGCTGGTCGGCAATCCCGCGTTACTGCGTGAGGCGGGAGTGGCTATCGACAAGTCCGTCGAGGGCACTGGCCAGACCCCAGTCCATGTCGCGATCGACGGCCGGTTTGCCGGTGTCATCTACGTTGCAGATCAGTTGCGTCCTGGCGCAAAGCAAGCAATCGCGGCGCTCAAGGCCAGTGGGGTCAAGCACATTGTCATGCTGACCGGCGACAACGCTGCGACTGCTGAAGCGATCGCCGAAGGCTTGGACATCGATGACGTCAAGCCCAACCTGATGCCGGAAGATAAGGTCGCGGCGATTGCCGAGTTGCAGCAGCAGGGCTTCAAGGTCGCGATGGTCGGGGACGGCGTCAACGACGCACCCGCCCTCGCCCGCGCCGACATTGGCTTCGCCATGGGCGGCGGGGGCACGCAGGCAGCGCTAGAAGCTGCGAACATCGCGTTGATGACGGATGACCTCAGCAAGATCGTTGCCGCTCGCAACATTGCCCGCCGGGCGTACCGGACGATTCAAGAAAATCTGTGGGTAGGCGTCGGCGTCGTCCACGCTCTCGGCATCACCGCAGCGTTGATGGGATGGATCGGTCCGATCGAAGCAGCCTTCATCCACCTCGGACCCGACATTCTGGTTTTTGTTAACTCATCGAAGTTGCTGAGCGTCAAAATACCTGGGGCGTGATCACCTGACGTTGTTTCGGCGGCGGTAAGCCTCTCGATGTTACTGTCATGACGTGATGGCTTGAGAGGCGGAGATTCACCGTTAGGGCCTCCGCACGGGGCGTGGCCGCGTTCATCTGGTGGATGGCGAAAGCCACGGCATATCTAGCGGGGCGCGCGGAACGATATTGGGCTACTTTCCCGCCGTGGTCGGTCTGGCCAAGGCACAATGAGTTCCAGTTGCCATCCTCGCTGTCAGCAACCGCCCTGGAAGAGAAGGTCGACTACCAGCCCCTCTACCGATGACCTTAACGCCTATGGCCGGGCATCCCGCTTCCGCTGATTTCGGCTGCGCTCTTCGGGGCGTCCGCCCCGTTGTCCAAACTCCTTCTCGGGACAGTGCATCCCCGGCTGTTGGCCGGCATTCTGTAGCTCAGAGCCGGCATAAGTCTAGCTATCGTGCATTTTCGCGGGTTCAGGATCGCTTCGGTGGAGGCTCGCACATTCTTTGTTGTGAGAAAACAATATCCACAGACTAACATTCAAAGCTGATCACCAGTTACCACGAATACAATCATATTCACAACTTTACAATTTCTGGTTTTGGCAGCAAAATAACTTCGGAACACCGTTCCTCATTTCAACAACTTCGCAGGAGAATTTTGTGACGGACACGCATAGTGTATCGTCTACGCCGTCGCTCGCCGACTATCAGCGGCAATTACTTGGAAAAACTTGCATCGGCTGCCGGGAGCCCGAACTCGGCGGCCTGACCATTGAACACTACCAACACGAGGGTGGATGGTGTGTTGCAGGCTTCATCGATCGACAGTGGCTATCAGTGGAATGCCCGCGATGCGGATACTGCATATCGCTCTGGAAACTCGGTATCGCTGGCAAGGCGACTGCTGCTGAACAAGCTCACGAAGAAGGACGACTTGGCATAAAGCGTGAGCCTAACTTCATCAGCTCAACTCTGTTTGCATGAGCAGACGCTCTGCCACCAAACGGTGCTCCCCAAAGGGGTGCCGTTTTTTTGTTGCCCACTAGGCGTCGAGTGACCGAGGCAAGAATCGGCTGCTCGGGATACGTTCGGCGAGCGGAATCTGCCGATGGATTCGCTCTTTGAAGCGCGTCACTTCATATCGATGCTTACGGACGTGGACACGAAATGCTCAAGGCGCATTCGCTGGGGCTGTCCCTGACCACGACCGCGATGGGCTCGTTGCTGCTCAATCTCGAGAGTCTGGCGACCATGTCCTTCGCTAGAACATCGATCATCAGCTGATCGTCGGCGCGTTCGCCATCCTCTTGGGAGCAATTCTGCTTACTCGGAGCGGCGTCACCCGCCCATTCAAACCCGCAGGAACGGAAGGCTTAGTAAGAACAGGCGGATGAAGCGATCCTTGCGACACCGATCTGCATCGTCTGAACCGCCTCTTCGTTCAGGCTCGCTCGCGCTGAGACCTTGAGGCGGCGTAATTCGGCCAGGGCGACATTGACCGTGCCGGCGACGGGCCCCTTGAACATTGCGATCTGCACCGGATCGCCCGACGAGAGCTTGCGGGTGAGGTTGTTGTCGAGGCTCCACGCCAGACAGGTGACCCAGATCGAGGGTGACGCCGGCAGGATAACATACGTTGTCCGAACATCGAAGTGCCGTGAACGCTCCGTTAGCCACGTCGCACACCGATTGAGACGACCCGACAAGATTATAGAGCCCGTAAGGTAGGTCTGGTTTTCTCCTCGCAGTTGGAGAAAGAGAATGCTGGCAAACTTTCGATCCTATGGATGGACCCTAGCAGTTGGCCTTGGCGCACTGTTGGCGGAGGCAGTGGTTGCGCAAGAGTCCACACTCGACCTTGGCGATCCCGCGATCTCGATCGTCACGCCGATGTTAGAGCCGATTGATCCCACCCTCGTTGACGCCGATGCAACGCTCGAACTCGATCGGGAAACTGCTAGAGCCGTTGTAGCGCCGGTTAGTGAAGACGCCCGGCCGAAATGCGTGCCGGTTGCAGGTCCCGCGGCAATCAAAGTGGTAGCGGACAAGGAGGCGGCGACAGAGTGCAAGAGGCTGGCGGATGCTCCACCTACCATTGTCGGACCGGACGGCGTCCCGGTGGCAATCGTAGCGACGCCTGCCAAACCACAGTTGGAACTGCGTCTGAAAGAACGACGCTTTGAGTTGGACAAACGAGCAGCTGATCTAGACCTGCAGCAATCCTTGCTCGACGCTGCCGAAAAAAAGCTCGACGAGAAAATCGCGGCTTTCACCAACCTGCAAAGTGCTGTCACAGCAGCAGTAGGGATCGAGGCGGCAGAACAGATGCGCTCGCTCTCTCGGATATATGAAGACATGAAGCCAGCAGACGCAGCGGTCATTTTCGACGAGATGCCCCGCGATCTGCTAATGGCCCTGGTCAAATCGATGAACCCAAGGAAAGTCGCCCCTATCTTGGCAAAGATGCGGCCATCTAGGGCGAGTGACCTAACGCGCGGGCTTGCCGTGGCGACGGACTAGCATGACGGAGCGAGGCCGGCCTGATCGGTCACCGAGTCGCTAAGTCCTCGCCGAACGGACGCATATTCCGCTCTGAATGCGCCGTGGTCTGCCACACCTGCAGCCTTGGCGGTACGCTGGCGGGAATGGACGAATCCTTCAACGATATCTTGGCCCTTGGCACGACCAACGCCCGGTCGGATCGTCGGCGCTTCGGCATTAAGCAGCGGGACCGTCTTTCGCACGTTTACATCATTGGTAAGACCGGAACCGGCAAGTCTAGCCTCATCGAGGCGATGGCCCGCCAAGATATCGTTGCCGGCCGCGGGCTGGCAGTGCTGGACCCACACGGTGACCTCGTGCAACGCCTTGCCGTTTGGGCCCTGCCCCGCCGCAGCGATGTGTTGAACCTCGATCTCGCTGATCCGAACTTGCGTTTCGGCTACAATCCCTTGCTCCGCGTCAGCCCGGAACATCGTTCACTGGTCGCGTCGGGCGCAATCGACCTCTTCAAGCTGGTGTGGAGTGACGCCTGGGGCGTGCGCATGGAGCACATCCTGCGCAATGGTTTGCTGGCGTTACTTGAACAGCCAAAAGCGGAGCTCGCTGATCTGTTGCCATTGCTGACCGACAAGGCGTTTCGGCTCAAGCTGCTAGCCCACGTTAAGAATGAGCAGGTACGCAGTTTCTGGATGAGGGAGTATCCCAACTACTCGTTTCGCTATCAGGCAGATGGTATCGCACCTATTCAGAATAAGATTGGTGCGTTCTTGGCGGATCCGCGTCTACGCCGCTTTCTGTCACCCTCAGACGGTGGCCTACGTCTCCGTGCGATAATGGATCGGCGCAAAGTGCTACTCGTCAATCTCGCGCAGGGCCGGGTCGGCACCGACAGCTCCCGCCTAGTGGGAGGTCTGCTGGTCACGGCCATGGGATCGGCGGCGTTCAGCCGGGCCGACCATCCCGACACTGAACGCCCCCCGTTCTTCGTCTACATTGACGAATTCCAAAGCTTCACCACTCTGGCGCTGGCTAACATGCTGGCGGAACTTCGCAAGTACGGCGTGGGCATGGTGTTGGCACATCAGTATCTAGCTCAACTCGATCCTGCGATCGGCGCGGCGGTGCACGGTAACGCCGGGACGCTTATCTGCTTTCGGGTCGGCGGCGCGGACGCCACCGTGTTGGCGAAAGAGTTCAGGCCGATCTTTGCGCCGGAGGATTTAATGACGCTGCCAAACTACTCCGCCGACTTGAAGTTGCTGATCGACGGACAGCCCTCTCGGCCGTTCAGCGCGACGATGGCTTCGGCAGCGGCCGACTAGTGCAGCAGTTCGGACACCCATCCAATTCAAGGGCTGTTTACCAATGAAATCTACCTCTGGCGTTTTGATGAGCGAGGTAAGGAGTTGGACCTGCCAGCGTGGATTCCAGTGCCTCTTCGCTTAGGCACGCCTACGAGCACAATGAGGCCGGCTGCCAGCGCAAGCACTCCCAAGGCCACGAGCAGTTCGGGGCCCCAGCCCCATCCGAAAAGGCCCGCCTTGGGCAATGGGATTTTGGGCTTCGTGGGTGGACTATCTAAGGGCCGAATTGGGATCACTTCGGCCATTTGATTGACAGCTTCCAAAGCTGTTGCAGGCGGTGGTGGGGGCACCGAGCCTTCGGCCGCCGAGCAATCAATTAGGATGCTTCCCTGCACGCCTCGCAACGCCTCTTCCAGGTCGGGAGGCAATTTGGTTACATCCGGCGGCAGGAGATACAACTGCGCGGCCAGGTTTTCCGGCATCTCGTGGCCAGGCTTAAGGCTTGCGATACATCCGGCCGGAGCATTTTTGAGGGTGACTTCGGCAATGCTGGGGTAGGTTATCGCGACGTAGTATTCGGGATCGGCGATCGCGATTTCGAGCTTGTCCCGGATTTGATATGCCGCTTGCGGCGCGATATCGAAAGTCAATGTTGAATGGTTATTTTCGAAGACAAACTTGGGGGAATTGGCGCCCCTAAACACTAGGGACGACGACTGCCCTTCGCCTGCCGAGGTGTAGAACCCGTAATCCGCCAGACTTGCCACGTTTTCCGTCGCAAGGTCCTGCATTTCACCAGACGACGTGCTGCCGTCCCCGTTGGTGTCGAGACCTTGGATCTGCCAAACCGAGAATGCCTCATCAAAGGTCCAGGAATTCTCGATAGCGATCAGGGCACCGGCATCATCGAACACGATGCTCGCTTTGGCATCGACGAAAATGTGAGGGTGAGCCTGCGCCGGTGCAGTAAGACCTCACGACAACAGCGGCGCAGCCGCCAACACCATGTAGAAACGAAGGGCCAGAGAAGCCTCCTTTTGGGCAATCGCCGCCCGCTAAAGCTACTACTCGTCCTCATCCTCGGCGATGAGGTTGTGAGCTTCCCAATCGGCTTCCGGAATTTCCGGGCCAACAGCGTACCGGTAGGCAGTTACGGTGGTCGTGCCAGCGCTGACCGTACAACTGAACCGAAGCTCCTACCATCGTTGAGCGGCCCGGAACGCGGCGCCGTCAGCCTTCAACGTAGAGCCTTCCAGCGTAGTAGGAGCAAACGCGCTGGGGGAAATGGAATCCGGCTGGCTGTCTGGCCGGGCGATGTGGAGCTGCTCAAGGCCCTCGAGGCTGCAGAGCTGAACGATACGCTCGGTGTCCTCGAGCAGCGGCAGCGTGTCACGGACTTGTTGGTTTTGTGGGTCAGCGAGAATGCGGCTGGCGAATAGCTCGGTTGCAGCTGTCAAGCCATCAGAAGGCTGCGGAGGCGCCGCGGTCGGTTCTGTTGTCTGCTTGGCGACAGCCAGTGGCGCAACTGCGACGTCTGGCGGTATTTCGAAGGAGTCCTCGTACACTTGCTGGTCGATAAGTTCGACGTCGATGGAGCGTTGGGGGCGTGGCTGCACTGGACGACCAGTGATGATTGACCCAAGAAGAAGCAGCACAAGCGCGTGCAGTGCCACAGACGGAACGAACGTCCATGGTGAGGGTGTAGGCGGAAGACGAGTGGGGGCAACCGGCCCGAACTCACCGAATTCCAATGTGAAACTGCTCAGAGACCGTGCCAGTCCTGCAACCACCTAGTGCCCCGCCGGGTTCGCGAAGCGGCGGCTCGCGGACGTTTACGCCTGTCGCCTTGCGAGAGCAAACGCCATGCTTGTGCGGCCACCAATAATAGGGTACCCCCCTATATATGTCACACACCACCAAGCACAAAGAAAAGCTCCTCGCGCGCGTCCGCCGACTGAAAGGTCAGATAGAGGCCGTCGAACGATCCCTTGAAACCGAGGTACCGTGCGGCGACGTCCTGAACTTGGTCGCTTCAATACGTGGTGCAGTCACCGGACTCACCGCCGAGCTCATCGAGGATCACATTCGCGAGCACGTCTCCAATCCGGAAAAGGATGAGGACGAAGGCCGCGCTCAAGGTGCAGCAGAACTCATCGAGATCGTAAGGACCTACCTCAAATGACGGACGCTTTCGCTCGCCTATCCAGCCCACACGAACACGTATTTCTTGGCGACGATCACCACCGGAACGAGCGCCGGACCTGGCTGGTGATCGCAATCACCGCAACGATGATGGTGGTCGAAATCGCTGCCGGTACAATTTACGGCTCGATGGCTCTCATCGCTGACGGCTGGCATATGTCTACGCACGCAGCTGCCATGCTCATTGCAGCGCTCGCGTACATGTTTGCCCGCCGCCATGCGAAGAACCCACGCTTCACCTTTGGAACTGGCAAGCTGGGCGACCTTGCTGCGTTCGCGAGCGCGGTCGTTCTAGCGCTGATTGCGCTGCTCATTGGCTGGGAAAGCCTTATGCGGTTTTACAGCCCTGTTGCGATTAACTTCCAGCAGGCGATCATCGTGGCCTGCATCGGCCTCGCGGTGAACCTGGTCTGCGCGTGGCTGCTCCGCGGCGACCACGCTCACCATGGCCATGGTCACCATAGCCACGATCACGATGGCCACCAAAACGGCCACGCGCACGATCGTCATGCTGGCGATAACAACCTGCGAGCTGCATACCTCCATGTGCTCGCCGATGCGTTGACCTCAGTACTGGCCATTGTGGCGTTGTTGCTGGGCAGTCTCTATGGCTGGAACTGGATGGACCCTGCCATGGGCATTGTCGGCGGCCTCGTTATTGCCCGGTGGTCGTGGGGCCTGGTCCGCGATGCCGGGGGAGTCCTGCTCGATTTCGTGCCCTCCAGCGAAGACCTTCCCGCCGAGATCCGCGACGCAATCGAAACTGACAGCGACAAGGTCGTCGACCTTCACGTGTGGCAGCTTGGTCCTGGGCACCGGGGAGCGATTGTAGTGATTAAGGCGGCATCGCCGCAGCCCGCCAGTGAGTATCGCGCGAGGCTGGCACACATTCATGATCTGTCCCACGTGACCATCGAGGTTGAGGCGTGAGTTCGCCGATCGTACCTTCAGATGCGGCGCTTCGGCGCACTGTGATCACCGTTGCGCTGCTGAACCTTTCCTATTTTGGTATTGAGTTTGCGGTCGGGCTCGCGATCGGATCGGTTTCGCTTTTTGCCGATAGCGTAGATTTTCTCGAAGATGCTTCAGTCAATCTGCTGATCTTTTTTGCCATGGCCTGGTCATCAGTAGCTCGGGCTCGTGTCGGCATGATCCTCGCGGGTATCCTGCTGGTTCCTGCAATCGCCCTGATCTGGTCCCTGTGGGGCAAATTTACGAACCCGATCCCACCGGAGCCTTTTGCCCTTTCGGTCACCGGCTTGGGCGCCCTTGCCATCAATCTGTTCTGCGCCTTCCTGCTCGCCCGATATCGCGCTCACAGTGGGAGCCTTACACGAGCGGCTTTTCTATCGGCGCGAAACGACGCAATCGCCAATGTGGCGATTGTTCTGGCTGGTCTTTCTACCGCTTTTGTCTGGCAGTCGGTCTGGCCTGATGTGGTGGTTGGGGTCGCAATTGCCGTGCTGAACGTTGATGCGGCCCGCGAGATTTGGGAGGCGGCGCGGGACGAGCATCGGGCCGTCTCGTAGTGCTCTCCGATCGCGAGTGCGCGTTCCGGCAATTGCATGTGACGACCGCTTCACGCTGTCGCATCACGCAGGCGTGCCTTGATTTGCCCGGATGTCACCGACAAAATCGCACGCAATGAGATCCTGGTCGGTCAGACAGCTGTTCTTGCTAATTTTGGGAGCCCTTGTGGCTCTCGGAATGGGTATGTCGACCGTCGCGTCCAGTGACTTAACGATGCGCAATGTCCAAGCGGCCGCAATGATGGATGAGATGGCCGCCGTCTCTTGCCAGGTCGCCAGCAAGAGCGAGCCGTGCCCATCAAACATGCCGTGCGCGTCTATTTGCGTCGGCCCGGCCCTGTCTGTGCCGCCGTCGGATGGGCTGCTACAGCTAGCCGCTTCTGGGCGGGACTTCTTCGTTCACGAGGCCAAGCCGCTTGTCGGCAGGGGCTCGCCCCCCGAACTCTCCCCTCCTCGAACTACCTACATCGCCTGACGCTGCGCGGTCCTCGGACCTACCGCAGCGCTTAGTCGTGTCCGTGTTTGGCTCCCTTGGTCCGGGCTGTCGAACGTCGCGATGACCCTCAGGTTTGAAAGAGCCAGGCCGGCTTGCAGCCGTCCGGTTCCAGGTAGGAGTGAACACATGCCATCCCACGATCTTTGCCGGCGGAACTCTCCTGCAGGTCGCTTCTCCGCTACTGCCAAGATCGCTAGTTGGGAGTACTGGCCTGTTCGCTTTGCGGCTGTACCGCAGCGACTCTTGTCGGTGCCTCGGGGCGCGTACCGCGGGGCCTTGGCGCGGTGGGCATGCTGGGGCGAAGGCACCACCTTCGGAGGGATTCGAGCAAACCCCAGCAAATGGTCATCTCAAGGCTGTTGCGGCGATGGCCATGGGGCCGTGGGACCCGAGGTCCTGGACAATCAAGCAATTTTGAGGTCAACCATGAGAACCTACATCACACGCATCTTTCTGGGATTCGTCGCTTCCGTTGCGCTCGTCCTGCCATCGCTCGCCCAGGTCCCATTGAGCGAAATATCCCACATTCACGGCGTTGGTTTCGATCCATCCAGACCTGGCAGCATTCTGCTTGCGACCCATTACGGGGTGTTTCGCTCCAACCCAGAGGGTGTTGCCGAGACTGTCTCGGCTGACACCAACGACTATATGGGCTTCAGTCCAGATCCCTCCGATGCCAAGCGACTGTTGGCCAGCGGCCACCCAAGCGAGGGGGGAGGGATGGGTGTGATCCTTTCGACCGACAGTGGCGTCACGTGGAAGAAGATCGCTGACGGTGTCGGCGGCCCGGTGGACTTCCACGCCATGTCGATCAGTCGCGCCGACCCAAAGGTGATCTACGGCCTATATGGCGGTGTCCAGATAAGTCGCGATGGTGGAGCAACCTGGAGCGTCGCCGGACCCGGGCCCGAACAGGTCATTGACCTGGCAGCGTCGCCGATTGCCGCCGACACGGTTTATGCTGGCACGCGTAGTGGCCTGATGCAAAGCACCGACGCTGGGAAAACCTGGGCGCTGTTCGGGCCACCGCAGCCGGTCACTTTGGTCGAGGCGACAACCGACGGCTCGCTCTACGCGTTCTTCGCGGGTACGGGCCTTTTTCAGTTGCCGAAAGACGGCAAGGGGGTGGCTCTCGGCAGTGACTTTGGCGAACGCTACATCCTCCATCTTGCAACAGACCCCGCGGACGCCGCTCATGTGGTTGCCGTGACGGACGAGAGCGTCGTGCTGGAAAGCAGAGACGGTGGCAAAACGTGGCAAAGGTTCGGCAGCAAATGAGACACTTGTTGCTGGGCCTGCTTATAGCCGCGTGTGTCGCGAGCGCGGCCGGGTTCGGCTATTTAGTTTCGGCTCGGTCCGGGCAAGCGTCAGAGGGTGCGGCGCTTTATGCGGCCAACTGCGCGAGTTGCCATGGCGCACGTCTCGAAGGCCAAGCGGAGTGGATGAAGCGCTTGCCCAATGGCCGCCTCCCCGCGCCGCCGCACGACGAGAGCGGGCACACCTGGCATCACTCGGACAAGCAACTGTTCATCATCGTTAAGAACGGTCTGGCGGCAATTGCACCGGGCTACGAAAGCGACATGCCGACATTTGGTGGGGTGCTTACAGACGTGCAGATCATGGCAGTGCTTGGCTACATTAAGAGCACGTGGCCCGAGCGCGCGCAGGCGTATCAAGCGGCGAGAAGCAGCGCCGATCCGTGAGGAATTGACCGATGTATACATGTTGCTGGAGAGCCAAATGATGTCGGACGATCAAACGCCGCTTCCTCCCGCCAATGAAATCCCAAGCGCTACGGGCTTCCCTCGCCGTCAGTTCCTGACCGCGCTGCCTTTAGTGGGCGCCGCTGGAGTATTCGCGCTTTTCGCTGTCGGCCTAACCCGCAACCCGAGCGAAATTCCTTCAGTGATGATCGGCAAGAGCGTTCCAGCTTTTGCACTCCCGCCGGTCGAAGGCCGCCAGCTCGGTCTGGGAACCGAACACCTTCGCGGGCAGGTTTCACTCTTCAACGTTTTCGCATCATGGTGTGTCCCGTGTCAGATCGAACATCCCCTGCTCATGCAGCTGGCGGGTGAGAATGCGCTGCCGGTCTATGGGCTTAACTACAAAGACAGTCCCGAACACGCGGGTTCATGGCTTGACGCCAACGGCGATCCGTATCGCAGGACAGGAGCCGACCGGGACGGCCGAGTAGCGATCGACTTTGGGGTGTACGGTGTCCCTGAGACCTTCGTCATCGATGGCGACGGTGTGATAGCACACCGCCATATTGGTCCGCTTTCCAGCAATGATCTGTCGCGAACAATTCTACCGCTGGTGCACCAGCTGACGGCACGGCGGGCCATCTCATGAATGACACGACGCCTGACGCGGCCAGCGCAATCACCAACGAGTGGATCAACTAACATGTCGGTCGGGCTGTTGGCGGCTTTCCTCGCTGGCCTTGTTTCGTTCCTCTCGCCCTGCGTCTTGCCGCTCGTACCGGGCTACGTGTCCTTTTTGACGGGACATTCGATCGAGACCAAGCAAGCGCGACAAGGGGTACGCCTGTCGTCACTGTTCTTGGGGCTATGCTTCGTCTTGGGTTTCTCTGCCGTCTTTGTGGCCTTGGGAGCTACCGCAACGGCATTGAGCCGATTGCTGCTGAGCTACAAATTCGAAGCCAACATAGTGGGCGGTGTAATCGTAAGCCTCTTTGGTCTGTTCATGATCGGGTTGGTTTCGGTGCCATGGATGCGCCGCGATACCCGCTTGCCAGGCCCGGTCCGTGGTGGGCGCCCCTTGAGTGCGTTTCTACTCGGTCTGGCGTTTGGCTTTGGTTGGACGCCATGCATAGGACCGGTTCTGGGAGGCATACTTACCGTCGCGGCCGTTGCTGAGACTGCGCCGTCGGGAGCGCTTTTGCTTGCGGTGTACGCCGCAGGCCTCGGTGTACCGTTCCTTCTGTCTGCGATGTTCATCGACGTCTTCGTCCGTCACCGGCTCGGCAAAGTGGCAAGGCTAGGCCGTAGGTTACAGGTCGCGGCCGGCGTCGTAATGGCGATCTTTGGCGTGTTGATGATGACGGGCACGACGAGCACCATGTCCTACTGGTTACTGCAGAATGTGCCCATTCTTGCTCAGCTCGGATAGAAATCGTGCGAGCGCGTCCGGCCCAAGTCGCGAGGCGGCCTGTTGTCGTAAGTCGGGCGACTGGACGTTTATCGGACTGGAATTGATGAGGCGGAAAGACCAGCTTTCCGCCTCACATTGCTGGGCTAGTTCGCCGCCGTAAGCGTGACGACAGTCAACTTGCCCTTCACACGGTCGGCCTCGAATGTGACCTTGTCGCCCACCTTGACGGCGCCGAGCATTGCCGGATCGGCAACAGTGAAGACCATGGTCATCGCGCCCATGTCGAGGTTGGTAATGGGCCCGTGCTTCAAGGTAATCTTGTTTTGGGCGGCGTTAATCTTGGTGACCTCGCCGGCAACCGGAACGGTCGCTGCGAATGCCGAGGTGGTGAGCAGGCCTAGGACGAGTGCAGTGATGAGCTTCTTCATGGTTTTGGGTCCTTATTGAACGATGATGGTGCCGAACATGCCGCTCTCGCGGTGTCCGGGGAGGAGGCAGGAAAAGTCGAACTCGCCGGCTTTGGTGAACATCCAGAGAATTTCACCCTTGCCGTTGGGAGCGAGCCGGATGGCGTTGGGATCGTCGTGTTCCATGTCAGGGTTTTTGGCCATCTCCTCGGCATGCCCGAGGTTCTCCTCGAGGGTACCGAGGACCAGTTCATGATCGAACTCGCCGACATTGCTGATCACGAAGCGGATCTGCTCGCCCTTGTGCACCGCGAACTTCTTGGGATTGAAGGTCATGCCGTCGGCTGTCTCCTTCATGTCGATGCGAAGAATACGGGCTGGATGATCGGCGGTGCCTGGCTCGCCGTAGGCTCGGTCGTCGCCGGAATGGCCGGCGCCCGCCAAGGCGGAAGTGGAGGCCAGTGCTGCAAACAGCGTGGCCGTCAGAAGGGATTTCACTAAGGGAACCTCTTGTTCAGTGGGAGTTGTGCACGGAATTTGCAGACGGCTTGACGACCTGGACCTCGACTTGAGGCTCAGCCTTCGCCTGAGCCGGGGCGTCGGTGACCGGCTCATCACCGGTCCACTCGTAGGCCACGGTCCCCGGGGGGTGTTCGTAGTCACCGGGATCCGCGTAGTCGTCCGAAGCTAGGCCCTCACGGACCTTTACCACGGAGAACATGCCGCCCATCTCGACCGGACCGAACTGGGCCCAGCCGGTCATCATCGGCAGCGTGTTGTCGGGGAGTGGCATTTCCATCTCGCCCATTTCAGCCATGCCACTCGCCCCCATCGTCATGTAGTCGGGGGCGACCTTTTGCATGGCGGATGTCAGGGCGTCGCGACCAGAACCGATCCAGGTTGCAGTGTCGTGGCCCATGGCATTCATTGTGTGATGGGACTTGTGGCAGTGAATCGCCCAATCCCCGGGATAGTCAGCAACGAAGTCGAAGGCACGCATCTGACCAACGGCGCAGTCGATGGTGACCTCCGGCCACGCAGCTGCTTCGGGTACCCAGCCGCCATCCGTGCAGGACACCTTGAAGTCGTAGCCGTGCATGTGGATCGGGTGGTTGGTCATGGTCAGGTTGCCGAAGCGGATCCGGACCTTGTCACCTTTGGCGACGACGAAGGGATCGATGCCGGGAAAGGCGCGGCTGTTCCAGGTCCACAGGTTGAAGTCGCTCATCGTCGCCACCTTGGGCACGTAGGCTCCTGGCTCAATGTCGTAGGCATTGAGCAGGAATACGAAATCGCGATCGACCCGGCGGAAGGCGGGATCCTTCGGGTGGACGACGAAAAATCCCATCATCCCCATGGCCATCTGAACCATTTCGTCGGCATGCGGGTGGTACATGAAGGTCCCGCTCTTTTTGAGCTGGAATTCATAGACGAAGGTCTGGCCCGGCTTGATGTGCGGCTGCGTGAGGCCGCCGACGCCGTCCATGCCGCTTGGCAGAAGCTGGCCGTGCCAGTGAATGGTGGTGTGTTCGGGGAGCTTGTTCGTCACGAAAATCCGGACGAAATCCCCTTCCACCGCTTCAATCGTGGGTCCGGGCGATTGCCCGTTATAGCCCCAGAGGTGAGCGACCATACCAGGTGCGATCTCACGAACGACGGGTTCGGCGACAAGATGGAACTCCTTCCATTGCCCCTTGATGCGGGGCGGGAGCGTCCACCCGTTGATCGTCACGACCGGATTGTAGTCCGGACCAGTGGTGGGAACGAGCGGAGGCGCCGTGGCCGGGCTGTCGGTGGTAGGAGCTTCGGGAATGGTGGCGGCCTGCCCCCGGCCGGAGACCAGCCCCGCGCCGATGAACACGGCAGCAGCACCGCTGGCCCCGAGGAGGGCTCTGCGAGTGATTGTCATTTTGGATAATCCTAATGCTCGGCGCCGGCCGGAGCCGCGGCAGCGGTTGTCGTTTCAGCAGGCCCGGAACTCCCCCCGCCGATGATCGCAGACTGGAAATCGACCGTCGCAAGGAAGAAATTCCGCTTTGCCTCAATCGCAGCGATGTTGGCGTTGGCGTTCTCCTGCGCAGTGGTCAGCAGGTCGAACACGTCGGTGAGCATGCCGTTGTATTCGAGCAGCGACTGTTCGGTGATGACCGCCCGCATCGGCAGGATGCGGTTCCGGAACTGCCAGGTGATATCGTAGGTTGCCCGATACGATTGATAGGCCGCTCGCACCTCGGACCTGATGTTTACCGCCCTCTCGGCCAGACGATTAACCGCCTGCATGTACTGTTCGGAGGCTCGCCACGTCTCCGCCGCACCGCTATCGAAGACTGGCAACTCAAACTCGAGCTCGAAGCCATAGCCACGTGTCTCCGTTTTCTCATCCCCTTCGCCTGCGGCCACATAGGTCGTAAGACCAGCGAGGTCGAGCATCGGGACAAAGCGAGTTGCTTTGGTGAGGCGGAGTTTCTTGGCCAACGCGTCCAGTTCAAGTTTCGCGATCCGCAGATCGACGCGCTTGCCAATCGCGAGTGCTTCTGTGTCCGCGGATTTTGGCAGTTTGTCGGGGATTTGCGGAAGCGCCGACGGCAGTTTGAAGTTGATGTCGCGACCCCATAGGCCAAGCAGCCTGACGAGAGCTTCTCGGTCGAGCTCCGACTTCAGCCGTGCTTCGGCCAGACGATTGGACGTTTCGAGATAGACGGCACTGGCCCGCGCCTGATCTATTTTGGTCGCGGCACCCGTCTCACCAAGCTTTACAGTGAACTCGGATGTGAGCCTTGCGCTCTCGCGGGCTTGCTCCAGGAAGGCCTCGGCCTGGCGAGACGCGACCGCAGTGTAGTACGCGCGGCGAGTGTTCGCGGCCAGGTTGAAGGTCGCCTGAACCGCCCGGAGCTGCGCCGCTTCGAAGTCCAACTTCGCCGCAGCCGTCCTTGAGCCCAGGGTGAAGACTGACAACAGGCTGCCGACCAGTCTGGTCTCGATCTCCAGTTCGTCGCCGGCCAGTATCTTGCCGATCGAAACGACCGGATTTGGGAGACTGCTCGCCTCAACGTAGTCAGCCTCGGAAATGCCGAGCTGATTGTACTCTGCCTGCAGCCCCCGATTATTGAGGAGCGCAAGTCGGACGGCTTGCTCGGCCGACAGCGTGCCGGTGAGAAGTGCGTCCACCTGATGGCGGGCCGTCGTCTCGTCTGCCTCGCTGACGACCTTTGTCGATGCAAAGGTAAGCTCTGAGGTCACCTCCGAGCTTACCCTGCCCATTCCACTGTCCGGTGACAGCGCGGCAGAACAGCCCGCAAGCAGCAGTGCGACAAAAGGGAAAGCGGATCGGGCAGCCAAGCGCTGCGTCTTCTGCGTGAGGCTATTCACTTCGAGCCTCCGGCGCTGACGCTACTATTGGACTCCGCCCATGGGCGTGGTTCCACTGGTTGGTAGTTCTTCGTCTCAGCGGCGACCGAGTAGTAGGGACGAACGGATGTAGTAGCGTTGGGGTCGGCGGCCGACAGCACCGAGTGCTGGCTCAACTGAGGCGAGCAGGCCGACAACGTCACAGCCAAGGCTGCGAGCGCTATAGGTCTCATTTTGAGAGTCTCTTGATGTAAACGCGGATTAGCGGAACGTGCTGCGTAAAGCGCGAGACCGGCCAGGCATCACAACAAGTAAGGAACGCGCCGGGATTAAGCCCGGCAACGGCCGCGATGACAGACGGGAGCGCTTACGAGAGCGCCCATCGCCGAGGCGGCCGTTCGAGCAAGACGACGGGATTGACCGCGTCCGCTAAAGAAGGTGAAGGTTCAGGTAGCCCAGCGACACCGGCGAACCAGGGGAAGCCACTTACAAGCATGAGGGGCTGGCAGGCACTGCTGCAGCACGTCGGACCAGCATCGCATGTGTCCTTCGGAGACACGTCACAGGGCTTTTGGCTCCGGGCGTGCTTCATGACGTCATCATCATAGTCGGCGCACACCGCCACCTCATGATGCTCAGTCGACACCATGCCATGTGCCATGCCCGAACTGACCATAGCAAAACTGCTCGCAACGAACGCGAGGACAGCAAACGCAGCGATCACTAGCTTGTGGACGGACCGACCCATGGTGCCGGCCAATAGCAGAGGGCGAACGATTCGCACCAGTGCTAAGTGTTCCTACGTGGTGCCAAGCCGCAACAAGCTGACCACAAACGCCGTCGCAACTCCGGCCTAACAGCTGAACCGATGTCGCACATATCGTGCGAACGGTGGCTCCTTGCACTCTCAGCCGGGGCCAATTTCGCGCATGGCAGTTATTTGTCGATCCTAGATTTGCTCGGCGGAACTCGTCGCATTGTTGTTGAACCACTGCTTCTCCCAGCCCCGCATCATGTTGATTTCTCGTGTTTGAGCGGAGATGATGTCGTTAGCGAGCTGCATGAGTTCCGGGCGACCTGTCTTCTGCAAAACGAGGCGCGCCATTGCTACCGCACTCTCATGATGGACGATCATTTCGTCGATGAACGCGCGCTCGAACTCTTCTCCGCTCTTTGACTCGAGCTGGGCAGATATGCCGCCCCCTTCCATGTTCATGTCATGTACGACGGGAGTAAGCTGCGAAGGGCTTCGTAGGGCAAGACCGGCAGCAAAACCAATAGATATTGCGACAATGCTTGCAACAACTAATTTCATATTCATCTTCTTGTTATTTTATTGGGTAATTACCTGAGCTGGCCAAGGGCCCATATTGGTTTGAGAGTGGCGCTGCGCCTACTCATTCGAAATGTAGCGCGATCTGGTCGCCGTCGCGCATGATGTATCGCGCAGGGTTGGACTCTTGGCGACCGTTGACGATCACCTGGGCGGGCGATCCGAGCGAAGTGTGTGACCTGTTTAAGAGCGCCCCGAACCCCTCAACGTTGAGGTCCGCTGCGCGCACCGGTCCAGCTGCAAACTCCAGGTGAACGGTCCCAGACGCGTCATGCGTGTGGACCGCCGACATCGCTATGCGAGCATCGTACCCCGGAGCGCCGATGTAGGACGGTCCGACGCCCAGGCTTTCTGGAACTGCTAGCTTTTTGCCTGCAGCGTAGATCTCAACGGTGGCGTGCCAATGCACTCCCGTCTTCGAGATGATCTCTGGGTCTTGATTTTGCGCGGCCTGAGACCACACTGCGCCAATCACGAGCAGCGAGACCGCAAAACCGACCAACAGGGACGTTCTCATAGTCGCGAAGCAGAGAGCGCCTGCTCTATCGCGCCCTCGAATGCTGACAACGGTTGCGCCCCGGAAATGACTGCCTTGCCAATGATGGCAGCGGGAGTTCCGCTTATGCCAAGGGCGCCGCCCTCCGCCTTATCGGCGTCCATTTCTCGCCGATATTCCATGCCCTTTTCTTTCACCAGCGCGGTCACCCTGCGGGTGTCAGTTTCTCCGAGGATTGCCGCGGTCAGTTCTCCGATCCTAGCCTCTGTTGCCCAACCGGTATTCTCCGCCCCTTGATTCTCGTAGATGGCTTGGTGCCATTGATAGAATTTCTGTGGCACGAGTTCCCACACTGCTCGCGAATACTCGGCAAGGGTCTGAGAATCCAATCCGAGAAACTGAAAATCCTTGAACAGGATCTTTAGTTTTCCTGTATCGACGTATTTTTTGACGATCACGGGCATAGTCTCAATCTCGTGGCGTTGGCAGAACGGACACTGGTAGTCATACCAGTACGCCATGGTGACCGGCGCATCGGCCCTTCCAATAAACGGATCCCCGCTAGCGTCTACTTTTTCGCTGTCTACCACCTGAGTGACTTTTGCAGCGCTGCCGGCCACAGGGCTTCTATCAACAGGACCCGCTCGACCGCCCCACACGACTGCTGCGGCCACTATACTTCCTGCGATTATTATCGATGCCGGAATTTTTATTCCGCTGCTCATATTCGTCTTTTGTTCCATTTCATTTTTTTCACATAGCTACTAATCTAACTCATACCGCTGTACTACGGTAGCTTCGCTTGTAGTAGTCCGCGATGTATGAACCGGCGCACCGACGAACATTCACCTTCAACAGTGCGAAGACGGTGACGCGCTCCCCGCAGTAGGCCTGGCAATATCAGCAGAGGTTCGCATCGTCCTGCCCTGACACGCGTGGCAATGGTTAAGATAAGCAACAACAACCCGAGCCCCGTGCGGTCAGGCGGGATCGCATCAAACATCGTTTGCCACATTCGGACATGTTCGAGCGGCGTCATGGCACACATGTAGCGGCCAAGTTCATGCGACGAGCACCCGGGCATGACGGCGGCGCCGTGTTCCATTATGACGTTCGAGTACGCGACGCTTACGGTGCCGCCGATAAGGGCCAACGCCGCGAGTATCGAGACAATTCGTCTCCTGATGTGCATATTGAAATTGTAGCATGGGCCAAGAGCGCTGGGGCTCACGACCGCGTTGTGTCGATCGCTGATCCGCCAACGAATTTCGAGACAGTCTGCCTGTTGCCGTCGGCTTTGAAGGTATATTAGCCTTGGTGCCTAACCAATGTCGTTGGGGGCGGCATGAAGACCAATAAGATAAAAGACAACATTCACGGCTACATCTATTTTTCGAAGCTCGAGGGGCTTTATCTCTCCCATCCGCTCGTACTTCGCCTGCATCATGTCAGGCAAAATGGAGCGGCGTTTCTCACGTACCCAAGCATACGCGTGCACCGCTACGAGCATTCGATCGGCGCAATGCACCTTGCTGGCGAACTGTTGTTACGTGCCGTGCGATTCTCTGATGATCCGACAATCTACGACACGATCCGTCAATTGGTAGAGCACATCTGCGGCAAGACCATCGGACACATTCGATCTGTGTTGGTGAGGCCTTCGTCCAATGTACTTAAAGACAGCCTCTATCATTTACATCACCTGGACGACATAAAAAACGACGATACCCTCGCGCTACTGCTGATGTTCCAATCCGTTAGAGTTGCGATGCTCGTCCATGACATTGGTCATCCACCATTCTCTCACACGACCGAGATGGCCCTGAAGCAAATGGGCGTGCGGTATGCGGATCACGAACGTGTCGGCCTCGATCTGCTTGCGCTCATCAACAATGACCTAGAGCGCTCGGCGGATTCCAAGGACGAGTACGCATTCTCCACATTCATTGCCGATTTGGTTCGCGCAATCGTTGACAAGGAGGATCCTGCGTATCCGCTAGTTCAAGGCATAGCCACGATCGTCTCGGGGGACGTGGACGCTGATCGGCTGGACTACGTCCAACGTGATGCGTTGTCAGGCGGACTGTCGACGAACTCCTACGATGTTGGACGTCTTTACGACGCCCTCAAGCTCTGCTCGCAGGAGGGTCCAACTGGTGAAAAACCACCAGCCGCCGTGATGCAGTATCACGCCGCTGCGATGAGCACGCTGGAAGCGTTTTTTAGCATGCGCTTTCACATGTATCGCTGGATGCTGTTTCACCATTCGGTGATCTTGCAGAACATGGCGTTGGTCCGCATCGCGCATCTTATCCATCAGTTCGGAAGCACTAGCCAAGGAGATTTGGCCCACGCCTGCAAGGACTTCGTCGACCTCGCGACCAACAAAGCCCGCCGGCGGGAGTACTGGCGGTTCACCGATGCCCACATGCTCGATCTAATGACCCGCATCTATGTGGCGATCGAAACGCCCACTGCAACCGACACCGCAACGGTTCGAAGCCTTCGTCGCTACCTGGATACGTTCCTCAATCGCAGCAAACGGCACTTGGTACCGTTCTGGAAAAGTCCGGCTGACTACGCCCATTTTGCTGAACAGGTCTTTGCCTCGAGCATCGACAGTGCCTCTCGCAGTGCGGTGGTTCGATTCAACAAGGTGCTCCGTTCGAGGTATAATGTGATCGTGGAAACGGTCAGAAACGAGGTCGCCTCCGGGGCTTCAGGCACCGTGAAGGAGATGAACAACAGTGACTTTTACTCGTTTCGATTTGCGGCCGAAATCGAGAAGGAGATCAACAGCCGTCTCGCGGGCCACGCGGTCGAGGTTCGCGCCTACTACATCGCAAAGTTCAAAGCCACACCTACGAATATGCTGTTGAAGGCGGGCAGTGAGTTTCGCCCCCTAGAAGTCCTTTCGCCGACCATTGCGTCTCTCGAGACCGCTTGGGACTCGCTCCCTCATTTGTGGTTGTTCCTTGAGCGAACGAGGGATTTTGATGGGGGTGTGAACAGCGTGGAAAGTGAACGGGACGGGAACCAATCGACTCTCCAGGACGTGCTACCCGTTGTCGTTGAGGCACTCACCGCATTCGTTCAGGCTATAGACTCATGATCACGATCGTCGTTGGAGCACAGTATGGCGGGGAGGGAAAAGGCAAGGTATGCGCGTACCTGAGCTATGCGCAGCATTTCGACATTGCGTGCCGCTGCGGCGGGCCAAATTCGTCGCATTCAGTGCTCCATGGCGGACAACTCTTTAAGCTACGCATGATGCCGGCAGCGGCGGTGCACAACCGCAACATTGATGTCTTCTTCGGCGCGGGGACCCTGCTCCATGTGCCGACGCTGCTCCAAGAAATGGCGCTCTTGCAGTTTCGCGGGCGTCTTCTCGTGGACCCGAAAGCGGGCGTTATCAATGAGGACATCGTGGCTGAGCAGCGACGCGACGATCGCTATGCGGCCATCGGATCCACCTTGACCGGCACGGGGCTCGCTTCAGCCTTGAGGGCGCAACGGAAGCTCCCTTTGGCTGCAGACACTGATACGCTCCGCCCATTCCTAGGTGACGTGTCAGCGGAGCTTTGGCGGTCTCTCGCTCGGCGCAACATCCTCGTCGAAGGTCACCAGGGCTTCGGTTTGTCCAACTACCATGGCGACTATCCATATACGAGCAGCAGGGATTCGACTGCCTCGGCTATGCTGTCGGAACTCGGTATCGGACCGCCCGGTCGTAACCTGCTGCGCGTCGTCTTGGCGGTGAAGGCCTTTCCGACGCGTAACCATGCGGGGTCATTGTCGGAAGAGCTCAACGCCCAAGATGCTGACGCCCTCGGCATCGCTGAGTTTGGCGGTGGCGCTTGGGGCATTCCGGATCGCCGCCGTCGCGTCGGGCTGTTCGATATGGATCTGTTCAGTCGTGCAATTATGGCCAATGCACCGTCTGAAATAGCTCTAACCGGCGCGGATTACATCGATCATACGCTTAGAGGCACTCACAGCGCTCGACGAAGCGAACCGCTCGAAGAGTTTATCGCACGCCTCGAGCAGGTTAGCGGCGTCCGGGTACGATATGTCTCGACTGGGCCCGATACGACATCAATGTTTGAACGTCGGCGCTCACACCAGCCCTCGAAGCGCTCAACCCCAGGTGAGCCTGACCTTTTCTCGCGCAATTAGGCAGCGTCGCTTAGCAGCCGTTCCATACGGGGCTGCTGGCTAGCAAACGGCTAGATGAGGTCTGCCCATCAACGACGCTGATAGGTGCCCGTGGAGGCCCGTGCGTGCTCGCGCCTCTCCAGCGACGGCAGGATCGGTGATGTCTCTTTCTTCGAAGGTAGATTTGCATCACTCGACCAAGCCTTGAGTTGGCCCAGTCGGGGCAGGCCGGCGTCGGATAAATGACAATGGAGTGCAGTGTATTAGGGGGTATCGGCCGGCCTCCCTTGTCACGCGCTCGTGATGCCTGGGAGCACCATGTCGCAGAGCGATTCAGCGCGACGAAGTCTATTGACCTTTCCACCGTTGGAAGCGGCAATTTCCGAGACTGTTTGCAGGAGTAGCCGTGCATGTCCCACTTTAGCCGTCGTTCCGTCCTGGGTGCTTTTGCGGCGTTCGGCGCCGCGTCGATGTTGCCGATTGGCTCAACGCAATCCGGTGACCAGTTGCGTCGATTGACTGTCGCGCGGAGGACGCTGGATGTACTCGGACGTGCTGCTTCGGTCTTCAGCATTGTCGACGAACATGGTGCTCCTGGAGTGGTCTTGCCCTCAGGGGAGCGCTTTCGCCTCGACCTCGATAACCGCGCCGAAACCGCGACGAGCATCCATTGGCACGGCCAGACACCGCCGCCTGAACTCGATGGGATCGCAGAGACTGGCTACGTGGCACCGCTCGCTTCCGGTGAGGTGCGCCCCTTCGATTTCATTCCCCGTGCCGGCACGCACTGGATGCATTCGCATCATGAGCTGCAGGAACAAAGCCTCATGACGGCGCCGCTTATCGTACGATCGCCTGAGGACGAGCAGGCCGACATCCAAGAGGTCGTCGTTATCGTCAACGACTTTTCTTTCAGGGATCCAGCTGAAATTTATGCCGAGCTCACCGGCGGCGGCACCATGGACCACGGCTCGATGAAAGGGATGGATCCCTCGAGCATGTCGATGGACGCAATGTCGTCTATGGCTGGCATGGACCTCAACGATGTCGAGTACGACGCATTTCTGGCCAACGATCGGACGCTAGCCGATCCACTCGTGGTGACAACCGAGCGCAACGGCCGAGTGCGGTTGCGATTGATAAACGGAGCAGCTTCAACCGCGTTCTGGATTGACCTCGGAGAAACCAAGGCAACAGCCGTTGCGGTGGATGGCAACCCGATTGCCCCGGTGACAGCAGCACGGTTCCCGCTCGCCCAAGCGCAGCGCCTTGACCTTATCGTCGACATTGCCCAAGGGGCTATGGTTCCCGTGTTTGCTCAACGGGAAGGCGACATGGCTCGGACCGGACTCATCCTTGCCGCGCCTGGTGCAAAGATCGAGAAGCTGTCGGCCGTGGCGGATGCTGCGGCAAGTCCCGTTGACCTGTCTTTCGAAGGTTCGCTCCGTGCGGTCTCGGGTCTGTCCGCAAAGGCGGCAGACGTTAGGCACTCCGTCATGCTCACCGGCAACATGTCTCCGTACTCCTGGAGCCTCGATGACAAGGTATGGGCCAATCGCCGCAAGCTTGAAGTCGCGGCGGGACAGCGCGTTGAACTGGAATTCATGAACCACACCATGATGGCCCATCCGATGCACCTGCACGGTCATCATTTCCAGGTTGTCTCAATCAACGGCAAAAGTCTCGCCGGGGCGATGCGCGATACCGTGTTGGTGCCGTCGATGGGGACAGTGGTGGTGGCATTTGACGCCGACAACCCCGGGCGTTGGCTGTACCACTGCCACAATCTGTACCACATGATGGCCGGTATGATGTCGGAACTCGTCTACGTCTGAGAGGGTCGGCGCAGCACCTAACCATCATGCTGGGTTCCGCGCAGCCACAGCTTGGCCAAGGCAGGAGAAGACATGTACAATGCGCTCAAAACCGAGGTGTCTGAGGTACTCGGCATTACCAAGGATGCTCTGCACATTCACATTGGTTTGGCGATATTCCTTGGCGTCGCATTCATATTCAGGCGGCCGCTGACCAGTTGGATTCCTTGGTTGGTCTTGTTGGTCTTCGAACTTGTGAACGAGCTCATGGACATTTTCCACGTGCACAACGGCGCGATTGGTTTCGAGGTTGGAGACAGCGCTAAGGATGTGCTGAACACGATGTTCTGGCCTACGGCGGTGCTATTCGCGGCGCGGTGGTTGCGGCGACGGAAAGAGAAAGTGGTGGAAATGCAGCTGCAACAAGCCCGCGCATCAGCCTATTCGGACGCCGCCCCCGAACGCGCTTAGTGGCGGTGCCTGAAGTACGATGTACTCTTGGTTAAAAAAGGGAACCCATGCGCTTCATGGACATCTGCCTTCGCTGGCTGCTCATTGCGCTGATTGCCCTGTCTTCTACAGTCGCGCAACCATCTGCCGGTCAAGACGCGGTTTCCCTCTGGACGACGACGGAGAGTCTCTCTAGCGGCTCACCCATTCCGTGCACCTCGCACGAGTGTCCAACCGTCCCCTGCCGCACTGCTTGCAGCGGGCAGGCTCCCCTGCCCCAAGCGGTCGCATTGCCGGCTTCGGCATTCCTCATGACCAATTGCCAGGTCGCCCGCGCCACCGCGGCAGTCGGCATCACATCCCCACCTGAGCTGCGCCCTCCCTGCGTCGGTCCATCTATCTGACTTAGACGACTGCAAGGTACTCGCGGCCCCGTTTGGCCGCTGCGCGAATATGGCGAGGACGACATGAAACGACGTATATTTGGGACCAGCCACACCCTGGCCGTGAGCGCCGCGGTGCTGCTCGCTGGTGGAATGGTAGCCTGGGCAACTGTTTGGGGATTCGACCGAATTGCGGACGAGGTGCGCATCGGGGCGCTCGCTTCGGCAGAGTCAAACGCGCCGCAAGTTGCTGCTCCAATCGCGGTATCGTTCGATGACGTCTCGTTGAAGGACGCACCGTTCATCGGCTCGGCTACCGCTCCAGTGGGTATGGCGTACTGGTTCGACTACCAGTGCCCGTTCTGCCGGCGAGTGGAACAGGAGGTCATGCCCCGCCTAATCGAGGAGTATGTGAAGCCCGGCAAACTTCGCATCTATTTCAAGGACTATCAGTTCCTTGGACGGGACTCCTACGAAGCTGCGGTCGCGTCACGGGCAGTATGGGAGGTCGCTCCCGAATTGTTTGGAGCGTGGCATAGCGCCCTGTTTGCGCGTCAGGATCGCGAGAACGGAGGCTGGGGTAATCGGGACGACATTTTCGCACTGCTCGAGACCATTCCTGGCCTTGATGTGAGCAAGGTGAAGCAGTTGATCACTCAGAAAGTCGATGAGTATGTCGCCCGCATGGACCGTGACCTTCAGGAAGGCGGTCGCTTTGGCGTCCAGGGAACTCCCGGCACTGTAATCGGTACGCGACTTATTTCCGGAGCCGAGCCATTTGAGGAGTTCCAGGCTGCGATCGAAGCCGTTTTGAACAAGACCCCTTGAGGGGATGGTAAGCAGAACCTAAAGGTCCACGCCGCAATTTGGCGCAAAGTTTTCTGACAATTCTTTGGATCGCTAAAGCGGCGGCGGCGAATGTCGGCTCAACAGGGGGCCAACATGAAATCCGTCGCCGCGCTCGCGCTGCTTGCTTTGTTCTTTGCGACTCCGGTCATTGCCAGCACCGACGAGTTCACAGATCCGGCGTACGCTCAAGTGCAGGGGCCAACCAGCACCCCAATCGGCCACTACGAATTTTGCAGGTCACACGAAAGCGAATGCGGGGCGCTCAGCGGGCCGTCGGCGACGACGCTTACCGAGGAGCTGTGGGCTCAACTGCAGCAAACAAACAACGCGGTCAACGCGAACATAGCCCCGGTGACTGACCAGGACCTCTACAGGGTCGCCGAATACTGGGCCTATCCAAACGGCGCGGGCGACTGCGAAGATTATGTGCTCGAAAAGCGTCGAGAACTTCTGGCGACGGGTTGGCCGGCGACGACACTGCTGATGACCGTCGTTCGCAAGAAGAATGGCGAAGGACATGCGGTTCTGCTTGTCCGCACGGACCGCGGTGATCTCGCCCTCGATAACCTCGACGGCGAGATTCACCTTTGGAACGAGACGCCCTACTCCTACCTCAAACGTCAGTCGCAGACCGACGCTTCCAAATGGGTCGACCTTGATGACGATCGCATCATTCAGGTGGCGTCGATGCATTGACGAGGCTGGCCTGCAGTTCGGGCGGCACCAGGTACGCATCGAGCGTATCGTCGAAATTGGGTGGAAGTCCGAGCATCGGCGCGGTGCGCTGAATGATCCGGCCGGCGACTTCGCCCGCGTTCCAACCTGCCGTGGTCCCCGATGTCGGGCCTTCAGCCTTCGGTTCATCCACGATCACAAGCAGCACATACTGCGGATCGTCGATTGGGAAGGCGGCGGCAAACGTGTTGAGGTTCTTTTCCGAGGAGTAGCGGCCGTCGATCACCTTCTCAGCGGTGCCGGTCTTACCACCGACCCGATAGCCGCTAGCGATCTTGTTCATCCGCGTACCCGAGCCGTCGAGTGCGTTTAGCCGCATGAGATATCGTATCCGAGTACTGGTGCCTTCAGAGACCACCCGCCGGTATGTTCGCTGCGCATCCGCAAGCGAACGTGGATAGAACGTCGGCACAATGTAGTTGCCCCCATTGACGAGAGCTACCATGGCCGCGGCCATGTGAAGGGGGGTGATGCTCAACCCGTGCCCAAAGGCCGCGGTCGCCGCGGTCACGTCTGAAAATACCTTGGGGACGTTGGTTCTGGCGCGCTCCGGCAGCTCCGTTACGAGCGGATCATCAAACCCAATTTTGGTGAGGAAGGCCCGGTACTCGTCCTTGCCGAGCGCCTGGACCATTTTGATCGTCCCGACGTTCGATGAGTATTTGTAGATTTCGGGTACGGTGAGGATGCGATTTTGCCCGTGAAAGTCGTTGATCGTGAATCGACCGAACCGCACACCGCTGCTGGCATCGAAGCTATCGAGCAGTGTCACTCTTCCGCTATCGAGCGCCGCCGCAAATGCGATGGATTTGAACGTCGAGCCCAGTTCGTATGCGCCTGCGGTGATCCGGTTGAGGCGTCCCTCAAGCAGCGCCGAAACCGGCTCGTTGGAATCGAAGTCGGGCAGCGAGGCCAGGGCCACGATCTCGCCGGTCTTTGCGTTGATCATCACTCCCGCTGAGGCAATTGCCTGGTAGCGCAGAAGAGCGTCGGACAACTCTGACCACATGGCGTACTGTACCCGCAGGTCGATCGACAGTCTGACCGGTGAAAGCGTCTGCTCACGCGCGATGCCAATGTTCTGCAGCAACGCGATACCCGTTTCATCAACTGCCTTCTCCATTCCCGAGATGCCTTGGCTGTCAATGTTCGTCGTGCCGACCAAGTGCGAACTTTCCGAGCCGCCTGGGTAGAATCGTTTGCTCTCGGTCAAATAGTCGATTCCCGGCAAACCGAGCGCCATGATCTGCTCCCGGACGGCAGGGCTAACCTCTCGCTTGATCCAAACAAATCCCTTGTCGCCGGTCAGGCGATCGCGCAACTCGGTGGCGTTGAGTTCAGGGACGACGGAACGCAGCTTCGTCACTGCTTCCTCGAGGTCGACGATCCGCCGCGGTTCGCCGAAAATGGATGGCACACGAATGTCCACCGCCAGGTCGAGACCGTTGCGATCAAGTAGCGGAGGTCTCGAAGCCTCAATGGCATCGCGCTCGCGCCCTTCAATTGCCGTGGTTGGTCCGGTCTGCGTGTATTGGGTGAGCCGAAATCCGACGACCGCGAAGATCATCACCATAACCAAAACGACAACGCGGATGCGCGAACGCACCATCCGGTCCTGACTGCGGCGAATGCCGACAATCGTGATATCTAGGCCGGTCAAAGCCATAGGAAAACCTCATGTCATGAGTAGGCGAAACGGCCTTCACAGGCCGTTCGAGCTCGAAACGTGAGGTCAGGTACGCGGGGGTCGCTTGAGGCCGAATTCGATCGAGAAACGCCGGCTCAGCGTGCTCGCTTTCAGGGGGTGATGTTCACGCGGTGCCAAAGTGAACCGTAGCGACGACATCATCCCAGGCGTGGCATGGGCATGCTCGGCGCTCGCATGGGTATGGCCATGGGCGGCGCTATGCGTCTGGCTCGCGGAGTGAGCGACGGCAACACTCATCGAAGCATCGCCCAGCCGATCCCAACCCAACGCCTGGCTGGGCGACAGGTGTGTGAAGCTCGTCAGGACGACGAGCACCAGGATGAGCAGACGGTGGATAACGATTTTGAGCATCTGTGGAAGCGCGTGCCTCCAAATTGTCGCCTTGGTTTGGTTAACGCTCTGTTACATGTCGCAGGCTGGGGGCGAGACAATTCACCACGCTTGTCTACGCGAACATCGGTCGGCACAGTAGAAAGTACCTATGAGCGCCTCGCTACGACTCGTCCTGATAGTGCTGTTGACGGCTATTCTCGGCTACGCGAGCGTGGCCGCGGCGGCGCATGGTGCCTCGAATGGCGTTCGGCAGGACACTTCCGTGGCTACCGAACAGGTCCGCCCCGACTGCGGTGATGCCTGCGTGCATGGTGCCCCGATCTGTGTCGACATGTGCGCGGCCACATTCGCTGGTTTGCCGAGTGCAGCTACTGAAGACGGCTTTGGCCGCTTGAAGGCGCCCCACGAGCCTTGGCCTATCGTGCCTATGACGGGGCTCGTTTCCTCGCCGCTGCTTCTTCCTCCTATCGCATCGTGACGTACTGACACCGGCCTGAGCCGGTGATCAGCATTCAGGACGGCATGATTGGGCTGCCCCGATCCGTGTCCGTTGCCCTGTGTTCTCGTACTCCAGAAGCAGTCTGGAGTGACCGTAGGACGACCATGCGATCATTTGGACTACCTGACGCGAAAGTCGCGGCTTTTGTGCGCCATAGCGGTACGACGCGAAAGATCAATGTCAACGCCCTCCACTTGAGTGGGTGGAGCGATGAACCAGCGCTGACACTCAAATCCACCGAGGGGGACCATCCCCACGGACGCGAGCTGAGCATAGGCTGGCTGGCTGGTACCGTGATGACCGGCCTTACGTCGGTTCTGCTGATGGGAGCGGCACTCTACGTCTCGTTTGAGGGCCAGGACACCTTTTCAACCGCCTACGAGGCGTTGCAGCTGCTCACCACGCGGCCCAGCGATTTGCTTTTGGACATGGGTCTGAAAAGTGACCGCGTGCGCCCCGTAGCGCAAACAAAGTCGGATTATGAGCTCGTCGACGCTTCAGTTCGAGAGCTCACCGGGGACCGTTCAATCATCCGCAAGCAATCGTTCGTCCGTATCCGCGCAACCCTTGCTACAGCCGCAACCGCGTTGGCCGCCAACGTGCCGAATTATGACCCGGTCGCACTCCTCGAAACGGAAATGCCCAGTCAAACAGCGCAACTCTCCGTCGCCACCAATCCGGAGCTGTACGGAACAAGTGTCGATGGCGAGGTATCGATTAAGGCGTCACCGCTGCCCAGCACTTTGGTCCCCGCGGCGAGTATTACCGATGCGCAAGCTGCGCGGTTTGTGACTGAAACCGTCGAAAACCTATATGCGGAGGGCGGGGCCTCCGCCTCGGCGTACGCCCCCTCGCCGGGCGACGTTCGAGACCTTGGCATCGTCAACGCTGGCATAAGTGGAATCGCCGAGAACGTTACGGTGCTCGCAAAGACCTCGGCACGAGAAACCCGCCTAGGTCGATCGGAGCGAATCGTAACGATGCGAGAAGGGGGACCGCTCAAGGACGTACTCCTTAAGAACGGCTTTGACCAACGCTCCTACCCCATGCTCGTCGCTTCGCTAAGCAACGTCATCCCTGCTGCAGTCATGCCTCCGAACTCGCGGCTCAGAATTCTCATGGGCCCCTCGAGGAGGGCCGACACACTCATTCCCTACCGCCTAAGCATTTATTTCTCTGATGACGCGACCGGTGCCATCCGCCACGCAGCCACGGCGGCGCTGACCGACCGAGGCAACTACGTCCTCGGCGCTGCGCCACCCGACATCACCTTCCCGAAGGAAGATACGGAGGAGGTGAACGTGAACAATCTCCCCACCATCTATCGCGCCATCTGGGAAACCGCCCGCAAGCACGACGTAGACGATGCCATCACACAGCGCATCATCGCCATGTTCGCCTACGACGTCGAATTGTCGAAGCGCGTCGCTCCCGGAGACAGCATTGAAATACTGGAGACCGCGCCTGATGGTTCCGGTCGCGGCGACCTCCTTTACGCCGCACTGTCCCTGGGCGGCGTGTCGCGGGAATTGTACCGGTATCGCTCAAACGATGGCAGCGTTGATTTCTACGATCCTGACGGCGAGACCGGTAAGCGCTTCCTCACTCGGCGGCCAGTAAAGGGCGGCGGGCGCATCGCAAGTCGGTTCGGCTATCGCGTGCACCCAATATTCAAAACGCGGAAGCTGCACACCGGTGCCGACTTCGCCGCGCCGCTCGGAACTCCAATTTATGCCGCAGGCGACGGCGTGGTTGATCGGGCCCAATGGGTCTCGGGCTATGGAAAGTACGTCGAACTCAATCATGTAAACAGCTTCAAAACTGCCTACGCGCATATGAGCCGAATAGCCGACGGGCTCAAACCCGGCATGATGGTCCGACAAGGTCAGGTTATCGGCTATGTCGGGTCGACCGGCAACTCAACCGGCAATCACCTGCACTATGAGATTCGCGTCAACGGTCGGCCCGTTGATCCGCTGAGCGTGAAGCTGCCTCGCGACAAAGCCTTGGCTGCGCAGGATCAAACCAGCTTTGCGCAAACTGTCGCGCAGATCCGTGAACTTATGCAGCGGTCGGCAACGCCAGGTTTGGTGGTCGCAGCACAATGAGCACCTGAATCCTCCTCTCACCGCGCGCAGGCAGCTGCTTTCCATCGGACGCGTGCCTGCTCACCTCAACCCAAGCATTTTCGTACAACCGTGGAGTATACCAATGAGCAACCCATTCCGCCGACTGCGCTCCTCATTGATTTCGGCAGCGCCATCGAGACGCATTTTTCTGTTGGGCGCCGCTGCGCTGGCTGCCGGAGGCAGCGCAACAGCTTCGGCCGGCCAAGACCGCGAGGCAATGAGGGCGTCATTGTCTGAGGCCAGGCGCTACTATGCGGCAACGCATGATGGTCCATTCGTTATCGAGGCAGTCGACCTGAAGAAACTGCGGCCAGCCTTCTACCGACAGGTCGTCGACTATGAGACCAAGGAAGCCCCTGGGACTGTCGTTGTCGATACTCACAGTCGCTTTCTCTACCTGACGGGTAAGGCCGGGACTGCCCTGCGATACGGCGTCGGTATCGGTCGCGAAGGCTTTTCTTGGTCTGGACGCGGCGAAATACTCATCAAGAAGATTTGGCCGACATGGACACCACCGGCGGAAATGATCCGCAGGCAGCCTGAGCTTGCCTCATATGGAAGCGGCATGTCGCCCGGCCCCGACAATCCTTTGGGGGCACGGGCCCTGTACATCTATCGAGGTGGCGTCGACACTCTGTACCGGCTCCACGGCAGCAGCGACGTGACATCGATCGGGCAAGCGGTATCGAGCGGCTGTGTTCGGCTGCTGCAACAAGACATCATCGACCTTTATGAGCGAGTGCCCGAACACACGCCAATTGTGGTCCTTTGAACGTCAGCCTGAGGTTGCGTGATGTTGCATCAAACCAGACGAACTCTCGCTCTAACCCCCAAGTTCCTTGGGCTTGCTGGCGCCGCAGTTACGCTCGCGCTGATCGCGGTTTTCATGTCCGTACCATTTTTGGTGCGGCGTGATCTCACTCCCGCCAGCGCCTACCAGATAGGAGCCTTCACTGCGTCTCCCGAAGTAAGAGTTTTTCCTAACGGCACCTACCTGCTGACGCTGGCGTTCACGGACGGAGCAGGCAAACAGATCGACGTGGAACCACTATCCGTCACCGTTCAAATGGCCGGGATGGAACCCAATCCGCAAGAGCTGAGCCGGCTTGCGACAGGCCTCTACCGCGGAACAGGTCTCTTCTCGATGCCCGGCCGGTGGATCTTCACGGTGCGCACAGCAGTGGGGAGCGTCGAGATTCCCGCAGGAACATCCGGTTCGTTCTAGGAACGGAAATGAAGTCGAAAACCAGCAAAAGGCAGGCCTCGGTCAATCTAACTGACTACCCCCAAGCCTACTTGGTCCCCGTCCTGCTAAAGGTACTCGGTGACAGCCTAACGAATGGACACGGGGCCGGCCCCATCCTCGACCTCGGATGTGGGGACGGCGTTCTGGCCCAGTTCCTCGAGCTCCAAGGCTACACGGTCATCGGCATCGATGCCGACAAGTCAAAAGTCCGCGCCGCCAAAAAGAGGGACCCGGCCGGTCACTACGCCATTGGCTCCGTCTACGACAACCTTCACGGCCGATACGGCGCGTTTCCGGCCGTTATTAGCGTGGAGGTTGTCGAGCATCTGTTCGACCCGCACCAATTTGCCGACACGGTCTGCTCGTTGCTCGAACCAGGAGGGGTAGCGGTGATTACGACCCCCTACCACGGATACCTGAAGAACCTGGCGCTATCGGTTTTTGGACGTATGGATCGACACTTTACAGCGCTGTGGCCCGGCGGGCATATCAAGTTCTGGTCGGCCAAGACCATTACGCAGCTGCTTTCGGCCGCTGGCATGGAGGTGGAGCAAATCATACGGGTGGGAAGAATTCCGGTTTTTGCTCGATCCATGGTGATTGTGGCTCGCAAACCAGTGACGAACCATCGCGAAGAGGTTCGCTTGCATTGAGATCATCTCCAAGCAGAGGTGGCCTCCGCCACCACCATCAGCCTACGCCGCGCGCGCCCTTCACCTGTTTGGGAAGATGGACATCGCGCGGTTGCGGCGATCCCCTGGCCTGAGGAGGTGGTAAATCGCCAGTGCGATATGACCTGCACTTACACCTAGTAGGAGCCATACCGCCCATCGGTGCCATACGATCCACTGCGTCGTATGCGACCAGACAAGCTTCGGCAATTCAACGTAGTTGAACAGCAATGCCCGCCCAGCGAACGGCGACGGCCGGTAGGCCAACCAACCGCTGGCGCTTACCGTGAACGCCAACAGATAGAGCAAACCTTGGAGCAGTCGGGCGGCAATTCGACGCCCGTGAGGCCCACGATCGAACAAACGGCAGACCAAGCGCGCCGAGAAGACGATCGCCAGCAACGCGCCGAGGGATACGTGAAAACCGAGCCCAGCGACGCCTCCAATGCCGCTGCCGATCGGCAGTAGCGCCACTGCAAACTGGACGCCCAACAACAGCACAGTAGTCCAGTGCAGCAGCCTTAGGGGCAAGCTCCATTGGTCAACGACGAAGGGGGTGTTTTCCTGCATGGCTGTAGGAATGAGGGCGCTCACGCGCCCTCATTCAACACTTACTTCTGTTGTTCAAGCCAGGCCCGCATATCAGCGATTTCCTGTTCTTGCGCAGCAATGACTTTCTGCGCCATGGCCTTGGCCCATTCGTCGTCACCATACTTGAGTTCAGCGTTGGCCATGTCGATTGCCGCTTGATGATGCGGGATCATGCCGCACACGAACGCGACATCGATATCGCTCACCATGGTTCCGGCCATCATGTCCTTGTTCATCTGGTCCATGCCGGCCATGAGGGCCATGTTGCCCTCGCTGACATTGACACTATGCCCCATCGGCATACTGGGCATCGCAGAGGCGGCCTGCTTTCCGGCATCGGTCAAGCAAATCTGCGGAAGTGAGGTATCGGCGGAGCCGCCCATTGCCGACATGTCATGACCGGCCATCGCGTCTTGGGCGACTGCGATGCTATTGCCCATCGTGAGGACGACGACGCCGGCGCTGAACGCTGTGAGAACCTTATTCATTTTCAAACTGTGTCCTGTTGTGAGGGAAGAAGGTCGACCGCCTTGGCTTTGGGTGGGCGATCGATCCCCTCCGTCAATTGCTTCCTCCAACTTGGTTCGAAGCCAATGTGTTCGACCTGACCCGCATCGACAGACGGGAGCGCCGACGGGGGTTCGAACGTGCACAAGCAAGAACCGCCGCCGCAGCACTCCGACGAATAATGTGGCAGCTTCTCACAAACAGCACTGATGCAGTGTCCGGCAGACGGTATGGACGTTCCGCCGACAACTGTACCCGGTGCACTTATCGCTGCTGCTGACGTATGAACGCTTGAACCAATCGCGACGAACAGCAGAACGAGGACCGCTCGGAACCATACTGGCATTTGCGACGGGCGATGAGGCAAATCGGTCATTCATCCAAGTCCAACAGATAGGCTGCCATATCCTCAAGGTGTGATGTCAAAAGGAAGGCGGTGCTTTCTTGGACAACCTCTGTCATGGCGCCGCCGAACGCATCACCATTCGGCAAAATGCCGGTTCGCAACGCCGCGATAAGATTGTCCTTCGTCCAGCCGCGAGCCCGAAGAGCCCCGGGTGTCAGCGGCGGTGACTTAGCGCCGTCCAGCATCTGCGGATCGCCTGCCAATCCGCTTTCCTCCTTCAGCCCTCCCGCAAAATTACGAGGCATATGGCATGCCGCACAATGGGCGGGCCCCATGACAAGGTATTTCCCAACGTTCCAACTGCTTCCCTTGTTGGGCTGGCTCACTGTCATGTCCGAGCGCTCGAACGCCGGTCGCCAGACGCGTAGACCGTCTCGCACTGAGAAGGGGAACCCAACCTCGTGTTGCCGCGACGGCTGGGCAGACGGAGGAATCGTCTGCATGGCAGCCCACAAATCCGCCATGTCACGGTCGGTGAGGCTTGCGTAGAACTCGTAGGGAAACGCGGGATAGTAGGGCTTGCCGGCCGGCGAGATGCCCTGCCTGACCGCTCGAACAAACTGCTCGAAATTCCAGCTCCCGATGCCATGCTGCGGGTTGGCGGTGATGTTGGGCGCATAGAAGGTACCGAACTTCGACGGAAGTGGATCTCCACCGGCCCACGGATCGCCCGTCTGGCTACTATGGCAAGCTACGCATCCACTGACGCGGGCTAAATAGGCGCCGCGCTTCGCATCCCCCTGGTAGGCGGCGACCACTTGGGGCGCAGGAAGAGGAAAATTGAGGGTCACCAGCGCCGCAAGCATCAGCAGTACGACAAGGCCGCCCGCAGTAAGAATGAGGCGCATGCATCACCGCCTGAACGATGCATGACACGAAGAACAAGTCGCCGTGATATCCGCGAAGATGGTCGTGGGTTTGCGGATAAACGTGTTCTCGATCGACCCGGTCACCATCTTATCAATCGTCTCTGGATCGTCGGCGATCCCGAGCAACGCCGCGACGTCAAGCTTGCCCCACTCCCCCTCCAGAGTCGCTGGCAGCGCTTGCTCTGCCGCCGTAACGCGAGCCTCGGGTGCGGTTGCGGCGAGCCGCAGTTCGGCCGCCAGTTGGGACAGCCGATCAGCATAGTCCGAAAACTCTTGCCAACGCTGCCAGATTTCCGGTCGGGCCACTGAAGGTCCTTCGATGCTGTCTGCTGGAAAGAGCTTCGTCATTGCGGGCCCACCATGCATTTCAATCATCGAGGCAGCCTCACTTACGGCGACGGGGTCAGCGCTACCGCCACCTCCTCGCACCGGTGTGAGCAGCTTGACCTGCTCACTGAGCATCATCATGCCCATCATTCGTTCGCCCACGATGCCGGTGGCGCCACCATGCGCCAATACCGAAGCAGTCATTGCCGCGAGCCCGGCGATCGCCAGGAGGGCACGGGTATTTAGTCGAAACATGAAGAGTTCCAGATGTCTGATTGACACGGAGCGCCTGGCGCTGTGACTGATCGCGATCAGACCATCGGTCGAGGGGGGTCGGGCTCTGGGGCTTGCGCCACACCCGCTAGGGTCACGAATGCGAGCGACTGCACGGGTCCCGTGCAGCTCAAGGGCACCGCGTCCGCTGAAGCCTGCAACCCCAGCATAGCCGAGCCGCAGTGGATTGCGGAGTCGCCTTCTGCTGCGGCTCGGTGTTCCACAAACGTGCTTTGCGCAGTTTCAGCTACAACGACAACCATCTCGTGGTGATCAGCCCGCAGCCCAACGGAAGACGAGTGATCGCCGATGGCGCCTAGCGCCACAAGCATCACCACCGCTATCCAATTCAAAAGACGGGACAAGCTTCACCGCGACCAACGACGTGAGCCAAAGAGGCGACTCAGCGAACAAAAACCGCACGAAAACCGTGGCTGATTCGAGGCGGTCGAGACGCTGAGAGTATGGTGATCCGAAACTTAACATTCTGTAACAAGCGGCGCGGGCGACGTTCGCCGCCCGCGCCGCTATTTATGCAGCCATTTGCCGGCAAGATTCCGCACAGCTACGGCAAGCGCTTACGCACTCTTCCATACCTTGGAGCCGTTCGCAGTCGGCCGCGCACTCTTCGCAGATTTCGGCGCATTGGCGACACATCTGTTTGTGGCGGGGCGACCCGATGAGCATGAGGGTTGCCGTCGTCCGACAGATTTCGGCGCATGCCATCATCAAACTGAAATGAGCCTGCTCGACGTGTTCGCCACCCACTTCGAGGCAATGGCCCATCGCGGTCGAAAGACATACCTGATGGCAGTTCGTGCAGGCGTTGATGCAGCCCTGCATCTCTGAACTCAAGTGGTGCATGTTTGCACTCCTTACAAATGAGATGTGAAGCGGCCTACCTCGACTGCTTCTCAAGCCACGCCAAAATCTCCACGATCTCTTTCTGCTGTGCGTCGATGATCATTTGAGCCCGCTGCTTGCTCTCTTCATCATCCCCATGAGCCAGCTCTGCCTTCGCCATGTTGATGGCACCCTGATGATGCGGCAGCATGGCGCAGTTGAAGGCTACGTCGAGATCGCTGGCCATCATTGCTGTCATCATCGACGTCTCCATCTCGCCCATGCCATTCATGAGCGCCGCGTGCGCCTCATCCATGGCGTGGGCCTCTGGCATCGGCGGCATCGCGTTGGCGGCGGACTTACCCATCTCGGAGACACAGATTTCCGGAAGCGCAAAACCGCTTGCAGGTAGCGTATCCTGAGCAACGGTGGTTGTAGTGAGGGCGACAACGGCGATAAGCGAAATGACGATCGGTTTCATGATGTTCATCCTGTTTGATGTTCCTATTTCAAATGGCATCAGGAAGACTTCGGCGGGCGGTCGAGCCGGTTCGGCAGCGCCGGTGGGTCCAGTGCCACGTCAATGCTTGCGAATGTCGCGGGCGGCAACAGCCCAAACCCGCCTGGACCGGATGGCTGCAAGACTAAAAGGCAATGTGCGGTGGCACACCGGTTGTCGTCGCTCCCGGCGCTCTGAGAACTGGATGCCTGCGCGTGGGCGACGCTTGCTCCTTGGTGCCTATCAGATGCGAAGAAAGGCCGGGGCAAAGCCAACCCGAGGAACAGGCCAAGTAGCAGCAGTACGATGATCGGACGACATGGGGGTGTTTGCATGGCACTGCCACGCTAACCAATTACCCCGCAGTCGGTTCCAACGGATCGTCGGACTAGCTCACGTCGATCACCATCATGAGGCCGCCGCCTCCGTTGGTTTCCGTGTTGTTGTTGGTGGTGTGATGCCCAATGTGGCAGTGGATCAGCCACTTTCCAGGATTGCGGGCCTGCCAGATCACGTCATAGCGCTGGCCCGGGCCGATATTGACGGTATCGGCTTCGAAGCGCGCCGCCGGTGGCAGCGTAATGCCGTCTCTGGCGACCACCGTAAAGGGACCGCCGTGAATATGCATCGGGTGGATGAAGCCGTTGTTGGAGCCGACGAAGCGAACCTTCAGCGTTTCTCCCACCTTCATCTTGATCGTGTCCGTCGCAGGATAGGCACGACCGTTGATTGTAAAAAAGTTTGGTTGTCCCCCATCCATTGGCATGGCGGGGTAAGTTAGCCCCTCCCGCATCAGCCACTCCTGCAACTGCACCACATAGTCGTGGTCGGCCTCGAGCGTCGGATCGGGTTGGGCCGGGTCGATGATCAAGGCACCATAGAGTCCGAGCGCTTGCTGGCGGTCGACGTGATCGTGCGAGTGGTAGAAATACGTTCCGGATTGAACAGCAGTGAACTCGTAGATGTAGCTCTCCCCTGGCTGGATGGGCGCCTGAGTTATCTCGGCCGGACCGTCCATGTTGTTGGGAAGCACGAGCCCATGCCAGTGAACCGACGTGCTTTCGGGAAGCCTGTTCGTCACCTTGATCCGGACGCGATCCCCTTCCTGAATCTGAAGCCGCGGGCCCGGAAGCTGACCATTGAAGGTGTAGGCATCAACGGTGATGCCGGGGAGTATGGTCCAGCGGACCACGGTGGTCTCGAGGCTAAAAGACTTCACCCCGTTGTCCAACTGCGGCTCAAGCACTTGGTCACCGCGAGTCTCAAGACCGAAGCTGGCCGTAACGTACTTGGGATGAATCGCGGCCATGTCCCGCATGGCTGCCGCCGGCGTGTCACGATCCATAATCATGCCAGGGGGCATTATTGCGCCACCCACATCCCGTGCGCTGAGTGACATATTCACCCAATTAGCCGGTGCGATCATGCCCACAAGCAGGGCGACCACTGAAACGCCACCCACGGCTGCGAGCTGCGGGACCGTTGCGTCGGATTGCATAGCGTGGGATCCATGCCCGTGACCGACGCCCTCACTACTTTTCCTGCGACGTGGGCGAGGGCGGTGCGCACCGACTTGATCGCTCACGCCGTGCTGATGCGCCTCCATGCCCACGCCATGCCCGAACACCATTTCGCCCCCATGCCACCCTGTGTAGAAAAGCAGCGCAACGATCAGGGCCGAGACCGAGAGCCCCCAAGGGAGAACGGCCGTCTCCGGCCCCATCATGAGGCGCAAAGTCAAGCTTGCACCGGCGAGAGCGAGCACCGCTAAGTTGCCAACCAAGTGGCGTCGCGCGTGGAACAGACCGCGAATTCGAGCGCTTCCAAGATAGTCGGCAATCCCGGCGGCGCTAGCGAGAACGCCTCCCGCAAGACCAGCACCAACCAACCAGGTACTGGCGGCTGCCCAGTCCTCTAGGCGGGTCAGCCAAAAAGCGATGTCGGTCGCCAACGCCGAAAGAAATAGACCGATCGGCAAGGTGACAAGCATCGGATGGAGCGGGTGTCGCCCGATCTTGGCGACGACCGGGATACCCGATGATCCATGCTGATGATCGTGATCCGCCGATGCGTCCTTGCCCCGGTCTGACTCTTCGGCATGCGCGCCATGACCGGTATGGGCGGACGAGAGGGCGTCGTGCTGAGGTGGAGGCATTTCTTCATGCAATGACCCGCTCAACGCTGCCGACGATGATGCGGTCTCGCTTCGATCGGTCATGAGGCCGTGCTTAAGACCGCGGGCCACCATCCAGACGTTGGACGCGTAGGTAAGGGCAAAGCCGGCCATCACGCCCACCGACATGACGCCCCAGAAAAGCAACTCCGTCGGTTCCATGGCGCGCATGTCCCGGCCCATCATCAAGAAGACCATAACGGGAGCCATACCGGCCATCATAAAGTTCATTGAAATGAACTCAGGGAGGAACGATTTCCGCACGTTTTCCCAATAGGTGCCTCCCATCATGTTTTTCATGAACAGAGACTGGAAAATGAACAGACCCAACGCAAAGCCGGCAATGTATTCAATGATAAGGTCGAGCCACATGGGCAGACCAAGTAACGCAACGACTACCGCCGCAACGATGATGCCGGTCGCGTCACCAGCGACGCAGTGAATGGTGGACCCTATCCCCTGTTTCCACAGCGGCTTGATGAATTCCTCGTGCGTACCTGGATGGGGCTCCTTGTCTGCAAGGACATAGAGCAGGAGACCGAAGGGGCCCAAATATAGCGTGACGAGGATAAAGCCCCATTTCATCACGACAGGCTCTGGATTGTTCTGGTATTGATCCCACGCAACATAGAGGGTCGAGGCTAGCGCGAGAACGAACCAGCCCAGTAGAAAATAGTCGATAGGTTGGATAAGCATAATGTTGATGTCCTTGGTCCAGCGGCCTTCCACGGGGTGGATTCTGCAAATTGCTGGTCAGGACTACGCGATCACCGACGCAGGAGCGGAAACCCCGCGGCTGTCCAGCCGTTCATGCCATTGGCTAGGTGCGAGACTTTGCTGTAGCCAAGACGCACAAGTGTCATTGCTGCAATCTCGCTCATGCGACCACTACGACAGTATAGCACAATCGCCTTGCCCTTGTCGGACGGGAACTCTCTCAGACGGGTCGCTATCTGGTCGTAGGGCACGAACAAGTCGGTACCGGCAATCTCCCCTTCGTACGGAATGTGCACGTTGACGAGCACGAAGTCCTTATCGTTCAAACCTTCCGATAACTCAGCAGCCGATATCGTCTGGAATTGGGCGGGCTCAGCCTGTTCTGCCGCTCTGGTAGTATTATAGGCGACCCCCATGAACACGACGCTGATGCCGACCAATGTCTGGAGCCACTTCGCAAAACGGAGCATGGAACGCCTCGGCTGAGTTGTTGGCACCATTCACAACGAACAAGCCCGGCAGCAAGTTGCTGCCGGGCTTGTCGCTTCAGGTCCGCAGCTCGCCAGTGTAACCGGCCTCCTGAATGGCTTTAGCAAAAGTGGTCGCGGGCTTCGCGCTATCGATGCGCACGGCCAAGGAGCCCAGGTCGACAGTGACCTTCGCGCCCTGGTCAACGCTCTTAACCGCCCTCTCTACCGTCGCCACGCAATGGCTGCAGGTCATATCGCTCACTTTGAAATCGTACATTGCACCGATCCTTTCTCTTCGATGCACGTAACGTGGGCTTTCCAACGGTGGGAAGGTCAAGCCCGGTGTTGGGGCATTTCAAGTCAGGGCTGACGGACAACCGCGGACATCGTCAGCTGGACCAGCCGACCGACGGCCGCCTTTGACGGCAAGTCTGCGGCGCCAGCCAATGCGCTGAGACAGAAGGCCGCGAGTTCGGCCGGGACGACATCATCTCTAATCTCTGCGGCCTCGGCGCCATCCGCGATGATCGCTGCCAGAAAAGCGCTGAGATGGTTCTTGGCATGTGCCATATGGCCCCCGCCGTGCAGTATGGCCGCTAGCCTGCTGCCGTGGTGCTGGTGGACGATCTGCGCGTAGGCCTCGAGCATTCTCTCCAATCGAACAACTGGTGCTCCCTGTTCCTGGGCCAGGCTCGAGAAAAGTTCGAGGTGGCGCCCGATCTGGCGCTCGTGCCATCCTCGCAGCACGGCTTCCACATCAGGGAAATATTTGTAGAGCGTGGCGCGGCCGATGCCGGTTTCGTGCGCGATCTGCGACATCGTGACGGACATCAGTCCATGCTTGGCAACCAACTCAGCTGTCGTGTCGAGCGTCGCATCGCGAACGGCTCGTCTATGGGCGTCGATGGTCTCGTTCCAGAGCTTGGGCATAACCGGGGTATACGAGACACTTCGGCCGTTGTCGAGACCAACTGCATTGACAGATACAACCTGTCTCGATAAATCCTCCGCTAGCCTTGGAGGACGAGATGGTACATGGCAATAGGAAAGCCGCTGGACAGCCGCACGCGACCCCACGCTGGGTCAAGGTACTCGGAATTTCCGCCATCGCAGTTGTCGCGCTCGCGGGACTAGTGATGGTGACGGGCATTGGCGGCTCGCACGGACCGTGGAGGCACATGAGTGCTGCGCCAGTGCAAGAGAGCACCCAACAATGAGAGCCGGGCCGGCGATCAGGCGCCTTCTGCTACTGACGCACATCTCTACATCAGTCGGACTCGTGGGGGCGGTAACCGGCTTCCTCGTTCTCGCCATGGCCGGTCTCAGTGGCTCGACAGTTGGCCAGACAGTGTACCCTGCGATGGACTTGATCACGCAGTACGTCATCGTCCCGTTGGCACTCGTCACGCTGGCGTTGGGTGTGCTGCAATCGCTCATCACCCCCTGGGGGCTGATTAGGCACTATTGGGTGCTGATCAAGCTCGTCCTCACCATTTTTGTGGTCGTCGTGCTCTGGCTGCAGCTTGGCAACATACGGCTTCTCGCTGGCCTGCCCCCGGGGGCGTTTCTTGGTTCTGAGTGGGTCACTACCAAGTTCTCGATGGTTCTGCATTCCGGTGGAGGCCTGGTTGTCCTGTTGGGCGCGACTGTCCTGTCCGTTTACAAACCGGCTGGTTTGACCCGCTATGGCTGGAACAGACGCTATGGCCATGCGGTAGCATCCGATCTTTCCGGGCCGGACCGGGAGGGCCCGGAAAGCGCGTAACGTTCGCGTGTGGCTGGAGATCTCATTCTAGCACCTCGCGCCGCGGCGGTATCTCCCGATAGATGAAGAGGCCGGTGGTGATCGTCGTCAACAGAGCGAGGATTGCACTCAGGATGCCAGTGCCCTCATAAAACGCCGTGCTGGCCCCCTGTGACCAGAGCTGCATCGCGGTCGCGACAACCTCCGCCTCGCCACCAGGCAGAAAGGTGATGTTGTCCAGACCGACCGCCTTGGCGACGTGGTCGAGGAACCCATCGAGGAATCCGAACCAGAACACGACCAGTGCCGCGAATACCCCGTACGCCAAGAGCAAGGCCAAGCGGCGCGTCTTGCCGTAGAAGGCCCAGAGCACGATTGCGAGCGCCAGCCCGATCAGCACTGGTGCGACGAGGCCCGGCCCCAGCCGGAAGATATGGTGAATCCCCGTCGCTACGAGTGTGGCAACAAGGGTGGTGATCGAAAGGAAGGCGAGCCGAGACGTTGACATAGCGGTTCAGAGTTTTTCTAGACACATATACTGTAGTGAACAGCATGTTCGGGATCAGCGATCGGCTATGCCCTGACATTCGGTTCGGAACGGTCAGCTGAAAGGTGTTCGGAATAATGGATCGCCGTGTGCGGAAGACTCGCGAGGCGCTGTACTCGGCGTTCATTTCTCTGGTCGTCGAACGCGGCTACGACGCCACCTCGGTGCAGGACATCATTGATGCCGCAGACGTCGGTCGTACGACCTTCTACGCCCACTTCAGGTCCAAGGAAGAGTTGCTGAGAGTTGGGTTCGAAAGGCTTCGCGATGAACTGAGTGCCTTGTCGAAAGGCGCCGGCACCGATGACGCGTGGGGGTTTCGTGGAGCCTTTACTGCTGCATGCCAAAACCCATACGGGACTCTATCGGGTGCTCCTCCACGGCAGCGGCGGAGCGATTGCGGAGCGGGAGTTCCAGTTGGTCGTCGAGGAGATGCTGTCTGGCCGATTAGGAGCGCGCACTGGTCTGACGGTGACGCTGCTTAGCGGGGCCCTCATCGGCTGCGTGCGCGGCTGGGTCGATGGACGATTAGTTGCGCCAGCTGGCGACGTTGCCGCCGCGCTCCGCCGCATGGCCAAAGCGATCCAGACAACAACATGACGCCAAAGGGCGCTTGACCTTCCAACGATGGGAAGGACTATCTAGCTGAGCAGTTGAACCGAGGACTGCTCGACAATGTCATCTGCAATTGCCAGGCGAGAGCCAACCGCGGGGTCGGGTGCGCCCCCGCCCGCCGCTGACTTCCAGATCGAGGGAATGACCTGCGCATCGTGTGTTGCGCGCGTCGAGAAGGCGATCCGGGCGGTGCCCGGTGTGGCTTCGGCCAACGTGAATCTGGCTACCGAAAAGGCCACCGTGCAGTTCTCCGAGCGGCTCGATCCGCATGCGGTTGTGGCAGCAATCGAAGGGGCCGGGTACGCCACCCGGGTGGAAGCGATCGACCTCCAGATCGAAGGGATGACCTGCGCGTCGTGCGTCGTACGGATCGAGAAGGCTCTGGCCGCGGTGCCGGGTGTCAGCTCCGCCGTGGTGAATCTTGCGACCGAACGAGCGGCGGTGACCTTTCCGTCCGGCGGCGTTACCCGTGCCCACCTCGAAGCGGCGGTCCGCAGGATCGGCTACGAGATCGTCAAGTCGACTGAAACTCCGACCAAGGACGAGGCCGAGGATCGGCGGGCGGCTGAGCTGCGCAACCTGCGCAACAGTGCCGCTCTCGCTGCCGTACTGACGATCCCGCTATTCGTCATGGAAATGGGCTCGCACTACGTGCCCGCGATCCATACGTGGATCATGACCAATATCGGCATGACGAATAATCTCTATCTGCAGTTCGGCCTTGCCACCGCGGTGCTGCTTGGGCCGGGCTTGCGCTTTTTCAGGAAGGGCATCCCAAGCCTCCTGCGTGGCGCGCCCGACATGAACTCCCTCGTGGTTCTTGGCACCAGCGCGGCCTGGGGCTATTCGGTCGTTTCGACCTTCTTGCCCGCGGCGCTGCCTCCCGGCACCGCCTATGTCTACTATGAAGCTGCCGCGGTGATCGTGACGCTGATCCTGCTGGGCCGGTATCTCGAAGCCCGCGCCAAGGGGCGCACCAGCCAGGCGATCAAGCGCCTGGTTAACCTTCAACCCAAGACGGCGCGTGTCGTGCGAGGCAAGACCACCATCGAAGTTCCGCTTGAGGAGATCGTTGTCGGCGAGTTGCTTGACGTCCGTCCAGGTGATCGCATCCCGGTGGACGGGATAGTGCTTGATGGAGAATCGTATGTCGACGAGTCGATGATCACCGGCGAGCCGGTTCCGGCACGCAAGCTGGCGGGCACCGAGGTGGTGGGGGGCACCATCAACCGCACCGGGGCGTTCACGTTCTCGGCGACCAAGGTCGGCGCCGATACCGTTCTGGCCCAGATCATCCGGATGGTGGAGACAGCTCAGGGTTCGAAGCTGCCGATCCAGGCGCTTGTCGATAAGGTGACGAGTTGGTTCGTACCCGCCGTCATCGCGGCTGCGGTCCTGACATTTGCCGCTTGGCTGGCCTTCGGCCCATCTCCGGCGCTGACGTTCGCACTTGTGAACGCCGTGGCGGTGCTGATCATCGCCTGCCCATGCGCCATGGGCCTCGCGACGCCAACCTCGATCATGGTCGGGACCGGCCGCGCCGCCGAGTTGGGCATCTTGTTCCGCAAGGGAGAGGCACTGCAGACCCTGCGATCGGCCCGGATCGTGGCTCTCGACAAGACCGGCACCCTGACGAAGGGGAAGCCGGAGCTGACGGACCTGGTTGTTCGTGGCGGCCATAGCCGCACCGAGGTTCTGACCTTGGTCGCCAGCGTAGAAGCGAAATCCGAGCATCCCATCGCCGAAGCGATTGTCAACGCCGCGACCAAGGAAGGCCTGCGGCTTGCCGGCGTGACCGGCTTTGCAGCCGAGCCAGGCTTCGGGGTTGTGGGGACCGTCTCCGGCCACCAGATGCTGGTCGGCGCCGATCGTGCGATGGCCAAGGCCGGGATCGATGTTTCGGAGTTTTCGGCGATCGAGAGCCGGCTGGGAGACGAGGGCAAGTCCCCCCTCTATGCCGCGCTCGATGGCCAACTGGTAGCGATCATCGCTGTCTCGGACCCAATCAAGGACAGTTCCGCTGAAGCCATCCGGTCGTTGCATGAGCTCGGACTGAAGGTTGCAATGATTACCGGCGACAACACCCGGACCGCCCAGGCTGTCGCGAGGCATCTTGGCATCGATACGGTGGTGGCCGAGGTGCTACCTGATGGCAAGGTCGCGGCGATCAAGTCACTGCGCGGGCACGACCGCAAGATCGCCTTCGTCGGCGACGGCATCAACGACGCGCCGGCCCTTGCCGCAGCCGATGTCGGGCTCGCGGTGGGAACGGGTACCGACATCGCCATAGAAAGCGCCGACGTCGTTCTCATGTCTGGCGATCTGCGCGCTGTAGTCACCGCCATCGCCCTTTCAAAGGCAACGATCGGCAACATCAAGCAGAACCTGTTCTGGGCCTTTGCCTACAATGTCACACTCATCCCTGTGGCGGCCGGCATGTTGTTCCCGATCAACGGCACCTTGCTGTCCCCGGTTCTGGCCGCCAGCGCGATGGCCTTGTCCAGCGTGTTCGTACTGGCTAACGCGTTGCGGCTGCGCCGCTTCGCGCCGCCACTGGCCAATCAAAAGCATGCGCGCTCAGAGCGCGTGTCCATCCACAAACTTGAAATCATGGAACCTGCATCATGAATATCGGCGAAGCTTCCAAGGCCAGCGGCGTCTCGAGCAAGATGATCCGCTACTACGAATCCATCGGATTGATTAGCGAACCACTGCGCACCGAGTCTGGTTATCGTATCTATTCGGATAAGGACGTCCACGCGTTACGCTTCGTCAGCCGGGCCCGCGATTTGGGATTTTCAGTAGATCAGATGGGCGATCTGCTGGCACTGTGGCGTGATCGATCGAGAGCCAGCGCCGACGTCAAAGCCATCGCCTTGCGCCATATCGAGGCTTTGGAACAAAAGGCACAGGCGCTACAGGCCATGAGCCATACGCTTAAGCACTTGGCCGATAACTGCAGCGGAGATGGGCGACCGGACTGCCCGATCATAGAAGAATTTGCAGAAGGGGCAGCTATGTCTCAGAACAACGGTCGACGTCCTCGGTTCGGAGTGACCGGGACCGACGCGGTAGCGGCCGGCCAAGCCTGAAGCACAATGCGAACAACCTTCCTCGCGCTGATCATCGCATTGACGATCGCCGATCTTGGCGCAAAAGCCCTTGCACGCTTCGCACTGCGCGAGAGCGACCTCGAACTCACCCCGTTTTTTGCTCTGCGGCTGCGCTTCAACGAAGGGTCAACATTTGGCTTCCTCCCAATGGAGACAGCGGGCTGGCCTGTCACCTTTTTTGTCATCATCGTCGTTTGCCTTGGCTGGTGGTACGCAAGGCGCGGCGGATGGAGGACTGTCTGGCCGACCGCGCTCGTGAGCGCGGGTGGGATTGGCAATCTGGCGGACCGCATACTCCGCGGCAACGTGACTGACTATGTCGCGATTGCCTTCGGTCGATGGCAGCTCCCGATCTTCAACCTTGCTGATGTGTTTTTGGTGAGCGGAGTGCTTCTGCTGGTATTGCTGCCCTCCAAACCTCCCATTTAGCGCTGCTCGAATTTCGCATCGCAACCCCATTGGAATATGCCACTGGCCGAGAATGTCTGTCGCCCCTTGACCTTACAACGGTGGGAAGCCCTCCCATACAGTTTGGGGGGATCTCTATGGAACTGGATGGTTTTGGCGCCTTGCCGTGGGAGTTGCGCTCTTCCCAGCGCGTAAACCAGCTGCTCGCCATTGCTAGGACGGCGCCTAGGGATCGAGCACGGCTGTGTCGACGTTTCGACGCCTATCTTCGTTCGCACCCCACTATGGCGACCTGGTTAGCTCGTCGTCCACGCCTACGCGACACCCCCCACTTTGCTCGGTACTTGTCGGAGCAAAAGAGACCCAGATACGATCGGGCCATCGACGCGCTCGGCGCGGGTACTGCATCAGTGGCCCAACTCGAACTCGTCAGAGCGCTTGGCATGGAAATCGCAGGGTCGTCCTTGGTGGTTCGCTCCGGCCTGGTTCTACTGTCCGGGAGGCTTAGAGAGCGTCATCATCTGCTCGATTCTAGGTACGAGCAGTTTCTCTGGACGACCATTCATCCCGTATTGGCCATCGAACGCGCCGAGTTGGCGCACCAAGTCGCGGGACCACAGCCGCCCACCGTGGATGTGCTTCATGTGGAGCGCGATTTGCCTGGCCTGCTCGGGAGAAGAGGATCACACGTGGGCTATGATATCCTGCTGCCTCGAAGGCTTCGGACTCAGGTCTTTGCGACACATGAGAACTCGAGACTTACCATAAGGGAAGTCTCGCTCAGCTTCTAAGGGATGCCCAAACGTGATGCGGCGACTTCCATCTCCGGCCCATTGAGACGTCTGCGTCTAGATCGACGCATGCATTTCACCTGTCGCTGATGTCGCGGACGGGGGTCGCCGACACAGCCAGCTTCACGCAGCCTCCGGGAAACTCACCTTTCCGGCTGCATCAAACTCATACACGTCGTCGCGGAAGCTGACTGTCCCTTGGCTGTTAGCCCACGCAGTAATGTATGTGGTGTGGATGGGGACCTGCACTTTCAGTTTGATATCCTCGCGCAAGCCGCCTTCAAAAGCCGTCTGCACGCCAGCCAGGTCCCAGCCCCCGTTGTCACGCAGGAGCCAGGCAACGAGCGTGTCGATATTTTCCGCTCGCACACAGCCGGAGGAGAGGAATCGCGCGTTCTCACCGAACAAGCCTTTCAGTGGCGTATCGTGCATATAGACGTCGTACTTATTGTAAAAGTCTACCTTGCACCGGCCCAAGGAATTCTCGGCACCTGGGTCTTGCCTGAAGGTGTAGTTTACCGCGTCTTCAGTCGACCAGTCGATGGCAGTCGGAGACAGCTCGTTCCCCTTGCCGTCGAAAATGCGGATGCGGAATTTGGCGAGATATTCCGGATCCTCGTTCATATACCTAATGAGATCCTTGCGGATGATGCTTTTCGGAACAGTCCAGAACGGGTTGAATTTTACTTGATGTATTTTAGAGTTGAGAATAGGCGTGGAGCGATCGACTTTGCCTACCACAGCGGTGTGGCGCTGGACCACTTGCGATGCCTCGACAGCCTCAATGGTCGCGGCAGGAATGTTCACGACCACATAGCGGTCTGACAGAGATGAGGCCCAGAAGTCGACGCGCTGCGCATTGAGACGGAGCTGATTCAAACGGTAGTCCGCCGGAACCGACATCGCGTAGAACGTGGCTTCGTCAACATGTCCGTTGATATTGAGACCATGCCGAGCTTGGAAGAGCCGTACGCCGGCGTCCAGCGCTGCATCGAATTCATCATTTGCACGCTTTTCGAGCGGCATGTCGCCGTTGATCATCAACCGGCGCTTGAGTAAGGCCGCGGCTCTCCCCGATTTGCCAAGCTGGAGACCAAACGCCTCACGTGGCGGCGGATCCCAGTTTCCGTTCGCCGCAACAAAGGCCTCGTAGTTTTCAATCGCCAATTGCAGATTGACGCTCGTCTGCGCCGACAAGATCGGCTCGACCGTATCGACCAGGCTCTTTGCGGTCGCGGTATTGCCGTCGATGTCAGCCTTTCGCATCTTGGGCTTACTGCCAAAGAGATCCCAACCGGCATCACTCTCTTGTGCCCGACTTACGGTTACCCCGACAAGGCTAAGTGCTGCGGAGGCGAGTAGTTTTCGACGACTGATATGCATCGGTAGGTTCTCCACGTCGATGCCAACACAAAGTACCTGCGCGTTAACCTCAGGAGGCAGCGAGTAGTGCCTGAGCCCTATGGTGCGCTGGTGGATGGTTTCGTGCCGCAAGCCGAGAGACCGACTCGTCGGCGCTAGCTATGCGATGGGAGGGTTTAGCCTGGGCTTTGGCGCGCGCCCCTCGAGCAGCAACTCGTCAGCGGGTCGGAGCACAATGCAAAGAGCGGTGGGAATGCCGGTCAAGGCGCCGGCGCAGTTGACCTCCAGCGATCCGACGCAGAGTTCGACGCAACTAGGAATCGTATGGAGGCGGCATGCCTCACAGGATGATGGTGCGCCCGCAAGAAACGACGCCTCGGCGGTCTGCTGATACGGAGCCGATTGGGATAGGACGTCGCGACCTGAGGCTGCAAACGCGCTCAGGACAACAATCAGGACGGCGAAAGCAATGCGGGCGAACAGCGTCATAATCAACGCAATCATAGCCTGAGTCGGTAGCCTTTGGTGCGCGGTGAATTGTCCCAGCGCGCCGGCCGACAAAGACACCCCCTGTTAACCAAACAAACGCAGGATTGCAGTTGGCTCCACGCGGATACCGTCATGCGGCATGCCCTGTTCTCATTGCTGTTTGCTCTACTCGCCACCCTGGCGAGCGTCGGGCACGGCGCATTTGAGACGAACCCGGGGTCTGGTCTGCAGGCGATTTCCGTGCCGACCCAGCATGCCGCACTACACGGCGGTCAGCTCCACACCCACATCCACGCTTCGGCCGATCATAGCCAAACACATGCGCCGGCGCCGACGTCACCGTGCCCCGCATTAGAGGTGGCGTCATGTTCTTGGCGGGCGGCTTCCAACCCGGCCCTTAAGTCAGCTGCTTACGCGGCTCCTGAGCGACCACCAAGAGCGTAGCAGAGCGAGAGCATAGCAGGGCCCTTGGGCCCACGAGCTATGTCTCCTACGTCGTGTCGACGGCAACTCACCTGCCGCCGCGACAAAACATCATGCTCGTTCAACGTCGCGTTGCGCTCTATGGGCCGCGGCCACTCACCCATACGGTGACCCCATGCTCGACCACCCAATCCGCCGCAGGGCCTTCCTGGCTCTGCCCGCTGTCACCCTGTTGGTGTCGGCGTGCTCCACGTTTAGCGGCATCCCACGGGACAAGCTGCCGCTCACCAGTTCGGCACTCAAGCACCTGAGCGAGATCGGCGCATCGACCGCTAGCCCGATGCTGGTTCGCATCTTCAAGGAAAGCTCCGAGCTCGAGGTGTGGAGACAATCGACCTCCGGAAACTACCAGCTCTTCCGCACATACCGCATTTGCAAGTGGTCAGGCACGCTCGGTCCAAAGTTCGCGGAGGGCGACGGGCAGGCGCCGGAAGGATTCTATACGGTCACGCCTGGAATGATGAATCCCAACTCGAAGCTGTACCTGTCGTTCAACACCGGCTTTCCCAACAAATACGATCGCGCCTTCGGTCGAACCGGCTCGAACCTGATGGTCCACGGCGACTGCCGTTCAGTTGGCTGCTACGCCATGACCGACGAACAAATACGAGAAATCTATGGGTTGGCCCGCGACGCTTTCGCCGCGGGAAATCCTAGCTTCGCACTCGAGATGTACCCGTTCCGAATGACCAAGGAGAACCTGCAGAAGCATGCGGACAGCCCGTTTCTCGGCTTCTGGCAAAATCTAAAGGAAGGATACGACCTATTCGAAATGCAGCGCCGGCCGGCCTCATGGGACGTGTGCGAGGGCCGCTACGTGTTCAATGTCGTCGTTCCAAGCGGTCAAACGCTTGAGCCGCTAGCCGCCTGTCCCGCTCCGGCAACCACACAGCTTTAGAAACCCCACGGCCGCCACGTTGGGGGGCCAATTGACAACGCTGGGATCCAGTCATGCGCATGATAGTTGGAATTGTCGTCATTTTGGTGTGCGTATTCGGCGGCTTCATTGCCATGGGCGGGAAGCTCGATGTGCTGATCCAGCCATTCGAGGCCGTCATCATTTTGGGTGCGGCAGCCGGGGCATTTGTCATCGGTAACACAGGTGCCATTCTCAAACAGACGCTCACGGTGTTTGCCACGCTCGTCCGCGGACCTCGTTACAACAAGGCGGCGTATGTCGAACTGCTCGGCCTGCAGTTTTCGCTGTTCAAGCTCATCCAATCTAAAGGGATTCTCGCCGTCGAGGAACACATCGAGGCCCCTGCAGCGTCCCCCCTCTTTCGGCAGTTCCCCACCTTTGCAAGCAATCACCACGCCGTCGAGTTCATGTGCGACTACCTGCGTATGGTCACTCTAGGAAGTCGTGTCGCCCACGAAATGGAAGCGTTGATGGATGAAGAGATCGAGACCCACCACCAGGAAAGCGAGCGGTTGATCAACGCGATCCAGTCGCTGGCCGACGGTACGCCAGCTCTCGGTATTGTTGCCGCCGTATTGGGGGTCATCAAGACGATGGGTTCAATCAGCGAACCGCCGGCCGTCTTGGGGCATATGATCGGCGGCGCACTCGTGGGCACATTTCTGGGCGTGTTCGTCGCCTACGGCTTTTTCGGACCGATGGCTCAGTCGCTGCGAAACATCTTTCAGGCGGAGTCGAAATACTTCCTCTCGATGAAAGTAGGCCTTCTGGCGCACATTTCCGGCTACTCGCCCGCCATCGCGATCGAATTTGCCCGCAAGGCGTTGATGTCGGAAGTACGGCCGAGCTTTGCCGAAGTCGATGCTGCTACGGCCAATATGACAGTTACCGGGTAAGTCTGGTCCTGCTCTGTTGCGGCGGCGACTAGGATGCTGTCTGCTCGCGGTAACCCACGGAACGAGGAACCGTACGCCGTTGTGAAGCCGTGCGGTTCCGAAAAGAGGAAATGAACGTGTCCGATCCGCTGCCGTACCTTCTCGAGCGCTGGCGCAACGATCCGAACGGCACCTATCGCTCCTGGTTTCTGTGGGAGGAGCGGCTCAAGAACTTCAGATCGATCCGCCGCGGTATCCAGCAGGTGGTTGCCGAAATTGAGAGCGGTCGTTTTGGCAGCGCGTATCGCGGCTCCTCACTCGAAACGGTTGTGCATTCGATCGCGGAGCAGCGCCAAATCTTCAAGGGGGCGGACCACGCGTTCCTTTGGAAACCGAAGCTGCGCATCCCAGACATCTATGAAAATGCAGACAATCAGCGCGCATTTGGCCGACTGCTCGATACCTGCGTCTGCTGTACCACCGAGCAGCAGGTCCTAGGGGCGATCCGGGAAATCGACGCCAAGGCGATAAAGGGGCTCGGACCTGCCTGCGCCAACCTTCTGTACTTCCTCCATCCTACGGTGACGCCGCCGTTCAACACCGCAATTGTCAATGGCTACAATGCTCTTGTGGGCGCCAAGGTGCGGCTCGGGCGCTGGGACGAGTACCTGGCAATGCGAGAAGGAGTGTTGGCGCTCAACGCAAAATACCGCGGCCAGTTGTCCAACGACCTCGGTGCTCTGGCGGGGCTGCTGTTCGATATCGGCAGCGGCCGCTATCCAGCCCCTCCGCTGGCCGGAAAAGACGATCAAGCCTTGCGGGCTTGGGAAGCGGATCTGATGCGCGTGCGGGAAGAGGTAGAAAGAGCGAATAAGGCGGTCTCCACAGCGCGAGAGCAAGACCATACTCACACGGAGGTTCAAGGCTGGCTGCGTGACCTGGGACACGCGGTCGGTTATGCCGTTTGGGTGGCGGCCAATGACCGCAGCCGACCACTCGGCGGTGGCAAGCTTGGCGACGGTTGCCTCGAGACCCTGCCGCTACCCGCTGCTGCACCCGCAGCCGAAGCGATACGGCTCATCGATGTTCTCTGGCTCCATCGGGACACCGGGCGCATCGTTGCAGCCTTCGAGGTGGAGCACACAACGTCGATCTATTCCGGCATCGTGCGTATGCTAGATTTGGCGCTTGGAAGTGACGCGCATGCCCTCGAAGGTCTATTCTTGGTTGCACCGGACGGTCGAGAGCACGAGGTCAGTGCCCAATTGAGGCGGCCCGCTTTCAGCCGGGTCGCCGACCTCGAGGTCCGGTACCTACCCTACGGCGAGCTGAGAACGAACCGCGAGTCGATCGCTCGGTTTGGGCAGGGCATGAAGCCCATCCACGCGATCTCGAAACTCCTAATGTGAGAAGTCGGCAATTAACCGGGAAGTCCGTCAGTCGCCCCGCCGGAACACTCGCGCGTATGCCACCTGCTTTGCCTCCAAAGGCGCAGGGTCGCATCCACATTTACGCGATTACCTGACGCGACCTATCGGCCACAGCGGAACCGAACTGCCGGTACGTTCAAGTTCATGGGGTATGTTTGGGGGCATCGACCGAAAAGTTTGCCGAAATGCGGAATTTCTTTAAGTGGTTACCGACCTTGTTCGATTCCGGTCCCGGCACCACTTCCCCAAAAACACTCCGTGCTCTTCGCCTCGCTTTGCGAGGTGGCGTCAGGTCGCCTCCACCGTTTCGGCAACCTCGGCGGCGAGGTCGACGCCGCCCTTGGGGAACAGCAGCGGCGCCAGGGCGAAGCCGACGATGGTGAGGATGACCATGGCCCAGCCGGCGAGCGCCTTGTTCTTTTCGATGAAGGCGTTGGCGGCGGGCCCGAAGAAATAGAACAGCCCGCAGGGGACGAAGTAGCGGATGCCGCGCCCGAGCAGCCCGAACAGCACGAAGGTCCAGAGATCCAGGCCGGCGACGCCGCTGGTGATGGTGATGACCTTGTAGGGAATCGGCGACAGCGCGCCGATCAGGATCATCAGCGGACCATTGTCGTTGAAGCTCTGGGTCAGCGAGGCGAAGCCTTCGCCGGCGCCGTAGAAATCGATGATGGCGCGACCGACGGTGTCGAACAGGAAGTAGCCGATGGCGTAGCCGGCGAGCCCACCGGTGACCGACGAGACGGTGCAGATCGCGGCCAGGCGCCAGGCCCGCAGCCGGTCGGCAATGATCATCGGCGCCAGCATGATCTCGGGGAAGATCGGCAGGATCATCGCTTCGAGGAAGCAGAGCAGAGCCAGAATCGGCTCGGCCAGCCGGTGCCGCGTGGCGGCCTTCAATCGATCGTAGAGCTTGGGGCTGGCAATGGCTGCGGCTTCGGTCATCGTCCCTCCTGATTCGATTCTCCGGGACCATAACCGCAGTCCGGCTGACAGAATCAACACTTCTGCGTCAGCCCCGCGACGGGCGCCAGGCCGCCGTCCGCGCCGGCCTCTCCATGATCCTCCCCTCGCGCAGCGGGGGATCGCCGCACCCACCGGCGCATCACACGCGGACAAGTGGCCGCACCGCCAAATGGGGCACTTTCCAAGCGCGCCATCGCCACCTATACCCGATGGACACGCTGAGATGAGGACGGGACGCTGCCGGGGATTTCGCCTGACGTCGCATTGGGAACATTGTGCGCCTTGCCATTTCTGGCATGCGTCCTCGCTTATGCGTTGCAGGGTCGATTAACCGGAGGAGCGGCGTTCGTCGCCGGCGGGGTCGCCGGGCTGCTTTTCCTCGTCACCGTGCTGCTGTTCCCCCAGGTTTCCCAGGGCGGCGCGCTGATCTACCGCATCGAGTGGATCCCGCAGCTGGGGCTCAACCTCACATTGCGCATGGATGGCCTCGCCTGGCTGTTCTGCGTGCTGATCACGCTGATCGGCCTGCTGGTGGTGCTCTATGCCCGCTATTACATGTCGCCCAAGGATCCGGTGGCGCGTTTCTATGCGCTGCTGCTGGCGTTCATGGGGGCAATGCTGGGGCTCGTGCTCTCGGGCAACATCATCCAGCTGGCGGTGTTCTGGGAACTGACCAGCCTCGTGTCGTTCCTGCTGATCGGCTACTGGTACCACCGCGGCGATGCGCGCGACGGCGCCCGCATGGCGCTGATCGTCACCGGCATGGGTGGCCTGGCGCTGTTCGTCGCCATGCTGCTGATCGGCCATATCGTGGGCAGCTACGAGCTCGACGTCGTGCTGGCCTCGGGCAGGACGCTGGTGGAAAGCCCGCTCTATCCGGTGACGCTGATCCTGTTCCTGCTCGCCGCCTTCACCAAGAGCGCGCAGTTTCCGTTCCAGTTCTGGCTGCCCAACGCGATGACCGCACCGACGCCGGTGTCGGCGTATCTGCATTCGGCGACGATGGTGAAGGCCGGGGTGTTCCTGCTCACCCGGTTCTGGCCGGTGATGTCGGATTCGGAGCTGTGGTTCGCCATCGTCACCTACACGGGGCTCGCGACGCTGATCTTCGGGGCGGCCGCGGCTTTGTTCCAGCGCGACCTCAAGGGCCTCCTCGCCTATTCGACCATCAGCCATCTGGGCCTCATCACCACGCTCCTCGGCATGGGCACGCCGCTGGCGGCGGTGGCGGCGATCTTCCACATCGCCAACCACGCGGTGTTCAAGGCGTCGCTGTTCATGGCGGTGGGCATCATCGACCACGAGACCGGCACGCGCGACGTGCGCAAGCTCAGCGGGCTGTGGCGGTTCATGCCATTCACCGCCACCTTCGCCATCATCGCCAGCGGCGCGATGGCCGGGGTGCCGCTGCTCAACGGCTTTCTCTCCAAGGAGATGTTCTTCACCGAGACGGCCGAGTTCCATCCGGATGTGTTCGTCAACTATTCGCTGCCGATCGGCGCGACGATCGCCGGCATGCTCAGCGTCGCCTATTCGATCAAGTTCGTGCACGGCGTGTTCTTCGGCCCGCCGCCGACCGAGCTCGACCGGGTGCCGCACGAGCCGCCGGCGCTAATGCGCCGGCCGATGGAACTGCTGGTGGTGGTCTGCCTCGCGGTGGGCATCATCCCCGGCATCACCATCGGGCCGTTCCTCGCGGCCGCGGTCACCTCGGTGCTGGGCGCCGAGACGCCGTATTACAGCCTCTCGGTCTGGCACGGCTTCAACCTGCCGCTGCTGATGAGCCTGCTCGCCATGGTCGGCGGCGCGGTGATCTACGTGCCCTATTACCGGCGCTTCCGCGATGTCGACGGGCTGCCATTCCTCAACCGCTTCCGGGGCCAGCGCATCTTCGAGCGCCTGCTGCTCAACGCCACCAACAAGTGGGCGCGCAGCTTCATGCAGCTGTTCGGCACGCAGAGGCTGCAGCCGCAGATCTTCATCGTGGTGCTGCTGGCGCTTGCCGCCGGCGTCGCCGCCGGCTGGGCCCGCATGGGCAACCTGCCGCTGCCCGAGAGCTTCGATCCGGTGCTGGGCCTCGTCTGGCTGATGGGCGGCATCAGCGCCATCGCCGCGGCGCAGCAGGCCAAGTTCCACCGCCTCGCGGCGATGATCCTGATGGGCGGCGCCGGCCTTGCCACCTGCATCACCTTTGCCTGGCTGTCGGCCCCCGACCTGGCGCTGACCCAGCTGCTCGCCGAGATCGCCACCACGGTGCTGATCCTGCTCGGCCTGCGCTGGCTGCCCAAGCGCCTGCCGGTGCCGGACGACCTGACGCTGAGGATGCGGCTCAGGCGCGGCCGCGACGTCGGTCTCGCCGTGCTGGTGGGGCTGGGCGCGGCGCTCGCCAGCTATGCCATCATGACCCGCAGCGCCCCGCTCGGCATCTCGGAGTTCTTCCTCGCCAATGCCTACAAGCAGGGCGGCGGCACCAACGTGGTCAACGTCATGCTGGTGGATTTCCGCGGCTTCGACACCATGGGCGAAATCACCGTGCTGGGCGTCGTGGCGCTGACGGTGTTCGGCCTGTTGCGCCGCTTCCGGCCGGCGGTCGACAATGCCGAGCGGCCCGAACAGCAGCGGCTGCTCGATGGCAGCGCCGAGGGGCAGCGCGTCGCCGACGATTTCCTGCGCATCCCGGCGCTGATCATGACCTGGCTGTTCCCGGTGGTGATTGCGATCGCCATCTACATGCTGCTGCGCGGCCACGACCTGCCGGGCGGCGGCTTCATCGCCGGCATCATCATGTCGCTGGCCTTCATCCTGCAATACATGGCCAACGGCACGCGCTGGGTGGAAGAGCGGCTGCGGGTGCTGCCGGTGCTGTGGATCGGCTGGGGCCTGCTGCTCGCCATGCTGACCGGGCTCGGCGCGATGGCGCTCGGCGCGCCGTTCCTCACCTCGGCCTTTGCCTATGCCGAGATCCCGCTGATCGGCAAGATTCCGATGGCGACGGCGCTGCTGTTCGACCTGGGCGTGTTCGCGCTGGTGGTGGGCGCCACGGTGCTGATGCTGATCGCCCTGGCGCACCAATCGATCCGCCGGCCCAAACCCGCCGGATCGGCCAAGCCGAGGGAACGCGAGGGGCTGGCAAAATGGAACTGATCCTCGCTGCCGCCATCGGCGTGCTCGCCGCCTCGGGCGTCTACCTGATCCTCCGCCCCCGCACCTTCCAGGTGATCATCGGGCTGTCGCTGATCTCGTATGCAGTGAACCTGTTCATTCTCGCCATGGGCCGGCTGCGCATGGATGCGGCGCCGATCCTCGACGGGGCGAACGCCAACCCGGCAGACTATGTCGACCCGGTGCCGCAGGCGCTGGTGCTGACCGCCATCGTCATCGGCTTTGCGATGACCGCGCTGTTCCTCGTGGTGCTGCTCGCCGCCCGCGGGCTGACCGGCAACGACCATGTCGACGGGAAGCTCGACTGATGGCCGAGCTCAACCACATCGCCATCCTGCCCATTCTGGTGCCGATGGCGGCGGTCATCGCCAACCTGCTGCTGGGCAACCTCCGCTCGATCAGCCGAGTAAGGCTCAACATCGCCTTCAGCGTCGCCCTGCTGCTGGTTTCGATCCTGCTGCTGGTGGTGCTGGCGCGATCGGATGGGAACCTGGCGGCAGTCTACCCGCTCGGCAACTGGCCGGTGCCGTTCGGCATCGTGCTGGTCGCCGACCGGCTGGCGGCGGTGATGGTGCTGGTCACCTCGATCCTGTCGCTGGCCGCCCTGCTCTACGCCTCGGCGCGCTGGCACAGCCGCGGCACCAATTTCTTCCCGCTGTTCCACGCCCTGACCATGGGGCTCAACGGCGCCTTCCTCACCGGCGACCTGTTCAACCTGTTCGTCTTCTTCGAATTGCTGCTGGCCGCATCCTACGGGCTGACGCTGCATGGCGGCGGCCGCAACCAGGTGAAGGCGGCGCTGCACTACATCGCCATCAACCTCGTGGCGTCGTTCCTGTTCCTGATCGGCGTGGCGCTGATCTACGCCACCACCGGCACGCTCAACATGGCCGATATCGCGCGCGCCGTGCCGCTGATCGCCCCTGACGATCGCGGGTTGTTCGATGCCGGCGCCGCCGTGCTCGGCGTCGCCTTCCTGATCAAGGCCGGGTCGTGGCCGCTGCATTTCTGGCTGCCGCGCACCTATTCCGCGGCGGCGCCGCCGGTCGCCGCGCTGTTTGCGGTGATGACCAAGGTGGGCTTCTACGCCATCCTGCGGCTCTGGACGCTGGTGTTCGCCAACTCGTCGGGCCCCGAACTGGCGTTCGGTCAGAACGTGCTGCTGGTGCTCGGCCTTGCGACCATCACCTTCGGCAGCATCGGCGCCCTGTCGAGCAAGGCGCTGGACCGTCTGGCGAGCTACCTGATCCTGGTCTCGGCGGGCACGCTCCTCCTCGCGGTCGGCTACAACGCACCGGGCGTGACCAGCGGCGCCCTCTATTATGTCGTCGTCGCCACCCTCGCAGCGGGGGCGCTGTTCCTGCTCAAGGACGTGATCGACCAGATCCTGCCGGCTGAAGCGCAGGTGCTGGCGGTGTCGCTCGAGATCTACGGCGACGAGGAAGAAGGGCCCGATGACAGCGACGAGGTGAGCCGCACGGTCCCCGGCGCGGCGACCCTGGTCAGCTGGTGCTTCGCCATTGCCGCGCTGATCATGGCCGGCCTGCCGCCGCTCTCGGGGTTTGTGTCGAAATTCGCGATGATCTCCGCGGCGCTCGGCGCCGGGCCGACGGCCGCCACCTGGTGGTTCATCGCGGCGCTGATCATTTCGGGGTTCCTGGTGCTGGTGGCCATGGTGCGCAACGGCATCAACATCTTCTGGACCTCGCTGCCGCAGAGCGAGTCGACCCGGGTGCGCACCGCCGAGATCGCGCCGATCGTCGTGCTGTTGGCGCTGTGCGTAGTGCTGGCGGTGGCCGCAGGGCCGGCGATGGCGTTCTTTGCCGAGACGGCGACGTTCATCCACTCGCCGCATGGTTACATGGATGTGGTGCTGCCCAAGGGGACCGGCTCATGAAGCGGCTCTTCCCCTACCCGGTGCTGGCGGCGCTGCTGCTGCTGCTGTGGCTGGTGCTGCAGCAGTCGATGGGCCTTGGCCAGATCCTGCTCGGCGGCGCTGTCGCCATAGCGGTGTCGCTCGCCGCCAGCGCCATCCTGCCTGGGCGCGTGCGGTTCCGGCGTATCACCAGCCTGGTGCAACTGATCGCGGTGGCCGGCATCGACATCATCCGCTCCAACATCTCGGTGCTGCTGATCCTCATCAACCCCAGGGCGACCCCGTCGGCAGGCTTCATCAAGATGGAACTGCAGCTGACCAACCAGTTCGGGCTGGCGGTGCTGGCGTGCCTGTTGACGGCAACGCCGGGCAGCGCCTGGCTCGAGTATGACGGTGAACGCAACACCGTGCTGATCCACGTGCTCGACCTGATCGACAAGGACGAGTGGATCGCCACCATCAGGCATCGCTACGAGCGGCTGTTGCTGGAGATTTTCGAATGAGCCAGGCCATCCTCGACTGGAGCCTGTTGGCGGCGCAGCTGATGCTGGGCGTCGGCATGCTGGCAACGCTCTACCGCATGGTGCGCGGCCCGCGGGCGCAGGACCGGATCCTGGCGCTCGATGCGCTGTACGTCGTGGGGCTGCTGTTGTTGGTGACGCTGGGCATCCGCACCGGCTCGCAGATCTATTTCGAGCTCGCCATGCTGATCGGCCTGCTCGGCTTTGTCGGCACTGTGGCGCTGGCCAAGTTCCTGATGCGCGGCGAGGTGATCGAATGATCGACGAGCTGCCGCTCTGGCTTTCCATCCTCGTCTCGGTCTGCGTTGTCCTCGGCGCCGGGCTCACCATGGCCGGGTGCCTGGGGCTGGTGCGCTTCCCCGATTTCTATCGCCGCATCCATGCCCCCACCATGGGCACCAGCATGGGCGGCGGGCTGATCCTCGTGGCTTCGGCGATCTTCTTCACCGTCACCCAGCAGCGCCTGGTGATCCACGAGATGGTGATCTTCCTGTTCGTCACCGTCACGACGCCGGTGACGCTGATGCTGCTGGCCCGGGCCACGCTGTTCCGCGACCGCATCGAGGAAGCCAGGGACACGCCGCCCTCCGACGCGCCCAAGGACTAGCCGCCTGCAAGCCTGTTGCAAGCTTGCCGGTGCAAGGTGCCGCGGTGTGAATCGAGGTGCCGCAAGATGACCCAGCCCGACGTGACCATCGTCCGCGAAGTGTTCGACCTGACCGGCGCGCGCTGGACCGTGCCGGTGCTGGTGGCGCTGGAAGCCGGCCGGATGCGCTTCGGCGAGATCGCCCGCGACGTCGGCGGGGTGGCGCAGAAACAGCTGTCGGCGACACTGCGGGAGCTGGAGCGCGACGGCTTCGTCGAGCGCACCGCCTTTGCGACAATCCCCCCGCGGGTCGAGTATGAACTCACCCCGCTGGGCGAGGAATTGGTGGACGGCGTGAAGGGGCTGGGCGCCATCGCCTTCCGCAACCGCGACCGGATCGCCTCGGCGCGGCGCGAGTTTGCCGAACGGGCGGAGAGTTCGGCCACGGTGTAGACCTGCCGAGGTCGGGTGATCATCCACCTTCCAGATGCTGACTGACAGAGACGGCCCCCTACCGGCCTCCCCCATAAAGGGGGGAGGATGGGTCGACGCGCTGTCTTCGATCGGGCGAAACACCCCAGCGGGGCACCTCCCCCTTCATGGGGGACTTCGAGCCGTCCCGAAGGGCAAATCGCTCCAGTGGAGCGATTTGAGGGGAGAAGGCCATGAGAGCTACGCTCGAATGGCTAAGGAGGGGGCCGTCTGCTGGTGGCGAGCTCCCCTACTTCCCTACCGGCAGCGCCCCAATGCCACCGCCGATCGCGACGTTCAGCGCCACATAGTTGCTGGCATATTGCCGCGTCGACGAGGCCAGCTGGGCCTTGGCATCGAACAGGCTGCGTTCGGCGTTGAGCACGTCGAGAATCTGCCCCTGGCCTTCCTGGTAGCTCTTCCGCGCCAGCTCGAGCTGACGCTCGGCGCTGCCCGCAACCTTGCCGGCGGCGTCGATGCTGCGGCCGTCGCGACGTACCGCGGCGAGCGCATTCTCGGTCTCTTCGATGGCGCCGCGCACCGCGCTCTGCCAGCTCAGATAGGCCTGGTTCACCTTGGAGAGCGCCGCCTGGTGGTTGGCCTTGGCCCGGCCACCATCGAGGAACGGCAGGCTGAGCGTCGGCCCGAAGCCCCAGGTTGTGGTGTTGCCGCCGGCCAGCGCCGCCAGCTGGATGTTACCGCTGAGCGTGATCGAGGGGTACATCTGTGCTTCGGCGATGCCGGCATTGGCAGTCGCCGCCAGCAGGGCGCGCTCGGCCGCCTGGATGTCCGGGCGCTGCCGGATCAGGTCGGCAGGGATGCCGGCATTGACCCTGGCCCGCGGCCAGGGCTGCGGCGCGCCCTTGATCAGGTCTTTCTCGATCGCCGCTGTCGATTGCGCGGTGAGCGTCGCCAGCCGGTTGAGGCTGCGCACGAAGCCGAGTTCGAGGCTGGGCAGTTGCAGCGAGGCCGCGTCGAGCGCGCTTTGCGCCTGCAGCACATCGAGCTGCGAGCCGGCGCCGTTGGACAGCAGCGACTGGGTCAGCTCCAGCGTCTGCTTGCGGGTGGCGAGGCTCGAGCGAGTGAGCGCCAGGGACTCCTGATAATAGCGCAGGTCGATATAGGCGTTGGTGAGTTCCGACAGGAAGGTCAGCCGCGCCGTGTCGGCCGAAAGGTAGGCGGAGTCGAGATTGGCCTCGGCGGCGCGCCGCGAGTTGCCGTACTGGCCGAACAGGTCGAGCATCCACGAGGCCGTGGCGCCATAGGTGACCGAAGAACTCGAGGCGCCGGAGCCGCCGCTTTCGCGGCCGGCGACGCTGCCCGAGGCGGACGGCAACACGGTGGCGCCGACGGCGATCATCCCGGCATTGGCCTCGTTGATCCGCTCCACCGCCTGGGCGATCGAGAGGTTCTGGCCGAGCCCGCGATCGATCAGCCGGCTCAGGCGCTGGTCGCGAAACGCCGTCCACCACGCGGTTTTCCCGTTGTCGACGGAGGCCCTGGCGCCGGGCGAAGCGCTGAAGGCGGCGGGCACCGGCATATCCGGCTTCTGGTAGGCAAGCGAGGAGCAACCGGCGAGAAGCGCGGCGATGCTGGCGGCAACGAGCAGTCGAGGCAGGCGCGCGGCGGGCGCCTGCAAAGCCGATGCGGTGGTCATGATCAGTCCTTGGGGTTATCGGATCAGTGCGGGGCGGTCTCGGCTGCCCCAGGCGTCGGGTGATGCTGCGCCGGCTCGCGCCGACGCAGCACACGCTTGACCAGTCCGCTCAACGAGTCGGTGTAGGTCAGCATCACGGGAACGACGACGAGCGTCAGCAGGGTGGAGCTGATCAGCCCGCCGATCACCGCATGGGCCATCGGCGCGTTCTGGCTCGATCCCTCGTGGAGGCTCAGTGCCAAAGGCAGCATGCCGAACACCATGGCCAGCGTTGTCATGATGATCGGACGGAAGCGGGTCACCCCGGCCTCGACCAAAGCATCGAACAGGTTCCAGCCCTCGCGCACATGCTGGTTGGCATTGTCGACGAGGAGGATGGCGTTCTTCACCACGAGGCCCATCAGCATGATGAAGCCGATCATCGACATCATGTTGAGCGTCGAGCCGCCGATCAGCAGGCCGACAAGCACACCGATCAGCGACAGCGGCAGCGCCATCATGATGGCGACGGGCTGCACGAAGCTGCCGAACTGGCTGGCGAGCACCAGATAGATGAACACCACGGCGAGCAGCAGCGCCGAGCCGGCGGACGAGCCGATATCGCCCAGCTGCTCGGCATCGCCGCCCATCGACATGCGGTAGCCGGCGGGCATTTCGATCGCGTCGATCGCTGCCTGGACCCTGGGCATCAGCTCGCCGATATTGGAGCCGCTGATATTGGCGTCGACGGTCACCTGCCGCGACAGATCCTGCCGGTTGATCTCGGCCGGGCCGGTCGAGGTTTCGATATCGGCAATGTCGCCGAGCCGGATCACCGCGCTGTCATTGCGGCTGATCGGCAGGTTGGAGAGCAGCTCAACGCTGTTGCGTTCGCCTTCCGGCAGCCGCACCACCAGCTTGTAGGTCTGCTCGGTCGGCGAGGTCCATTCGCTGACCTCCTCGCCACTCAGCATCGGCTGCAGCACGGCGCCGACCTGCTGCAGCGAGATGCCGGCCTCGCTGGCGAGCTCGCGGTTGACCCGGATGCCGACGATCGGCTGTGCCGCCTGGAGCGAGGTCTCGACATCGGTGAGACCGGGGATCGCGGCGAGCTTTGCCGCCAGCTGGTCGGTCAGGTCGCCGAGCACGGCAAAACTGTCGCCATAGGCGGTGACCTGGATGGGCTTGCTCAGGCTGCCGAAGCCACTCGAGACGCCGACAATGGTTTTGACCCCGGGGATCTGCGCCAGGAGATCGCGCACCGGCCCGGTCATTTCATGCGGCATCAGCTGGCGTTCACCCGGCGGCACCATGGTGACGACGACGGTGCCGGCATTGTTGCTGGCGACGCCCTGCCCGCCGGCGACGGTGGCATAGGTGCGTTTCACTTCGGGCAGCGTGCGGAGCAGCGCTTCCACCTGCCGGACCTTCTGGCCGGTATAGTCGAGCGAGGAGCCCTGCGGCGTCTCTACTTCGACCTGGAACTCGCTGTTGTCGGTGGCCGGCGTCACCTCGAAGCCGACCAGCGGCACCAGGGCGAAGCTCGCAAAGAACAGCACCACGGCAGTGGCGAGCGTCGTCATCCGATGCCGGAGGCACCAGCGCAGCAGCGCCCGATAGCCGCCGGCGCACCACTCAAAGAAGTGGTCGAACTTCGCCACCGCCCGGCCGAGCGGGCCACGCCTGGCGCCCGGCTCGGAATCCGGGTCGTGCCAGACCGACGACATCATCGGGTCGAGCGTGAAGGCGACGAACAGCGAGATCAGCACCGCCACCGAAACGGTGACGCCGAACTGCAGGAAGAACCGCCCCATGATGCCATCCATGAAGGCGACGGGGAGGAACACCGCAACGATCGACAGCGTCGTCGCCAGCACCGCGAGACCGATCTCGTTGGTGCCGTCGAGTGCCGCCTGCACGTGGTTCTTGCCCATGTGCAAGTGCCGCATGATGTTCTCGCGCACCACGATGGCGTCGTCGATCAGGATACCGACCGACAGCGACAGTGCCATCAGCGTCATCATGTTGAGGGTGAAGCCCAAGGCGAACAGCACCGTCATCGTGCCGATGATGGAGATCGGCAGCGTCAGCGCGGTGATGACGGTCGAGCGCCACGAATTGAGGAACAGGAACACGATCAGCACGGCGAGCCCTGCGCCCTCGACGATCATGTTCTGCACGGTGTGGAACGATTGCTCGACCGGCACGGCATTGTCGGCCACCACGTCGATGGTGACGCTCGGCGGCAGCTCGCGCTCCTGCAAGCGTTCGAGCTCCTTGTGCACGGCCTTCGCGACGCCCACGGTATTGGCGCCCTGCACCTTGATGATGTTGATGGCCAGCGCCCGCTCGCCATTGATGAAGGCGAGGCTCTTCTCGTCGCCCTGCCCCTGGGTGATGGTCGCGACGTCGCCCAGCCGCACCGCCTGGCCGCCGGTGCGGGCGACGATGATATTGCGGAAATCTTCCACATCCTCGAGCCGGCCTTCGACCTGGATGGCGCGCGACACGGCGCCTTCGGTGATGGTGCCGGCCGGCAGGTCGAGATTGTTCTGGCGGATCGCCGAGATCACCTCGGACATGCTGACGCCGAAGCCATCGAGCCGATCGGGGTCGACCAGCACGTCGAGCTGCGCCGGCACGCCGCCGACGAGATCGGCACTGCCGACGCCGGGAATGTTGCGCAGCCGATCGACCACCACGTCATCGGCGAGCTGCGTCAGCTCGCGCGACGACAGCGTGTCGGAGCGGATGGCCAGCGACATGATCGGCATGGCGTTGGGATCGAAGCGCAGCACGCGCGGCTTGTCGGCATTATCAGGCAGGTTCGCTTCGATGCCGGCGATCTTGTCGCGCACCTCCTGCACCGCGTCGACCGAGCTCACCTCCATGTCGAACATCATGATGATCATGGCGGCGTTCTGCTGCGCGATCGAGCGCAGCGTATCGATGCCGCTGATCGAGTTCACCGCGTCCTCGATCGGCTTGATGATGTCGTTCTCGACCGATTGCGCCGAGGCGCCGGGGTAGCTCACCACCACGGCGACGACCGGCAGGTCGATATTGGGCATCTGCTCGATGGAGAGGCGCGAGTAGGAATAGAGGCCGAACACCAGCAACGCCACCATGACCATGGTGGCGAAAACCGGATGGCGAACGCTGATCTTGGTGAGGAACATCGATCAGTTCTCCACCACGGTGACGCGCATGCCGGGCTGGAGGTCGTCGAGCTGGCCCGCGACATAGCTCTCGCCGGTCGCGAGGCCCGAGGCGAGCTCGGTCATCCGGCTCGAGGTCCACTGGCGCACGATCTCGACCGGCTGGCGCACCAGCGCGCCATCGGCGATCCGCAGCACATAGCGCCCCTCCGCATCCTCACGCAGGGCGGCGTCGGGCACGGCAAACGCCCCCTTCGCCTCCTCGATGACGATGCGGCCGGTGGCGAACATGCCGCCGCGCAGCTGCCCATCCGGGTTGGGCACCGAGATCAGCACCGGCACGGTGCGGGTGCCCTTGGCCGCGACCGGGCTGACGCCCTCGACCGTGGCAGAGAAATTCCGGCCCGGCAGCCCTTCGACGTTGAGCGTCACGCCCTGCCCCGGCTTGAGTTTCGGGCTGGCACTGACCGGCACATAGGCGGTCATCTCCATCATCGAGAGATCGACGAGATCGAACAAGGCGGCCCCGGCGCTGACCAGCTGGCCGGGCTCGATCGAGCGCGCCGCAACGATGCCGTCGAACGGCGCGGTAATGGTGGCATTGCGGATCACCAGCTCGGCGGCGGCAACCTGCGCCTCGAGCGCCGCGAGATTGGCCTTCAGCGCCTCGATCGACGCCTTCTCGGATTCGACCGTGGCGCTCGGGGTGAGGCCGCTATCGGCGAGCCTGAGGGTGCGCTCGAGCTGGTTTTCGGCCTGCGCCAGCTGGGCGCGCGTCGCGGCCGCGGTGCTGCGCTGCTGGCTCAGCTGGATCTGGGAGGTTTCGACATCGACCGTCGCCAGCACGTCGCCAGCCTTGACGCTGTCGCCGATCCGCACGTCGACGCTTTTGAGCGTGCCGTTGACCTGCGAGGCAATGGCGATCGAGCGCCGCGGCATCAGCGAGCCGGTGGCCTTGAGCGTTTCGGCCAGCGTGGCCGGTGCAGCTGTCGCCACATCGATCGAGAGCAGGCGCTTGATCACCTCCGGCGTCGGCGCGGCGGTTTCCGTCGGCGTCGAGGCTTGAGGCGCGAGGAACTGCGGCAAGACGAACACCGCGAGGCCAACCAGCACGACGGCGGCTCCCGCCCACATCCAGGGGAAGCGTGAAGGCTTTATGCCGGCCGCCAGCAGCGCCCGCTTCTTCAGTTCGCGCCGGCTCAACGCCCATTCGGGCTTCGGCGTGGGCTGGATTGCGGGCTCGTCCATGGCGCAGTCCTCGGATAGATGGATCAAAAGGCGATCTCGTTGTCCCGGGGGGAGGTCCCCCAAGGCGAGGGGATGGCTTTTCTGCTGCCAAGCTTGCATGAACCTTGCGTTGGTCATCCGGCGTCGCGCATGGACGCGTTGCGTGGAGCGCAGCAGGCAGCGCAAGGTTTCGGCAAGCTTGATCGGCGACGGACACGAGGTGGAGGTGCCGATGCGGCTATTGCTGGTGGAAGACGAACCCGACATGGCGGCACTGGTGCGCGCGGCATTGGCCAAGCATGACTTCGTCACCGATTGCGTGCCCTCGATCGAGTTCGCCATCGAGGCGATCGAGACCGTGGCGCACGACCTGATCATTCTCGACCGGCAGTTGGGCGATGGCGACGGCGCGTCGCTGATCGCCCATATCCGCAAGCGCCGGCCGCACACGCCGATCGTGGTGCTCTCCGCCATGGGCGGCACCAACGACCGGATCGAGGGGCTGAACCTGGGCGCCGACGATTACCTCGCCAAGCCCTTTGTGGTGGACGAACTGGTGGCGCGCCTGCGCGCCGTGCTGCGCCGGCCCAGCCAGGTGGAGACGGCGCCGCTGAGCATGGGGAACCTGTCGCTCGACCTCAACCATGGCGAGGTGTTCGTCGATGGCGGCAAGGTCGACCTGCCGCGGCGCGAGTATCTGGTGCTGGAGAGCCTGATGCGCCGTGCCGGCCGCACCGTGCGGCGCGCCGTGCTGGAGGAAGACGTGTACGGCTCGGACGACGAAATCCAGTCCAACTCACTCGAGGCCCATATCTCGCGGCTGAGGCGCAAGCTGGCCGATGCCGGCAGCAGCGTCGAAATTCACCCGGTGCGCGGCGTGGGATATCTGCTCAGGCAATCATGATCCGCAAACCCAAGATCGTCCGCCTCGAGCGGCGCCTGACCCGCCGCATGATCCAGGTGCAGGCGGTGGCGCTGCTGCTGTTCTTCGTGCTGGTGGTGTTCCCGCTCGGCATCTACCCGGCGCTCCGCTTCATCGAAGCCCCGCCGCTCGATCCCGGTAATGCCGAGATCTTCGCCGAGGCGATCCGTCCCGCCGCGACCGGCGGCGCCGAGGTCGAGATGACGCCTAAACTCAAGCAGCTGATCGCCGACAAGCCGGGGGTGTGGTTCCTCGCCTCGACCGAGGCCGGCGTCTCGGTGTCGCTCGGCAAGATTCCGGTGTTCTACGACGAGCTGAACACGGCGCTGTGGGAATTCGCCTCGGTCGACGTGCGGCCGCGCGCCGGATCCCCGGTGGATGCGCTGCAGCTCGAACGGCACAGGAGCCAGATCGGCGACGTCATGGTGGCCTCGGGCGGCGGGCGCACCATCGGTGTGGTGTCGTTCGTCGCCGGGTTCTGGGCGCTGTTCAGCCTGGCGCTCCTCGCCATCACCACCATCGCGGCCGCCATCATCATCCCCAGGGTGATCCGGCGCGAGCTGCGCGGCCTGAAGCAGGCGGCCGAACAGGCCGAACTGATCGACATCGATGCCCGCGGCACGCAACTGCCGATCGAGAACGTGCCGCAGGAGGTGCGCGCCCTGGTCGATGCGGTCAATGCGGGGCTCACGCGCCTCGACAAGGCCTATGCACAGCGCGAGCGCTTTCTTGCCGATTCCGCCCATGAGTTGCGCACACCGATCGCGATCCTGCAGACCCGGCTGGAGACGGCCGCGCCGTTCCCCGAGAAGCCCCGCCTGCTGATGGATGTAGCGCGGCTCTCCGGCCTCGCCGACCAGTTGCTCGACCTGCAGCGCATTGACTTGGGCGAGACCGCGATGCGGTCGCTCGACCTGGCCGAGATCGCCAGCACCGTCGTCGGCGACTTGGCGCCACTTGCCATCAATGCCGGCTACGAGCTGGCGCTGCGCGCCCCGGAACAGCCGGTGATGGTCAGCGGCGACGAGGGCAGCCTGACTCGCGCCGTCGCCAATGTGGTGCAGAACGCGATCGTCCACGGCAATAACCGCGGCCATATCACCGTCGAGGTCAGCGTGGCGGGTGTCCTGTCGGTGAGCGATGAAGGACCGGGCGTGGCGCCGGCCGACCGCGAGCGGATCTTCGAGCCGTTCTATCGGGTGAAGCCGCTGGCCACCGGCGCCGGCCTCGGGCTCAACCTCGCCGCCTCGATCATCCAGCGGCACCAGGGCCGTATCGCGGTCACCGAGGCGCCCGGCGGCGGCGCCCGCTTCACCATCGCGCTGCCGCTCGCAGCCGGCACAGAGGCGTCACAGCCCTGAAACAAAACGGGGCGCCGTGGAGCGCCCCGTCGAAATCGGCCGGAAGAGCGCCCTACTTCAGCAGGCCGGTCTGCACCGAGCCCTGCAGCTGGCGCTGGAAGATGATGTAGGTGACGAGCACCGGCAGCACGGTGATCACTACGGCGGCGAACAGCGCGCCGAAGTTCACCGCATAGCCCGCCTGCGAGGCGAACGATGCCATGCCCTGGCTCAGCACGTAATTGGCGGTGTTGGTGTTGAGGGCGATCGGCAGGAGGAACTGGTTCCACAGCCCGAGGAAGTTGAAGATCGCCACCGACGCCATGCCGGGCTTCGCCATCGGCAGCATGATGGTGAAAAAGATGCGCCACGGCCCGGCGCCATCCATCTCGGCTGCTTCGGCCACCTCCTGCGGCAGGGTGCGGAAGAAGGCGTAGAGGAAGAACACCGTGAACGGCAGCGCGAACGCCACATAGGTGATGATCAGGCCGGGGAAGGTGTTCAACAGGCCAAAGCCGCGCAGCGTCTGAAACAGCGGCACCACGGCGAGGAAGATCGGAAAGGTCAGCCCGCCCAGCATCAGGTAGTAGATGATCTTGCTGCCCTTGAACTCGTAGCGCGCCAGATAGTAGGCGCACATCGAGCCCAGCAGCATGACGATGACCAGCGAGAAGCCGACCACGATCACCGTGTTGAAGAAATAGGTGCCGATCGACGCCGTGGTCCAGGCCGACACGTAGTTGTCGAAGTTGAAACTGGTCGGCAGCGTGAAGGGCGAGGCGAAGATCTGCTGGGTGGTCTTGAACGAGCTCATCAGCACCCAGAGCAGCGGCGCGCAGATGATGATGGTCCAGGCGATCAGCGCGACGTGCGAAATCCTTGCCACCGTCTGGTCGGTCCAGATGGTCTTGCGGGCCACCGGATGCTCGAGCTGGGCGGTGGGCTTGAGCGGCGCCGCCGCTTTGGGCGCGGGCGCGGCGCGGACCAGAGGCGCCGGCGAAGTGGTGGTGACGGCACCGGATTTGGGCGGGCGCCCGGTCCACCAGAAGATGAAGAATACCAGCGCGGCGAACACCAGCGTGATGATCGCAAGAGTGGCGCCCATCGAGGTGGCGTAGCCGAACTTGCCCTTCTTGAAGGCGGTGTTCAGCAGGTGCTGCGAGATCACCACGGTGGAATTGGCCGGGCCGCCGCTCGGGTTGAGCGCCTGCATGTAGACGAAGGCGTCGAGCGCCAGGATGCCGAGATAGACATAGGCGGTGCGGATGTTGTCGCGGATCATCGGCACGGTGATGGAGATCGCCGTGCGGAAGCGGCCGGCGCCATCGACGCGCGCTGCTTCATAGACCTCTGACGGAATGCCTTTGATCGCCGCGATGAACAGCACCATGTAGAAGCCGACCATCGACCAGGCGATGACGAAGATCGAGGCGCCCATGGCGGTGCGCTCGTCGCCGAGCCAGGCGAAGGACTTGAAGAAATCGAACCCCATCGCCGTGAGGATGCCGTTCAACAGGCCACTCGAGGGGTCGTACATCTGCGCCCACAGGATGCCGATGACGATGGCGGGCACGGTGTAGGGGAAGAACGAGATCACCCGGTAGATGCCGGCGTGCTTGAGGCCCCGGATCTCGCCCTGGGTTGCGCCGCCGATCGTCACCAGGGTCGCCAGCGTCAGCGACAGGATGATGACGAGCGGAGGCAGGACCACGACCAGCACGATGCTGTTATAGACAGCCTTGGTGAAGACCGGGTCCTGCAGAAGCGCGGCATAGTTGGCCAGGCCCACGAAGTTCATTTTCTTCGAGAAGCCTGTCCAGTCAGTCATCGAGTAGTAGAAGGCTTGCACGAATGGCGAGATCACGAAGATCACGTAGATCGCCAGAGGGAGGCCCAGGAACACCAGCGCAAAGCTGGAGCTGCTGAGACTCGGCAATTTCCACCGGCGGGTCGTCGCGGCAGGTGCCCTCGCCATCGTGCTGTCCATTACTTCACTTCGACTTTCGTGACGGAGGCGTCGTTGTAAACGGCGCTGGTGATCGCCTCGAGAGCGGCGGTGAAGGCGGCGACGTCAAGCTTGCCATCGAGGAAGCTGTTCCAGACGACGAGCTCGTCCTGGTTCGTGCCGTAGAGATCGAACGAGTTCCAGGTGAAGACGTCGCTGCCGGCTTCCGCGAGGAGCTTGGACTGCGAGACCAGAGCGGTCGAACCGAAACCGTCGGCCGGCACGGTGTCCTTGACGATGGTCGGGGCGAGCTTCGTCTTGGCGAAGTTCGTCGCGGCTTCCTTCGAGAGCATCGTGCGGAGCAGTTCCTTGCCACCGGCAAGGTTCAGCGCGCCCGCCGGGATGATGAACGGTTCGCCCGCCGTGGCGTGCAGAGCCGTCTTCGGCAGCTTGTCGTTGGCGTCGATCGACAGTTCCGCCATGCCGGTCATCTTGAAGTCTGCCTTGGTGGCCGGCTTCATTTCGTTCTCGATCCACGAGCCCGACGGGTAGAGCAGGAACGACTGGTCATTCGACCACTGCGCCTGAGCAGCGGTGAACTGGGTACCAGCGCCACCCGGCTTCATCATGCCGCCCGAGATGATCTCGTGCAGCGCGGTGAAGACGGCCTGGAACGCCGGATGCGACCAGAAGCCCGGAGTGAAGTTGTCGACGGCCAGACGCACTTCGTCGCCGCCCGCCTTGATCGCCGAAGCGACTGCGGTGGTGCGGTAGTAGGTCGCCGCTTCCTTGCCCCAACCGAACAGGTAGAGACCCTTTTCCTTGGCCTTCTTGCCCAGCTCGATGGCCTCGGCCCAGGTGGTCGGCGGGGTCCAGCCATTGGCTTCGAACAGCGAAGCCGAATACCAGATGCCGTAGACGGTCATCACGTAGTTCAGCGCGACGAACTTGTCACCGAAGGTGCCCGGCTTCTCGACGCCACCCACCAGGGTGTCGCGGATCTTGGTGCCTTCGAGGCTCGGGGCGTCGAGCACCGAGTTCATGTCTTCGAGCTGGTCGATGATGGCCGCAAAGCCGATGGCCTGCGCACCCGAATTGTCGATCAGGTCCGGCGGGTTGCCGCCGAGGAAACGCGGCTGCAGTTCCTGCGCGATCTGGGTCGACGGCGACACCTTGACGGTGACGCTCGGGTGGTTCTTCTGCACGAGGTTGGCAGCGAACTCGACATAGTCGATGCCGTAGCCGCCGTTGAAGATCACGGCGTCAACGGTCGAGCCGTCGGCGAGGCCAAACGGATTGGCCGCGTCCTGCGCGAAAGCGCTGGTCGAGCCGAGCAGGCCGCCGAACGGCGCTGCCGCCGCCAGAGCCGTCGTGCCGAGCAAGAAGCTGCGGCGGTCGATGGTCTTTTTGAACATTTAGTTCCTTCCCTTCTCCAAGTATTTAGTCGTTAGGCCCCACGCCAAACGCTGCCGTAATCCCTCAGGATTCCCCACGGATGCGCTTGCCGTAAAGATCTTCGAGAGCGCGGTTGTGTTCGTCGCCCCCGGGAATATTTGCTGAAATATAGAGCGGCGGCGTCTTGCCGCGCTTGAGCAGCGCTTCCGCCACGCCGATGGTGATGCGCTGAGCAATGAATGCTGCGGTGAGCGAGGAGACTGCGCCGACACCCATGCCGCCCTCCAGTTGAAGCGTACTGTCGCCGAAGGGCGCCAGGTTGTCGATGGCGATATCTGCCACCTCCATCAGGCGCTTACCGCTCGGATGCTTGGGCGTAACTTTGCTGGTGTGATCGAAGCTGGTTACCGCCACCACCTTGTGGCCGCGCGCCTTGGCGGCCAGCGCCAGCCCGACGATCGAGCCGTTGACGCCCGAGTTCGAGGCGATGATGAACACGTCGTTCTTGTCGAGCTCATAGAGCGACAGCAGGTTCTCGGCGACGTTCGGATCGCGCTCCAGCGCGGCACCGCCGAGGATCGACAGATCCTTGCCGCCGCGCAGCACCAGGGCGCGCAGCGGGATGCGGTTGGCGGCGATCAGCCCGCCGGCGCGGCCGGCGATTTCCATGGCGAAGGCTTCCGAGTGGCCGGTGCCGAAGGCCTGCACCACACCGCCGGCTGCAACCGCATCGGCCACCAGCGCAATGGTGTCGTCGATCGCCTGGTTCGGGCCGGCCAGCTTGGCAAGGCGGGTCGCGACTTCGGTATGAAACTGCGTAGTCAGGTCGGTCATAATGTACTCGGGTTCCGTTAGGTCTGGGCCGTCGCGCGGCGCGCGGCAGTGTTGGGCAAGGCGGCGCCCCGCATCGGGCGGCGGCGCGGCGCCACCGCGGCGCCGGAGGCGGCGAGGAAGCGCGTCGTGCGGTCGAAGTTCGACTGCGCGATCAACAGGTAGAGCAGGTCCACCACGAACAGCTGGCAGTGCCGCGCCGAGAGATCGGCGGGCTGCAGGTAGCCATCTGGCGAGGCGGCGATCAGCACGTCATGGGCAAGCCGCGCCAGCGGGGAATCCGGGTTGCCGGTGATTGCCACGGTATGGGCCCCCGACGCCTTGGCGACGGTCAACATCTGGATGGTTTCGTCGGTCCGGCCGGTATTGGAAATGCCGATGGCGACGCAGCGATCATCGAGGATGGCGGCGCTGGTCAGCCCGTTATGCACCTCGGCCCAGGTATGGACATTGACGCCGATGCGGTAGAGCCGCGCCTCGGTCTCGAGCGCCGTCAGCGCGCTGCCGCCGACGCCGTAGACATCGAGCTGGCGGGCCTTGACGATCGCCTGGGCCACCCGGATGGCGGTGGGCATGTCGAGCAGCCCCGCGGTGGTCTGGAGGCTCAGCACATGGGTGTTGAGCAGGGCGTTGCGGATTTCGTCGGGCGAGTCATCGGGTCCGAAGGACCGGCCGATTTCGCCGATCCACGCCGCCTTGGCGCCGCCGCGGCCGACATCCTCGGCGATCCCGACCCGGAGCTGCGAATAGCCGCCATAGCCGATCATCCGGCAGAAGCGCGTGACGCTGGCGGCGGAGGTCCCTGCCCGCTCGGCGAGATCGGTGATCGAGAGGTTCAGCGGCGCCTTGGGGTCGTCAATCAGCACTGCCGCGATTTTCGCCATCGTAGCCGGCATCTGGGACTGGTAAGTCCTGATCCGGTCCAGAACGCTGAACGTCTTTGCGATGGCGGTCATCTATGTTAGGAGCCCATACCCTGAAAATCACTCTCAAGAAGGCCGCTGTGCGGATGAAAACAATTCTTATCCAGCAATTTTCACGAAGGCAAGCGGGTCGATAACGCGATGAACAAGGCGTTGCTCGCCATCGATGTGGGCGGGTCCACATCGCGCGCCACCCTGGTCGACAAGACCGGCCGCTGCCTCGGCCAGGGCCGTAATCGCGGCGGCAATCCTGCCTCCAACAGCCCGGAGCAGGCCGCTTCCGCCATCATTTCGGCGGTCGAAGCCGCCGTTGCCGAGGCCGGCTCCCCGCTCGATATCGAGCTGGCGCTGATCGCCCTCGCAGGCCCGCGCGCCCATGTGGCGCAGGATCGGCTGGAAGCGGCGTTTCGTGAAAATGGCCTGAGCGGCCCCCTGGTGTTCGCCGGCGACCTCGAGGCCCTGCTCGCTTCGGTGACCGCGGCGCGCGACGGCTATTGCATCGTGGCGGGCACCGGTGCGGGCGCGGTACGGATCCGCGACGGCAGCATCGAGGCCGTGGTCGACGCGGCCGGGTGGCTGCTGGGCGACCTCGGTTCGGGCTACTGGCTCGGCCACCACGCGGCGATCGCGGTAACCGCCGACCTCGAGGGCCGGGGCGACAAGACCGCCCTGACGGCGGCGCTGCTCGGCGCCTTCGGCATCGCCTATTCCGACGAGAAGGCCTTTACCGGCCGTCAGCTTTGCCTGCAGCAGTTCGTCGATGCGATCTACAAGCTCCGCCCGATCGAGCTGGCCCGCTTCGCGCCGCTGGTCATCGCCAACCGTACCGACAAGGTCGCGGCAGCGCTGCTGGCGCAGTCGGAGGCGTATTTGCTCGCCGATTTCAAGATGATCTTCGATCCCGGGATGCCCGGCCCGGTGGCGCTCGGCGGCGGCATCGCCCCGCATCTGCTCACCCTGCCGGCTGCGCTATCCGAAGTCATCCGCGCCGCCGGCCACACCCCCGATGTCCGCATCGCCGGCGACGGCTCGGTCGGCGCCGTGGTGCTGGCGATGCGCGCCATCGGCCTCGCCGTGGATGACAGCACGGTGGCGGCGGTGACCGCGTCGATGGCGGAGCGCACGGCGGTTTCGGCCTAGAACGAGCCAGTGAAGGGCCGGGGGGCGTCCTCGGCCACTGGCACAGAACGCCCGATCCGCCACCATCGGCACCAGCACGTTCGGTCGCTTGGTGACCCGGCTCGCCGGCATCGCCGGTGGCCTCTCTGTGCCCTGAGCATAGCCTAAAGTGGGACGTAGGAGCGGGCCGGTCAGCATTGACACGTTTGGCCGACGAGTCGAATATTCTCAGCATTGGAACGGTTTGTTCCAAATATGGGACACCAGTTCCCTGCATGACGTAAGTATTTCGCCTCCTGAGGGGGAGGCATTGAGTTCGGCCTGAAGCAACGCGCTGGGCCGACCTGGAGGAGAAGCTAGCAATGAACATACTCGACAGCCGCCCTGGCCGCGGCTTGTTCAAACTCGCCCTGACGTCACTATTTCTGGTTGCGGCAGGACTGTCGCCGGCAGCCGCCCAGAGCGCCGCGGAAGGCGGCACGATGGTCTTCGCCCACGAGCAGGAACCGGGCAGCCTCAACATCCTGCACCCGAGCGCCGGCGGCGGCGCCGCCTCGGCGACTGGCGGCCTGTTCAACGTCGGGACCTACCGCTTCCCGCCGGGCAGCGATCCGGTGCCGTTCATCATTTCGAAGGAAGCCGAGATCACCAACGACCCGTTCACGGTGACCTACACGATCCGCGACGACGCGGTGTGGAACGACGGCACGCCGATCACGGCGGCGGACTATGCCTTTACCTACGAGACCATCGTCAACCCGGATTGGACCATCGCCAACCGCCGGCCCTACGATCTGATCACCGGCTACGAGATCATCAGCGACAAGGTGATCCGCTTCGATTTCAGCCAGCCCTATGCCTATTACCAGCAGATGTTCCCGCTGCTGCTGCCCAAGCACGATCTCGAGGGCAAGGACTGGGACACCGCCTGGCGCGACGGGCCGGGCGTCACCAATGGCGCCTTCAAGTTCGAGGCGTGGCAGAAGGGCCAGCAGATCTCGTTCGTCAAGAATGAGCACTACTGGGCCGATGGTCCCAAGCTCGACCGCATCGTCATCCGCTTCGTGCCGGAAACCAACACGTTGCTCGAACTGCTGCGCTCGGGCGAGATCGATGCCTCCGACCCGCAGCCGCAACCGCAGATCATCAGTGCGGTGGCCGGGCTCGACGGCATGAAGGTCAATGCCCGCTCCGGCCTCGTCACCGAGTTCATGCGCTTCAACCTGAAGACGCCGGGCCTCGACAAGGCGTTCGTCCGCCAGGCCATCGGCATGGGTATCGACCGCGTGGCGCTGGTCGAAAACCTGATGGGGCCGATCGACCCCGAGGCCAAGCCGACCCAGAGCCTGTTCTTCGAGCCGACCAGCCCCTACTACAAGCCCAACTTTTCGAGCCTCGATTACGACCCGGCCGGGGCTATCGCGCTGCTCGAACAGAATGGTTGCGTGCGCGGCGCCGATACGGTGTTCGAGTGCGACGGGGTGCGGCTGGAATTCGGCTATCTCAGCACCTCGGGCAACGAGCGGCGCGAGCTCACCTTCGAGATCGTGCAGTCGTTCCTCGCCGAGGTCGGCATCAAGGTGAACGCCGACTTCGCCCCGGCGGCGATCCAGTTCGGCACCCGCCTGCCGGAAGGCGACTTCCAGATCATCAGCCATGGCGGCCCCTACAACGACGCCAAGGAAATCCTCACGGTCTATGGCTGCGACTCGCCGACCAACACCACCGGCTATTGCAACCCCGAGGCCGATAAGCTCGCCAACCAGGCCCTGCAGACGCCGGATGCCGCGGCCCGGGCCGAGCTGATGAACCAGTACGAAGCGATCATCGCCAAGGACGTGGCGCTGATCCCGTATTTCGGCCTGCCGCGCATGGTGGTCTACAACTCCAAGCGCGTCGAAGGCTTCAATGTCAGCCCGGCGCAGGATGGCAGCGTGTCGATCGGCGGCTGGTACTGGAACTGGAACTCGCACGAGTTCCACCGGGTGCAGTAGCGCCCCCACCGCAACCTCGCGTCCCGGCGGCACAGGCTCGCCGGGACGTGTCGACTCCCGACGCGAGCTTGATCCATGCGGTTTGTGTTCCAGCGTCTCGCGTTCAGCCTCGTGGTGCTGTTCGTCGCGACCATCATCATCTTCTTCGGCATCTCGGCGATCGGCGATCCGCTGGGCGAAATCCGCTCGCAGCCCGGCATCAGCCAGGAGGCGCTGCAGCGGCTGATCGACAAGAAGCACCTCGATGACCCGCTGATCATCCAGTACGGCTACTGGTTGCGCGACCTGCTGTTCAACCAGTTCGGCACCGACCTGCTGTTCGACCGACCAATCTGGCCGGAACTGAGCCGGGCGCTGGGCACGACGCTGCAGGTGGTGCTGGCGGCCGAAGTCCTCGCCATCCTCGTCGCCGTCGTCATCGGCACGCTCGCCGCACGCTACCAGTATTCGCTGTTCGATTACGGCACCACGCTCGCGAGCTTCATCGGCTACGCCATCCCGGTGTTCTGGCTGGCGCTGATCCTGCAGATCCTCACGGTCAATTTCTACGAAGCCACCGGCATCCGTATCTTCTATATTTCCGGGCTCAGTTCCGACGATGCGGGGACCGGCTTTGCCTGGCTGGTCGATCGGATCCAGCATCTGGTACTGCCGGTGCTGGTGCTGTCGATCGCCTCGATCGCCTCGCACAGCCGCTATGTCCGTGCCTCGATGCTCGAGGTGATCAACTCGGACTATGTGCGCACTGCGCGCGCCAAGGGCGTCAACGAGCGCACCATCCTGCTGCGGCATAGCCTGAGGAACGCCACGCTGCCGCTGGTCACCGTGATCGGGGTCAGCATCGGCCACCTGTTCAACGGCACCATCCTGATCGAGACGATCTTCTCGATGCCGGGGATGGGCCTCTACTTCTTCAACGCGCTCAACACCCGCGACACCTACTCACTGATGGCCTGGCTGGTGGTCACCTCGGCGGTGATGCTGCTGATGAACCTGATCACCGACCTGCTCTATGGCGTACTCGACCCGAGGATCAACAAATGACCGATCACGGCGTAGCGGCTGCGGCCGGCGATCGCGAAGGCCTCGACGTCAAGGTGCGCTCGCAGTTCCGGCTGGCGCTGGGGCGGTTCCTGCGCCACCGGGTGGCGATGGCGAGCCTCGTCATCCTGGCAGTCATCATCGTCGTCGCGTTCTCAGCCGAAGTGATCACGCCCTACAGTTTCGACGGGATGAACCTGCGCGCGGCGCGCCTGCCGCCGACGCTCGAGGGTGGACACCTGTTCGGCACCGACAAGCTGGGGCGCGACTACTTCACCCGCGTGCTGTACGGCGCCCGCACCTCGATTTTCGTCGCCCTGGTGGTGGCGCTGCTGTCGACGCTGATCGGCACGCTGATCGGCGCCACCGCCGGCTATTTCGGTGGCTGGATCGACGATGTGTTCATGCGCTTCACCGACCTGGTGCTGATCCTGCCCGGGCTGGCGCTGCTGATGATCCTCATCGCCTTCATCGGCGAGGGCTCGCCGCTGCAGATCGCCATCATCCTGTCGTCGCTGATGTGGACGCTGATCGCCCGGGTGGTGCGGGCGCAGATCCTGTCGATGCGCACCCGTGAGTTCGTCGAAGCGGCGACGCTGTCGGGGGCTTCGGCCTGGCGGGTGATCTGGCGGCACATGCTGCCCAACATGCTGGGACCGATCATCGTCAACGCCACGCTGACGGTGTCGTCGGCCATCCTGATCGAGTCGGCGCTGTCATTCATCGGCTTCGGGGTGAAGCCCCCTACCCCGGCACTGGGCCAGCTGATCTCGGACGGTCGCGGGGCAATGCAGACGCAGTGGTGGCTGGTGACCTTCCCGGGGCTGGTGATCATCGCCATCTGCCTCACCATCAACTTCATCGGCGACGGGCTGCGCGACGCGCTCGACGCCCGGCAGGCGCAACGGAGCTGATCGATGACGCCAGCGAACCAAGGTCCGCCCCTGCTTTCAGTGGAGCGGCTGATCACCGAGTTCCGCAGCGCCGAGGGCACGGTGCGGGCGGTCGACGAGGTGTCGTACCAGATCTGGCCCGGCGAGACGCTGGCGGTGGTGGGCGAATCCGGTTCCGGCAAGAGCGTCACCGCCATGTCGGTGCTCGGCCTCATCCCGCGACCGCCCGGCCGGATCGCCGGCGGGCGCATCCTGTTCGAGGGGCGCGACCTGCTGACGGTGCCGCCGGCCGAGATGCGGGCCATTCGCGGCAAGGCCATCTCGATGATTTTCCAGGATCCGATGACTTCGCTCAACCCGGTGCTGACCGTCGGCTTCCAGATCGCCGAAGCGATGCTGGCGCATGGCGACATGGGGCGTGCCGAGGCCGCCGAGCGCGCGGTGGAGCTGCTGCGCACCGTGGGCGTACCCAATGCCGCCGAGCGCTACCAGCAGTTCCCGCACCAGTTCTCGGGGGGCATGCGGCAGCGTGCGCTGATCGCCATGGCGATCGCCAACCGGCCGCGGCTGGTGATTGCGGACGAGCCGACCACGGCGCTCGACGTGACGATCCAGGCGCAGGTGTTCGAAGCGCTGCGGCTGGCGCAGGCCGAGACGCAGGCAGCGATGGTGCTGATTACCCACGACATGGGGCTGGTGGCCGAACTCGCCGACCGGGTGGTGGTGATGTATGGCGGCAGGGTGGTCGAGACCACCGACGTGCGGACGCTGTTCCACGCGCCGCGCCATCCCTATACTAGGGGGCTGTTGGCCAGCCTGCCGCGGATGCATGAGCGCTCCGAGCGGCTGACGCCGATCCCGGGCGCGCCGCCGAGCCTCGTCAACCGTCCCTCCGGCTGCGCCTTTCACCCACGCTGCGCGCATTCGGCCGGCCGGCTGCCGTGTCGTACGGAGGTGCCGGCCATGCGCGAGGTGGAGCCGGCACATTGGTCGGCCTGCCATTATGCCGAGGAGCTCCAGGACAGCCGGGAAAGGGTCGAAGCATGACGGCCGGGACGCGAGCGGAGCCGCTGCTCAAGATCGACAACCTGGTGAAGCATTATGGCGTGCGGGGCGGCAGGAAGCCGGCGATCCAGGCGGTCAACGGCATCAGCCTGGCCCTCAGGGCCGGCGAGACACTCGGGCTGGTGGGGGAATCCGGTTGCGGCAAATCCACCACCGGGCGCTGCATCATCGGGCTCGAGCAGCCGACCGGAGGGCAGATCGTCTTTGACGGCAAGCCGGTGGAGCATGGCCGGCGGGCGGCGCTCACCGCGATGTGGCGCGACATGCAGTACGTGTTCCAGGACCCGTTCGCCTCGCTCAACCCGCTGATGACGGTGTTTGCCATCCTGTCCGAGCCGCTGCGGCTTTCGGGGATGAAGGCTGCGGAGACCCAGGCGCGGGTCGCCGAGCTGATGCGACTGGTCGGGCTGGCGCCCGAGCACGGCAACCGCTTTCCGCATGAGTTTTCTGGCGGCCAGCGCCAGCGCATCGGCATCGCCCGGGCTCTGGCGCTCAACCCGAAACTGCTGATCCTCGACGAGCCGGTTTCGGCGCTCGACGTCTCGATCCAGGCGCAGGTGATCAACCTGCTCGAAGACCTGCAGGACCAGCTCGGGCTCGCCTATCTGTTCATCGCGCATGATCTCTCGGTGGTCAGCCATATCTGCGACCGCATCGCGGTGATGTATCTGGGGCGGATCGTCGAGGTCGGTACGCGCGAGGAGATCTTCGACCGACCGCAGCACCCCTACACCCAGGCGCTGCTCAGCGCCGTGCCGATCGATGACCCCGACCTGCGCGGCAGGCGCAAGCGCATCGTGCTGCAAGGCGATCCGCCCAGTCCGGCCAACCCGCCATCGGGCTGCGCGTTCCGCACCCGCTGCTGGAAAGCCACCGATATCTGCGCGCAAGCGGTGCCGGCGCTGGAGCCGAAACCTCAGGCCAGGCAGGCGGTGGCCTGCCACCATGCCGGCGCGCTTACGGCGGAACCCGCGTGAGCCATGCGCCAGGCGGGTAGGAGATCGGGGCCGGATCGTGTAGACGGCTAATCGGTTTTCCCAAGCGGCGTGGCTTCAGCATGAAACTGCAAAACCGGCGGGTGCTGCTGATCATCGGCGGCGGGATCGCTGCCTACAAGGTGCTGGAGCTGATCCGGCGGCTGCGTGACGAAGGCGCGAAAGTGCGTTGCGTGATGACGGCGGCGGCGGCCGAGTTCGTGACGCCGCTCTCAGTCGCAACGCTCAGCGCCGACCGGGTGTTTTCCAATCTGTTCGACCGCGATGACGAGCATGATGTCGGTCATATCCGGCTGTCGCGCGAGGCCGACCTGGTCGTGGTGGCGCCGGCGACGGCCGACCTGATGGCAAAGGCCGCGACCGGCGCCGCGAACGACCTCGCCAGCGCCGTGCTGCTCGCCTCGGACAAACCTGTACTGATGGCACCGGCGATGAACCCGCGCATGTGGGCGGCGGCGCCGACGCGGCGGAACCATGCGACATTGCTGGCGGATGGCGTGCGGTTCGTCGGGCCGAAATCCGGTGCGATGGCGGAAGCGGGCGAGGCCGGCGAGGGCCGGATGGCGGAACCGGCGGAAATCCTCGCGGCCATTGTCGAACAGCTGGCGCCGGCGGGGCCGTTGTCGGGCAAGACGTTTATCGTCACCTCCGGACCGACGCATGAGCCGATCGATCCGGTGCGCTACATTGCCAACCGTTCGTCGGGGAAACAGGGGCACGCCATCGCCGCGGCGCTGGCCAAGCTCGGGGCAGAAGTGCGGCTGATCACCGGGCCGGTATCGATCGCCGATCCTGCCGGCGTCATTACCACCCATGTGGAGACGGCGCGGGACATGCTGGCCGCTGTCGGGGCCGCCCTGCCCGTCGACGGCGCGGTGTTCGTCGCCGCGGTGGCGGACTGGCGCGTCGACAGCGTTGCCGCCGACAAGATCAAGAAGCAGCCCGGCGCCGGCACGGTGCCGAGCCTCAGCATGGTGGAGAACCCGGACATCCTCGCGACGGTCGGGCACCACGCACAGCGGCCGAGGCTGGTGGTCGGTTTCGCCGCCGAAACGCGCGACGTGGTGGCCAATGGCGAAGCCAAGCTCAGGCGCAAGGGCGCCGACCTGATCGTCGCCAACGACGTGTCGGCGGCAGGCGGCGCGATGGGTGGCGATCGCAACCGAGTGACCTTGCTGAGCGCCGCGGGCGCCGAGGCATGGCCCGAGCTCGACAAGCTCGAAGTGGCGGAACGGCTGGCCCAGGTGATCGCGGCGCGGCTCGCTGGCGGGCCGACACGCGGATGACGCGGACGGCCGAACTCTCGCCCTACCACCACTTCAGCAAGGCGGAGTGGGTGGCGCTGCGCGCCGACGAGCCGATGACGCTCACGGCCGAGGACGTGATGCGGCTGCGCGCCCTGTCCGATCCGATCTCGCTTTCCGAGGCCGAGCAGGTCTACCTGCCGCTGGCGCGGCTGCTGTCGCTCTATGTCGAGGCGATCCAGGACCTGCACCGCGTGTCGCAGCGCTTCCTCAATACCGGCGCGCCGAAGGTACCGTTCATCATCGGGGTGGCAGGTTCGGTGGCGGTGGGCAAATCCACCACCGCCCGCATCCTCCGAGCGCTGCTGCAACTCTGGCCGTCGAGCCCCAAGGTCGACCTGGTCACCACCGACGGCTTCCTCCACCCCAACGCGGTGCTGACCGAGCGCGGGCTGATGCGGCGCAAGGGCTTTCCGGAAAGCTTCGACCGGGGGCGGCTGGTGGGGTTTCTCGCAGCAGTGAAATCGGGAACGCCGGCGCTCGAGGTGCCGATCTACTCGCACCTCGTCTATGACGTGGTGCGGGGCGAGCACCTGATCGTCGATCAGCCGGACATCCTGATCGTCGAAGGGCTCAACATCCTGCAGCCGGGTGCGCCCGGCAAGGCGGGTACGCCGATCCTCTATGCTTCGGACTTCATCGACTTCTCGATCTACATCGATGCCGACCCGGCAGATCTCGAAGCCTGGTATCTGGAACGCTTCTTCCGGCTCAGGGAGACGGCGTTCCGCAACCCGGACTCCTTCTTCAAGCGCTATGCCGACATGAGCAAGGACGAGGCGGGCAGGTTCGGGCTCGACAACTGGCGCTCGATCAACCTGCCCAACCTGATGGACAATATCGCGCCGACGCGGACACGGGCCGACCTGATCCTCAAGAAGGGCAGCGACCACCTGGTCGCCGACGTGCTGCTGCGCATGGTGTAGAATGGCCCTTCATGCAGCGCGCCCGACGCGATAGGCTCCGCCTCGCCTAAGCATCTCGGGGGGAAATGACATGGCCAGCCTGCTGACGCTCACCTACTCATCGCCGACGCTCGAAGTCGCCAAGGGCGAGGCGCTGGTGACCCAGGGTACGCCCGGGCGCGACCTCTATGTGCTGGAGAGCGGCAAGTTCGTGGTCGAGCGCAACGGCATGGCGATCGCCACCATCGAACATGCCGATGCGATGATCGGCGAGATGTCGGTGCTGCTGGGCCGGCCGCACAGCGCCACGGTGCGAGCCGAGCGCGACAGCAAGGTGCGGGTGGTGCGCGACGCCATGCGCATCCTCGAAAAGCACCCCGAACTCGCCCTGAGGATCGCGCAGTTGCAGAGCCAGCGGCTCGACGCGACGTCAGCGCTGCTGGTGGAACTCAACCACGAGCATGTCGACAAGCCTGCCGAGCGGAACCTGATCGGGCGGATCTTTTCGACGCTGATGGCGCCGGGGAAAGACCCCGGGCAGCACTAGGCACTGGTCGGCACGGTGCCTCGGCCGTCGCCTTCCCCCGCGGCGCTGCGCCTGCGCCAGGAGGGGAGCCAGTTCAGATCGCGACCAATCCTTCGCGCAGGATGATCGACACCGCATCGGCACGATTGCGGGCGCCGAGCTTCTCGAGGATCGCGGTGACATGGAACTTCGCCGTGTGCACCGAGATATCGAGGGCGCGGGCGATCACCTTGTTGGAGGCGCCATCGACCAGCAGTTCGGCGACCTGGCGTTCGCGCTGGCTGAGCCGCGGCAGGAGCGACGCGGGCAACCGTTCGTTGCCGGCGCGCTCGACCGTTTCGCGCTCGAGCGCGTAGCCGGCGCCGATGAGCATGGCGGCGGCGAGGATCAGGCCCGGATCGAGGCTGTCGATGGCATTGCGGCGCGCTTCATCGGCACCGACGCGCAGCACGCGGTGCGCACCGGTGACCCCACCCAGCGCGGCCGGGCGATCGGTAATGGTGACCGCCGCTTCCTGAGCGTCGGCCTCGTAAAGATCATGACGACCGGCGATCAGGGTGCGGAGCACCTGTTCGAGGGCCGGGTCGGTGAGATCGAAGGCGACGCCGAGGACCAGCCCGCCGAGGACGGACCGGGCAACCGGAGCTTCAGCCCCGCGGGCGTTCGCCGATAGTGATCTCGAGTTCCAATGCACTGCCACCGCGTTGCACTCCCAAGCTGATAGTCTTGCCGACGGTGCCGGCGTTCAGGCGATCGGCGACATCGCTGACCGCATGCACCGCTGCTCCACCCCATGTGGTGATTATGTCGCCAACAAGGAAGCCCCCATTGGCAGCCGGGCTCTCCGGCTCGAGGCCGACGACGATGGCGCCGCCATCCTGGCCGAGCGGATGGAGGCTGACGCCGAGCCAGCCGCGCGGGATATAGCCCTTTTCGCTCAGCGTCGCCACCGAACGGGCGATGGTCGAAGCCGGAATGGCGAGGGTGCGGCGCCGCGCCCCGGTGACGGCCATGCCGATGAGGCTGCCATCCGGCGCCACCACGGCGCCGCCTTCGCTGCGCGGCGACAGACGCAGCCCGAGCGTGATGCGCGCATCGATCTCGCCACCCCGCATGCTGCGCCAGGCGGCACCGACCTCGGTGACCGCGGCAAGGCCGGACAGCACCGAGTCTTCACCGCGGCCGACGAGCACGGCAAGTGAGCCGGGCACCGGCAGGGCGGCATGGGCCCAATCGGGAAACTCACCCGTTTCGAGCTTCAGCAGCGCCACATCGGTACTGGAGTCACGGCCGATGAGCTGAGCGGCGGCGACCTTGCCATCGGCACCGAGCACCGCCACCTCGTCGTCGCCCTCGAGCACCTCATCGGCGGTAACGGCGAGGCCGGTGCGCCAGATGAAGCCCGAGAGTTCGCGGCCATCGCGACCCTGGAGGGCAATGATGCGGGGAGCGACGCTGGCGGTGAGCGCCGCGAGGGAAGCGGAAAGCGCCTGGAGTTCGGGGAAGGACATGTGAGTGGCCTGGTTGCGATGCTGAGGAAAACTTGCGCCCGGACCCGGCGGCTCGAAAGCTCCCCATATGGGCAGGATCGTGCACAACAGGCGGAAAACCCACATCTGCGACAGCCGAAACTGCCGGAGCACCCCCATGGCTCAGCCCCTGCCCTTCACGACCGACCACCGCCTGCTCGATGTCTACTCGCTCACCGTTTCCGAGGTCGCAGAGACCGTGGGACCGGCCGTGGGCATGGTGACGACAGACGGCAAAGGCCACGGCTCCGGCGTGGTGTTGTCGCAGGACGGGCTGGTGGTCACCAACTCGCATGTGGTCGGCAGCCACAAGGATGTGCACCTGGCGCTGCCCGACGGACACCGGCTGGCCGGGCGGGTGCTCGGCGCCGATCCCGATACCGATCTCGCCATTCTCAAGGTTGATGGCAGCGCCCTGCCGATCGCGATGCTGGGCGACAGCAGCGAGCTGAAGCGCGGGCACATCGCCATCGCCATAGGCAACCCGTTGGGGTTCGAATCGACCGTTACCGCCGGGGTGATCTCGGCGCTCGGGCGGAGCCTGCGCTCGCCATCGGGCCGGCCGATCGAGGATGTGATCCAGACCGATGCGGCGCTCAACCCCGGCAATTCCGGTGGCGCGCTGGTCTCGAGCCTTGGCGAGGTGGTGGGGATCAGCACCGCGATGATCGCGGGGGCGCAAGGCATCTGCTTTGCGGTGGCCAGCAACACGGTGAAGCTGGTGCTGGGCGAAGTGCTGCAGCATGGCGGGGTGCGGCGGGCCTATCTCGGGGTCGCCGCCGACACGGTGAACCTGCCGCGACGGGTGGCTGATGCCGCGCATGTCGGCACCCGGACGGCGGCAGTGCTGCATTCGATCGTCAGCGATGGCCCGGCCGCCCGGGCCGGAGTGCGCGAAGGCGATGTGCTGCTGAGCCTCGATGGCCGGCCGGTCGAAGGCCCGGGCCCACTGCTCAGGATGCTCACTGCCGATGCCATCGGCCGGCGGGTGCGGCTGCAGCTGCTGCGCCAGGGCCGGCTGCTGGAACTCGAGGTGGTGCTGACGCAGCGGCCGAGCGGGCCGGAGCTCCGGTAGACACGGAGCGAAGGGCCACCCCCACCCTTGATCCCTCCCCACAAGGGGGAGGGAGACGATGGAACCGAGAGCTTGCAGTCAGATCTCCCTCCCCCTTGTGGGGAGGGCAGCAAAGCTTGTGAGCGCAGCGAACTAGCGCCGCTGGGTGGGGGACGCCTTATGCACCAGCGTGAGTCACCCCACCACCGTCTTGCTGCTGTGACCGCCGTTCACTACGGTGCCGCCCATTGGCGGAGGGCTTTTGTCATGGCGGCTGAGTGCAAGGTGATCCGGGGCGGCGAGGGCTTCCACGGCAAGCAGGGGCTCGACTATTTCGCCGGCGTTTCGGCGCAATCGGCAGGGGCCAAGGGGATCTGCATGCACATGGCGGTGATCCCGCCGGGCGCTGAGGCCAAGCCGCATTATCACGAGGCGCACGAGACGGCGATCTTCCAGATCGAGGGCTCGACCTCGTTCCGCCACGGGCCGAACCTGGAGTTCACCGACGTGGTCAACGAGGGTGACTATGTGTACATCCCCGCCGGCGTCCCGCATCAGCCGTTCAACCCCACCAACAAGCTGGCGCGGGCCCTGATCGCCCGCACCGACCCCAACGAGCAGGAAAGCGTGGTGCTGATCTAGCTGCCTCGCCTGCAGCACCTGCCGAACCCGCTCAGTCTGTTCAATCGCGCAATCGAACCGGAAAAGTCCGCGGCTTTTCCTGATCACGCTCCGGAAGCTCCACGATGCAGAAACTCCTCGTCCTCCAGTCGCTGTGGACCATGCTCGGCCTCAAGGGCGCACCGCCCGAGCGCTCGCTCGAGGCCAATGTCGAGATCATTGCCAATGCCGGGTTCGATGGCTTCGGCACGCAATGGGTCGATGCCGAAATGGCGCAGCGGGCCGGCCGGCTGGCAAAATCCAGCGGGCTGGTGGTCGAGGGTCTGTGCTTTCCCACCGACATCGACAGCCTGCAACCGGTGCTCGAATGGGGCGCCGCCTATGGCGTGCACCACATCAACATCCAGCCCAACCTGCGGCCGCGGACGCTGGCCGAGGCGGTGCGGGTGGCGGAGGGCTGGCTCAGACTCTCCGAGCAGGTGCCGTTTCCGGTCTATGTCGAGACGCATCGCGACCGGATGACCAACGACCTGCATTTCACCCTCGACCTGATCGGCGCGCTGCCCGAGCTGAAGCTCCTGGCCGACCTCTCGCATTACGTGGTGGGGCGCGAGATCACCCTGCCGGTGTCCGAGGAAATCGAAGCGCAGATGACGACGATCCTCGAGCATTGCTGGGCCTATCACGGCCGGGTGGCCAGCAGCGAACAGGTGCAGCTGCCGCTTTCGTTCCCGCAGCATGCGCCGTGGCTGGAGCAGTTCGGCACCTGGTGGCGGAACGGCTTTGCCGACTGGAAGAACCGGGCCGGCCCGGATGCCGAACTCAGCTTCCTCTGCGAACTCGGCCCGCAGCCCTATGCCATCGCCGGCGCCGACGGCACGGACCTTACCGATCGCTGGGCCGAGTCGCTGCAGCTGCGCGACCTGGCGCGGGCCGCCTGGGGCCGAACGATAAATTGATCGACAGCCAACTTGCCTCGGCCATAATGGTGCGCAAGCACTAGGACTTCTGATGGGCGGCTTTTAGGGGCAAGTTCCATGCAGACGAAGTCGATCGGCAATAACGGCCCGTCGCGGCGGGCCTTTCTCTTGAGCGCGGCGAGTTTCGGTGGGCTGGCGCTGGCCGGTTGCTCGACCACCATCGGCAATCGGCAGCTGACTGTGCCGAATCTCTTGCCGGCGGCCATCTCGCCCTACTACCTCGACATCTACGGCGCCATGCCGAACGAGAAGTTTCCGGTGCCTGCCGTTGACCTCAACAAGGTCGACCAGCAGTTTCTGAGGACGGAAGTAGACGATCCGACCGGCGAGCAGCCCGGCACGATCGTGGTCGAGACCTCGCAACGCTATCTCTACCTCGTCAAGGGCGGCGGGCGGGCCATGCGCTATGGCGTCGGCATCGGCCGCGATGGCTTCACCTGGTCGGGGCGTGGCAATATCGGACGCAAGGCGCAATGGCCGACCTGGTACCCGCCGGCCGAGATGATGCAGCGCCAGCCCGAGACGCGGGAATATGCCGGCGGCATGCCCGGTGGCCTCAACAATCCGCTGGGCGCGCGGGCGATGTACATTTACCGCAATGGCGTCGACACCATCTACCGCCTGCATGGCACGCGCGAATACTGGAGCATCGGCCAGGCGGTGTCGTCGGGCTGCGTGCGGCTGATCAACCAGGACGTGATCGACCTCTACTCGCGGGTGTCGGTGGGGACGCCCATCATCGTCAACGGCTGATCAGTTCGCCTCGCGGGTCAATGTCGCCTTGGGCACCGGGCAGTTCATCTTGCCGGTGAAGGGATCGAGCGTGCAGCTCGGCCAGATGTGGCAGACCTGTTTCTTGGTGAACGGATCGAGCGTGCAGTTGGGCGGAATGCTGTCACCGTTATTGCGTTCGGCGAGGGCGGGAGCAGCACCAAGGGCGACAGTGAGAACGGCGGAAAGCAGAGCGATGCGGAGCATGGTCTTGGTCCTCTCGGCTGGTTCTATGGCTGGCAGCGTGCGCCGGCCCCGCTGAACCGGCGCTGAGGCGCGCGTTCAGGGAACCAAAGGGGCCGGGACGGCTTGTTCGATCGCCATCGGAGGAGAAGCGATGAGTGCCGAAACCAGACAGCCACCCAGGGTAGCGCAGGTGGACCAGGTGATGGACGAGAACGGCCAGCCGATCGCGCTGCCGGAGAACTCGACATTACAGGTGACGCGTGAGGTCGAAGAGACGATCGGCGGTACCGGGCCCACCAACTGGTGGAAACGCGGACTGATTGCCGTGGGGATCGTGGTGGTGATCCTCCTGGCCTTCCAGCTGCTGGCCAGCAACACGCGATCGCCGGCGAGCGCACCAGCCGCCACCACCACACAATGAACGAGGCCCGGGGCGTGCCCGGGCCTCGTTCATTCAATCTCGCGGCGCTCAGCCCTGGATGGGCGAGAGCTGGATTTCGACGCGGCGGTTCTGCGCGCGACCCGACTCCGTGGCGTTCGAGGCGATCGGATCCTCCTCGCCCTTGCCGGTGATGTAGAAGCGGCGCTGGTCGATGCCCTGGCTGGCCAGGACCGTCGCGACCGCGGTGGCGCGCTTCTGGCTCAGTTCCTTGTTGTAGCTGTCCGACCCCTGCGAGTCGGTATGGCCATAGACGTCGATGACGGTCTTGTTGAACTTCTTCAGCACCAGACCGACCGAGACCAGGGTCTCGCTGAACCGTGGCTGCACCGTCGCCGAGTCGGTGGCGAAGGTGATGTTGGACGGCATGTTGAGGATGATCTGCTGGCCGACGCGGGTCACCGACACGCCGGTCCCCTGCAACTGGGCGCGCAGTTCGGCTTCCTGCTGGTCCATGTAGCTGCCGATAGCCGCGCCGGTGAGGCCGCCGACGCCGGCGCCGATCAGCGCTGCGACGCGCGGGTCAGCGCCGGTCGCCGCGCCGATGATGCCGCCGACCACGGCGCCGCCGCCCGCACCGAGCAGCGCCCCGCCGGTGGTGTTGGAGAGCTGGCTCTGGCCGGTGTAAGGATTGACCGAAGTGCAGGCGCTCAGCGAAAGAGCCGCGAGCCCGGCGATCAGTATCTTGGATTTCATCGAGTCCCCCGTAGGTGTGGCGCACGTTCTCGCCAGCGATTGCGGCAGCAAGGTGTTCGCCTCGCCGCCTTTGCCCGCGGCGAGACTAGAGCAGTTCGCCCTTTCGTTGAAGCGGTCCCCCGCCGGCCGGTCAGCCGTGCGCCCAGCCGCCGTCGACGATGAAATCCTGCGCGGAAATCATCTTGGAATCATCGGCGGCGAGGAACAGCACCATGCGGGCGATGTCCTCTGGGTAGAGCCTGCCCTTCAGCGCCTGCTGCTGGTCGAGCGAGGCAAGCGCCTCGGGCGTGGCCCAGAGCGACAGCTGGCGCTCGGTCATGATCCAGCCCGGCACCAGGGTATTCACGCGCACGCCGTGCTGGCCGTACTCCTTGGCCATCGAGCGCGACATGCCGTGCATGGCGGCCTTGGCGGCAGTGTAGACCGTCAGTTGGGCCGAGAGCGTCATCCAGCTGACCGACCCGAAATTGATGATCGAGCCGCGGTTGGCGGCGACCATGCCGGGGGCCACGGCCTGCGCCGCGAAGAAGGCGTGCTTGAGGTTGACGGCGATGCGCTTGTCCCAATCCTCGGGGCTGACATCGGCGATATCGTGCCGGTGGTCGTTCGCCGCATTATTGACCAGCGCCAGGGTCGGGCCGTGCGCGGCCTCGAACCCCTTGATCGCGGCCTGATAGGCGGCAATGTCGGTAACGTCGCAGCGGGTGAACCGCACCGTGCCGCCGGCGGCATTCAGCTCGGCTGCCAGCTTTTCACCGGCCTCGCCGGCGACATCGACGAAGCCGACTTTGGATCCCTGCGCGGCAAAGGCGCGGACCATGCCCTCGCCGATGCCCGAAGCGCCGCCGGAGATGATCACCGGCATGCCGTTGAGGCTGGGATAAGTTGCGTATTCAGACACGGAAACCCCCGGGAAACAGTTATTGGCGGGGGATTTAGCGTGAGGGGCGACGCCGGGCAAGCTGACTTCCGCCGGCTGCGGTACGCCCGGGTACGATTGTCACCCGGGCGACATACGGGGTGGCTACGGGATGGCCTCCCCTCACCTCCATGCGAAGCGCCCTGCCATGTCCCTCGACCTCGTCAAACCCGCCCAGATCGCACTGCTCGAGGGCCCGCCGCAGGCCGAACGCGATCGGCTGGATGGGCTGGCGCGCACCGAAGCCAACCATGCCGAGGCGCTTGCCGGGCTCGCTTGCCTGCAACGGCTCGAGGCGCCGGTGGCGGAGCGCGGCGAGATCCTGTCGTTCCCGTTGACGGTGGCCGCCTGGAATCTCGAGCGCTGCTACAATGTCGAGAAGTCGGCCGTGCTGCTGCAGCGCGAAGGTGCAGAACTGGTGCTGCTGTCGGAGGTCGACAATGGCATGGCCCGCACCGCGCAGCGGCACACCTCGCGGGACATCGCGACCGAACTCGGCATGAACTACGCGTTCGGCGTGGAATTCCTCGAGCTCGAGCTGGGCGCGGAGGTAGAGCTCGCCTTCTGCGAGGACGATTTCAACCGCCACGGCTTTCACGGCAACGCGCTGCAGTCGAAGGCGGCCCTGCAGGCACCGGTGATGATCCGGCTGGAGCCGCATGGACACTGGTTCACGCCGGAGAGCCCGGCCCGGCGGGTGGGCACGCGCTGCGCCATCGCGGCGGGCGTGATGACCACCGAGGGCCCGCTCTACGCGGTGTCGGTGCACCTCGAGAACCGCGGCGACGCGGCCTATCGCGAGGCGCAGGTCAAGCGGCTGATCGATGCGATCGACGAGTTGGCCGGCGATACCCCCGTCGTCATCGGCGGCGACCTCAATACCGGGCTCGCCGATGGCGGCGACTTCGAGAAGGAGACGCTGTTCGCCCACGCCTATGGCCGCGGCTTCGAGCGGCACGGCGGCCCGCTCGACCAGACCACGACGCGGCCCAGCCGGGTCAGCCGCAGCCCGCGCGGCACCTGGAAGCTCGACTGGTTCCTGACGCGGGGGCTGCTGGTCGAAGACAGCGGGATCGTGCCGTCGGTCGCCGATGACGGCGAAGTGCTGTCGGATCACGACATGGTGGTAGCAAGGCTGGGTGGGTTTGCGGGCTGAAGACTGTATTGACCATACCACGGCACCACTGAATACTCTTCTCGCTCCATAACCGGCCGCGCACGCGTGATGACAGGTCGGGAGCAGCTCTGTATCGTCGCTTCCAACCGGGGGCACGACCATGAACGAAGCCGGGCAGAGGCTGCACGTCATCGACGGCCTGCGCGTATTCGCGGCCTGCATGGTGATGTTCTTTCACCTTGGGTACTGGTCCTGGGCCAACCCCAGGAGCCGCGGGGCCAGCATCCTCGAAGGCGCCGCCCAGTACCCGCAGCTGGCCGCGTATTCATGGTGGGGGTGGGTCGGGGTGGAGATCTTCTTCGTCATCTCCGGCTTCGTCATCGCCTATTCGTCGGCGAACGTCGGCTTCCCCCGCTTCGTTCGCAGCCGTTTCCTCAGACTGTTCCCGGCCATACTGGTCTGTGCCACGATCACGCTTGCGGTCATTGTCGGAAATGACCTGATGCCGTTTTCGCGGGCTCTCCAGGCCTATTGGCGGACGCTGGTGATCTGGCCGTTCGGTGGCTGGCTGGACAATGTCTATTGGACGCTGTCGGTTGAGCTGACGTTTTACTGCATGGTCGCCGGGTTGCTGCTGCTGCGCAGACCGCAACTGTTCGCGGTCGCCATGGGAGCGCTGGGGCTCATCACTACCGGGTTGGCGGCTGGCAGCTATCTCGGCGGTCGCCTCGAGCCGAATTTTCCGGGCCTCAGCGACCAACTCAGCGACACCTTGCTGCTGCGCCACGGCATGTATTTCAGTCTGGGCTATTTCATCTGGTCGGCAATGGCGACCGGTTGGACACGAACAAAGATCGTGCTCATCGCCATCCTCCTCACCGGCGGCGCATTCCCCATCCTGGTCAGTGCCGACAAGCTGGCGCGTGCGCCCGGTGTCGGGTCGGGCTGGATTCCGCTGGGTGTCTGGCTTGCCGCGGTGGCCATTATGATCGCATCGGTGGTGGTCGCGAGCCGCCAGCGTTCACGACCGCAGAGACGGTGGCTGACCCTGCTCGGAATGGCCACCTATCCGCTTTACCTGCTGCATTACATTGCGGGCGCGGCCCTGATGGCTGTGCTGGTTCGCGCCGGCTGGTCGCCGGGCATCGCCTTGCCAGCGGCCTGCCTCGCCATGATGGCGAGCGCGATCATTGTGACCGTGGTGATCGAGCGGGGTCCCCGCCGGTGGTTCGCCGCGGCAATCGACGCCGTATTCGGCGGCGGCAGGGCAGCGGGCGCGGCGGTGACCGCGGCCCAGAAAGACTGAGGGCCCGGCTGACGCCAGGCCCATCATTCACTTGCCTCGGCCGGAGCCGGCGCAGCACTCAGACCGCGTCGTCCTCGACGATGACCTTGCCGGTCGGGGCGATGTCCATCGCTTCGACCTTTTGCAGCAGCTGCTCGATCTTTTCGACGTTGGCGATGTGGCGCGTTTCCATCGAGAAGTTGAGCGTGATGTACTCGCGGCCGGGGCAGAAGGTGCAGATATTGGCCGCCGGGTGCCAGGCGCCGCAATAGATCGGCTCCATCATGCCATGGGTCATCGGACCGTAGGTGCGGTGCGGCGGCACCAGGGTCAGCACCACGTGGATGCCGCCATTGAAGCGCCAGAAGCGCTTGCCGGGCAGGAACGGCAGCGCGTGGTTGAGGGCGCGCAGCGAGCGGAACATCGAGTTCATCATCACCTGGAACTTGGTGATGTCCTTCTTCTCGATCTTGTCGATGGTGTCGTCGACCTTGCGGACATAAGCGACAAAATCGTCGATCACCTCGAACTTGGCTTCGAGCGCGCGGACGCGGAAGAAATCGTCATCGGCATCATGGCGCTTGCCGTCGAGCATGGTGTAGGCGGCGCCGATCACCTTTTTCGACATATGCCGCTCTTCGCCCTCGCCGTTCAGCGCGTGAGTAACGAGGGCGAACATCAGGGAGCGCTGGCGCACGCCGAGCTTGTTGGCGAGCAGCCGCAGCCGGTGACGCTTCAGCGCCAGGGTCTTGAAGCCCCACGGCTTGTCCGGCGGCGCCAGGATGTTGGCGAGGGTCACGTACATGAAGGTCATGCCCCAGCCGCGCAGCGTGCCCTTGATGCGGGCGCCGAGCCCGACCTTGTTCGACTTGTCGCTCATCACGCCATGGCCGGCGGAAGCCGAGCGGGTGAGCAGCGCCGAGTCGGAGCCTTCGAGCAGCGCATGGCTCGAGCGCACCTGGATCATCGAAGCGCGGCCCATCGCGTCGGGGCCGCCGCGACGCACCACGGCCGAGACGCGGAACAGCGGCAGGTCGTTGCGCTCGAAGATATCGGGCGATTTCGACACCCACTTGTCCGGATAGCCGTCGAACTCGTCGACTTCCTCGACATGGGTGATGGCATCGAGCAGGTGCTTGGGGAACGGCTGGCCGGGGCGGGCGCCGACGAAGCCATGGCTCAGCTGCGGTGCCAGCGCCACCATGTCGGCGACCAGATTGCCCAGCGTTTCCTTGTCGAAATGCGAGCGCGAAGCGGCAGTGAAAAACACCGTGTCGCGCGCCTCGTAGAGAAACCACTGGAAATCGGTGAACAGCGCCTGCGGGTGCTTGTTGACGGCGGCGAGCGCCAGGTCGAGCACTTCGGCATGATCGTTGGCGAAGCTGGACGAAGAGAAGCTCTTCATGGCGGATCCCCCTGTTTCCGTAGGTTGATAGTAGCGGACGCCGGAACCGGGTCAACGGAAAGGCATCGGGGCCGTTAATCCGGGTCGAACGGCCAGTGGGGAGCGAAGTGACACGCCCGCGCTGAACCCATTCTGAACGGAGAATACCACTCCCCCGGTGAGGCGCGTGCGACGAGTTGCGCACATCTGCTTGATTGGCAGACGGGCCGCCATTGTTTAGGATGGTTCCAAGCTGCACCGGCAAGGGCAGCCGAACCAATGACTTGTATTGGCCGCCGCGCGGCGAATTGACCTATGTCAAAGCCGGGGTCCGAGGAATAGCTATCCTCCGACCGGTGAGGTCACCAGCAGGCTCAGCGCCTGCGCTACGAGAGTGGGACTATGGACTATCGCGGGTTTTTCGAGGACGCCGTCGACACCTTGCGGCAGGAAAAGCGTTATCGCGTTTTCGCCGACCTCGAACGAATTGCCGGGCGTTTCCCCCGGGCCATCTTCCGGGACAATGCCGACAACCAGCGCGAGATCACCATCTGGTGCTCGAACGACTATCTGGGCATGGGCCAGCATCCGGTGACCATCGCCGCCATGCAGGACACTGCGGCCCGACTCGGCGTCGGCGCCGGCGGCACTCGCAACATTTCCGGCACCAACCGACCGCTGGTCGAGCTCGAGCGCTCGCTGGCGGACCTGCACCGCAAGGAAGCGGCGCTGGTGTTCACCTCGGGGTTCGTGTCGAACGAAGCGGCGATTTCGACCATCGCGCGGCTCTTGCCCGATTGCGTGATCTTCTCCGACCAGCTCAACCACGCCTCGATGATCCAGGGCGTGCGCCAGTCGGGCATGGAAAAGAAGATCTTCCGCCACAACGACGTGGTGCACCTGCGCGAGCTGCTGGCATCGGTCGACCGCAAGCGCCCCAAGCTCATCGTCTTCGAGTCGGTGTACTCGATGGATGGCGACGTGGCGCCGATCGCCGAGATCTGCGACCTGGCCGAGGAATTCGGCGCGCTCACCTATATCGATGAAGTGCACGCGGTGGGCATGTATGGCCCGCGCGGCGGCGGCATTGCCGATCGCGACGGCCTGATGGGGCGCATCGACATCATCGAAGGCACGCTGGCCAAGGGCTTTGGCGTGATGGGCGGCTATGTGGCCGCCAACCAGGCGATCATCGACGCGATCCGCTCGTATGCGCCGGAATTCATCTTCACCACCGCCCTGCCCCCGGCGCTGTGCGCGGCGGCGCGCGCCTCGATCGAGCACCTGAAGCTGTCTTCGGTGGAGCGCGAAGGCCAGCAGCGGCAGGCACAGCTGACCAAGGATATCCTCGGCGACGCCGGCCTGCCGGTGCTGAAGACCGACACCCACATCGTGCCGGTGATCGTAGGCGACGCGCGCCTGTGCAAGGCGGCCAGCGACATGCTGCTGGAAAAGCACAACATCTACATCCAGCCGATCAATTACCCGACGGTACCGAAAGGCACCGAACGGCTGCGCATCACGCCGACGCCGCTGCACACCGACGAGATGATCATCGAGTTGCGCCATGCGCTGGTCAGCGTCTGGGCCAGCCTCGAGCTGCAGCGCGACCGCCCGACCGCCAAGGTCAGCGCCGACAAGCTGACCAGCGGCGACCTGACACTGAGCAGCGCCGGCGGCTGAGCCCGCCCGATTCTCTGATGAAACCGGCTGACCTTCTCCCTTGCGGGTGAAGGTCACGTGCCGCAGCACAGCCTGGACGGCTGCCGACGCTGGCAAGGCGCTAGGCCGCCGGTTGCCCGTCGCCGAAATCGAGGTTGGTCGGGCGGCTGAGATAGCGCGGACCCGGCTCGGTGATGGCGACGTCCGGCCCGACGACTTCAAGGGCGAAGCGGCGGGCCCAGACCTTGCCGCTGCCGCGCAGGAAAAAGCCATAGCGGATGGTCGCCGCCGCCTCGGGGACGGCCAGCACGACCTGCCGCTCGGTCCAGCCGGCGGTGCCGACAAGCGGCCCACCCGGACGCTGCATCAGGTTGTCGAAATGCAGGTAACGTCCCTGCACGGGGTCGACACGCATCCATAGCGTCGCCGTCTCCGCCGTTTCGGTGCGCAGTTCAGCCGTCAGCCGCAGCCGGCCGCCGCGATAGGGATCGGCGAGGATCGACTGCATCAGCACCGCCGTCTCACCGCCGGCCCGATCAATCACCGCGTCCCGGTCAGGGCGGCTTTCGATCAGGGCCGTGCCCGGCGTCTGCGGGTCGATGCCGAGGCGATAGTTTCTCTCGTTGGTGCCGCTGGCGACGTGCCAGCCGGACGGCAGCTCGAGCGGCTTCAGTTGCGCCGCTTCGATGCGTGCCGCGAGCATGTTCCAGTTGGCGAAGCCATATTGGCGGGCCACCAGTTCGAGCGCGTCGGAATGCGAGATGTTCTGGCCGCGTTCGGCGAGCGCCCGGCGCAATGCCTTGGCCATATGCTTTGCGTCGAGAAAGGAATGCATGGTCTGATCCTCTGGCGGACAGCGCGTAAGGTCAGTGCTCGCATTGCCGACGGGCTGTCCGTTGAGGGCTCAAACCCGGCTTTGGTGGTGGTGCATTCACCTTTCCCCCTGTGGGGCGCGAGCGGCGGGCTGCACCAGCCCTGCCCGCGCAAGATATCGACGCCGCCGAGTCTGTCAAACGTGGAAGCTGCAAACAGCTGGATTGTGACAGCGGCTCCAGCGAAGCTTGCCGCCATGCTGCTCCGCCTTCACTCCCGCTACCAGAACTCCGCCGGCCAACGCGTCAGGATCGTGCTCAACCTCAAGGGCATCGGTTATGAGTATGTGCCGGTACCGTCGGCCAGCTCGGCCGAGTATCGCGCCATCAATCCGCAAGGGCTGATGCCCGCGCTGGAGATCGATGGGCGGATCGTCGCCCAGTCGCTGGCGATCATCGGGCTGATCGAGGAGCTCCATCCCGATCCGCCGCTGCTGCCGGCCGACCCGCTGGACCGAGCCGAGGCCCGCGCCTTCGCGCTGCTGATCGCTGCCGATGTGCACCCGATCAACAATAACCGGGTGCGCAAGTATCTGGCCGGGCCGATGGGCGCCAGCGAAGCCGAAATCGATGGCTGGTACCGCCACTGGATCGCCACGGCATTCGAGAGCCTCGAGGCGGCGCTGGCGCGCCGCACGCGCCCCACCCGCTATGGCTTCACCGACACGCCCGGGCTGGCCGAGGCCTGCCTCGTGCCACAGATGGCCAATGCCCGCCGCTTCGGCTGCGACCTCGTTCCCTACCCGCGGCTCGAAGCGCTGGATGCCTCGTGTCGCGACCTGCCCGAGTTCGTTGCGGCACGACCTGAGATGCAGGTGGATTTCCCCGGCTAGGCTTCCACGGAGCGGGGCCAGAAACGAAAACGCGCGCCGGGTGAGCAGCGCGCGTCGGTTCTGCCGCGAGACGAAAGCTACGCCTTCTGCGCCTTGATGGCGTCTCGGATTTCGGTGAGCAGCTTTTCTTCGGTGGTCGGGGCCGGCGGCGCGGCAGGGGCAGCCGCCTCCTTCTTGCGCAGACGGTTGATGCCCTTGACCACGAGGAACAGCACGAAAGCGATGATGGTGAACTTCACCACGGCGTTGATGAACAGGCCGTAGTTGAGCGTTGCCACACCGGCGGCCTTGGCGGCGGCGACGGACGGCACCGGGATGTTGTTCGGGTTGGAAATGACGATGAACAGGTTGGAAAAATCGATGCCGTTGAGGATGATGCCAATGATCGGCATGAACAGGTCGTCGACGATGGACGAGACGATGGCGCCAAATGCCGCACCGATGATCACACCGATGGCGAGGTCGATGACATTGCCCTTCAAGGCAAAATCGCGGAATTCCTTGAACATGTAAGTCCCCTTGGTTGGCAGCGCCGGCCGGCCTCCCCGTTCTCGGCAAATGACCCAAGCCGCGCCCTCGGCTCAGTTTTTCCCTGTTTGAGAGACAAATCAACTCAACTGTTGAGCCCAGGCCGCGCGCCTGTGGAGGTGCGGGGCGCGGCCGCCCCGCGGCACCAACCCGAAAACCTGCAGCACAGCCCCGACTTTGTGCGGCCTTGCGACGGGGTGAGGCGGGGCAGATATTGGGACCGGGCACGGAACAAGAGATGGTCGAGACGCTGGCCGAGACACAGGATTCGCTGCGACAGGCGATCGAGCACATCCCCCAGGGGGTGGCGGTGTTCGATCGCGACCTGCGCCTCGTCACCTGCAATTCGCGTTATGGCGAGCTGCTGGCGCTGCCGGACGGGCTGCTGCGCGCCGGTACGGCGCTGTACGACATGGCGCTGTTCGTGGCGCGGCGTGGCGACCTGGGCGCCGGCGACGCGATCTCGCTGGCGGCGCAGCGGGTGCAGACCCTGACGCAGTCGCATACCACGGTGAGCCAGCGGCTCGGCGCCAAGGGCCAGGTGCTGGAGTTCCACTCCTCGCGCCTGCCCGATGGCGGCCTGGTGATCAGCTTCGCCGACGTCACGGCGCGGGTCGATGCGGAGACCGAACTCGCCAGCATCAACCAATCGCTCGAGGGCCGGGTCGAGGAGCGCACCGCCGCCCTGATCCGGGTGAACTCGGAACTCGAGGTGGCGCGGGCCAAGGCCGACGCAGCCAATCGCGACAAGACCCGGTTCTTCGCCGCCGCCAGCCATGATCTGTTGCAGCCGCTCAATGCGGCGCGGCTCTACACCTCGACGCTGGTGGAGCGCGCCGGCGGCACCGGGCTCGACGAGCTGGCGCACTCGATCGAAGCCTCGCTCACCGCGGTGGAAGAGATCATGGCGGCGCTGCTCGACATCTCGCGCATCGACGCGGGCGCGGTGAAGCCGGCGGCGATGCCGTTCCAGGTGCGCGACCTGCTGAAGAAGGTGGACGTCGAGTTCGCACCGCTGGCGCTCAAGAAAGAAATCGAGCTCAGGCTGGTCGATACCTCGCTCGCGGTGGTGGGCGACCGGGCGCTGACGGCGCGCGTCATCCAGAACCTCGTCTCCAACGCCATCAAGTATACCCGTCCCGGCGGCCGGGTGCTGGTCGGCGCGCGGCTCCGCGGCACCAGGGTGCGGTTCGACGTGATCGACACCGGAATCGGTTTCAACAAGGACCAGCACGCGCTGATCTTCGCCGAATTCAGCCGGCTGGAGCATGGTGCGCGCATGGCGCAGGGGCTGGGCCTCGGGCTGTCGATCGTCAAGCGCCTGGTGGCGGCGCTGGGGCTGACAATGGAGCTCGAGAGCAAGGAAGCCCGCGGTTCGCGCTTTTCGCTCTACCTGCCCTACCATCGCTCGCTCAAGGTGATGCCCGAGGAAGGTCCGGCGCGCGAGCCGACCTCCAACCTCGATGGCCTGCGGATCCTCTGCGTCGACAATGAGCGTGCCATCCTCGACGCCATGGAGGGCCTGCTCGGCGGCTGGGGGTGCGACGTGCGCTCGGCCCGCTCGCTCAAGGATATCGACAAGGACGGGCTGCTGCTCGGCTGGCTGCCGGACCTGGTGCTGATGGATTACCACCTCGACCAGACCTCCGGCCTCGATGCCATCGAGTGGCTGCGCCACAATGTCGGCGGACACCTCCCCGCCGCCCTGGTCACCGCCGATCGCAGCCCGGCGGTGCGGGCGCTGGCCGAGGATCGCGGCATCACCGTGGTGACCAAGCCGGTGAAGCCGGCCGCGCTCAGGGCGACGATCAGCCAGTTGGCGGGGCAGCGGGGGCGGAAGCGGGTAGAGGCCTAGGCCGGCCTGTAGACGGCATGCACCATGCCCGAGCCGAGTTTTCCAGTCCGGCGGGATGTGGAGCGGCACGGGACGTGAAGCTGTCAGGGCTCAGCCACACAGGGTGCTTTGAAGACACTGTAGCGTTGGCGCGGCAATTGGCATCAACTGGGCCACCAACGTGGAAACGGATACGGCCAGCTTGCTGCTTTCGCTCTACTTTTTCCCCATCGCGATGGCGATGCTGTTTCCGGAAACGTGGATTGCGGTCGTCGCTTCCGCCACCTGTGGTTGGTTTCGGGTTCGTTTCACAATTGCATTGAGCGTCGCGATTGCAGCAGGCGCCTATATCGCCTTTCGCATGACTCTCGTAAACACCGACCAACGAGACGTGTCCGCCGTCAATGTCCCGACATCGTTTCTGCTGGCTGCAGCAAGCACTGCTGCGGTCCTGTGCTTCCTGGGGTATCTCTTCGGCCGCTGGTTGTCCGATAAGTGACCGCCGCCGCGTCGGCCGACCGCCTGAGTTCCGTTGACTTAAGCCCCGCTGAGCAACTCGTCGAACTGGCCTTCCTCGATCTTCGAGGCGGCGATCACCGCCTGGGTGCGGCTGTCGACGTCGAGTTTCTGCAGGATCGCCGAAACGTGGGCCTTCACCGTCGCCTCGGAGATCGACAGCTCGTAGGCGATCTGCTTGTTCATCAGGCCGTCGGAAAGCATCATCAGCACGCGCACCTGCTGTGGGGTGAGCGTCGCCAGCCGCCGCATCAGGGCCGACTGGTTGTCCTCGGCCGGGAACTCCATGCCTTCGGGGACGAAGACCTCGCCGGACAACACCGTTTCGATGGCGCGGCGAATATCGGCCGGACCGACCGACTTGTGCAGGTAACCCGAGGCGCCGAGTTCGAAGGCCCGGCGGATGATGCCGCCATCCTCGACGGCGGTGACGATCATGACGGGGATTTCGGGGTACTGGGCGCGCAGCAGCAGCAGGCCGGAAAAGCCGCGCACGCCGGGCATATTGAGATCGAGCAGCACCAGGTCGCAATCACGGTCGGCCTCGAGCGCGGCGCTGAGCGCACTCAGGTCGCCTGCTTCCTCCACCGAGATCGACGGATCGCCGCCGGCCAGGGTCTGGCGCAGCGCCGCCCGGAACAGCGGGTGGTCGTCGACGATGATGATGCGACGGGTGGTCATCTTACGCGTGCACTCCTGGGCGCCCTAAGTAACAAGCGGCTTGCCGCTTTTGTATCCCACTTAAGACGGGCGTGGGGATAGAGATTGCGGCAGTGGTCGAACGCGGACCTTCTCCACAGCCCAGTCGCTGCGATTCGCAAAATGCGATTGAGCTTAACCCGATCTTTACCATGTTTTCCCAAGAGTAACCGGATTGCTCATGGCCCGAACTGGGTCTGAGGTGTTCCGTTTCAGGTGCTTGGGATCGACCGATGGCCCGCGCGACTTCCCCGTTCCAGACACAAGAGTTCGGCCAACCAGGCTCCGGCGAGTGGCAGGAACTGCGCGGCGAACTGGTAGCACTGCTCGACCAGGTGGAAACGCAGGTTGCCCGCACGGCGCGGCCCGAACCGACCTATCAGGGCCTCGCCGAACGGATGCGCGACCTGCGCCATCAGGTGACCGAAGCCGAGCCCGATACGCGCCATCGCGAGGCACTGCGCTCGGTGCAGCGGGCGATCGACAAGTTCTCCGACCGCGACGAACCGGTGGCGCCGGTCAACCCGCGCGACACGCTCGAATCGGCGATCCAGCAGATTCGCTCACGGCATTTCGGCGGGGCCGCCGCGGCGCCGCAGCCGCAGCCGCAGATGCCGGCGCCGCAATTGCCGCCGCAGCCGGTGCCGCAATTCGACGAGCTGGCCGAAGCGGTCGGTGGGATTTCGACGCGGCTCGAACGGCTCGAAGGCGAGCTGCGCGTTCAGGCCAAGGGGCAGACCGCCAATGTGCGGGAGATCGCCGAACAGGTGGGCCAGCTCAGCCACGTGGTCGAGCTGCTGGCCGGGGCCGTGGGCGAAACCGGACAGGTGAAGCGGCTCGAGGCGCATATTGCGGGGCTCGCCAAACTGATCGCCGAGGGTCCCAAGGTCGACATGACCGCGCTGACCCAGCGCCTCGACGACGTGTCGATGACGGTGGGCAAGCTCGCCGAACTGCAGAAGCACTATAGCGAACGCTTCGACAGCAGCGGCATGAACGCCCGGCTCGATGATGTCAGCGCCACCGTCGCGACGCTCGCCGAACTGCAGAAGCATTATGCCGACCGCTCGGACGTGAGCGGGATGACGGCGCGCCTCGATGACGTGAGCGCCACGGTGGGCCGGCTCGCCGACCTGCAGGTGCAGTATGTTAACCGGGTCGAAAACCCGAAGGACGGCCTCAAGGACGCCATGGGGGCCATCGAGAATGGCGTCCGCAACATCTACGACCGGGTCGATTCGATCGAGCGGGCCATGGCGATGCCGCCGGCCGAGCTCGAAAAGATCACCGAGGAACTGGGGCGCCTGGCGCAGGCGGTGCGCCAGCCGCAGCAGCCGCAGGGGCTGATCGAGCTGATCGACGCGCTGAACGTCAGGATCTCGGATATCGAGGACAGGAGCGCCGAAGTCGGCGAACTGAAACTCGACATGGAGGCGCTGCGCGACACCGTGATGGGTGCGCTGGAGCCGCGCTTTGCCGCGCTCGAGCAGCAGATCGAGGTGCTGAGCGACAAGGTGACCGAGCGGCCCGCCGACATGAGCATCGGCCAGCTCGAAGCACAGGTGCGCCAGCTGGTGGCGCGCATGGACCAGACCGGCGAACAACTGACCGGGCTGGCCAAGCTCTATGCGCCGGCGCCGGCCGAAGCTCCCGACTTCGACCAGTTGGCCGAGCTGGTAGCAGCGCGCACCTCCGATGCAATGCGCAAGCTCGACAAGCCGACCAAGACCGGGCTCGACGAAGCCGGCTATGCCGAGATCGAGAAGCGCGTCAGCCAGGCAATGAAGGCGGCCGCGAAGGAAAAGCCCGCCGAAGAGACCATCGCGCTCGACGCGACGATCCGCGAGGTCAACGACCGGCTGAAGCGGCTCGAGGCTTCGCTGGAGGCGAGAGCCGAGGCGCCCGCACCGGCACCGGTCGCCCCGGCCAGCTTTGCCACCCTGCCCGAGGCGCCTGCCCCCAAGGCGAAGCCGGCTGAAGCCGCTGCGGCGCCGGCTCTCAGCGTCAGTGTGCCGGCCGACCCGATCGCGCCGCTCCTCGCCAACCTGTCGTTCGAGGACGAGTTGCCGTCGCGGCCGCAGCCGGTCGAACTGGGCGACAGCATGCCGAGCGACCCGATCGCCGATGCACCGCTGGTGGACAAGCCGTTCGGCGACCCGAACCCGCTGCACTCGGCGCTTGAAGCCAAGAACGGCCCGCGCAAGCGCCACGTCGAGCCTACGGGCGAGCGGCCCCCGGCTCCGATCCCCTCGCTGGAGATTACCGAAGCCCGGGTGAAACCGCCCTTCGACCCGAGCCTGGCCGAACGCCCGCCGCAGCCCAAGTCGAGCCTCGACCTGCCGGCCGAAGAGGTGTTCGTCGCCAACCCGGCGCCCGAGGCGCCGAGTGCCGCTCCGGCGGACGACGAGCCGCCGATGCCGAACCGCAATACCTTCATCGAGGCGCATCGCCGCGCCGCGCGGCAGGCCGCGGCAAGCAAGGCCGAGCCGATCTCGGCGGCCGGCGGCTCGCTGATCGGCAAGGCGTTCGCGCGCTTCCAGGCGACACGCGCCGAGGCTCCGGCGGTTGCCGCTGCGGCGGTGACGCTGCCGGTAAAGCCGACGGTCGACAAACCGACCCCGGTGAAGGCGGAAAAGCTGGCGCGCAGCAAGGCGCCGAAAGCCGCCAAGCCGGAGACGCCGACCGACGAAGCGCCGAAGGCCGGCCTGCCGTTCGGGCTGTTCAAGGCCAAGGCGCCGCGCCAGCTGGCCGGCGACAAGGAGCCGGTGAGCCGCTGGCAGCCGGAGGAGCCGGCGCCGCGTGCGGTCCCTGCCGCGCCCGAGCCCAGCCTCGTGGCGCTGGGGGCCGAGGAGACCAGTCCGTCGGCCGACGAGGCCGGGGCCAAGCCGCAGAGCTTCCTGCTCCGCCACAAGCGGCCGATCCTGCTCGCAGCGAGCGTCGTGGCGCTGGCCTGCCTTACCATCAACCTGATCAACCAGCGGCTGAAGCCCTCCGAGGCCGATGCGCCGGCCCCCGCCGCCGAAACGGCGCAGGATGTCGGCGATGCTGCGCTGGCGCCGGTGCCGCTGGCCGAGCAAGGATTCGAAGCGCGGACCGGCGCGCCGCGCGTCATTCCGACGCTCGACAAGCTGACCACCGCCTCGATCGGCAACCCGGCGCCGCAGAAGTTCGTGGCCTCCGCCGAGGCGCCGAAAATGCCCCAGGCCTTCGAGGCCGCCACGGAGCTCGCGACAACGGCCCCGGCGATCGTGGCCAGCCTCAGCGACAAGGTTGAGCCGCTGCCCGACAGCATGGAAAGCCCGGTGAAGTTCGACCGTCCGCCGGCGACGCTCGGCCCCGAGCCGCTGCTCGCCGCTGCCGCCAATGGCGATGCGCGGGCGCAGTTCGAGGTGGCATCGATCTATATGGAAGGTCGCGCCGTGCCGGAGGACTTGAAGGCAGCGGCGATCTGGTACGAACGGGCCGCCGGACAGGGCTTTGCCCCGGCGCAGTACCGGCTCGGCAACCTCTATGAGAATGGCCGCGGCGTGGACAAGGATCTTGCCCAGGCCCGCCTATGGTACCAGCAGGCCGCGGAAGCCGGCAATCGCATGGCGATGCATAACCTCGCGGCGCTCTATGCCGGCGGGGGGCTCGGCACGCAGCAATTCGATGCCGCCGCCAAATGGTTCGAGGAAGCCGCCAGCCGCGGCATGAAGGACAGCCAGTTCAACCTCGGGATGCTCTACGCCCGTGGGCTGGGCGTGAAGCAGGACCTGGCGGCCTCGTTCAAGTGGTTCAGCCTGGCTGCCAACAAGGGCGACAAGGATGCCGCCAAGTCGCGCGACGATATCGCCGCCTCGCTCGATGCGGCCACGGTACAGAAGATGACCGCCGAGGTCGCGGCCTTCGAGCCGCAGCCCATCGACTTCGTCGCCAATTTCGCGCCGATCGGCACCTGGAGCGACAAGTTCGACCCGGGCGCGCCGATCACCACCATCAAGGTGGTGAAGGGCGTGCAACTGGCGCTGCACCAGCTCGGCTTCGACGTCGGCACGCCGGATGGCGTCGCCGGCCCGAAGACCGCCGACGCGATCAGGACTTTCGAGCGTTCGACCGGCATGAGCGAAAGCGGCGCAATCAACCCGCGGCTGCTGGCCGTGCTGGGCAGCCAGCCGGTTTAGCCGCCTCTGAAGCAAAGCCGCCTGTCTGAAGTGAATTCGGAGGTCCTGGTGACGCTGGCGACGTTCAGATGAGCAGCGAGCACGCGGCCATGGGCGGGCAGATCGCGGCCCGGGTACTGCTGATACCGTTCAGCGGCGTGCTGTTTTTCGCCTGCATCATCGCGTTGTTAGCGTGGCTGCTGTTCGGCAGGCCGCTTCGCCACAAGGTACTGCTGGCGATTGTGATCGTGGTAGCGGTCGGATCGGCCACTCTGCTGTTGCTCGCGCTTTCGCAATCCTAGGCCGGTGTGGTCCAACGCGATCACGTTGACTCGCCTGTGGGGGACGGTTAGCTTCCCATATCGCCCGCGCGTTCAGAGAGGAGGCGTCCAATGGCTGACATTGTGAGAACCGCCTCCCGTCGCGCCGCCGCGTAACCTCCGCAAACACGGAATTTCGGCTGGCGCCTGCATGGCCCTGATCCAAGGAATTCCATCTTGCTTGAACAGTTCGGCTGGAGCGATGCGCTGCAGCACCAATTCACCGCCTTTGCTGCCGAGGGCCTGATCCCGGCGCGGGTTATCGTCCAGCATCGCGGTCACTACGAGATCGCGACGGAAATGGGCGAGCTTTCCGCCACGATGGCGGGAAAGCTCGCTCGAGACGCCGAGGACGGGGGCTATCCCGTCACCGGCGATTGGGTGGCCGTATTGGCCCGCGCCGCCGAGGGGAGCGCCACGATCCAGCACGTGCTGCCGCGCAGCAGCACCTTCACCCGCCGCGCCAGCGGTCCGGGGGCGGCGCGCGGGCAGGTGGTCGCCGTCAATGTCGACGTGGCGCTGCTTGCCGCCTCGATGAACGCCGATCTCAATGCGCGCCGCATCGAGCGCTATCTCGCCACGGCCTGGGAGAGCGGCGCCGAACCGGTGGTCGTCTTGACCAAGGCCGACATGTGTCCCGACGCCGAGGCGCGTATGGCCGAGATCGAAGCGGTGGCGATGGGCGTGCCGGTGCTGGCCGTATCGGCGGTGACCGGTGCGGGGCTCGACGCCTTGCGCGCCTACCTCAAGCCCGGCCGCACGGCCGTATTGCTCGGGAGTTCGGGCGTCGGCAAGTCGACGCTGGTCAACGCGCTCGCCGGCCGCGAGCAGATGGCGACGCAGGGGATCCGGGAGGACGATGCGCGCGGCCGCCACACGACCTCGCATCGGGAGCTGGTGCTGCTGCCCAGCGGGGCGCTGATCCTCGATACACCAGGCATGCGCGAGCTTGGCCTGTGGGACGCCGGCGATGGCATGTCGGCGGCGTTTGCCGATATCGAGGCGCTCGCGGCGCAGTGCCACTTCCGTGACTGCAGCCACGCCGCCGAGCCCGGCTGTGCCATCGTCGAGGCCCTGGCGAGCGGCGCGCTCGATGCCTCGCGCTGGCGGGCCTACGGCAAACTGCAGCGCGAACTGGAGTTCGAGCACGGCAAGGAGGACCCAAGGGCGAATGCCGAAAGCCGCAAGGTGAGAATCCGGCGCAACAAGATGCATCGCGCGGAGATGAAATTCCGGAAGCGGATGGAGTAACCGGGGCGCCGACCGGTCAGGGCGCGCCGGGGCCGAACGCCCAGCGCACCATCTTTACGAACTCAGCCTGCCAGAACGGGTCGCCGTGATCGCCGAGGCATTCGGTCATGACCAGGTCGGCGCCGGCGCCCCTCAGGGCATCGGCCCAGCGGCCGGCGTTCTCGAGAAAAAATGGTTCGAGGGTGCCGGCAGTGAGGTAGGCGCGTGGCAGCCTCGCGGGCATGGCCGCGGGCGGCCGGTAGCCACCGCCGGGAGAGGCGGCGAAGACGGTGCGATAGCGTCCCGGATGCCGCATCCCCATGGCGAGAGCGAGTTCGGCGCCTGCCGATACGCCGGCGACCGCGGTCCGTTCGGGCGGCAACGCCCCGAAGCGCGAGCTGACCCATTCGCCCAGGGTGTGAACAAAGAAGTGCTCGTGCGCGGCAAAGCGATCGCTGTCGATGGCGGGCGAATACTCGCGCAGTCTCGGCAGCTCGTCGTCGGCGGCGACGCGATGGGCACCGACGATCATCGTCGGCGGCACGTCCACCGCCTCGAGAGAGGCGCCCCATGGGGCAATCAGCTGCCCATCACCGGCAAACACCACCGCCTCGGGCGGTCGCGGCGGCAGGTACACGGTGACCTGCCGGCCACCATCATAGTCGAGGGTGTGGGTGAGGAGCTCGCCCGCAAGCGGACCGCCAGACGGTTTCGCCTTGTCGCTTCGATCCGGGCCGGGATCGTCACCTGGTGCCACGTCGCCCTCCCCTGCTCCGCAGTTCCGGCTCGGGTTGCCGAGTGTGAGGACATGGCTTGCCGATAGCAAGGCCAGGATCGGCCGGCTCCGCGGCTTCGACAGCCGCATGCGCGTCCGTCAGGCGGGCGGCATCGCCGCCTTGATCAACGCGGACAGCTGGCGACTGAGCGCCCCGCCCTCCAGTTGCTTGCGATCGTAACCCTCGGCCGCCACCGCGAGCTTCAGTTCGCTCACCGTGGTGAAGCGGCCCGAGCGCGCCAGTTCGAAGGCGCGCTCCAGAGTGGTTTTGCCGACTTCCATCGCCGCTAGATCGACCTTGAGATGGTGAGACGCCGCCTCAACGCGACCGTCCCCGGGTGGCGGCACCCTCTTTGGGCTTGGGCGCCGCAATCAGGCCCTCGCGGATAGCCTGCTTGCGGGCGGCCTTGCGCGTGCGGCGGATGGCTTCCGCCTTTTCCCGAACGCGCGCCTCGGAGGGCTTCTCGTAGTATTTGCGCAGCTTCATTTCCCGAAAGACGCCTTCGCGCTGCAGGCGCTTCTTCAGCACACGCAGTGCCTGATCGACATTGTTGTCTCGGACTTGGACTTGCATTGATATCCATCCTTTTTTGCATGTGGGAGCGGGGGCCGACGGGGCCGCCCTCCGCTCGCGGAGTGCAGAATTGGGCGTAGGGGTGGAGGGGCGATCCGGGACCGCCCTGCTTCACCGGCGAGCTATGGCTATGGTGATTGGCCGGACAGCAGCTTCGACAGTCGGGCGCGTCGCAGAACTGGGCGCCAGGTCGGCTTCGGCGACGACGCGCTCGACGTTCTCGTTGAGCGGCTTCACGCGATAGAGGCTGGGGCCCTGGTCGTGGGGCAGGCAGAAGATCACTTCGACCGGTCCGGCCACGCGATTGCTGATCTTGGGAGATGAACGCATCTCCAATACCTGGCCAACCCTGTAGCGATGCGACATGCAGCGTCCTTTTGTGAGGGACCGCAGGCTGATCGCCTGCGGTCCCGTTGCCGGTACGAGACCAGCCCAAAGCCTTGCGTTCGGCGCCGGCAATCGGCGCCGACTGCCTTACAGCGCCGTCAGATTGGTCGCCGAGATCTTGCCGTCGCGACCCTTCTCGAGGTCGTAGCTGACTTTCTGGCCTTCATTCAGGGTCGACATGCCCGAGCGCTCGACGGCGCTGATGTGAACGAATGCGTCCTTGCTGCCATCATCCGGCTGGATGAAGCCGAAGCCTTTGGTGGAATTGAAGAACTTAACGGTGCCATTGATCATGACAGGTCTTTCTCGATATTCGGCGATGCAGGAAATGCAAACACCCGTCCCCCGGGTGGCGATATGCCAACCAGGCCTAAACGTTCACAATATCAAGGAAAGCCGGGGTTTCTGACCCAGGAGTGTCGCGAGATGTCAGCGAAGCGCTCCTAACCGTGCGCTCTTTCGCCGCCAATGACAAGGTAATTCGCCCCGGCGTCGTTCCGGGAGGGTGATCGGATCACGGAGGAGCGGCCAGCGATGGTCTCTGTATCGCCGCCCACTGCCCATATTCCCGACCCGCCCGGTAGGCTAACCTAGCCTTTGCATTTTGCTGCTAATGCTCGGTGGCATTTCGCGAAAAACCGTCGCATTTCCGTCGCGGCCTCACGTTAGAGCCTCGGGAATGCCCTAGTGCTATTGGACCCCTCACGTGCAGGTCTATCTGCCGATCGCCGAGCTTTCGATGAACCTGTTCTTCCTTGTGGGGATCGGGGGCGCGGTCGGGTTCCTGTCGGGGCTGTTCGGGGTTGGAGGCGGATTCCTGCTCACTCCGCTGCTGATCTTTTCGGGCGTCCCGTCCTCGGTCGCCGTGGCCTCGGTGACAGGGCAGGTGGTGGCGGCGTCGACATCGGGGGCGCTCAGCTACTACCGGCGCGGTCAGATCGACCTGCACATGGCGATGTACCTGGTGCTGTCGGGTGTGCTGGGAGCATTTGGCGGCGTCGCAACGTTCCAGGTGCTGCGCGCCGCCGGACAGCTCGACCTCGTCATCTCGCTCGGCTTTTTGATTCTCCTCGGTTTCGTCGGCACGCTGATGCTGATCGAGGCGGCGCGCGCCATCATGAAGCGGCGGGCCGGGATCGTCGTTCGCGAGAAGCTGCCCAACCAGCACAACTGGTTCCATGGCCTGCCCTGGCGGGTGCGGTTCAAGAAATCGCGGCTCTATATCTCGGTGATCCCGGTGCTGGCGCTGGGCGTCGCCATCGGCTTTGTCGGCTCGCTGCTCGGCATCGGCGGCGGCTTCATCCTGGTGCCGGCGCTGGTCTACATCCTCAGGATGCCCGGCAACATGGTGATCGGCACCTCGCTGCTGCAGGTGGTGGCGATGATGGCGGCGACCACCATCCTCCACGCCGTCTCCAGCCAGAGCGTCGATATCCTGCTCGCCTTCTGCCTGATGGTGGGCGGCACGGTGGGGGCGCAGTTCGGCGCATCGGCCGGCAAGTATCTGCGCGGCGAACAGCTGCGTGCGCTGCTCGCCATTCTCGTCCTTGCCGTCGCCATCCGCTTCGGCATCAGCCTGGTGATGACGCCGGGCGACGTCTATTCGACCGCCGTGATCGGCGCGTCGGGGGTGATCTGATGCGCCGGCTGCTGCTGGCGCTGGCGCTGGTCCTCGCCGCTTCGCCGGCCTCGGCCGAGCGGCTGGTGACGCAGGTGAGCCAGGACGAGGTGTCGATCACCTCGAGCTTTGCCGGCCAGACCCTGACGCTGTTCGGCGCGATCGAGCCGGATGTGGGCGCCGAGCAGCGCTTCGTCGAGGGCCCTTACCACGCGATCATCACCATCACCGGGCCGCTGCAGAACCGGGTGGCGCGGCGCAAGACCAACCAGTTCGGCATCTGGCTCAACACCTCGCAGGCCGAGTTCGAGCGCTTCCCTTCGTTCTACCAGGTGCTGAGCGATGCGCCGCTGAGCAACATCACTGATCCCATCACGCTGGCGGAAAAGGAAATCCCGCTCGACAGCCAGGCGCGCTACACCGCCAAGGCCGGCTGGTGGGACGCCACGGTGTTCGGCGCCGAGCTGACCCGGCTGATGCAGCAGAAGGGCTTTTTCAAGCTCAACGAGAATGGCGTGGTGTTCCGCTCCGACACCTTCTATTTCGCGCAGGTGGCACTGCCGTCGGATGCGCCGCCGGGGCCCTATCTCGCCCACACCTACCTGATCAAGAACGGCAAGGTGATCGCCGAGAAGTCCGATGGCTTTTCGGTCAGGAAGATCGGCTTCGAGCGGTTCCTCGGCCAGGCGGCGCGCACGCAGCCCTTGCTCTATGGCCTCGTCTGCGTGGCGCTGGCGCTGTTCACCGGCTGGCTCGGCGGCGTGGTGTTCAAGCGCTAGATGGGCGCCCAGTTCTCGATCTTGATGTCGCTGCCGCTGCTCGATTCCTGATCCACCTCGGGCGGGTTGCCGTAGATTGTCAGGTCGGAACCGGACGAGGCATTGGCCTTGATCGACTTCGAAGCATAGACGTCGAGATCGGACCCCGAGGACGAGTTGGCGTCCATGGTGGCGCAGAGCAGCTTGTCGGCCTCGAGATTGGAGCCGGACGAAGAGTTCGCCTTGCCGTCCTCGCAACTGCCCTCGATCTTGAGGCCGGCACCGGAGGAGGCATTGAGGTCGATGGATTTGCCGGCGACAGCGCGCAACATCAGATCGGCGCCGCTCGATGAACTGAATTTCAGCGCATCACCGGTGACGCCGGTCGCCTCGACATCGGCGCCGGCACTGGCCTCGACCCGGCTGAGCGCCGGCAAGGCGATGGTGAGCTTGATCTGGTCGCGATCGCCGAAGCTGAAGATGTCGAAGAAGCTCCAGTCGTAATAGGCCTTGAGCGTTCCACCCTCGACCTTGAGCTGCAGATCATCGAGCAGGCGCTTGTCTTTGGCCTCGGCGGTGATCGATTGCGCCCCGCCGACCGTTACGATGGCATCGATCCCGGACGAAACGTCGAGCGCGCTGAAAGCCGGCACCTCGATGGTTCGCGTTTCGGCGAGGGCCGGCGCGGCGAGGAGCAGCAGGGCCGCGGATGCGGCGGCGAGTTTCACGATCCCATGCATGTCGAAGTGTCTCTTTCCCACTGGTGCGCCCTCATAAAGCGCGACAAATCAAAGACTTGGAGCATGCCGCCGCTGCGATGCAGCGACGACGCGCCGAGGGCTGACACGTGGGTGGTGTGTTACCTGCCGATCAAGGGTTCGTGCGCGGAATATTTTCGGGCACGTAACTTAAGCCGTTCGGCCGAGGGCGCCGTCACCAGCTATCGTAGCCCGGCACCAGCCGTTTCGGGCTCACCGGGTACACCCTGCCCCGCCCGATCATCGCCACCTCGAGCGTCGGCCAATGCAGCAGGCCGACAAATGCCGGGCTCAGGATGTTGAGGCTGCCGGTCGCCGCGCCGTAGGCCGGCAGCACCAGCAGCCGGCCATCGTGGACGAAGCACGGACGGCGAACGGAGCGGCCGTTCATCGCCACATGGGCGGCGGGATGGAGGTGCCCGCCGATGACGCCCTGCCCCGGTCGCGGCTCGTGCGTCAGCGTCAGGCCGGCGCGGCTGAGGCCGGTGACGCAAGTGCCGCCCAGGCTGTGCGGGGCCGGATCGTGGTTGCCGGAGATCCAGGTCCAGCGCGCCTTGCCCATCAGGGTCGCGAGCCGCAGCCGGTCGGCCGGCTGCAGCGTCGAGGTGCCCTCGTCGCGGTGAAAACTGTCGCCCAGCGCAATGACTTCGGTGGCGCCGGTCGCGGCGATGTCGGCTTCGAGCCGGCGCAGTGTCAGGCCGGTATCATAGGGCGGCAGCAGGCTGCCGCGCCTGGCGAAGGACGAGAGCTTTTCGAGGTGCAGATCGGCAACCAGCAGCACGCCTTCATCGGCCCACCACAGGGCGCCCGAGGGCAGCGGCTCAAAACTGTGACCGGCGAAATGCAGGTACACGGGGTCGCCTCTGTCGTCGATCGGGGCGGTGCGCGCTGCCCAGGCTGAAGTCAATTCGCCCGTTTCCTTGTCTCGCTTGACGCGGGGCTGACGCCCATGGCCTCTCTGATCAGTTCCTCGGCGGCTTCCGCCATGGTGCTTTCGCGAGCCTCGCCGACCACCGGAACCTTTCCGATATCGAGCAATACCGGTACCGCCAATGGCGAGATTCGGTCGAGCGGCTTGTGCACGATGTGACGCTTGATGCGGGCGAGCATATGGCCGAGCCGCTCGATGTCGAGCAGCCCGCGCGCCGCATCGCGACGAGTGGCCTGGATCAGGATGTGGTCGGGCTCATGCTGGTAGAGCACGTCGTAAATGATGTCGGAGGAGACGGTGATCTGGCGGCCGGTCTTCTCCTTCTGGCCGGGATGGCGGCGCTCGATCAGCCCGGCGATGATGGCGCAGTTGCGAAAGGTGCGCCGCATCAGCTGGCTCTCGTCCAGCCAGGCCTCGAGGTCGTCGCCCAGCATGTCCTCGTCGAACAGGTCGTCGAGCGACAGCCGGTTGGTGCGGATCAGCGCCGAAAAGTCCCCCAGCCCCCAGACGGCGAGGGAATAGTCCGAGGCGACGAAGCCGAGCGGGCGAGCCCGGGCGCGCTCCAGCCGGCGGGTCAGCAGCATGCCGAGCGTCTGGTGCGCCAGCCGCCCCTCGAACGGGTAGCAGACGAGGTAGTTCTGGGCGCCGCGCGGAAAGGTCTCGACCAGCAGGCTGTCCTCGGCCGGCAATACCGACGCCTCCTGCTGCAGGCGCAGCCAGTCGCTCACCTGGTCGGGCAGCAGATGCCACTCATCGGGGTGGGCGAGGAGCTTGCGCACCCCATCGGCGAGGAAGGTGGAGAGCGGGAACTTCCCGCCCATATAGGAGGGGATCTTCGGGTCCTTGCCCTGCGAGCGCGACACATAGGCCTCGCTTTCGAACATCCCCTCATAGGCGACGATCTCCGAGCCGAAGAGGAAGGTGTCGCCCTTGGTGAGGGTGGTGAAGAAATACTCTTCCATCTCGCCCAGCACCCGACCGAACCGACCGATCGGGCCGGTGGTGGCGCCCCTGGTGAAGCCGCGCCCCTTGACCAGCCGCACTTTCACCATCGGCTCCTCGACGATGGTGCCGATGTTGAGGCGGTATTGCTGGGCCACCTGCGGATTGGAAATGCGAAACTTGCCGTCGCCGGTCTGGCGCAACTTGGCATAGCGCTCGTAGGCGCGCAGCGCGTAGCCGCCGGTGGCGACGAAATCGACAGTGCGCTCGAACTGCTCCCAGCTCAGCTCACGGTAGGGCCAGGCGCGACGGATCTCGGCGTGCAGTTCCACCGGATCGAAGGCATCGGCGCAGGCGGTGCCCAGAATGTGTTGCGCCAGGACATCGAGCCCGCCGGAGACCGGATCCTCGCTATCCTGATGGTTGTGCTCGACCGCTTCGAGCGCCGCCTCGCATTCCAGCACCTCGAACCGGTTGGAGGGGACGAACAGCGCCTTCGACGGTTCATCGAGCCGGTGATTGGCGCGGCCGATGCGCTGCAGCATCCGGGACGACCCCTTGGGCGCGCCGACCTGCACCACGAGGTCCACATCGCCCCAGTCGATGCCGAGGTCGAGCGTCGAGGTACAGACCACTGCCCGCAACCGGCCCTCCGACATGGCCGCCTCGACCTTGCGCCGCTGTTCCACCGCCAGCGAGCCGTGATGCATGGCGATGGGCAGCATGTCCTCATTGGCCGCCCACAGCTCCTGGAACAGCATTTCGGCCTGGCTGCGCGTGTTGACGAACAAGAGCGTCGTCTTGTGCTCCTTGATGGTGCGGTAGAGGTCGGGGATGGCGTAAAGCGAGGAGTGCCCGGCCCAGGGGACCACCTCGGCGGACTTCAGGATCTCGATATGCGGCCTGGCCCCGCCCTGCCCCATCAGCAGCCGCGCCTCGGCGCCGGGTACGGGGCTGGCGATCCAGTCGCGCAGCAGGTCGGGGCGGGCGACGGTGGCGCTGAGGGCGGTGATCCGCGCTTGCGGCGCCAGGGTGCCAAGCCGCGCGATGCCGAGCGACATCAGCTCGCCGCGCTTGTTGGTGACCATGGCGTGCAGTTCGTCGAGCACGATGCGCCGGAGCGAGCCGAACAACTTGTTCGCATCGGGGTGGCTCAGCAGCAGCGCCAATTGCTCGGGCGTGGTCAACAGGATCTGCGGCGGATCGAAACGCTGCCGCTGCCGCCGATGCGACGGGGTATCGCCGGTGCGGGCCTCGACCCTGATGCCAAGGCCCATCTCGCTGATCGGCGTCATCAGGTTGCGCTGCACGTCCACCGCCAGCGCCTTGAGCGGCGAGAGATAGAGCGTGTGCAGACCCGGCCGCGGGTGTTCGATCAGATCGTTGATGGTCGGCAGGAAGCCGGCCAGCGTCTTGCCGGCACCGGTCGGGGCGATCAGCAGCGCCGAGTCGCCCGCCTCCGTCGCCTCCAGCACCGCCAGCTGATGGGCGCGCGGCGCCCAGCCCTTGCCGGCGAACCAGTCGGTGATCTCTGAACGGAGGGGCAAGGGACGTTCCCGGTTTGTGCACATTATGGGGGGACTGGTTCCGAACAACAAGAGCCGGATGCACACTGACCCGGCACCATGTCGATGTTCCCCCTGCGCGCGGAATCCGCTACGCCATTCGCCGGAGGCCAGCCGATGAACGACAATGAACAGCAGGTGTTGCAACTGAGGCCGGAAGCGGCGCTGGCGCTGCTGGTCGAGCGGGTGCAGCAGATGCTGAGCACCTATGAGGGTCGCATCGCCATCGGGCTCGCCGGCGGGCCCGGTGTCGGCAAATCGACGCTGGCGGTGAAGCTGGTGGAAGCGCTGAACGCGACGACCCCGGAGCTTGCCGCCTATGTGCCGATGGACGGCTTCCATATGCGGCACGCCAAGCTCGAGAGCCTCGGCACGGTGAAGGACAAGGGCGCGCCGCACACCTTCGAGGGCGCCGCATTCGCCGAGTTCCTCGCCGGGGTCAAGGCGGCGACGGTGCAGGTGAGCGGCCCCGGCTACTCGCGCGAGATCGAGGACGTGGTGATCGACGCCTTCATCGTTCCGGCCGGCGCACGGGTGCTGGTGGTCGAGGGCAACTACCTGCTGCTGGCCAATGCGCCGTGGTGGCAGGTGCGGCCGCTGCTCGAGCTTGCGGTGTTCATCGACCTGCCGCGCGACACGGTGAAGGCGCGGCTGCTGGCGCGGCACGCCGAGCATGGCCTGTTCTCCGCCGAACGCAACCAACAGCATGTCGAGCGCGTCGACCTCGCCAATTACGACCTGGTGAAACGCTCCCGCGGCCGAGCCGATATCGCCATAGACCTTCTCACCGAGCACTGATCTTGACCCGACCGACCTACCCGTTCGACGTGCGCTCGCGCGACGTCTGGGCCATCGCGCTGCCCGCTTCCGTCGCCTTCATCACCGAGCCGCTGGCCGGGCTGGTCGATATCACGGTGATCGGCCGGCAAGGCGACGCGGCGATGCTGGGCGGCGTGGTGCTGGGCGCGCTGGTGTTCGATTTCATCTTTTCGATGGCGTATTTTTTGAGGACCGGCACTGCCGGTCTCACGGCGCAGGCGATCGGGGCGCGCGACCGGCGCGACGGCCTGCTGCATGTGGCCCGCGCCATCGGCATCGGGGTGATCGCCGCGGCGCTGATGATCGCGCTGCAAGTGCCGCTGCTGGCGCTGGCCAACCTCGCCATGGCGCCGACCGTCGGGGTCGCCGAGGCACTGAAGCAGTATTTCGAGGTCCGCATCTGGTCGGCGCCGTTCTCGCTGATCAACTATGCGCTGCTCGGCTGGTTCTATGGTCGGGCGCAGGCCAAAACCGGCATGATGCTGCAAATGCTGATCCACGGGATCGACATCCCGCTGTCGATCATCTTCGTGATGAGTTTTGGCTGGGGCCCGCATGGCGCGGCGCTGGCGACGGTGATCGGCCAGGCTGCAGCCTGCCTCCTCGGCCTGGTGCTGGTGATCCGGCATTTTGGCGGGTTCGGCAAGGTCATGGCGATGATCGTGCCGGACGAGCTGTTCCATGGGCATGCGCTGCGCCGCATGTTCGGCCTCAGCCGCGACCTGATGATCCGCTCCATCGCGCTGATGGGCGCCTATGCCTATTTCGCGGCGCAGGGCTCGCGGTTGGGTGAGGTACCGCTGGCCGCCAACGCGATCCTGCTCAACTTCCTGATGATCTCGGGCTTCTTCCTCGATGGCATTGCGCAGGCGGCCGAGCAGCTCTGCGGCAAGGCGGTCGGCGCCAACTGGCGGCCGGCCTTCGATCGCGCCTACTCGCTGGCCTTCCGCTGGGGCACGCTGATCGCCGTGGGGCTGGCGCTGGTCTGGTTCGCCGGCGGCTGGTACCTGATCGATTTCATGACCACGAGCGAACCGGTGCGCGAATATGCGCGGATGTTCCTGTGGGTCGCGGCGCTCTCCTCGCTCACCGGCATGCCGGCCTTCGTGTTCGACGGTATCCTGGTGGGCGTGACGCTCAACACGGTAATGCGCGACGGCATGGTGCTGGCGCTGGCGCTGTTCCTCGGCGCCGCCGTGGTGCTGCAGGGCGCGCTCGGCAATACCGGGCTATGGATTTCGATCCACCTGTTCTTCCTCTGCCGCGCCGGCTTCTACTGGTGGGCGCTGGAGCGGAAGAAGGCGGGATTGTTTGATGCGTGACTGATAGAGACGGCCCCCTCCCGGCCTCCCCCATAAAGGGGGAGGTGAAGAGTCGGGGCTCTGTCTTCGAATGTGCCAAACGCACCGGCGGGGCACCTCCCCCTTCATGGGGGAGGATGGGAGGGGCCGTCTGCCTACAGCGACGCCTTCCCGCTCGCCCACTCGGCCGTGGTCCGCCCGGTCAGCTCCGACACCGACCTGAGCCCGCGGCTCCGCACCGCGGCGCTCAGCCCGCGCTTCAGCCGGTCGAGCATATCGAGCCCGCCGAAGACCAGCGCCGAGTAGAGCTGGATCGCGTCGGCGCCGGCCTCGAACTTGGCGACGGCGCTCTCGGGCGAGTGGATGCCCCCTACCCCGATGATCGGCAGCCGGCCGACGCGCTGGCGCACCTGGGCGAGCTTCTGCGTCGCGAGATTGAACAACGGCTTGCCGGAGAGGCCGCCGGTCTCGGTGGCATTCTCCATCCCCTGCACCGGGTCGCGCGAGAGCGTGGTGTTGGAGACGATCAGCCCGTCGAGATCGGTGGCGAGGACCACTTTGGCGATGCCGTCGAGCGCCTCTTCGTCAAGATCGGGGGCGATCTTCAGCAGCACCGGCACGCGCACCGAGGCCTTGGAGCGGGCCTTCAGCACTGCCGCCAGCAGCCGGGTCAGCGCCTCGTCGGCCTGCAGGTTCCTCAGGCCCGGTGTGTTGGGGGAAGAGATGTTGACCGTCAGGTAATCGGCGACTTCGGCGAAGCGGGTGACGCCGGTGACGTAGTCGGCGACGAAATCCTCAGAGTCCTTGTTGGCCCCGATATTCACCCCCAGGATGGCGCCGACATGGGCGCCCTTCAGCCGGGCGAACGCCGCGTCATGGCCCTCGTTGTTGAAGCCCATGCGGTTGATCACCCCATCGGCCGCGGCGACGCGGAACAGTCGCGGCTTGGGGTTGCCGACCTGCGGGCGCGGCGTGACGGTGCCGATCTCGACCATGCCGAACCCCATGCGGGCGAGCGGCTTGGGCACTTCGGCGTTCTTGTCGAAGCCGGCCGCCATGCCGACCGGGTTCCTCAGTTCGAGGCCGCACAGCGTGGTGCGCAGTTCCGGCGGATCGGCGCCCTCCTGTTCGGGCGCGAGCCCGAGCCGCAGCGCCGCGATGGTGGCGCCATGGGCAATCTCGGGGTCCATCTTCAGCAGCGTGTCGCGGGTCAGGCCGGAGACCAGCGGCATGCGCAGCAGCGGCGAGAGCCGGGAGAAGATCATTTGACCCAGCCCGGCAACACGGCGATGCCATCGGCCGGCACGTCGAGCCGGGTCATGTTGGACACCGCCGACATCGGCAGGACGGCGAACAGATGCGGGAACAGATCGCCGCCGCGCGAGGCCTCCCATTGCAGCGCCTCGCCGAGCGGCGCCGCGGGCACCTGGAACAGCACCTGATCGCTCAGCCCGGCGAAATAGAGCCGGATGGTTTCGCCGAGCTGCGGCGCGCTGGAGAAATGGATGTAGCCATCCTGGAGGTCGATCGGCTGGCCGACGAAATGCCCGGCGGCCAGCGAGGCCTCATAGATCTCGCGGCTCGCGACCTTGTAGATGAACTCCGGGGTGGTCACGGGCATGCTCCTTGGATCAGGCGGCGGAGACCAGCTTGCCGGCCAACGCATCGGCGATGAGCTTGCGGGTCTCGGCCACGCCATAAAGCGCGATGAACGAGCCGAAACGAGGGCCCTGGTCGGCACCGAGCAGCACCTGGTAGATGGCGCCGAACCAGTCGCGCAGCGGCTCGAAGCTATGCGCGTTACCAACCGCATAGACGATGTCCTGCAGTTCCTTGGCCTCGAGCGCCTCCTTGCCGGCCAGCTGGTCGGCGAGATCCTGCAGTGCGGCGCGTTCCTTGTCGGTGGGCGCGCGGAACGTCTTGGTGGGCTTCACCTCGTCGTTGAAGTAGCGCACCGCATAGCCGGCCAGCCGGTCGAGCTCGGGGTTGGTCACCGGCGTCTCGCCCGGCAGGCGGCGGGAGATATAGTTCCACAGTGCCGACTTCTCGTGCGCGTTGGCGGCCGAGGCGAGGTTGAGCAGCAGGCCGAAAGTGATCGGCATATCGACCACCGGGACCTTGCCCGAGTGGATGTGGAAGGCCGGGTTCTCGAGCGCCGCCGCTGCGTCCTGGCCGTTATAGGACGCAACGTACTGATAGTACTCGTCGACGGCGCGCGGGATCACGTCGAAATACAGGCGCTTGGCCACCCGCGGCTTCTGGAACATGTAGAGGCTGAGGCTTTCGGTGCCGGCATAAGTCAGCCACTCGTCGATGGTCAGCCCATTGCCCTTCGACTTCGAGATCTTCTGGCCCAGGTCGTCGAGGAACAGCTCATAGACATAGTGCTCGGGCGGGGTGCCGCCGAGAATGGCGCAGATCCTGTCGTAAATGCCCTGGTTGGTCTGGTGGTCCTTGCCGAACATCTCGAAATCGACGCCCAATGCCGCCCAGCGCATGCCGAAATCCGGCTTCCACTGCAGCTTCACATGGCCGCCGGTGACCGGCAGGGTGGCGTCGCGGCCGTCCTCGTCGACGAAGGTGACCGTGCCGGCCTTGGCATCGACATGCTTCATCGGCACGTAGAGCACGCGGCCGGAAATCGGCGAGATCGGCAGGAACGGCGAATAGGTGGCCTGCCGCTCCTCGCCGAGGCTGGGCAGCATCACCGCCATGATCTCTGCATAACGCTCGGCGGCGCGCAGCAGCACTTCGTCGAAGCGGCCGGCCTTGTAGTACTCGGTGGCGCTGGCAAACTCGTAGTTGAAGCCGAAAGTGTCGAGGAAGCGCCGCAGCATGGTGTTGTTGTGGTCGCCAAAGCTCGGATAATCGCCGCCGAACGGGTTCGGTACCGATGTCAGCGGCATCTGCAGATACGGCTCGAGCGCGGCGCGATCCGGCACGTTTTCCGGGATCTTGCGCATGCCGTCCATGTCGTCGGAGAAGCAGAGCAGCCGGGTCGGGATCTCGTCGCGGGTGAGGAGACGGAAGGCGGTGCGAACCATGGTGGTGCGCGCCACTTCGCCGAAAGTGCCGATATGCGGCAGGCCCGAAGGACCATAGCCGGTTTCGAACAGCACTTCGGTCAGCCCCAGGCGCTCGACCCGGGCCACCAGTTTCCGGGCTTCCTCGAACGGCCAGGCGCGCGCCGTCTGGGCGGCGTCGAAGAAGGCGGGGTCGAGAGTCGGAAGCGGCGCGGGCACGGCAGGCCTCAGATGCTGAGTGGGGAGAACGCGCTCAATTGCACCAGCCGGCTACGGGCGTCAATGGCAAGCGGGCTGCCCTGCCTTGCCAAGCGGCGGTGCGGTGCCTAGTTATGCGGGACTTTCCGGCGCGCTCGCGAGATCGGGCCGGAACAACCCTATGCTGATCTCGCCTCCGAGGACTCGATGGCCATTTCCCTGCAGGACGCTCTCATCCACATCATGGTGGTCACCGCCTCGTCCGACGAAGGCATTTCCGACCACGAGCTGGATGTGATCGGCAGCTTGGTGGTGCGCTCGCCGGTGTTCGCGGATTTCGACATCGAGCGGCTGTCGACGGTGGCCAATGCGGCGGTCGACAAGACCAACAGCGCCGGCCTCGACACCGTGCTCGACGACGCCATTGCGGCGGTGCCGAAGCGCCTGCACGACACGGCTTATGCGCTGGCCGTCGAAGTGGCGGTGGTCGATGTGCAGTTGCCGCAGGAAGAACTGCGGCTGCTCGAGATGGTGCGCGACCGGCTGGAGGTCGACCGGCTGGTGACTGCCGCGATCGAGGCGAGCGCCCGCGCCCGCATGCGCTCGGCCTGATCGGGCAGATCCGCTCAGTAAAAGCTGACCGGGAACCAGCGCAGATAGAGCTCGTCATAGACGCCCGAGCGCTTCAGCCGGGCAAGACCATAGTCGATGACCTGGCGAACCGCGTCGGCGCCGGCCGGCACGGCGACGGCAAGACCATCGCCGAACAGGTCGGGCCGGAAATACGGTTCGCCTGCGAACTCGCAGCAATCGACATGTTCGTTGAGCCAGAACGAGGCGCGCATGGCATCGCCGAAATAGGCATCGGCCTCGCCTTTCGACAGCGCATCGAGCGCCGCGATTTCGCTGTCGAACTGCACCAGTCCGGCGGCAGGCAGGTAGCGGCGGATGAACTCGGCATGGGTGGAGCCGCGGCGCACTGCCACGCGCTTGCCGTCGAGCCCCTCGGGGGTAAAGCCGCTGGCGGCGGCGATGGGAGTGACGAAGCGCCCCGGCAGCATCAGGTAGATCTGTGAGAAATCGAACAACGCGCCATTCTGCGGGGTGAGCGCCAGCCCGGCGATCAATGCGTCGCCCTGCTTGTCCTCGAGGGCCCGGGCTGCCTGATCCCATGGCCAGGCCTGCACGGTACAGCTGATGGCGAGGTCGGCGCAAAGCGCGCGCGCCAGATCGACATTGAAGCCGACCAGCTCGCCCTTGTCGTCGCGGAAGTTGAACGGAGGAAAATCCGCCGTGGTCAGGAACCGGATCGACGGCACCGCCGTCAGGTTCGGAACGATTTCGCGAGCGCCCGGATCGATGTGATAGGGCAGCGCCTGCGCCAGCACCGGCGCCGACGGGGCGAACAGCAGAGCGAGGGCGAAGAAAAAGGCGCGCATAACGTCCCGGGGCGAGCGATCTTCGGCTTATCGCCCAATTCGCCGGCAAAGGCGAGGGCCGATGCCGGCTGTTCCCAAGCTCTCGATCCCGCTGCCACTCAGCCCCTGCGGCAGCGGCGAAGCGCCGGCCTAGCTGTAGCGACCGAGGCCGAGATCGCCCACTTCGATGTCGGGCGTTCTGGCTGAGATGATGTCGGCGAGAACCCGACCGGAACCGGCCGCCATGGTCCAGCCCAGCGTTCCGTGTCCGGTGTTGAGATAGAGGTTGGAAAGCTTCGAGCGTCCCAGCACGGGCGTGCCGTCCGGCGTCATCGGCCTGAGCCCGCACCAGAAACTGGCGCGACTGACATCCCCCGCATTGGGGAACAGCTCCCGCAGCGAACGATCGAGCGGCCCGCGGCGTGAATGATGGAGGGTCGTGTCATAGCCGGCGATCTCGGCCGTGCCGCCGACGCGGATACGATCGCCCAGCCGGGTGGTCGCCACCTTGTAGGTCTCGTCCATGACGGTCGAAACCGGCGCCACCGAAGCATCGGTGATCGGCACGGTGAGCGAGTAGCCCTTGATCGGATAGACCGGCAGCCCGATGCCGAGCGGGCGCAGCAGCAGCGGCGAATAGCTGCCGAGCGCCACGACATAGGCATCGGCGGTCAGCATGCCCTTGTCGGTTGCAACGCCCGTCACCGCTCCACCGGAGGTGGCGATGTGATCGATCGTCGTGCCATAGCGGAAGGCGACGCCGCGGCGGGCGGCAAGCGCCGCGAGCCCCTCGGTGAACATCTTGCAATCGCCGGTATCGTCATTGGCGAGGCGCAGCCCGCCGACAAAGGGCACACTCGCCGTGGCGAGGCCGGGTTCGGCCGCGATGCACCCCTTGGGGTCGAGCACCTCGTAAGGCACGCCATATTGCTTCAGCACCGCGATATCGTCGGCGGCGTGGTCGAGCTGCTTTTGCGCCCGAAACAGCTGCACCGTGCCCTGCTGGCGGCCATCGAAGGCGAGACCGGTGGCGGCGCGCAGCGCGACCATCATGTCGCGCGAGTACTCGGCGAGCCGGACCATGCGGCCCTTGTTGATGGCGTAGGCGCGCTCGGTGCAGTTGGCGAGCAGCTGCAGACCCCAGATCCACATGCGCGGATCGAGCTTGGGCCTCAGCACCAGGGGGCCATCGGTCATCAGCAGCCACTTGATGGCCTTGGCGGGAATGCCCGGCCCTGCCCACGGCGACGCATAGCCGTAGGACAGCTCACCGGCATTGGCATAGCTGGTCTCGAGCCCTGGTCCCGGTTGCCGATCGATCACCGTCACTTCGTGACCCGCTTCCGCCAGATAATGGGCGGAAGTGGTGCCGATGACGCCCGAACCGAGGATAAGGACTTTCATGCCCTCATGATCACGAGTGCAGCCCGAAAGGCAATATGTGACAGCAAGATGGGCGTGTTGCAGTGTATCGCGTATTGAAGCCGGCTTGCGCTCCAGTCCGCCGGTGGGCATGCTTCGGGCGCGGGGCCAACAAAGACCATCGGGGAAGTAGACGGTGAGAATTGCCGCGTTGTTCCTGGGCATGATTGCCGGGCTGTTTGCGCTGCTGGCGCCAAGTGCGCTGCGCATCGACCTGCTCTCGCCGTTCCTCGAGTTCTGGACAGCAACCTCCAACGAGCGGCTGCTCGGCACTATTATCTGGTACGCCATCGCCGGCGCGGCGATGCTGGGCGGGTTGCTGGCGACGGTGACGCCGGGCTTTGCGGCCATGCTGCTGCTCGGCGCGGCCGTCGGGTGGCTGGGCATCGCCGTGTCGGTGCCGCAACTGCTCACCTACCAGTTGCTCGGGCCGGCCGGGGCGGCAGCCATCGCGGCGCTGTTCGCCTTCCTCGCCGGCGAATTGCAGGTGCGCCGTCGGCGCCTGGCGCGGCGCAGCCGCAAGCTGGCCGCCGAAGTGACCGACACCGACAGCGAGTTCGAACGCGAAGCGGCGCTGCGCATGGATCCGCTGCTGATGCCGCGGCAGGACGTGCCCCCACCGCCGCGGCGCCATATTCCGCTGACGCTCGATGACGTTGCCGTCACCTCGCGGCCTGCGGGCGAGCCACCACGCTGGCAGGATCTCGACCAGCCGCAACCGGCGCGCCGTCACGATCCCGACCTGTGGGCGGAAGCGCGGCGCGAACAGCTGCAGCCCGCCCCCGAGGTGCAGCGAGCCCGCGTCGTACCGGAGCCGCGGCCCGAGCTGCGGGAACGCGAGCCACACGTCCGGGAACGCGAACCACAGGTCCGGGAACGGGAGCCCCAGATACGGGAGCGGGAGCCACAGCTGCGCGAACGCGAGCCCCAGGTGCGGCGACCGGAGCCCCGACCGGAACCGCGGCGCGAGCCACCGCGACAGCGCGACCAGCGCTCCGCGGAAGGTACCCGCGTCTGGGTTGCCGCCCTGGCCGCAGTCGGCGCGGTGCTCGGGCTCGCGGTCATCGCGGCCGGCGGCTACCTGATCACGCGCGATGGTTCACTGGGCGCCCTGTTCGGCGAGCCGGGCGCGCCCACGGTGGTGGCGAGCAGCGAAGCGCCGCCGCGCGAGCCTGTCGCGGCGCCGCCTGCCGAGAACAAGCCCGCGACGCCAGCCAGCCTGCAATTGCCGGCGACGCCGACCGCGAGAAACGATACGGCGACGCTGCCCGATGCTCCCGCCGCCGACGGTCCCGCCGCCACCCTGCCCGCCACGCCGGCACCCGCGGCGACAGCGCCCGCCATGGCGGTTGCGCCGCTGGTCAGCGAGCCGCCGACCGCGCCGGCCCAGATCGCCGCAACGCCGCCGCAGGGCTATGACGACCCCTTCGCCTATTGCCGGGCGGTCGGCACGGTGGACTATGTCGACTACCGCTACACCGGCCCGGCCACTGTCGAGGCGATCACGAACACGCTGCTGATCCCGGCCGGCTCGGCGCGCGACCGCGTGCGCTGGCGCTGTTTCGACGGCGCGGTGCTCGCCTGCACTTCCTATATCGGGCCGATCTGCGACATGGCGCCGACTGTGGTGGAGATGCGTGAGTTCTGCGAGCGAAACCCCAATGTCGAGCAGCTGCTGGCGCCGAGCGGCACCTGGGCCTGCATCGACGGCAAGCCGCAACTGCCCGCCAATGCCAGCTGGCCGGTCGATGCCCGAGGTTTCCTGCCGCAGGGCTGGATCGCCGTCACCGACCCCAAGGCCACCGGCGCGGGCTAGCAGCAGCAGGCGGCGGCGATCGGCCGGAGCATCGAGGGGGAGCAACTCCCCGTGAAACGCGGCATTCAGGGCGAGCTGCCATTGATGTTGCGCGATCGGGAGGCAATATCGGGTGTGAAGCAGACGCAGCCGAGCCCGCTCGGCACCAGGCCAGGCTCGCATGTGACCCATGCGGAAACTGGCCGCTTGTCGGAGCGCAGCAATGGCCGTTGAGGGAATGCCGGCAAAGACCGGCAAATCGAACAACCTGCTCGCGCTGCTCCGCCCCTATTGGGGCTGGGTCGGCCTGCTGGTCGGGCTGACGCTCATCGGCAACGCGCTCAATCTCGTCGTCCCGCAGTTCATCGCCCATGCCATCGACAGTGCAGGCGCACCCGGCTTCAACCTCTTCTCGCTGGTCCTGGCGCTGGGTGCCATCTCGCTCGGCATTTTCGCCTTTACCTACATCCAGAGCATCGTCCAGACGGTGACTTCGGAGCGCGTGGCGCGCGATCTGCGCCAACGGCTGGCCGACCGTATCGCCGAACAGGACTTCGTCTACGTCCAGACCGTTTCGCCGGCACGGCTGCTCACCAACCTCACCTCCGATGTCGATGCGATCAAGAATTTCGTGGCGCAGGCCATCGCCTCGATCGTCTCGTCGCTGTTCCTGATTGTCGGCGCCAGCGCGCTGCTGCTGCTGATCAACTGGCAGCTGGCGCTGGCGGTGCTGGCGGTCGTGCCGGTGATCGGCATCACCTTCTATGTCGTGCTCACTCGGGTGCGGGCGTTGTTCCGCAAGGCGCAGGGCGCCATCGACTGGCTCAACAAGGTGATCAACGAGTCGATCCTGGGCTCATCGCTGATCCGCCTCGTCAACTCGCAGCAGGCCGAATACCAGAAGTTCCTTGCCGCCAACGGCGAGGCGCTCGGCATCGGCATGAGCATCCTGCGGCTGTTCGCCGGGCTGATCCCCACCATCACCTTCGTCGCCAATCTCGCCACACTCGTCATCCTGGCGTTTGGCGGGCACCTGGTGATCAGCGGGTCGATGACGCTGGGCCAGTTCACCGCTTTCAATTCCTACCTGGCGATCCTGATCTTTCCGATCCTGATCATCGGCTTCATGAGCAATGTCGTGGCGCAGGCGCAGGCGTCATATGATCGCATCCGGCTGGTGCTCGACGCCCCGGAGCCCAAGCCGGCGGGAACGCTCGACCGAGAGTTGCGCGGCGACATTGCGGTCGAGCACCTGACCGTGCGCTATGGGCAGCGCCTGGCGCTCGATGACGTGAGCCTCGTGGCGAGGGCCGGCACCCGCACGGCCGTCATCGGCCCCACAGCCGCGGGCAAGACCCAGCTGCTCTATGCCCTGACTGGCCTGATCGAGCCGGAAGCGGGGCGCATCACCTATGATGGCGAGCCGCTCGCGGCCTATGACAGCCAGGCGCTGCACCGCCAGGTCGGGCTGGTGTTCCAGGACAGCGTCACCTTCAGCCTGACGCTGCGCGAGAATATCGCCTTCTCCAATGTCGTCGACGACGCGAGCCTCGAGAAGGCCATCGACACCGCCGAGCTGGGCGATTTCATTGCGACGCTGCCGCAGAAGCTCGACACCATCATCTCGGAACGCGGCACCTCGCTGTCGGGCGGCCAGAGGCAGCGCATCATGCTGGCGCGGGCCCTGGCGCTCAACCCGCGCGTGCTGCTGCTCGATGATTTCACCGCCCGCGTCGACCAGCGCACGGAACGCAAGATCCTCGCTAATGTGCGGCAGAACTATCCGGGCATCACGCTCATCTCGGTGACCCAGAAGATCGCACCGGTTGAGGATTACGAGCAGATCATCCTGTTGATGGAGGGCAAGGTGCTCGCCACCGGCAGGCATGAGGAGTTGCTCCACGCCTCCCCCGAATACGTCCAGATCTACAACTCGCAGCAGAGCACCGAGGACTATGAGCTACAAGCTTAACACCTCGGAGGCGAGCCAATCCAAGGAAACGGTCTGGAAAGGGCTGGCGCGCCTCTTACCGCTGATCAAGGGCGAAGGCCGGAACGTCGCCATTGCGCTGGCGGCGATCCTGATCTCGTCGGCCACCACGCTCACCGCGCCGCTGATCATCGGGCACACCGTCGACAGCTTCATCTCCACCGGAGATTTGAACGGCGTGCTGCTGTGGAGCGGCCTGCTGCTGGCGGTCTACGCCGTCGGCCTCGTCTCGGCCTATACCCAGACCCGCACCATGGGCGGGGTGGCCCGCCGTATCCTGTTCAACCTGCGCAATGCCATCTTCAACAAGCTGCAGGAACTGCCGGTCGCCTTCTTCAACCAGAACCGGTCGGGCGACCTGATCTCGCGCATCAACAACGACACCGACAAGCTCAACCAGTTCTTCGCCCAGGCGCTGATGCAGTTCCTGGGCAACGCCTTCCTCATCGTCGGCGCCGGCATCCTGCTGCTGGTGCTGAATGTCAGGCTGGGCGGCGCGGCGCTGCTGCCGGCGGTGGCGGTGCTCGTCGTCACCCAACTCATCGGCGGCTGGGTCAAGCGCGCCAGTTTCAAGAGCCTGCAGACGCTCGGCGGCCTGAGCGGCGAGATCCAGGAAAGCCTCGCCAACTTCAAGGTCATCGTGGCGTTCAACCGCTTCGACTATTTTCGCGACAAGTTCGCGGCTGCCAATGCGACCAATTATGCCGCCTCGATCCGCGCCGGCATCGCCAGCAATATCTTCATCCCGATCTACGGGCTGGCCTATAACCTGGGCCAGCTGGTGGTGCTGGCCTACGGTATCTACCTGATCTCGAGCGGCGAGCTCACCACCGGGCTGCTGATCGGCTTCCTGCTCTACGTCACCAATTTCTACAATCCGCTACGCCAGCTGGCGAGTATCTGGTCGTCGCTGCAACTGGCGCTGGCCGGTCTCGACCGCATCTCGGAAGTGCTGGCGCTGCAGTCCGACATGGCGACCGTTCCCGCCGAGGCAACGACGTCGACTGCCGCCATCGCCTTCGACAACGTCTCCTTCCACTACCCCGATGGCGCCGAGGTGCTGAAATCGGTGAGCTTCACCCTCGAGAGGGGCAAGACCTACGCGCTGGTCGGGCCAACCGGCGGGGGAAAGACCACCACCGCCTCGCTGATGGCGCGGCTCTACGATCCCACCGCGGGCACGGTGCTGCTCGATGGCAGGGATATCCGTTCCTACCCGCCGGAGGAGCGGGTGGCAAAGATCGGCTTCATCCTGCAGGAGCCGTTCCTGTTCACCGGCACGGTCCGTGACAACATCCTCTACGGCACCCCGCAATACGCCTCGCTTTCCGACGAGGCGCTCGAGCGGAACCTTGACGAAGCCGGCCTGTCGGCGCTGCTCGCCCGCTTCGAGGATGGCCTCGCGACCAAGGTGTCGGCCACCGGCGACGCCATGAGCCTGGGGCAGAAGCAGCTCATCGCCTTCATCCGCGCGACGTTGCGCAGGCCCGAAATCCTCATCCTCGACGAAGCCACCGCCAATATCGACACCGTCACCGAACAGCTGCTGCAAGGCATCCTGAAGCGGCTGCCGGCCACCACCACCCGGGTCATCATCGCCCACCGGCTCAACACCATCGACAGCGCCGACGCGATCTTCTTCGTCAATGGCGGCGCGGTGACGCTCGCCGGCTCAATGGAGCGCGCAATCGACATGCTGCTGCATGGGGCGATGGTCAGCTAGGGGCGCAGCGGGACGCGCATCGCAGCGGCGAGCTCGGTGCCGTGAACGGGCCCGCGGGCTTCTGGCAATTGTCTGGGGATTGGAGCGGGTGAAGGGAATCGAACCCTCGTACTAATCCAATGTTAATACTGCATCTCTTCATATAGTACGCCCTCAATACCGTCATCAATACCGACAAAATTAATGGCTTTAGCAGGTCATTGACGGACTATCGGCGGCGGCGACCCGACCCTCCAAGGGCCGCACAATCGCTCTCCTTGACCTTACGGCGCTTCCGATTACCGTGACGACTGGGCCTGTGCTCCATTGTTGCAGGTCCTCTCCAACTCACCTGGCGTCATGGCAAACCATCCTCAATCCGCAGCATTTCTTCGTACGAGACGCTACCCAGCTCTCACAGACGAACTTCTTTCTAGATACAACGACGAGCGCCGATCAGGAGGGGATCTATATGCCGCTAAAGCAATCATCAACGATGTCGATCTGGATAAGCTAGGCATTGACTCCGACAATCTAACGGAAGACGAGACTGCCGGGCATCTTGTTGCGGTCATCGAAGAAGCACTGCTGTATGACTACGACCTTCGGTATATGCCGAAGGAGCAATTTGATCCTCTTTATCATGCCCAGTGGGAGGATTACCGGAATGAGCGCGAAACCGTTCTCGCTAACCGCGACATGCGGATGTTTTTCAATGCACCCGGTAGTGAGCCGCGCTACGAGGTATGGGGCAAGTTAGCGTACTGGACCGTTGACGAGGCCACCGCCCTGTCACTTGGGAAGGACCCTCAGATAGTCAACGAACGTTCGATGGCACCTTCCAAAGCCAAACCCGGGCGAGAGTTCCCCCCTTCGGCTGAGTTCTTGGACAATTCTCCTTTTTTCCATCTCTATTTGCAGCGCAGGGATATGATCTCCCGCGCGCACTCATACGGAGTCTTCGGGACTCACATCACACCCAATTCCTTTTTGAACTGGGCCCAAGCGCGACATCTTTCCTGCCCGGAGCAGTTGCTCTCGGTGGCCGGTTTCGAGTCGGAACCAGCGGTACTCAGCGCCGAACACGAAGCGGCGTTGGCAAGGATTTCTGACCTAACGGGCCAGTTATCGGAAATATCCGCGGCGCTAGTAGAGCTGAGAACGAGCGTGGACGAGATAAAGCCGCGGCGCCAGGTCACCCTGTACAAGATGATCTTGGCTATGGCTGTGAAGCACTACCAGTTTGGAACGAGGATCGGCGGCAGAGGCACAACTTCAGCGATCGTGAGTTCGGCTGACAGGGTTGGCTACCCGGTATCTACCGACGCCGTTCATGATGTACTTGAGTCGGTGCGTGAGAGGCTTGGGTTCGTTCAGAAGTAGCTGCCGATAAGGGCTGCACTTCCGATTACCGATATCTGAGTTCCGTTTCCGGCCAAGCGCGTCTCCATTCGTCCGATGACATCGCAGTCGTTAACCGAACTGGATGTTCACAATGAAACCAATCGACCATCGCTCTCTGCTGGCAACTGCTGTTCCGGTGCATGTCGACATAGGCGTCGCACCGTCTCTGCCATCTGAAGGCTTCGTGCGGCTGCGCTCGATCATCGCACCCGCTGGACCGCTCCCTATCGGCCGGAGCACTTTGTGGGAATGGGTGAAGCTCGGAAAGTTTCCTTCGCCTGTGAGGCTGGGAACCAGGGTGACTGGATGGGACGTACGTCAGGTTCGTGCCTTCTTGACCAACCCTCAAAACTGGCAGGCCCACAATGGCTAAGTCCGGTTCACTCAAGAAGAAGCCTGTCGGTAAGAAAGCACCGACGGAGCCGATCGCCAAACAGGACATCTTGATCGACAAGATGATTGAAGCTTCCAGCTACGCGAAGGTGGAAGGTAAACCGCGTACGCTTCCGATCTCGGCGGACGTCCCGTTTGATCCGGGGGACTATCGCAACAAAGGCGGGCCGATGAAGGTTCTTGCTCAGGTCGCTGAGAGCACGAGCATGCTTGCTGCGGCATACCATACCCATCTCTACCTTATCTTGAGCTACGTGTACGGAGTAGCGGTCTATCTGGCCGGATCGGAGGAGGCGTGGCTCGACTTCATTGCCGACCCTTCCTGGCTCCCGGTAAAGGGGCGGCCCAATCCAGAGGACCGCACCTTTCCCTTGCAGTGTGTTTTGCGCGCTGCATTGGGGCTGCAAGCAGAAGGAAGCGCCAAGACGGCCAGCAAATACTGTGCGGCCTTGTCGGACGCCTTCCGGCGCAAGTTGCCGGCCGAGGACATCGTTGGCTACCTCGAGGCAGGTGGTGGCATTGAGAAACTAGCTAAACGCGAAGCTCAGCGCCGTCGCAACGCTCCCGAGTTGCTTCACGAGCCCGCGCTGCGTCTGACGATGCCCTTGGATGCAGTCGCTCAGCGTTTGCTCGGCCTGAAGGAAGGTGTTCGTCAGAAGCTGACGATTCGCGTCGTGAAATCCAACGGCACTGACACGCTCGACATCAAAGTCGAGAAGATAAAGGCGATACCCGCTGCCTCGGCAGCTCGGAAGTAGCTGCTTGGTGGGGTCGGCGGACCTGCTGACCCCACCGTAAATAGAAGGGTGGCCATATATTAGTAGCCACCCTACCCCCTGTTTCACCCCTCCAACCGGCCTAAAGGCCACCTGGAGCACATACCCCCTCAACCCCTTTCAACACGCGCCTTCGGCGCGAAGGTGGAGTCATGCCTCTTGAAACCCTTGAAGACTACCTCGCCGAGGTCTTACCCATGGCCATTCGCATAGACGACTACATCGACGCCCCGAAGAAGAACTACGTCGGCGTGGGTGGCGTACTCGCAGAGCTGATGCACCGCAGAAGCGACTACTGCCTTTCGGCGGCCAGCTATCACGCCCGCAACTTCTTCGTGCCGATCGTGATGCGGCACGTCGAGACCGCGGAGATCGCTGGGCCGCTCTACATGGTGAGCTTCGCGTTTCGCCGGTACGTGATGCCGGAAGGTACGGCCCATACCTTTACACCAGAGCCGCTACACACTGAGATTCGGGGCATCCTCAAGCGCCACAGCTACATCGGCGTGACGGAGGCGGCGTACTACCCGAACTGGGTCACCACGGACGATGGGACCTTCAGCCCCGTGGTCAGCTACCACAGCCACGTGATTACCAGCGGGTCGAGCCGTAAGACACTGGTCCGCGATACCGCCGAGGCAGCTGGAGAAGAGAGCCTGCTGCGCGGGGTATCCGCCGTGGACATACGCGAAGTGAAGCGGGAGCGCCTCACGGAAAAGCTCCTCTACATTCTCAAGCCCTCGCACAAGCAGTACACGCCGTACTGGAGCAAGACCGATAAGGTGCGCGTACAGCTCGGCCTCACCCCAAAAGGGACCGTGAAGCAGAGCAAGAAGGCCATGCGCACCGGCTTGCTGGTCCAGATGTGCAACGTTTTGCGCGATCAGCGGCTGGACGAGCTGATCTTCGGCAATGGCGCGTTCGAGCCGTTGGTCCAGACCATCGTCCAGGATGCACGCGGTACACTTGACCGTCGGCTGCAACGGGAGAGCGACCGGCGTCCTCGGTAAATAACTGGCAGCCGACCGGCGGTTTTGCCCCGTATCATCCCAAGACTCCGAGCACGTTCCCAGCGAGCCGGGAAACGGCTCGCCCGTGGAGCAATGCATGGCAAAGCAAGTCGCCTCGTAAGCGGCTAGATCGCGAGCGTCGTCGTCGGTAAATAATCACCGGCTACATCACAGCCACTACCAACAACATCCATAAGGAACTCGTGCCCGTGCGGGTACGGATGGAAATCATGTCCAAAATTAACAAGCACTTCTACGCCTTTCAGTTCAACAGAAAGAGCAGCTCCAGCGTGAAGGCGTTCGTGAAGCTCATGAATCAGATCTCGTTCAAACAGTCCGCCCTCGTCGCTGATCTTGAGAGATTTATGCCGGACACGGGCCTTACTCGCCGCCTGTCCCAATGTGGCGGCTATGCTTGCGGAAGCAGCCCATGCTCGTCTGCCTGCTACTGGGGAGAACGCCGTGAGATCGGTCTCTGGCTCGCAGTGGCAGCGCGGCAGATGTTGCACAGCGAAGCCACCATCGGGTTGGAGTTCCGGTACCTCGGTCGAGCTGCAGCAGCGGGTGAGCTTCACCGTCTCGACGTTCGCGCCTGCGGGGAAGCGCTTAGCGCCACACTTCGTGAGGCTGAGTGCAGTGCGGGTGCCTTCCTTGCTTCGGCGCTTATCACGCCGCGTTTCGACGTGTGGCCCGACGGGCGGCGCGAGTGGCGTTTAGTCTACTATACCGTCTTATCGGCTGCGGAGATTTACGAAGAAGAGGCCCGGCTCAGGAAGGCAGTTGCAGGTACTGAGTTTGCAGATGGTATGTCTTTCTATTCCTCCGAGAGTGAAATCTTCGATTGGAGTTGCGTCGCTCCAATCCCAGAGGGTGAACAACTCGTCGCCCGACCACGCCGTAGCGGCAAACTCAAGTGGTACGCAGAACCGCTGCCTCCTTTCCTAAACGCCGAGTACGCGCGCTGGCTGGACGAAACACCGTTGGCAGACCGGATGGTCATTCACGGTCACGATCGCCTACCTCCCATAGAAGCCGATATGGCCGAATATGGCGATACTAGACCAGCGTGACGCCCGGCACCCGGTAGCTGATTAGTCGGCGCGCCCCTGGGAGGCGCCCCCCCCCGCATCATCAACTGTCAGCGAGCACGTCCCGATCGGGGCGGGAAAGGGCTCGCCTAAGGAGCAAACACATGTCCATCCGAAAGTCCGCCTCTACATTAAGGGCAGAAGCCAAACTGGCTACAACGAAGCTCGGTGTCATGAAAGACAAGGCCAGTCTCGTAGCAACCATTGTCGATCTATCCCTCAGGGCCCTTGCGCCGGAGGTCTCCATGGGGCCCGTGCCCAGCAACTTCCTCGTCGTGCAGGATAGTAAGCAGTTTCGTGTCGGTGATCTTAGTGCCGCTCGTGTGTCCGATTTGCCGGCAATTCCAGAGTTTCAGTGGACAGGGCGACACCCCCTGTACATGGTCAGTTTAACTGCGCCCGCCTTGTGTCTGTCCCTGTATGGCGCTTCGCCTAAATGGGTACTGACCACAGTCAGCTTCTTCTGCACTCAGAAGTCACGGCGTAAGCTGCTCGATCTGGAGCAAAGGCTCAGCACACGGCCGCGGTCCTACTCTCATACCATGGACGAGCATGCCGCACCGTTTCGCCCTGCGGGATCGGCCTTTGAGGACGACCATGTCACCGTGCCACCGACCCGGCGTTGGAAGCCGTTGCCGCCGGAGTACTTGAAGAGGCCGCGCAGTGGTGTTACGCGCAGTCACATCGCGACGTCGTATCGCTTCGGGGCCTGGAGGTGCGGCAGGTCTTTCGGGCCGCGCCAGCGGCCGCAGGAGATGGCGTGAGCTCGGAAGTAGCTATCCACAAGACGCTGTAATTGTAGACGTTTTTGACTTTTTGCGTTGACTCCTGTACTTTGGTGATGGGCGGCTGCTTCGGCCCCGCCCCTTACCTCACCACATCAGGAGTCTAGAAAATGACCGCTACAGCGGCCGGAAACTCGTTGCCGAGGCACGCCCTGTTGCCCGCAGCGCTTATCCTGGGCAGGGACAACAATGACCGCCCCCATGCTGCCTGGTTCATGGCCGACCAGGTTGAAGCTGCCGAGAAGGCGGCTGGGCTTATGGAGATGCATTTCCTCACCGTAAGCGACAACCAAGATCTGGCCGCTATCGCCACCAAGTTGCCCAAGGGCAAACTGTTCGACTCGGGAAAAGCCTTCGTCCCGTTCATCAGTGGGGCTGTATTCAACACCCTGCTGCCGCATGCACCACCTGCGGCTGCCGAGCACAAGGAGCCGAAGTCGAGGGCCCCGAAGCCACCAAAAGTGTCGGCAGCACCTGCGGACGCCCCCGCCATGCCCCCTGCACCCACGGCCGGCATCGACCTGCCCAAGGACTGGAGCGCCATCAAGCTTGGCTCCGTGGTGCTTGCCTCGGAATCGAAAGAAGACGGCTGGTGGGAAGCGAAGGTCGTCGAGGCCAAGCCGAACGACGTGTTCATCCTGCAGTGGTCGGACTACCCCGACTACGAGCGATTCGTCCGCCACCGCGAGCGGCTGGCGCTGATGTTCCCCCGCCCCTTCGCCTCGTAGCGTCGAACTCAATCCAGTCAACTCGGCCGGTCCTTCGTGACCGGCCTTTTTGTTTCGTCCATCGGAGAACCATGATGATCGACCCCGTCACCCCCACCCGTTTTTCCGGGCCTGATAGCGAGGCCATAGCCGCCCTCAACGATCGGCTGCGCACAACCGGCACCGGCGGCCGAGTTATGGCCTCAGCCGGTTTGCAGGCCCGCGGAAAACCCTATGTCGCGCTCGCCCTTGCCGCCGTGGCCGCCTTCAAGGCGTTCGATGCCGACAATGACCCGCATGGTGAGCGCGACGCCGCCATGCTCGACGTCGGCCGCGACAGCGTGCTGTTCAAGATCGATTACTACGACCTTAGCCTCACCAGTCACTCGCCCAACCCGGCTGACCCTTCCGTCACCGAACGGGTCATGACCGTCATGTTGGCGGAGGAGTACTGATGCATCCGACCTCAGCCCTCAGCCTTTGTGCGTCTTCGGACAGCAACAAGAGCCTCCGCCTGAGCGATTACAATGCCTACATCGGCTTCGCTCAGGGCCTCCCCGACCGCAACCAACCGCAGGAGCAGAGCCTCTTTAGCCGAAATTTGGGACGTGTCGGGCGGCATCAGAAGATCGTCGGTCGAACAGCGGAGGACGTTGCTGATTCTTACCAGCGTCTCGAGCGGTGGTTCCGTACGATCAAGAACATAGTTCGCATACGTTCGTTCAGGAATTCCGGCCCGACGAGCAACCTCGGCGTTTGCCAGCCCGAGCGCAGCAGCACGGCTCCTGAGATTGTCTGCGAACACCTTCATCGGAAGAAAATGTTCCTGACAAAGTATCAGCGCCATGTAATTTGTCGGCAGTTGATAGTCGCTGTTTTAGCGACGAACTCCGGAGCGGAATTGTGAGACGGACTGTTTCAATCGTTCTGATCATCGGCGGGTTGATTTTCCTCGCCCCTCTAGCCGACGCCGATGCGACGGCGCTGGTCAAAGGCGTGAGCGTCGGCATCGCACTTGTGCTACTTTGGGGCGCATGGTGCCTGTGGAGGCCGCGCTCGGAGCGTGCTGCCGCCCCAGTCACAGCAAAGCCGGAGGCCCAGCCCGCAACCACGACCGCGCGACCCTCGGACCAGTTCGCCGAGCGCCGCGCTATGGTGAAATCCAAGCGCGCCTTCGAGGACTTGAAACACCTGCATGGTGTTCCGGGCCTGCAGATCAAGCAGCGCGCCGCCCTCATCTTGGCGGCCGACGGCATTAGCTTGGTCAACCCTAAGGACTGGGGAGCCCGTTATCACACCATCCCGTGGGCGGCGTTTCGTGGGGTCGCCACGAACGATGCCGAGTCTGCGCGGCATGACGGTCTAATGAACTCGGTTCGCTCCGGTGCCGTGGCGCGCGGGTCGACCCTTGGCAGTGCCGTGGCGCTCGAGACTGCCGGACTGCTGCTCGATAAGAGCCCGCTGATCATCACCTTCCTATTGGTCCCAAACGACCCAGTCGTTTCCTCTGCCGTGTTCAGCACGTGGCAGAACGAAGAGATCGCCCGACGCATCCTCAGTTACCGCACCGAACTGGTTGCCAGCGGTGGCCTGCGCTTCGACACAGCTGGAACTCCTACCGCGGCGCAACCTGAGGGAGATCTCCATTGAGAGCGGCAGTGATGATGCGGCCCTTTGCCGTCCTGTTCGGGCTGTGGACTGCCCTCGCTGGTGCGCCAACGCAGGCCGCCGAAGTAGGACTCGTCGCCAACTCGATCATCAGAACGTACACCGACCACTGCGACCCATTATTCTTTGATCGCCATATGCCACCGGGTGCCCGATGGGACGCGGCACTGTCGGAGAACTACGCCCGCATCCTCCGCACCCGCTACCTCAGCAACTGCGAGGCTTTCATGACCGAGGAGGTTCTGGCGGCGATCACCGTGCCCAGAATCCTGAGCATGTTTCCTCGGTTGAGCGAGGACCAATCCGGTCAGTTGACCGCCGAGCAGCTCATGCTGATCGGCGTCGGGGCATACCTTGACGAGGTGGATGCGACGAGCTGTCCGAATGCACCTCAGGGCCTGGAACTCGCAACAAGCCTGCGCAGTGCTACGGGTTCCTGGTTTGCCTCGACAGGCTACGACGACGCCCTCGACATCGCGCGCGGTTATGCGCAGGCGAAATCGTACGCCGCGTTCTGGCCCGGAATGCCGACCGCGGGTAACCCCTGCCTCGAACGAGAAGGAGCCTACATGTTCGCTGCCGCCTACGCGGTGAAGGCCGGTCTGATTCCATTGCAGCTTTCATCCGGTGCGTTGCCGGAGGCCGACTGGCAGAAGAACTACGATTGGGACGGCGACGGCGTGGTTGGGGACGACGACACAGCGGCCAACAGTTCTGCACAGAGCCCACAGGGGGATTACGTCGAGGAACCGGGCGATCCGGTTACCGGTAGGGGCGGCGATGATACGACCGACCGCACTCTCGATGTGTCGGAAAGTGATGCGGCGACCATTGCCAAATTGGCAGGGCGGTGGGGGACAACCGCCGCCTGCGACGAACCCGGTGACCAGATCATTATTGATGGCCGTGACACGCCCCGCATCGAAGGAGCAGACTTGGGGTGCGACTTAGGCTCGATCCGGAGCTTCGGCAACATGACCACATTTGTGGGGGAAGGCGGCGATTGGAGCGGCCAAGGGGCCATCCAGCAGGGTGGCCCCGATGTCATCGACCTGTTCCTGTTCGGGGATGAGCAGCCACGCCACCTCGTCCGGTGCGGTTCAAATGCCGAGCCGCAAACGCCGTCTCGCGACACCGACGACATGTCGCTCGATTGGGACGGTGCGTGGGTACGAAGTGCGGCAGGTGGAAGTGAAATCGCGATCCCAAGTTTTCTGCAACGAGGTCCCGTGCGCGCGTTGATGAATGCCGATGAGGACTACGGGACTGCGTACGATGGGGCGGATGGCCTCTCCCTGTCGCTCAGGCAGTACCGCATTCATACATCGTCATCCGCCCATCGGTGGCTTCGCGAGGGCGCTGCCAGCGATGTCGTCGCTATCACGTACGACCTGGATAAGGCCGACTTTGGCGTCATTTCGGGCTACTTGGACAGCGCACGCAGCCAAGCCTACTACGGGATCTGCCGACAGGGTGCAAACAAGCTGCAGTGCGTCGATATGTTCTGGCACTCACGCGATCAGGAGGCGGTCGGGCCGATCATTGACAGCGTCGTGCGGTCTTTTCGGCCGTGAGGTGTATCGAGAGGGCGCGTAAGGTCGGCTGAAACTGTCCGACGGGTTTTTCAGAACCTGCCGCTAAGCGCCGTCTGTACCTCGCCGACCACGTATGTGCCGATGATAAGCAGCGACGCGAGGGCCTCGCCGCCTTTGTCCCGCGATGCAAGGAACAAGGAGGTCAGAAGACAATAGATGCGCTCGGAATGATCTCTGCGCGTTGCTAAGGGCGCGCGGACGCCGCAGATTCGGGGCAAAGCACGACGTCCGTCTGTCCGCTCCTGGCGAGCTGCAAAGAGTGGCGGAGCGAGCCGGATTGACCGACGTTGCTGCCGGCGATCGGGGCCTGGGGCGCGACCGGTCCATGTACCGAAGATCTAGTAACCGCCGCACAATCTACTCGCTGGCGCTATTGCTTGTTAGCCGCCGGCTGCTTGTGGTCTTGGCGCCGGTGAAAGTGGTTCGCGGCAGAAAATTCGTTTAGGCCCTCTTGAAAGGCGTTTTTTCGCCTTTATCTCTTCAGCCGTGATCCGGGCCCCTCTGGTGCGTAACCCGCATGATGTCGGTTCACCTCAGGGGCCGGCTGTCTCACTTCACCGGTGTTGAAGCGGGCCCCTTGTCAAACACGGCAAGAGGAGATCCGCCATGACAAAATTCCGCTCTAGCGACGACGACATCTTCACCCGCCGCCCGCTCGCCGAGCTGCGTGCTCGTCTCGACCGGCACGCACTCGCTGCCGAAGCCGACGTGGCTGGCCAGGAAGCGTTCATGGAAGCGGCGATCGCAGCAGCTATGATCATCGCTCATGCAGATGGGAATTCAGACGAATCCGAACGCCGGCGGATCGTTTCCCTTTTCCGCGCTAACCCACTGCTTCAGGGGTTTTCGGCCATTGATGTCAGCCGGGAGATCGATGAGCACACTCACGCTTTCGGCGTCGACACCAACTCGGCTCTGGGCCGGGCCCGCGCTCAGATTGTGACCGCGGATCTGACCAACGGCCAATTCAGGTCTCTGATTCAGATCTGCGTGTCGGTCCTTGATGCCGACGGCATCCGTCATCCGGCCGAGGAAGAAGCGCTCGCTGCCATCTCTTCGATGCGCCCTTGGGGCTACCGTTAAGCCGCCTGTCAGGAGCGATCTAAATGGACTTCCTTTCTCTCGACTTCATGGGCAAGCCGGCTTGGACCTGGCTTGCCTTCGTCGCCGGTGTAGGGCTGCTGCTCGCTTTTGACCTTGGCGTGCTGCACCGCAAAAGCCATGCGATCGGCGTCGGGGAATCTCTTGCCCTGTCAGCCTTCTATATCACCATTGGCCTCGCCTTTGGCGGCATCGTTTGGATGTGGCTGGGCTCTCAATCAGGCATGGAATATCTGACCGGCTTCGTGGTCGAAAAGAGCCTCGCGATGGACAACATCTTCGTCATCGCCATGATCTTTTCCTACTTCGCAATCCCGCCCGCCTATCAGCACCGCGTACTCGTCTACGGCATTCTCGGTGTCTTGATTTTGCGCGGCATCATGATCGCTGCGGGCTCGGCAATCATCACCGAATTCTCCTGGGTCCTCTACCTCTTCGCGGCCTTCCTGGTAGTGACCGGCATCAAGATGCTGTTTACCGCCGACAAGAAGCACGACATGTCGAAAAGTGCCGCTGTTCAATTCATGATCAAGCACCTGAACATGACCAAAGAGCTGCACGGGGAAAAGTTCTTCGTGCGTCAGCCTGATGCCACGGGGAAGGTCCGGCTTTTTGCGACCCCACTTGTTGGCGCCCTTATCCTAGTGGAGCTCGCCGACCTCATTTTCGCCGTGGACTCGATTCCCGCCATCTTCGCGATCACAACGGACCCCTACATCGTTCTGACGTCAAACGTCTTCGCCATCCTGGGTCTGCGCGCCCTCTATTTCGCGCTCGCTGCCATGGTAGATCGGTTCGTCTACCTGAAATACGCGCTCGCCGGCGTGCTGATCTTCATCGGCTCGAAAATCTTCGTTGCCGACATGCTCGGCCTGGCCAAAATACCGCCAATGGTGTCCCTCTCAGTCACTTTGGGCATCCTAGCGGCTGGCATACTGGGCTCCCTCTGGAAGACCCGGAACGTCAGGGCCAAGGCCTAACTGACAGGCGGGGCTCCCCCTGCCCCGCCTGTACTTCCTTCCGAATGAAGGAGCCTGTCATGGCGCTCATAGCGCTAAGCAGGTCGAGACGTGCAACAGGTTACGTGTGCCCGCTATGTTGATGAATGGGAAGCGTAAAATTCAATCCGTCCAGGCCGTCTCAACAGACGTTTCTGCGGTGAGTCCGTTTACCCTGGGGATAGCCAGCTCAATGGTCTTTGGGTAGCTTTGATGCCATGAGCAGCACCGCGAGCCTCGATATCGCCGACCTCATTGCCCGTTGCGCCCTGCGCGATCGCGCGGCATTTCGTGATCTCTATACCCGCACCAGCGCGAAACTTTTCGGCGTGACGCTGCGTATCCTCAAAGACAGATCGGAAGCCGAAGAGGCGCTCCAGGAAGTGTACGTCAAGATCTGGCAGCGTGCCGACCGCTACGTCGCGGGTGGCTACAGTCCGATCAGCTGGCTGGTAGCGGTCGCCCGCAACCACTCGCTGGACGTCCTGAGGGCGCGGAAGCCGGTGAGCGATGATATCGACCTCGTGCTTGACCTCGCCGATGATGGTCCTGACCCAGAGCAGGCCACCATCGACAGTTCCGAGCGCACGCGCATCGACGGCTGCCTCGATGAACTCGAGAGCGACAAGGCCGACTGTGTGCGCGGGGCCTATCTCGACGGCTACACATACGAGGAACTGGCGACGCGCCACAGGGTGCCGCTGAACACGATGCGAACCTGGCTGCGGCGCAGCCTGTTGAAACTGAGAGAGTGCCTGTCGGCATGAGCACGGAAGGTCACAGCGGCGGTAGGGAAGACGACCAGGTTCTGGTCGCCGAGTACGCGCTTGGGCTTCTCGAAGCCAGCGAACGTGCTGCACTGGCGCGCCGCATCGCTGCCGAGCCGGGGCTCGCCTCGGACCTGCGCCTGTGGCGCTCCCGCCTCGCGACGCTCGACGACGAGTTCGCTGAAGTCGCGGCGCCGTCAGGCGTCCTGCCCCGCATCGAGAACCGCCTGTTCGGCGCCACTGCCGCTGTTTCCGGGGGCTGGTGGAACTCGTTGGCCTTGTGGCGCGGTCTCACCGCCGCCGCTGCGGCGGTGGCCGTGGTTGCGATTGGCGTCAACCTGCTGCAGCCACGCGTCGATCCCAGTGTTCTGGCCACCCAGCTGGTTGCCGCGATCCAGGCGCAGGAGGGCAGTGGCGTCGAGTTCGTCGCGCTCTACGATCAGGCTTCCGGCCAAGTGCGTATCACTTCGCTCAAGGGCACCCCCGTGCCCGACAAGGATTTCGAGCTCTGGTACATCAAGGGCGCTGAGCCCGCGGTATCGATGGGCGTGATCCCGGTCGACGAGCGGCTGGAGATTCCGCTCGATGCCGCCGCCAAGGCCGGTATCGAACCTGGCACCGTCCTCGCCGTGACGCTCGAGCAGAAGGGTGGCTCGCCCACCGGCGTCGCCCAAGGTCCGATCGTCGCCGTCGGCACCATCACGCCCATTTGACCGCGATAGCGTTCAGCTGTGGCAAGCTGACTTTACAGTCCCGCCATTGCCTTCCCTGCTTCGAAGTTGCGGTTCAATAGTAGCGCCCACTCATCTCGGCCTCCGTTGGAAGCAAATCGGAGACGCCTATTTCGACGCGAAACGCTGCATCGGACAAACAGTCCTAGCCTAGATGGATTTCCATGATCGCGCCGTCCCTTCTATTGACAGCACTTCGTTTGCCTGAGCGCAGCATCGGCACTAGGTGCGAGCAACCACAAGGACACCGTCAATAGAGAAATCGCGCCGGCTATGTACTGTCGCCTGCCGCTTTAGTGGCGGAGGCAATTGCTCCCCCATGGGACGCCGCCGTTCATCGACTCCGTCAGAGATTAAGCGAGTGTCTGTGCTCAGCGAGTCTATCATCATCGCTGCCTGACGAGCGGACCGATTCCGATAGCGCTCTTATGGGTCGGTGCCGCCCTTAACGCCGTCCTAGTCGCTTGCCTTTCGCAAGGTGGCGTGCGGTCGTGCAGTGCTGGCTATGTCCCCCATAGGCTCCCTTGATAACGTGCCTGCCGAGTTCCACTCGACGACGTCACTGGCTCCGGCCGACGATGGAGGCCGTCGCCACAAGTTCGTCCAGAAGGGCCAGTGTCGCCTCGCCCGAGCAGGTGAACGGGTCGAAGTCGGCCTTCTCATGATACTTCAGCAGCAGGCCCATGTTGACCTTGCTCAGGTCGACCTGTCCCATGGTCCAGGTCCCAAACTTTCGCTGGCGGATTTCCTGATAGGCGAGAAGCCGGACATTGGTGTGCCGTTCGTCTTTCACGATACGGTTGAAGAGCTCGCAAACCTCGTTGCGTCCTCCCTCGAGCACCTGGATGAAGATGTCGCCGCTGAAACACAGGAAGCCGGTTATCCCCCGTGCTGGGTTATTGTCCCGCGACGTCTTCAAAATGGAGTCGGTGAGCTTGCTCATTGGCGACTGCGTTGCCCGGCTGGCATAGAGGCATCTGACGAGCATCTGCGGTCAATCCTTGAGGTTGATAAGAGACAGGAACTCGCGCCGAAGCGCGGCATCCTTGAGAAACGTGCCGCGCATGACGCTGTTGATCATCTTGGCTGAGGTGTCTTTGACGCCTCGCCAGTGCATGCAGAAGTGATCGGCCTCCATCACGACGGCGAGGCCATCGGGGGTAACCTTGCTAACCAGCAGGTCAGCCAGTTGACTAATCGCTTCTTCCTGGATTTGCGGGCGTCCCATGACCCATTGGGCGAGGCGCGAATACTTCGACAACCCGATAAGGTTCGAGTGCTCATTGGGCAGGACGCCGATCCACAAGCGCCCCATGATGGGGCAGAAATGATGGCTGCAGGCGCTACGGATCGTGATGGGCCCGACGATCATCAGTTCATTGAGACTCTCGGCGTTGGGGAATTCGGTGACCGGTGGCGCAGCGGTGTAGCGTCCGGCGAAGACCTCGGTGAGGTACATCTTTGCGACGCGGCGCGCCGTGTCCTGCGTATTGTGGTCATTGGTAGTGTCGATAACGAGGCTCTCAAGCACGCCTTGCATGCGCACGGCTACCTCTTCCAGCAACGCATCGAGGTCGCCAGGTTCCAGAAACTCGGCAATATTGTCGTTGGCATTGTATCGGCGGGCGGCCCGCTGGATGCGGTTTTTGATCCGCTCGGAAGTGGGCTCTTCTCGACCACTGTTCGACTCAGGTGGCATCACGCGCTCCGATCCCAGACACTTGAGCTTGGCGACTACGGCTGGAGCAAGCAAGCCTGATCGGCGATCAACTTCTGCGTCGCAGAGCGAGTACCGTGGACCTACTGGAAACTCGCTATCGTGGAGGCGGGTATCGTCGCAGGATGGCGTTCGGTACGCTTGCTACAGCAGCGAAACGAGGATCTTCGACAGTGCGGTGATGTACAACACTAAGTACATCGTCGAAAAGGCGAGCAAGAGCGCGTGCATACCACTCTGGTACGGAGGTGACCGCAAACGGCCTAGTCGACACGCTTTCCGTCCGGACCTTCACCGTCTTTGATCGTATCAACGACACGTGCTCCGCATCTGGATCGAGATGACACGTCGCGACTTGCAGCAGAATGTTCCTCTGCTCGGCTCAGCCGATGAGGGTAACCTGGGTGAAACACTCAGGAACATGCGTGTCAGCGACGCCGAAGCGGCGAGCGGACCAACCGGCGGTTGCAATGTCGGAGGGACCACGCGTTCTCAGTTGCTCAAAGCGCCCCATGAAAAGGCCCCAGGTGTCCCAGGTTTTGGGGGTAGGGAGCGGCCGTTCGCCAAGTCGGTTAGCCACCTAGGAGGCTCCGCTTCTTCTGGCCTGGCGCAGTCGTTTACTGGGCCGGTCGTCGAAGTGCCCGTGGCTCTTGCCATACAACAGTGCGGTCGCGTCCAGCGGATTTGGCAAGATAGAGTGCTTCATCTGCTCGGCTGACAAGCACCGACGCTATCCTGGTTTCGTCGCCGCGTGCACAAGTCGAAACACCGAGGCTCACCGTTACGACAGCCTTTTCGCTTCCTTCGTGGCCGATCCTAAGGTCGCGAACGCTACTGCGAATGATCTCGGCAACGGCGTATGCGCCTGCCTCATCGGTGTTGGGAAGAACGACACACATCTCCTCGCCGCCATAACGAGCGGCAATGTCGCCCGGTCGGCGTGCCTTCTGTGCGAGGACACCGGCAACGGCCTTAATACATTTGTCACCGGCGGGATGCCCATAGCGATCATTGAAAGCCTTAAACCTGTCGATATCGAGCATGATCAGGCTAAGTGACTGTCGGTCGCGTGCAGCTCGCTTCAACTCCCGGTCGAGATCCTCGTCGAGGCGACGACGGTTGACCAGTCCTGTAAGGCCGTCGGTATCGGCCAGTATCCGCAGTTGCTCGGTCAACGCCAGCAGGCCAGCCTCTGCCCGCTTGAGTTTGGTGATATCGGCAACCCTAACAGTTGCGCCACCATCGCGAATTGGGCTGGTGCGGATGTGTAACCAGCGCCCATCAAACAGTCTGGCCTCTTCCTCTGCACCAGCGTCCAGCGACTCGAGGACAGCTTTGACCCAGTCGTCGACTTTATCAGGCGGGACATCTAGCTGTTCGCCAAGGGTGACAGATGCACGGAGGATGGACTCCAGGGGCGCTCCGGGCGAGCGTAGGTTGCCGGTTAGAGGAAAGTAATCTCGATATTGTTCATTACAGAAGCGAAGCACGCCGTTGCGGTCGAACAGTGCGATTCCATCGGACATTTCGGTCAATACCGTTGACAGCTGTGTTCTGCTCTCAGCCAGCTCTGCCTCAAGGCGCTTGCGATCGGTGATGTCGCGGGTGGTGCCGGCGAGACCTAGGACTTCGCCGTCGATATTGTAGACAGGTGTTTTGGAGGTCAGGTACCAACGGATCGTTCCATTCAAGTCAGGAACCTGTTCCTCCAGATTGGTTACGCCCTGACCGTTGGCGAGAATGCGCTGCTCTTGCGCCATCAGGGCCGGCGCCCGCTCCGGCGACAGGTCTGCATCGGTTAACCCCTTGACGTCATCGGGCGAAGCAAAGCCATTGACCTCGGCGACCGCTGCATTGACCTCCACAAAGCGACCAAACGTGTCTTTGACGTAGAGATAATCGGGCGCTTGGCGAAGGGCAGCCCGGATCAGTTTGCGCTCCTCAACCAATTTCCGCGTTCTGGCAATGCTGCTCAGCGCCACAAAGGTTGCAACTGTGCTAAGTCCAACCACGGGTCCGACAAGTGTTGCAAAGGCCTGCTCGCGAGCATCAGTTGGCAGGAGCAGTACGCCGGCCATCGGGGCCGCAGACGACACAATCGAGAAAATTGACGTGGCGACCCAGCCGGGAGTACGTTTACCAAGAACGGCGTGTCCGAGCAGGCCCACGGCGACAACCAGCACAACGCTGGTGGCTCCACTCCACACGCCCGCTCCGCCCATCGCCACTCGAACTGTCAGAACCGTGACAGCCGTAAGTGCAGCGGCTACGGGACCGCCGATGAGTGAAGACAATGCAAGGAAGGTGGATCGCAGATCGAAATAGATGCCGGGTGACAACTGAACCGACATCATCATTGAGGCGACGGCCCCTAGGCTCATCACCAGGCCGAACAGCAGCCGGCGGTTCTGTCGCCGAACCGACGTCAGCATGGGTTGAAGCTGCAGCCACCCCGATACGGCGAGGCCTACGACGGCGAAATTGGCAACAAGGGTGGGCCACATGGCGCTGGTTCTCCGGCGCCAACCCTACGGGCAACCCGCTAGCACCGAGTTAAGCCGATAAGAATCCCTTGCTCCCATCCGCCCCAATCAGATGATCTCACCCGCCCGGCCTTATGGGCCCCCCTGGCAGGTTGATGGTTCGCCGGGGGTGACTCGGCGAACCATCACGCGGCTCTAGAAGAAGCACGGTGTCGATGACGTGGATCACTCTGTTGTCGGCCTTCAAGTTGGTCCACGACTAGGGCTCAGAACAGTTCGCCCTGTCGCGGCGATTCCGGCGTGTCGTCAATATGGGCAAGAAAATGCCGAGCCTCGCGCCTTACCGCTTCGACGATACCGGGCGGCATGCGCTCGAGGTTACGGTAGGCCATCGCGAGGCGCGGGTTTCTCCCCAGCGCTTCGCGATTTTCAATGAGGAAGTTCCAGTACAGGAAGTTGAATGGGCAGGCGCCTGGACCAGACTTCACCTTTGGATCGTACTCGCAGGATGAGCAGTAGTCCGACATCCGATCGATATAGGCGCCGGACGCCGCATATGGCTTTGAGGCGAGCAGCCCCCCATCTGCGAACAGTGCCATGCCGTGGACGTTGGGCAGTTCGACCCACTCGAACGCATCGGCATAGACCGCCAGGTACCACGCCTCGACCTCGCGCGGGCTGATTCCGGCGAGCAGTGCGAAGTTGCCGGTGACCATCAAACGCTGAATGTGGTGGGCATAGGCGTACTGGCGCGTGTTGCGAACCGTTTCAGCGACGCAGTGCATTGCGGTCTCTCCCGACCAGTAGAACCACGGCAATGGTCGGTGGGCGGTAAGGTAATTGCCGTCTTGGTATGAGGGCATGAGGTGGAAGTAGAGGCCGCGTACATATTCCCGCCAGCCGATAACCTGGCGGACGAACCCTTCCACCGCTTCGATCGGAGCCTTCCCCCGTCGCCACGCTTCGATCGCCGCATCGCAGACCTCGCCCGCGGTCAATAGCCCGATATTGAGATAGGGCGACAGGGCGGCGTGATAAAGAAACGGCCGCCCCGTCTGCATTGCATCCTGGTAGTCACCGAAGTTTGGTAGGCAATCCGCGACGAAGTGCGACAGCGCCTCGAGCGCATCTTCTCGCGTCACCGCCCAGCCGAAGGGTTCGAGATCGCCAAAATGGGTTGGAAAGTGCCGCTCGACGAGGCTCAGGACATCCCGGCTACTGCGGTCCGGCTCAAAGCGTCGCCGTTCCGGAACCTTGGCGCCTTTGGGGAGCGGCTTTCGGTTTTCGGTATCGAAGTTCCACCGCCCACCGACGGGTTTGCCGCCCTCCATCAGCAAGCCGGTTTCGCGGCGCATTTCTCGATAGAAGTGTTCCATGCGAAAGCCCTTGCGCGTCCCCGCCCAACGTGAGAAGCGCTCGCGCGAGCACAGAAAGCGGTTATCGTCTCGCATCTCGACCTCGACCCCCAGCAGTTCGCGCCAACTGCGCACGATCTCAAGCACGCGCCACTCGCCGGGCTCCGTGACCACTATCCGCTCGGGACGGTGCCTAACTACCGCGCGGACGACCTCGCCGGTGAAGTCACCGGCGTTGGCGGGATCCTCGAATTGTACATAGTCGACGGGAAGGCCTGAGGCTCTCAGCAAAGCCGCGAAGTGGCGCATGGAAGCGAGGACGAACGCGATCTTCTGCTTGTGCTTGTTCACGTAGATCGCCTCAGCGCGCACCTCGACCATCAGAACGACGTCGCGGGTTGGGTCTAGGCCGGAGAGCGCGCTCAGGCTAGTCGTGAGCTGGTCGCCGAGGACGAGCACCAAGTTCCTGATCCCCATCGGCGGTCAGCTTGGTCCCGCGAGGGTCGATCTCCCCCCGTCCACGGCGAACACCTGGCCTGTGATCCACGACGCGCGATCGGAAAGAAGGAACTCCGTCATGGAGGCGATGTCGTCCGGCTCCCCGATGCGGTGTAGCGCATGAGAGCGCGCCATCGCCGCCTCTGCCTGCTCGGTCGCAACGAGTCCCATGGTGAGGGGCGTCCGTGTCAGCGACGGTGCGATGCAGTTGACCCTGATCCGGGGAGCCAGTTCGGCCGCCAACGATCGAGCGAGGGCCTCCACGGCGCCCTTGGCCATCCCAATCGACGTGTGGAAGGCAAAACCTCGCCCCACGGCAACCGTCGAGAACAGCACAATCGAAGTACTTGGTGCGCGCTTGAGCGCTGGCAGGGCGGAGCGAACGACGCGTGCAGCGCCCAGCGCGTTCAACTCGAAGTCCCGCATCATGTCCGCATCGGTCGTCCGACCCAGCGGCTTGAGCGTTACCGACCCGGCGGCATAGACGAGCCCATTGATACTCTCCCCGGCCTCCGCGACCACCCGCTCAATGGCGGCGCTGTCAAGCACATCAGCCTGCGAGGTCGGGCACGATAGCGCCTCGCCAAGCAGGCGCAGCTTGTCTCCGTTGCGACCGGACAGGTGCAGCCTGAGGCCCTGCGAAGCGAGCCGCTTTGCCACAGCAGAGCCGACCCCTCCGGTTGCGCCAAAAATTAAGACGACCAAATCCAGCTCGCCCCCATTAATACCGCGACGAGCTACGTATGCGGATCGTCCAGAGTTTCGTCGGTGTTGGTCGCGTGCGCCAGGTTCAGAAGTTCTGGCAGAAGTGGATTAGGAAAGCGGCGCGCCACGACGACAGCCAAGAACGTTTCGGAGATGCCTACGAGGCGGGCTGCCTCTAGGAGCGTGCCTTGCGATAGCTCGTCTCGAACTACGATTGGCGGAAGGATGGCAAGGCCCAAATCCTTACGTGCGAGCAAGCGAAGCATCGCCATATCGTCTGCCTCGGCGGCTATCTTCGGTACAACCCCCAAGCGAGAAGTGAGCGCATCAAAACTTGATCGCAGTGCGGTATTGATGGACGGGAGAATGAGTGGCTGGCTGGCCAAAAGCACGCCCAACGACTTTTCAACGACTCCAAGGCGACTAGGCGTCCCTACGAGGCTGACGGGCTGCTCTGCGAGGCTGTGCACCATCCACGGTGTTTCTCCCTGTCGAGATGGGGGTACGTTGGTGAGGACCACATCCAAGCTCAGTGCTTGTAGCGACTGAAGCAGTTCGGCCTGTGAGCCGGAGCGCAGGATAAGCTCCACGTCATCCCGCCCAATCAGCGGCTCTAGGAACGACATCTGAAAGTTTCGAGACAGCGTAGCTAGTGCGCCGACACGGAGCGTTCGTCTGTGGCGGCCGGCGTCGCGCAAGGTTGCAGTAAGGTCCTCCGCGGTTCGAAATATGGCTTCAGCGTGGTCGAGCGCAATTCTTCCTGCTTCGGTTAGTGCCAGAGCACGTCCGCGCCTTTCGAAAAGGTCGTGACCGAGCGTAGCCTCCAGCACGCGGATCTGGCTGGATAGCGCCGACTGAGACAAATTCAGCTGCCGGGCTGCTTCCGTTAGTTTTCCATCAAGGGCGACCGCCCGGAAGAGCCGCAGATGGTGAAGATTTAGTGCCATCGTTCGATTTTATGTTCGATACAGCTCTAGAATATGTAATTTTCTGAAGTTAAAGCAATCGCTATCTCCCTGTCACCAACGAAAACCGTCAGGGAAAAACGATGGCAACGCTTATTGAGGCCGGCTTCCTCGCGCCGCTACCACCTTTTTTCGTTGCCGTTCTTGGGGCGACGCTGCTCCGAGAAGCCAGGCAACTGGCCTGGTTCGCGGAGATAGCCACGCTGTTTGCATTCGCCCTTAGCGCAATAAGCCTGATCGAAATGCTCGTTACCGGCCCGGCAACCCTCAAGCTTGGTGTGACCGCTGTGTCATTCCGCATCGATGCAGTCGGCGCGACCCTGCAACTGCTCATCGCCTTTGTTGGCTGGGTAGTCGTGCGGTACGCACGCAGTTATCTGGTGGGCGCAAAGGACGAGCGCCGTTTCCATACGCTAATCCTCTTCACCCTGTCGGCCGTACTCGTCCTGTCGGTTGCGGAAACCCTGCCGTCGCTCATTCTGGCCTTTGTGGCGACCGGTTTTGGGCTGCGGAAGTTGTTGCTATTCTTTCCTGCACGGCCAGCAGCAAGGCGCGCCGCAGCCAAGTTCACGCTGGTCTGGTGCATTGCCGATGCGGCGCTGGTACTTGCTGCGGCCCTGTTGTGGATCAGCCCGGAGGCTGCCTGTCTCAGCTCCATTGCTTTGGCTCAACCCGGGCTGTCAACGCCGGCCCAGTTCGCCGTCGCGCTGATTGTTATCGCAGCGACGCTGAAGACAGCGGCTTTTCCGCTACACGGCTGGGTGACTGAAGTCATGGAAGCGCCCACGCCGGTTTCGGCATTCCTCCATGCCGGGATCATCAACTCCGGTGGAGTGTTGCTCATCAAGCTCGCACCACTGGTCAGTGCCAGTCCCGGCGCAATGGCAGCTCTCGTCATGGTCGGAGGTTTCACCGCACTGTTTGGTGCGACAGTCATGCTCACCCAAAGTGCCGTTAAGACGGCACTTGCCTGGTCGACGGTGGCGCAGATGGGCTTCATGCTCCTACAGTGTGGGCTTGGCCTCTGGCCGCTTGCGCTTTTGCACATCGTCGCGCATTCCCTCTACAAGGCCCATGCATTCCTTTCCTCGGGATCGGCAGTGCTGGCAGTAGCTTCGGTTCGAAAGCCCGGACCGGTGGCAGTACCGAGTGCAAGGGCAGTCAGTAAGGCGTTCCTTCTCGCACTTTGTCTCTATGCTGCAGTTGCCTTGGCATTCGACTTGGTGCTCGGCCCACAGTCCGCTCAGGCGATTGCTCTGGGTGCGATTCTGGTGCTTGGCGTGGCGTACCTCATCGCCCAAGGTCTCGCCGACGCAGCGCCTCGCGCGCTGACACGTCGCACTGTGCTCGCCTCCTTGGGCGCCACGCTCGCCTATTTCGGCTTCCATAGGCTTGCCGACTGGCTCTGGGGCGGACTGTTACCTCACGCGCCGGCGTCTGGCCCTCTTGAGTGGGCGCTGATTGTGCTGGCGCTCTTGTCCTTCGCTTTCGTAGCGATCGTGCAAGCAATGTTTCCACTATGGGCTCATCACCCCGCGGCCGCAGGGCTGCGCGTCCATCTCGCCAACGGCCTGTACCTCAACGCCATTTTGGATCGGATGACCGGTGGCTTCCGTGTAGACGCGAACCGGTCTGCCTTGGAGAAAAGCAATGTATAGCGACCAACTAAAGCACCCCAGGCTTAAGGCCTTACTGACGGCGGCGTACGAAGCGGTACGTGCCATTCCTCCAGCCTTTCCGCTCTCAGCAACGGTTGCGGTCAACCCTTTTCTTGGCCAGTCCAAGGAGGATATCGCGACTGCCGGAGCCCGGTTTGCCCGGGTGGCCGGCATCAGAGTCGCTCCAGCACGGACGCAGTTCGCCAGGCGTTTCGCAGAGGGTGACATCACCGATGCCGATCTCGCTGCCGCGCTTGCCGCTTCAACATCGCCGCTTCGGCCCACTTCTCTTGCCGGACTCAAGGCGGCTCTCGAAGCCGATCGGCCCGCGCCAACCGCACTGCCAACGGTGGCCACGCTGGCCCAGCGCCATTCGGGCACCAACTGGAACGCGGTAATCGAGAAGAGCTTTGGCCTTTGGGCTGCCGGCCACTTCGATGGCGGACAGGCGCTCTGGCTGCCACATCCTTGGCGGGGCGCCTACGCCGCCTGGCGCGAGTGGGCGACCAACGACCTGACGCCGGAGATCGCCGGCCTCAAGGCGTTCTGCGCCCACGTAACGTCCGCGCCTGACACGCCAGAACGGGCCATCCTCCGGGCGGCCGACCAGCTTAGCCTGACCGTGGAGGCCGCCTCAACGGCCTTCCATCGGCTTCTGATTGATTTGGGGGGGTGGGCGCAGCATGCACGCTTCCTACTCTGGCAGGCCGAACTTAGTGGCGAGAGCGATAATACGCTGCTCGAGTTACTCGCCATTCGGATGGTCTGGGAGGAAGCATTGCTGGTGCACACGCCCGGAGTCGGCTGGCTATGGAATAAGGTCGTCTCGTCTCACGCTGAGCCGCTCACGCCCTCGGCCGATAACGTGATCGACGCGATCCTGCAGGATGCTGCTGAGCGCGCCTATCAGCGCAACCTCGAAGCACGCCTCATCTCTCAGACAGTCGCGGCTGGCGCCCGGCCTGAACTGCAAGCGGCCTTCTGCATCGATGTGAGGTCTGAGGTATTTAGGCGCGCCCTCGAGGGTCTCGCCCCCTCCATTGAAACAGTTGGCTTTGCCGGCTTCTTCGGCCTTCCATTGGCACATCGTCCGCACGGAACTGATGTGACTCACAACCACCTGCCGGTCCTGCTCAAACCCATCCTTACTGTATCAAGCCATGCTGATCGCAGCGAAGAATCCGCGTTTCGCATCGCAGAGAGGGCGACCCGGGCCTGGGGCCGGTTTCGGCAGGCCGCGGTCTCGTCTTTCGCGTTCGTTGAAGCTGCGGGGGTTGGCTACGCCGCCAAACTTTTCGCCTCTGCTATCGCTTTTGAGGCGTCCAGGCCCGCCGCGTCTCCCCTTCCAAGGCTGGAGATGCCGCTTTCAGTTTCGGCGAAAGCTGATTTGGCCGCCAAGGTCCTGCAATCGATGGGCCTTACCTCCAACTTGGCACGGCTGATTCTGCTTGTTGGTCACGGTGCGCAAGTCACCAACAACCCGCATGCAAGCGCCTATCACTGCGGAGCGTGCGGCGGGCATACGGGAGAGGTTTCCGCACGCGTGCTGGCAGATCTTCTCAACGATGCCGAAGTACGCAAGGCGCTTCAATCGCATGGCGTCGCTATTCCGGACGACACGCTCTTCATTGCTGCGATGCATATCACAACCACCGACGAGGTCCGGCTGTTTGTGGACGTGTCGGCCCCCACCCACGCCAGCGATCTCGCGACGGCCAAGCAATGGCTCACCGCGGCCGGCGAGTTGGCGCGCCGCGAGCGAGCCCCCCGTCTACCTGGCGCGACTCCCCGAACGATCGCCCACCGAGCACTCGACTGGGCCGAACTGCGTCCCGAATGGGGTCTCGCCGGTTGTGCCGGTTTTATTGCTGCACCGCGCGCCATCACACGAGGTCGCGACCTCAATGGTCGCTGCTTCCTTCACAGCTACGACTGGAAGACGGATAAGGACTTTAGGACCCTCGAGCTCATCCTCACCGCGCCGGTCGTCGTCGCGAGCTGGATCTCGTTGCAGTACTATGGTTCTACCGTTGCTCCCGACCTTTTCGGCGCAGGCGACAAGCTACTCCACAATGTGGTCGGCGGCCTTGGTGTAGTCACAGGCAACGGCGGACAGCTGCGTACCGGGCTGCCGCTTCAGGCGGTTCATGATGGCAGCAAGTTCGTCCACGAGGCCATGCGTCTGTCAGTTCTGGTCGAAGCGCCCATCGAGGCAGTGAACGAAATTCTGGCGCGCCATCCCTCGGTGAAAGCGTTATTTGACAACGGCTGGTTGCGACTAGTCGCTCTGGAAAACGGTGAGTTCGTCGCCCGATATCGGCAAGACCTTAACTGGGAAATAGTCGCTATGCAGGAGGCAGCATGACAGTTCCGCTCGTTGTTGCGATAGGCACCATGCACGGCAAGGAAGTGGCTATCGCGCCGCCACTTGCTCGGCTGGGGATAGCCGCTTTAGTCCCAATAGGTCTTGATACTGACGCGTTCGGAACCTTCACCGGAGAGGTTGCGCGGACTGGGTCGATGCTGGACGCTGCTCGGCAGAAAGCTAGGGCGGCTTGCAAACTGACCGGTCTCGACGTTGGCATTGGTAGCGAGGGCAGCTTCGGACCTCGTCCGGATATTCCCCTCCTGCCACTGGGCCGTGAAGTTATCGTGTTCTGGGAACGAACAACCGGCCGAGAAATAGTTGAGCAGGTAGTGGATGAGCAGCCCGCGTTTTTGGGCCGACGTGTTGCCAACATCGATGACCTGGACGCCCTCATTGCACGCACAGACTTTCCAGCAACCAGCCTAGTGGTGTCACCGGTCGGTGATGACATCCACGCAAAAGGCCTGCGAACGCTCTCCAAAGTCATCGATACGACACGTTGGGCAATCGCGAAATCGCAGGAAGGACTCGCTCTTGTCCAAACGGACATGCGGGCCAACCACAATCCCAGGCGAATGCGAACTATTTGTCTTGCCGCTGAAGCACTTGCAAAGCGGCTGTCAACACACTGCCCGCGTTGTGGCAGCTACGGCTGGGGGTTGGTGGGCGTGGAACGGGGACTGCCGTGCTCGATATGTGGAACACCCACCGGGCTGGTATCCTTGGAGTGCCATGGTTGCACGGCATGCGAGTATGCGGTGTCGTCGGTGCGATCAGATGGAATAGTCTCTGCTGACGCGGCCAACTGCCCCAACTGCAATCCTTGATTTTGGTCGAGCTCCCTGGTTGCCGTCATGCGGCTCGGACATCGCCAAAGGCCTTCGTATCCCGATTGTCTACCATCGGGATGACGCGTTGAGCGACTGCCCTCTTCACCGAGGGTATCCTGTCGCGATGAAGAGCTTTGGGGCCAGCCGTACGAAGCGCTGTGGCGTGCCTGACCACGGCGCCTTCGTTCGTTGAACCCGCACGAAAGGAGGGCATACGGCGGACTACTAGACCGACACGCATGGCAGCCCAGTCATGACCGGTGGATCTTATCCAAGCCGACCGATGATGCTTGAGCAGTCGGAGGCTATGAGGTGGGACGCACGCTCAGCCGTCCACTCGCCTCAATCGCTGACTGGCCTTCCGAGTCGAATGACCTCTGACAGCGCCGAAGACAGGGTCGCTTGCTTATCAGCCGATTGTGGCCCAAGAGATCGCGCTAAGTCTTGGAGCACCTGTACCTTTGCGAACTGGACGGCGAAGCCGGTCGGAAGCAGGCGTACGACGCGCCCGAGCACACTGCCAACGGCAAGCGGCATACCTTTCGCTGGAAGCAGGTCGGCTGAAACCGCGACGCCGCCAATTGATGCATCGATGATCAGTCCCACTAAGGAGCGGCCATCTGGCAACAGTAGGATCGTACGAGGCTTGGGCAAGCGCACACGCTTGTCTTGTCGGCGATCTATCTTGCTGCCGTGAATACCACGGCGCTTAAGCCAGTCTAGCTTTGCCCCAAGCGCGGCGCGATCGCTATCCGAAAGATCCAGAGCGATAGTGAAGCCGTCGGCGCTGATTTGGCTCAGGTGCCCTGTGAGAAGGCCGAGCTCATCGAAGTGGGCGGTAAGCTGTTCTCCGGCCTTGCCGATTACAGGAGCAGTGACCACAATCTGCCGAGTCGAAGCACTCCGAGCTCGACAAGCAAAGACTCGAGGCTGATCGCTGGGGAGGTCATGCCGGCTTGCGAGCGTGTAGCTCCCGAATAAATCGCCGATATAGCGCGCACCCAGAAATGAATTCGACACTGGCCCCTACCCCCCTCGAGTGTGTCGCACAGTTGCTTCCGTCGCGGGCGTGGAGTCTCCAAACCCAGACGCCTCAGTTAGGCACTTGAATTCTCTCGTCCGCTTCGAACTCCTTTGCCCCCGCTACATCCTCCTGATCTCCTGCCACTCGAGAGCTATCGCCACTAGTGTTGCTGCCCTTTGGGTGGCTCTCGGTCTAGCATACCTTCGGGTTGCCACTCCACTGCTCCTGTTCGGCGGCGCCATCCGATACCGCTGCTGTTAAAGATCGAAACGAAGTCCCGGTGCAGAGTGTAACCCCAGCCTTCGACGGTTTCACCGGAAACCAATCGCTCGAAGATCTGGTCGAGTTGGATCTTTTTCATGTTGGCTCCTGGAGTAGAGACGACCTTTCCGATCCGTAGTTCAGGATTGCCAGATAACTGCCTCCGAGGCGGCATGGATGCTGATGACTAGTCGCGTCGTCGTCACAACGATGAGCCCTCGCCATGGAGTCGAACTCGTGAAGGCGAATGACGAGGGCCGAGCCGCGCCGTCGAAGGTGGTGCATGACTGGGCTAATGATAACGACGACATTCCCAGTCGTAGCGACCTTAATTGCGGATTCAGAACGAAACAGGCCGGTACGCTCGGTTTGACGCTCGTTAAACTTTGCGCCGCTGGGCACGGCGGGAGTCAATGCGCAGCGAGAATGCTTTTTCAGGACCACCTATGCCGACTACGGCGGGTATCTCGACAGAGGCTGACCGGCGGCAACTCCGGACCCATGAGGTTGTTCGCGAGGAGTCCATTTTGCGGAGCCAAAGCGCCTGCGGCGGTAGTCATGTCTACGTTGCGGGGTGGCGGTAGTCTTACCACAGTGAGATAACCGCTTGCTCCCATGCTCGGAGTCCAGCTCGATTCTTAACTTCCTCGGCTCTCTCTCAGCAGCCATTAACCGAAGGCCCGCAATGATCACCCGACCAACCGCCTTCGCCGACGTGCCGGCGTTGCAGCGCGTATTAGATGAAACTGAGCTATTTCCAAGCGAGCGGGTACCGGACTTTATTAGGTCCTTTCTTCGCGAACCTACGGGCAATGAGCTTTGGCTCACTTGCGAAGAGGCCGACGTGCCAATCGGGTTCGCCTACGCCAAGGCCGAGGAGCTAACAGACGGGACCTGGAACATGCTCGCCATAGCTGTAGCGCCCAACAGGCATCGCTCGGGCGCGGGCAGTGCCCCGGTGTCAACGTTGGAGGCCATATTGCGGGATCGGAGCCAGCGCATCCTGATTGCCGAGACGTCGGGACTACCCGAGTTTGAAAAGGCCCGTAACTTCTATCGACGGAACGGGTACTCGGAAGAGGCCCGTATTAGGGATTTTTGGGGCCGCGGTGACGACAAGATCGTGTTCTGGAAGGAAATATGAACGAATGGTCCCGGCACACTTGGCCACGGTGATATGCTGCGTCCCAAAGGCAATGTGTTGTCCGCCCAGCGAAGCTCAACGTTCCGGTAACCGAGTTACGGTAGTTTCAGATCAGCGGCAAATGTACCGAGTAGCCGCTCATGCCTATATTGTCCGAGGATAGCCAGCCATTTGCGGTGTCGTTCACTTGCGATGACGTACGCGTCCGCTTCCTCCGCCAATCGAGTTGAACCACTAAGGCTAGCGCCCCGGCCGCGCTGCTCGCGCTATCTTCGGCGGCCTGCGGCCGGCATATACGTTTGAGGCAATGGCGGCCGCCGCTCGATCGTTGAACGGCCAATAGAGCTTCACTGCTGGCAATCGATGCCGGAACGCGGCGCTTGGTCGACACAGTGGGAATCTCGGGTCAGCGCAGTTGGTGGTCCGAGTCCTCGGTTGCCCACCGGGAACTAAGTTCCTGCTTCGGAATTATCGGAGGCAGCGTCGGTGGGGTGTGGCATGAACATTCTGGTGGTGGATGACGAGCCGTTGATCCGTATCGGCTTGGTGAGCCTCGTAGAAGAGTGGGGGCACGAAGCATTTTCCGCTGGCAATGCCGCCGCCGCCATTGCGGTTCTCGAAGCCAACCAATCCATCGAACTCATCATCACTGATGTCGACATGCCGGGCACGATGGATGGAATTGCCCTCGCAAAATATGTTGCAGGGCGCTGGCCGCCGGTTCGCCTGATTGTTGTCTCGGGCAAGGTTGCGCCAGCGGATGGGGACCTGCCGGAAGGGGCTCGCTTCTTTTCGAAGCCCTATCACGACCAGCTGATCCACTCCGCCATCGAGGAAATGCGAGCCAGATGAGCGTCGGCGCTTTCTCGCAGGGGGCCAGTCGGCGGGTCCGGCCCGAAAGAACCTGGGAAGCTGCTGATACGGTAATTGCCGGGAGCGCCATCCTCGTTTCGATCATTATCGGGGTGTTCGTGCTGCTGTGCTTCCAGGGCTATGACACCACGATAGTGGAGGCAAAGAACAAGGCTCAACGAGCGGCAAACGTCGTCGCCGAGGGGTCGCGATGGGTGATAGCCTCGGCCAAGGCAGCGGTTGAGGCTGCTTCGAGAGCTGACCCTGCAGCGGGCGCGTCACTCGATCAGTTCAGCGACGTATCTCGCCATTTTCCGACCGGCGCGGTGCTGGGCATTTACGACGCCTCGGGCCGACTGATCGGCCAAGGATCGTCACCGAGCGCGCCACGGACGATCGAAGACCGTGACTACTTTACTGCGCTACGCTCGGAAGAATGGGTAATCGGCAGCCAGGAGGAGCTGGACAACCGGCACGTCTTCACGGTGGCCAAGGGTCTGCAGCAGCGAGGCGCGTTGGCCGGCGTCGTGGCCGTATTCGTCGACGGAAGTGTCCTCGAGCGTCTTGCAGCCCCGCAAGACCTGGGCAAGGGGTCCACCATCAGCATCGTGCGAGCGGATGGATGGGTGGTGGCACGCAACCCACCCCTGGTTCACGCGACCGACCTGAGCGGAACCCGGGCGATGGCCGCACTGACCTCGGCAGACCAAGGATCCTACGAGTCCGCTGCGTCGCCGGTCGACGGCGTCCCACGGCTCGTCGGCTTCAAGCAGGTGCCGGATCTGGGCTACATAGCGTTGGCGTCAGTCTCTCAAGAAACCGCGTTGGCCGGGCTCTGGTATTCCATCTGGGTGGTTTCGCTGTTGCTGGCCCCCATTGCGCTCGCCTTGCTTGTTGGATCGTTCCTCACGGCGAAATCCATGCGGCGAAACAGGACAGCGCAGCGGTCGCTCGCGAGCGCACTCGAACACAACGAGGTTCTGTTCAAGGAAATCCACCACAGGGTGAAGAACAACCTCCAATCCATCAACTCCCTACTCCGGCTGCACCCCATCCCTCCGGAAGTGCGAGCGGAGATGAGCAAGCGGATTTTTGCGATGTCGGCGGTGCACGAGCACATTTATCGCACCAGCAGCTTTGAGGACGTGCACGTTCGCGAGTACCTTATGACCCTTATTGAAAACATTCGTGCTGGAGCCGATCCCGGGGTGCAGGTAGAGGCCGATTTGGACGACATTGTCGTAGGCAAGGACAGTGCGGCCTCACTGGGTTTGATCCTCAACGAAGTGCTATCCAATGCCTTTAAGCACGCCTTTGCTGGTCGCGATGATGGAAAGGTCAGGGTTAAACTGAAGGCGCAGCCAGATGGCAGGGCTTTACTGGTCGTCCAGGATAATGGCCAAGGTTTTGACCCATCGCTCCCCTCCAAGGGCATAGGCCAACGGCTGGTTGAAGGATTTGCCGCGCAACTAGGGGGCGAGATCAGCCACGCCCAGAACGATGGGTACGTCTTCACACTGAACTTTGAAGGCCGTCTAGAAATTGACGGCAAGACTGCTTCCTAGAGCCGCTTTGTGTGAAACGCCGGTCGTCCCTGAGCGTGGGAGTGCGCCTTTGAAGATGCTCGGAACATTGGAGGAGCCCTGAGGGCGCCCCGCGCGTTCAGCACCTTTAGGTGCAATGAACTGCCCCCCCAACGATGGCGTCATCGGGGGCCTCGCACACGTCAATCTCGCACCACGCACTCGTGCCCCGCGAGACTTTCTCACGGGACACGATACGGGCAAGACCCAAATACCGGCGGAAAGAACGAGCCTTGCCGATGCCGATTAGGACTTGGGCAGCAGGACTGCGTCGATGACGTGGATCACACCGTTCGACTGGACGACGTCGGCGATGGTCACGTTGGCGACGCCGCCGTTCTCGTCGGTGAGGGTGATCTTGTCGCCTTCGTATTTAGCGGTCCAGACACAGCCACCTACGGTCTTGACCGGGTGCGCGCCACCGTCGTCGGCGACCATCTTGGCGATTGCGGTCGACAGGGCATTGGCGGCGACCACATGGCAGGTCAGGATCTTGGCCAGCTGTTCCTTGTTCTCGGGCTTCAGCAGGGTGTCGACCGTACCGGCCGGCAGTGCCTCGAAGGCAGCGTTGGTCGGCGCGAAGACGGTGAACGGCCCGGCGCCCTTCAGCGTCTCGACAAGGCCGGCGGCCTTCACAGCGGCAACCAGCGTGGTGTGGTCGGCCGAGTTCACGGCATTGTCGATGATGTCCTTGGTCTCGAGCATCGGTGCGCCACCGACCATCGGGTTTTCTGCAAAGGCAGCGCCGGAAACAGCGGCGACCGACAGCATGGTGGAAACGGCGACTACGCGGAGACTAGAGAGCTTCATTGTGGGTTCCTTCCCTGGGGTGTCGTCTGGGTGTCGTCGGCTTTATTGTTGCGACTTGACCCAAGCAGAGACGCGATGCCCCCCAGGAAAGTTTCCGATCACTTTAGCAATCCGGGCGGGTTATTCGTCCGACACGGCGAAACTTTTCCGCGACCGGCCACGTATGCGAGCGAGCCTTGCCGAGGTGCTTGAGACGGCCAAAAGGCCGATGCGATCACGAAACGGCCCCTGCTGAAACTTCGACGATGCGCGGGCCGTACTTTTCCGTCGGCGAACAAACGCCGGTCTTCAGGGAAGGAAATTCAACGTGAAACGCCTCGCAGTAGCAACGATCCTAGCGCTCTGGGTATCCTGCCTCAGCTTCGCAGCGATTGCCGCGCCGAAATACGTTGGCGGCGCCCCGATGTATGACAGCAAGACCATCGTCGAGAATGCCGTCAATTCTCGCGATCACACTACCCTTGTCGCGGCCGTGAAGGCCGCAGGCCTGGTCGACGCCCTTTCTGGGCCAGGCCCCTTCACCGTGTTCGCTCCAGTGAATGCGGCCTTTGCCGCACTGCCGGCAGGCACGGTGGATACTCTGCTCAAGCCCGAGAACAAGGCGACGCTGGTCAAGATACTCACTGCCCATGTGGCCGCTGGCTCTTGGACCTACGACGACCTGCTCGCCAAGGCCAAAGAAGCTGGCGGCAGCTGGGCGTTCAAAACCCTCAGCGGCGACACGCTTACCGCCGTTGCCAAGGGTGATCGGGTCTACATCGTCGATGAGGGTGGTGGGGTGGCCCGCATCACCGTCGCTGACGTCACGCAATCCAACGGCGTGATCCAGGTCGTCAACAAGGTGTTGCTCCCCAAGTAATGTGGCAGGGGAGATAACGGGCGGGTGACCGGAACCCAATCGCCGGTTGCCCGTTCCTAACGCGGTCTTTTCCAGAGGATGCCGAGGACTCGTCCAATAAGGGTTGGTTGCGTAACGGGCGCGAAAACTGGTTCGGGAGCGACTGGACGCGTTGCGTCTGATCCGGTGCCGTGGGCGCTATCTACGACTTCGATACCGCTGGCGCCAGCAGCCTCCAGCCGATCAACTGCCTCCTGTACGTCCGCGTCCGTTACCTCCACTCGTCCCTCTCCGGTCTGCATGAAGTACTTGATGGTCGGCGACATGGGGCTTCCTTGCGCGGCTAATCTGTGGTCCACAGCGGGTAACGGAGACTGACAGTTTCGAGTTTCAGGCCCAACGTCCCAAACTGCGCAAACAATGCGCCGGCTAGGTTCTTGATCAATGAGCACGTCCTCCGCGAGAAATCGGAAGGCTCGCGATCGGGGTAAAGGCATATGACGCCGACCTGAGGCGTCTGCGCGCCCGGTTGATGCAGTACCGCGCGGCTGCTGCAGCGCACGACTTCGATGCTGGTCGGTATGGAGGCCTAATGGAAGAGCTGCAGGTTTCTTTGGGGCAAGTGCCGGCAGCCTTTGTCAAAGATACGGTGCGACTTCAGCGACTCGCCCGCTGTCACGGACTTCCTCGCCGCGCTGGACAGTCTCGCCCAGCTCCCCGAACGAGAATGGGTGGCATGACTCGCCCTACGAAAGCTTCGCTCGGCAGATCTCTGCCCTTACGGCCGAGCACTGGCCGCCTTAGACCAGCGCCCGGGCGCGCGCTTCGTTGTGGACGCGACACGCGCCCAACACCATGCTGGGGAATTTGTGAACAGACCATCTTTTCCGACAATGTTTCCCTGTGGTGTTTTGTGAGACGCCCTTCGTGTCCACAACATCGGCCAGGGGCGGGCAGGTGCCTGTACCGCAAGTCGGCACCTGCCTTCGGTCGATACCCCTTACCAATAGGACTTCGTAGCAACCGTCCACGAGGGACGGGGTTGGTAATGCGCGCGGGGCTATATTTGGCCTTACGGCCCGCTCCGCTCAGTCGGACGGGCAGTACAACGTTCCCGCGGCGCTGGCTTGTGAAGCGGCCGACCGTCGAGTGCGCCCCAGTCGTCGCGGTGTGCCTTACTGACCCATCACTCATTGGCCTCACTCGGTGAGCTTTAGGTCCCTGCGGACCTGGGTGATATCCACCACTCGATGGAGCAGTTCTTCAACGTCAGGCGCGACGAGACGATCTTCGAGGATCACGTCGGGGTATGGCTGCCTGAGCTGAAGGCGTTGTGGGCCTGGGCCATCAAGGATTCGGTGATGCTCATTCGTCTACCTCTTTCAAAGCCGGCAAAGTACCCTTCGATAGAGACGTTAGGCCGTTTGCGAAGACCGGTTTCAGCGCTTGGTGGAGATCAGCAAGGACCGCTTATCGCCAATGCATCTCTCTTTGCGAACCGATTGTGTCGGCTAGGCGCCCCAACTAGGTCGTTTCCTGCTCGACTTTAGTCGTAGGTATCGACCACCCAGAACCAAAGGAAAGAAAACAACCGCTCTATTGCGCCGACTTTCCGATGAGATAAGCGCGAACGGCCCCATCCTCCGTCAGGCCGATGGCTCGCGAGAAGGCCGTTGCAGTGGCTTGTCGATCAGCGGCCAGCTGCTGGAGCAATTGCGCCTTGAGTGCCCAAAACGGCTGGTAATCGCGTGTCATTGTTTCGGGCAGCTGAGCCAGTTCATGAAGACCCGCCTCTGGGCCATTCACCTCGGCGGTGGGTGCCGCCAGCCCCACTAGATTGCCGACCGTGGGTGCGTTCTGCGCCAAAAGTCCGTGCAGCGTCCACGTCGGCAGGCGCATATCCGCGCCCGTCAAGCGCGATTTCACCAGCACCGACTGGATCGCCGCCTCCAGCTGGAAGCGTCCCGGCTGCTTCAGCCCGCCGGCCGTCCGCAGTTTTTCCTCGGCCTCGCGTGCCATCGGCAAGTTCCAGAGCGCTGTATCCTGCTCGCGAAGCGGCACAAAGCGCCCCTCCACCCGCCGCGCGGCGCTGCGGCTTTCGCAAAACAGCATCAGCGCCAGAAGGCCCAGTGCCTCGGCGTCCTCTGGCCGTAGCTCTACCAGTACCCGCGCCAGCCAGATCGCTTCTTCGGTCAACCCCTTGCGCGTTTGGTCGTCGCTACCCGTGCTGTCCCAGCCCTGCCCATAAGCGGCGTAGATCGCCTCGAGCACATCGCCCATACGCTCACCCAGCTCGTCTTCCCCTGGCACTTCAAAGGCAATCCCTATGTCCTTGATGCGCGCTTTGGCCCGGCTCAGCCGCCGTCCCATCGTGTCGGGCGAAACAAGGAACGAAGAGGCGATGCGCTCGGCCGTCAGCCCCAGCACGGTTTGCAGCATCAGCGGCGTGCGCGCGGCAGCATCGATTGCCGGGTGGCCGCACACAAACATCAGCTCCAGCCGCTTGTCGGCAACCACAGGGGTTTCCTCGGTTTCTGTCGGCGCCAGCACCAGGAGGCTGCTGGTCGTTTGTTCACGTGTTTTCCGCGCCCGCGCTCCATCTCGCAGCCGGTTGCGCGCCGCTGCCATCAGCCAAGCATCGGGGTTGGCCGGCACGCCTTGTGTTGGCCAGTTGTCGAGCGCGCGTGCAAACGCCTCGGCCAGCGCGTCTTCGGCTGCGGCTACGTCTCTCCATTGGCGCGCAAGATACGCGAGGAGGCGCCCGTAGGACGTTCGGGCAGCGTTCTCCGCCGCCCGCCGCCCACGTTCTTGAAGGTTGCCGTCCAAAGCTTAGCCTTGATTGGGCGGAGGCAGCGTGGGACGCACTTCGACAGCCCCGAAGGTGGCCGCAGGGCAGCGCGCCGCCCACGACAGCGCTGCATCGAGGTCCGGTACTTCGAGCACGACATAACCGGCCAGCTGTTCCTTGGTAGCTGCTACTGGGCCGTCCTGCACCAGGCGGTTGCCGCCTGCGAGGCGCACAGTGGTTGCTGTCGCAGGGGGCAGGAGCCCGTCGCCCTTTACGACGACGCCTGCCTGGTACAGCGTACCGATATAGGCGTTCCAGGCGTCCCAATAGGGTCCGGCGCGTTCGGCGGTGTCGCGCTGAGCGGCAACCTCACCTCGTTCTCGTAAAACATCAGCATGTACTGCATTCGTCATCCCTATCGTAGGTTGCTGAGACGGATCATCCGGCTCTGCAACACTGACGCGGCTGCGGCCGCCATTCGGACCGAGCTTACAACATTTTTCGCGCTACACGTAACAGCGCTGGTCGCCCCCTCCTCTTGACTGGTGGGCTGACTTAGTTCTCGTCTTCATCGGATACGAGTGACCGCTTCGGCGCAAAGCGGTCGATCGTCACATTGGGGTATACCCTCAAGTTACGTAACCGCGCGGCTCGTCCGTGCGTCACATCGGAATTGACAGCGACTATTTGTGACATGCGAGCCTCAAGTCAAAACCTTGAGGTGACACATGGCCCGTATTGGCTACGCACGCGTAAGCACTACCGACCAAGATTTGACAGTGCAGCTCGAACGCCTCGCTGCCGAGGGATGCAGTGTAGTGCGATCCGAGAAGGTGTCTGGGGGAAGTCGTGATGGGCGAGTGGAACTCGAAACCATCCTACAGTTCCTCAGGCCCGGGGATGAGCTTGTAGTCGCGAGGCTCGACCGACTGGGGCGGTCTACGCGCGATGTGCTAAACATTATCTACGAAGCCGAACAGCGCCAAGCTTTTGTAACGGTGCTCGACCCCCTCGTCTCGACGCGGGGCGAAATGGGCCATCTGGTTATGACGGTGCTCGGAATGGTCGCGCAGATGGAGCGCCGGTTCATCAGGGAACGGCAACGCGACGGCATAGAGAGAGCGAAGGCCGCAGGTGTCTACTTGGGCGGTAAGCGCCGTATCGACAGAGAAGACGTATTACGACTAAAGGCTGCCGGCTTCGGGCCGGCAGCGATCGCACGCGAGGTTGGCAGCTCACGGATGCAGATTTACCGCATCCTGCGCGAGGCTGCGATCAGCGGTGCGAGTTCAGCCCCCTCAAATCTTCATCCCAGTTGAACATCGCGGCGGTGGGGATGAACCACTCCAGCAGACTTTCGTATGCGTAGTCATCATGGCTAACACAGAAGTGAAATCCATAAGCCTTAGAGAAACCGGTCCGTGACTTGAATGTTCCACGTCCGTCATCGCGAATATATCGCAACATCGCTGGCTCACCCAGCATCAATAGGATAAGCAACAAAAGCCGCTGTTGCGGTTGGTGTTGCACGGCAAAAACATAGAACGGCAAGAGGTCATCTGCGCCGACCCGCTCGCCGTTAAGGTGCAGTTTCTCGTTGAGTTCGTCGATGATGGCATCGACCGCGGTCAATTGTACGGGTTGTTTTGTCATGGGTTGTTCCGCGTCTAGGTTGCAAGCGCGGTCGAACACATTCGACCACGCCCAAGGAAGTTGGGTGGTCGAAGGGTCAATAACCGGGTGTGGCAATCAGTTGAGCGCTGAACCATGGGCCGGCGCGAACTCAGAGAGAGGGGTTCGCTCCTTCCTCGGCGGCGCCAAGGCACGTTCTGCCGCGTCATGGGGGAGGCGGCAACCTTCGTAGCAGTAATTTACGGGGGTCGCCCAGGACCTGTCTAGGGAAGGACGCGCATGCACGGTAGCATAAAGAAGGAAGCATAAGTCGCTGCGGGTGTCCGCTTCGCGCCATAAGCGGTCGTCTGCCGTGTCAAGTTGGCGCCATATGGCACGCGACAGTTCGCGACAGGAAAGGAAGACTCGAACCAACGCGAGGCACGTTCACCGGAAATCGGAAGCAAAGGGTTGATCCCCTCTGCCTTAACGTCGCATTGTTTTGAGGCCCGTCTGCGTCCACCACACTGACGGCGGGCGAACGGGCACCCAGCGATTGAGCTGTGGTGTCCGTTTCTTGCGAGGCAAATTCGGCAGGTAGACGATTGGCTATCAGCCTACTTGGCTGGCTCGTGCCCTCCTGGGTCAAAGGCGACCAATCTGCCTTCAACATCGACGATCGTAATGTCGCTCGCACCCGCGAGGCGAAGGTCGCCCAAGAGCCTCGTGAGGTCGGCTTGCGTCGCCGCCTCCAGCCGTCCTGCACCGGTTTGCATTCTGAAAGTGATGAAATACGGACTCGATTGCCTTCCTTCACCAGCACGTTTGAAAAAACGCCAGATCATTCTGTGGGAGTGGCATCTGCCACCATATCCACGTCGTAAAGCGTCACTCGCAAGGGCACGAAACCGGCAGTCAGCCGCCACACTATTGCTCGAACTGACTTGCCTTCCAACGCAAGCGGCTGACCAAGCGCCGCCTCGCCTGCCTTGAGCGGGCTCGTTGCCTCAACAGTGACGTTGCCAGTCTTGTCGACGGTGCCGTCGTCCAGCACGGGTTGAACGTTGAAATGCTCCAGTGGTCCCAATGCAATCGCCTGCTGTTGTGGGAAGGTGATGGAGACGCCCGCAGCTGGCTGTGCGGGTATCCGCGGACGACTCCATCCTTGCGATGGGCGCGCTATGACACGCTCACCGAAACGTCTCGCCAGTCCCGAACTATCCTCCCTACGGTACCCAGGACCGCCCACACGAGGCGCATATGTGACGGAGGACTCCCATCACAACGGGTGGCGGCTGCTATGCATGGGATGCCTCGAGGGCCAAGGCCACTAAGCCCTCTGCAACCGCCGCACTGATAGTCCGACACCGTGGCGCAGGGGTAAAGTTGCAATTTGGCCACGGTACTGCCGCGATCCCGCCACGCTGTCGTCCGCAACTGGCGGCCGATCCGACGTTCAGCATAGCAGCACCGGAACCTGACAGGCCCGCAACAGCTCAGAGGACAGGCTGCCCAAGATCATCGACCTCAGTCTGGAACTGCCGAATGCGTTGATGATGAGCAGATCGGCTTCGTCGAGGACTACACGTTGCGGGACTACCGTCTGGGCTTCGCCCGGTTCAGTTCGGCAACTGACTACGAAACCAGCGCCCCTGAGCTTCGCTGCGCCCAGGTCAAGAGTCTTGCTGACATTCTCGTTGGCCTCACCGACATGCAGCAAGTCTATCGGCCCCGCCGGCAGGAGCTGGCCCGCCAAGGCGTCGAGCGCCGGAGCGGCGGGTTCCTCGGCGTCGAGCGCCGCCAACATCCGCTTGATGGGCCTAAAACTGCGCGAAACTGCCAGCACCGGAACCTTGGTGCCGCGGGCAACGCGTTCGACATTGGAACCGAGCGGCAACCTTGCCAGGTCGGCCCGTTCTCCGCGTTTGCCCATGACAACGATGGATGCCCTGGACGCAGCCTGCACCATGGTTTGGGCGGGGTGCCCTTCGAGCAGGCGAGTGGCTACGTCGTAAACCCCAGCCTCAATCAATGTCGTACGGGCCGCATCCAACCGATCCCGGCCCTGGCGTGCGAGCTCGACCACCTTGGCGTCCAGATCGTCGGTCTGCTGCAGCAGCATGGCGCCTGCCGGGTGGACGGGCGCGAGGTTGGACGCAGCAAGCTCGTTCGGCGAAACGATGTGGACCAGTTCGACGCTTGCCTGCCTACCACGGGCCAGCCAGGCCGGATGGTCGATGACGCTGTGGGAATAGAGCGACAGGTCGATGAACGCGACAATCTTCATGAAGCTACCTCCAGCGCGGGAGACGAGACTGCAACGGACTTTGCACCGTGACGCGCCAGGGCCCCGATCACCCGTCTTGCCGTAACGCGCCCGACCTGCTCACCTGACGCATCCAGAACTCCTACCCACTGATGCTCGGCGAACAAAGGAAGCACGTCCTCGCACCGCGCATCCGCTGGCACCGCGATCGAGCACGGTTCGGAAGGACCCGACTCCATGATCGTGCGAACGCGGATGGCCCTTGCCTTGTTTACGTCATGGACGAACTCCTCGATGTGCTCGTTGGCCGGATTGAGGACAATCTCTTCGGGCGCTCCCTCCTGCTGGACGGCGCCATCCTTCAGCACGGTGACCCGGTCACCGATCTTGAGGGCTTCGTCGAAATCATGGGTGATGAAGAGGATGGTCTTGTTTAGCGTCTTTTGAAGGCTAACCAGTTGATCCTGCATCCCTGACCGGATCAGCGGATCGAGTGCCGAGAATGCCTCGTCCATCAACAGGATATCAGTGTCGAGCGCTAGTGCCCGGGCCAGACCGACCCGCTGCTGCTGGCCACCGGACAGCTGGCGCGGACGCGCATTTTCATAGCCTGCCAAGCCGACGACCTCGATCCATTTGCGCGCCTCCGCTTCTCGCTCAGCCTTGCGCACACCGCGGACCTCAAGCCCGTATGCGACGTTGTCGGTCACCGATCGATGTGGCAGCAGCCCGAACTTCTGGAAGACCATGGCAACGCGGGTGCGTCGATACTCGCGCAACTGCTCGAGGGACATCGCAAGAACGCTCTCGCCATAGACGATGATCTCGCCCGTGGTCGGCTCGATCAGCCGGTTGACGTGCCTGATCAAAGTGGATTTGCCCGAGCCCGACAGCCCCATCACAACATGGATCTGTCCCCTTGCAACCTGCAGCGATACTCCATCAAGTCCGACGACATGACCGGTTTCGGACTGCAGTTCGGCTTTCGACATACCCCCTTGCAGGGCGGTGAGGGCCTGTATCGGCGCGGGGCCGAAGATCTTGGTCACAGCCTTCATGGAAATGGCTACGTCGTTTTGCATCGTCATCATGCCCGCACCTCCGAAATTCCTACGCGTGCCTGCAACTGGCGGCCGAATGCCTGTGTGATCCGGTCAAACACGATGGCGAGCACCACGATGCCAAGGCCTGCGAACAGGCCGCGGCTGACCTCAAGTCGCCCGATGCCCTGCAGCACCTGGTAACCAAGCCCGCCCGCGCCGATCATCGAGGCGATCACCACCATAGCGAGCGCCATCATGGTCGTCTGGTTGATGCCGGCCAGAATGGTCGGAAGGGCGAGGGGAATCTGCACACCAAGCAGGCGCTGCGTGGGATTGGTGCCGAAGGCACGGCTCGCTTCCATCACTGCCGGGTCGACCGAGCGCAAACCGAGATCGGTCAGGCGAACCAAGGGGGGTGCGGCATAGACGATCGTCGCGATCAGCGCCGGGATCTTTCCGGGTCCGAAGATCATGACGGTAGGGATCAGGTAGACGAAGCTCGGCAGCGTCTGCATCAGGTCGAGCACCGGGGTGAAGAACTGCCGCACACGCGCCGATCGGGACATCCACACACCCAACGGGATCGAGACGACGATCGCGGTGAGAGTTGCCGCGATCATCAGCGCCGTTGTGCTCATCGCATCGCGCCAGAGTTCCATTACGCCGAGGAAGAGCAGCGAGATCAGAACGGTCATCGGCAGTGGCCAGCGCCGCGTCGCAAGCCAGGCGATGCCGGTGAGCACAATGATGATCAGCCACCAGGGGGTGGCGACAAGCAGAGCCTCAATGGCGTTCAGGAGGAGCAGCAAGGGCTTGGCCGCGGCTTCAAAGGCGCTGCCCCAGTTGGTGACGACCCAGCCAAGTGCGCCGTCCACTGCCCGGCGTAGCGGTCGTGTGTCGATGAGTTCAGGAAACATTACTTGTGCACCTTGATGGTCGCACCCGGTCAGCGAGAAAGCGCGACGTCGGCGCGACTAAAAGCAGATTGCGGCCGGGATATTCCATCCCGGCCGCATGGCTAGCGCAGTGAGGAGACGCTAGCTGAGGCTGGCGCGGACCTTTTCTGCGACCTCGGGTGACACCCAGGTCGTCCAGACGTCTTGCTTGGTCTTGAGGAAGTTCTCGGCCGTCTGCGCCGCGTCGGCCTTGTTCTCGTCGCCGTAGACGAGCAGCTCGCTGATCTGCGCGTTGGTCAACCCGACCTTGCTGAAGTACTCGGCGACAGCTGGTGCTTCGGTCTCGACCCACTTGGCCGCGCCGATCACCGCGGGGGACGAGGGATAGGCGGTCTTGCCGGCCGGCTCGGCGCAATCAGCATCGGTGTTGCAGGCATAGACATCTGGCTTGGCGTCGCCCAGATCGAGCTGAACGGCATCAAACTTGCCGAGGATCGCCGTCGGCCCCCAGTAGTAAAACAGGATCGGTTCCTGTCGCAGGAACGCCCGAGCGATCGAGGCGTCGAGAGCCCCGCCCGAACCAGGCGAGAACAGGTTCCATTTGTCTTCCATGTCATAGGCTTCGAACAGCGCCGACGTAGAAAGCTCACACGCCCAGCCCGGCGGGCATGAATAGAGCCGCCCCTGACCACTCTGTTCCGGGTCGGGAAACAGGTCGGGTCTCGCGATGACGGCTTCGGCCGTGGTCAGCTCGGGGTTCGCCTCCTGAAGGTATCGAGGAATAAACCAGCCTTCGACGGTGCCGTCGGTTATGGCGTCGCCCAGTTGCACCACCTTGCCGGCTTCGACGCCCTGCTGCCAGGGCTCGGCGATCGTGCTGGTCCAGAGCTCGGGAGCGATTGCGGGAGTGCCCCGCGACAACATCGACGACGATGTCGGAACTGTATCACCGGTTACGATCTCGACGTTGCAGCCATAGCCCTTCTCGAGAATCGTTGCGTGGATGTGTGCGAGAGCGGCGGCGGAGGGCCACGTCATCTCAGCGATATCGATCGTGCGGTCCGTGCCGCACGCCTCGTCCTGTGCTTGTGCAGGCAGCGCGAACGCTGCTCCCAGAAGCAGCGTGGCTGCGAGCAGCCCGCCTCTCCGGCTGAATGTCATCAGTCGATTTTCTCCATTTTCAAATATGTGTCCGAAACTAGGAGATCGACCCGCTGTGTCAACCCATGAATCGCCAGTCAAGTTAGAAATTTACGTAATTCTTATGAGGTTTGTCTGCTCTTCTTTTCGCTCATGTATTCACGCGAACTTGTTCTTTGCCGGAAATTGCCGTCAAATGGACATACTCCTCGACCGTCATCACGCGAGTTCTGGTCAGGCGGTGCGATGCTACTGCTGTGGATGCGGCTAGCCCCCACCATCCGGCCGAAAAACCTCAGAGCCCAGACGTGAAGCGCCAGATGGTGACGCTGGAACTCCGGCGCAGATTACCTGGTCGTCGACCTGGATGCGGTCAGCAGCACAAGCGTTCCCAGGACGGCTGCGACTCCGGAACCGCAGAGGATGCCGAGCTTGACCTCCTCCTGCAGGCTGGGGTCGCCCGCGAAGGCCAGTAGGCCGATGAACAGGCTCATGGTGAAGCCGATGCCGCAGAGCAGTGCCGTGCCGAAGAGCTGGAGCCAGGTGGCACCAGACGGCAGGTCGGCGAACCCGAGGCGGATGACGATTGCCGCGCTTCCGAAGACCCCGATCAGCTTGCCGGCGACCAGACCGATCCCAACGCCCAGCGTGAGTGGATCGACAAAGGCACCAAGTCCGACATGGGCCAGGGAGACGCCGGCATTGGCGAAGCCGAAAATGGGCACGATGACGAAGGGCACGAGCTTCCCCAACCGGTGCTCTAGCCGGTGCAGCGGCGAGTTTTCGACGTCGTCGGTCCGCCCGTCCCTGCTGCGCAGGGGGATGGTCAGTGCCAGGGCCACGCCAGCCAGCGTCGCGTGGATGCCCGAGCGATAGACCAAGACCCACAGCACCAGCCCGAGCAACAGATAGGGCCAGAGCTGCAGGACACCGCGCCGGTTGAGAACGAACAGGCCGACTAGGACCACTCCTGCACCGGCGAGATCCAGCATCGAGATGCCGGTCGAATAGAACAGGGCGATGATCACCACCGCACCGAGGTCATCGATGATCGCAAGGGCGGCAAGGAAGATTTTGAGCGAGGCCGGCACGCGGCTGCCGAGCAGCGAGATGACGCCGAGCGCGAAGGCAATGTCGGTGGCAGTAGGAATGGCCCACCCCTTGAGCGTCTCCGGGTCGCCGGTGTTGATCGTCACGTAAATGACGGCCGGCACCAGCATGCCGCCAGCCGCAGCGATACCTGGCAGCACCCGTCTCGGCCAAGTTGCCAGCTGGCCGTCAATCATCTCGCGCTTGATCTCGAGGCCGACGAGCAGAAAGAACAGCGCCATCAGCCCATCGTTGATCCAATGTTCGACGCTGAGCGGCCCGAACTCGGCATGCAAAGCGCCCTCATAGGCATCGAGCAGGGGCGAATTCGCGACGACGAGCGCTAACGCGGCAGCCAGGATCAGGACAAGTCCGCCGGAGGCCTCGCTATCGAGGAAGTGCCGCAGGAGGGAAAGGGGGCGGGGTTTGGTCTGGGTCATCTGAACATCTTGCTGAGTCATGCGCTCGCCGCAGCTCGTGCTTGGGGCAGGAGGCCCCGCTGCTGGAGGAAGGCGATGGCACGACCGACACCGTCCTCGGCAGCAATATCGGCGCCAAGTGCTTTCGCCCGTCTGGCTATGGTGAGGTCGCTGGTGGCCGTGGAGATAGCGGCGGCGAGTTCCTCCACCGTGAGCTGCTTTTTATCGATCGGAGCCGGTCCAACCCCGAGCTCTTCCACGCGCCGTCCCCAGAAGAGCTGATCGCCGAAGAACGGGCAGATCACCGTGGGCTTCCCGGCCCGGAGGGACGCGGCCGTGCTCCCTGCCCCACCGTGGTGAACGCAGGCCGCCATCAGCGGCAGGAGCTTGTCGTGGGGGGCGCCTTCGATGAAGTGAACGTGCCCGCTGGACGTGTCGCGGCCGCCGATGGCACCACCACCAGTCGCCAGAACACCGCGCTTGCGGACGCGAGCCAAGGCTTCGACGATAACCTTAGTCATGGCTTCAGGATCAAGCCCGGGCATGCTGCCAAACCCAACATATACGGGGGCCTCTCTCGCTCCGAGAAAGGCCGAAAATGCCGCATCTGGCCCCCAGTCCTGATCGTCGTCGAGGAACCAGTAGCCCGTGACGTCCACGCTCTCGGGCCAGTCCCGCGGCACCGGCAGAACATGCGGGCTGTAGGCATACAGCGTTGCCACTGGCCGGAGCGGCCGAACCGGTCGGGACTTGAGTCCGAGTTCCGACACACGCCATTCGGCGACCATGCCCCGGAAGATCGCCTCGCCGCTCCCGGCCATGAGGCTATGGGTCACGCGGTTCAAGGGCCCAAGCGACTTGAAGGGTACTAGCGGGCTGGCGAACTCGCGGGTTGGCGTGAACCCCGGCAAAGGCGACGCCAGCACCCCGGGGCAACCGAGCCTCTCCGCGATATGGGGGGCTGCGATCGCCTTCGGGTGGTAGATGATCAACTCAGGCCGGAACTGCTTCGCCGCCGACCATTCCTGCGTCAGCTCCTTCCGACCGATAGGCTTGAAGTGCTTGATCAGCGCGAAGCCGGCCGCGAAGCCGCCACTTCCGGACATGGCCGCCTTGGCCTCTGGCGTTTCCATGAGATCGAGAAACTCTCCGGGAAGATGAGCAAACCGAATACCTCGGCTTCCAACGAAGGCCTCGAATTGCGAAGGCGCAGCGAGCAGCACTTCATGGCCCGCGACTTGAAGCCCCAGCGCCAATGCGAGATAGGGTTGCACATCGCCGCGTGTGCCAAGCGTGTGGATCGAGACTCTCACAGAGTGCGCCCCGCGCTGCTGCGGTGAGAGAAGCAGACAGGGAAAAGACGGGCGCAAAAAACGCGCGCGGCAAACTGGTGGGGAACCACGGGTGATTTCCAAAATCTATGCCCGTTGGCGGCCCGACCAACGCACACCCTGTCTGCGACCGTTCGTCGGAGACACCCAAGCGTTGTATGGCACTACAGCGAGGCGAATTCAACCAGCAGGGGTCCCCGAGCTTGGTCCGGCGACGCCGATCGTCCGAACCAGGCCAGGTTCGGATAATGTTGAAGGTGTGCGTTGCTTGTCCTGGTGTTCGCCTAGCCTGCCGAGGAACGATCGGGAAAAGGCTTACGCTCCGGGGGCAGGTCGGGTCCTGGCTCTGGGTTGTGTGTGACCTCATCCGGGTCGGGAACCGGCGTTTCAACCGGCTGAGGCCGAGCCGGATCTGCCGGGTTGCTCATAGGAGGAACCGGCCCTTTTTTGCTCGGGTCGGCTATGTCGGGTTGGGGTTCCATTGGCGGTCTGGTCATGACGCCTCCCAAGTATCGAGAAAGAGGGGGCAGGGTCGGCACCTAGTGAGCCGACCCTGAAGGTTTGCACCGCTAGTTCAGCCTATCTAGGTAGTCACACGTCTCACGGGTTTGCCGATTGGTCCCGTAGTCAAAGATGGCCTGACGGTCGTTCGGCCTGTCCCGCTGTTCGGCCATGCTCCGAGACATAACGCGTGCCCTCTGGACGTCCGCGTCCCTTCCGGCTTCCACCTGGTCGCGGTTATAGAATGTCACCAGGCAGACCAGGTCGCGCTGGCCGCCCCGCGGCGGTACTCCGATGGAGAAACCATCTCCGCGGCCGAAGGAGAAGCTGAAGCTGACGTTGGGGCGGACCCGAACAGTGATGTCATCGTCTCCAGTTGTGAGGTACCGGCATGACGCCCAGCCGTCGGGTCCGCTCTTGATTAGATGGCACCAGCCTCCCGACTGTCGCGAGACTCTCACGTTCTCACCAGGGCGCAGCACATCCACCACCCCATAACCAGTCCCTGGACCGGAACGGACGTTGAGCGAAGTCGTCGCTTGGGCTTCTTGAGCGTAGGCATTGCCGGACAGCGCCATGACCACGCCGGTGGTGAGCGCAGCGATCATTTTGATCTTCATTATCGTATCCTCTCGCTATCCCCGCCCCGTCATAACGGGAGCCATCACCCCGAGTTCCATAATTCGGTCACAGGCACGGCAACGGAATGGCATCCACGAGGCGCGCACCGCCGCTGGAACGCCGTTTAGGGCGTAGTCAAATTTACGCTGGTTCAGCGGGCCGGAAATGCTGCGACTTCCCGGTCTGACAATCGTGAAGGGGAACTACGATGCTCACTGCGAAGATCGGCTGACGCTAGCAACGCTCGGTTACAACCTCGTTCCGGCGATTGCTGACTTCAACAAGACGCACGCCACCAATCCGAGTGGGCTTCCCCACGCACGCTATCATGTGGTCTGGTAGGTCATGAGCTACGTCTGCATGCCTCTCATCGCGCTTTTGAGCGGAGCCGGGTTGACAGCGAACCTATCTCGCTTTGTCGCTGTCAGTGGACCTCCGCCACCACGCTGAAGGCCAATTCGTCACGAACCCAACCGTAAGCGGACAGCGTCCGCTTCGGGCCAGAAGCGGTCATTGCTATGGGCAAACAACTGCCGTGTCACATCAGCGTTTTGACACCGTACACAGGTGTAACAAGCAATCGGATTCGGCTCTGATGTGACGTGACTGGAGAGCGACCCTCCCGGTGACACTACGCCAGGGTATGCCCTGAGGTGATATACATTACCTCGTGCCGATGAAGGTGCGCGGCCGCTGCACCAAATGCGAGGATTGCGGTATGACGAGGCCGCTCCCTCAAACACAACAACCGTTATTGTTGCCGCCCACAAAGGTTTAGACGATGCCACCCAGAGCGCGCCTCAATGACAAGCGCACCTCGGTTAGGCATATAAAGGCCCCGGAATCCGGGGCCTTTATTTTGTCCCCTGCACCGGCCCGAATAATCTACCTGGAACCGAGGGATCGCCACCCTGTGCTTCGGTGATTGCGCTGATTTAGAAAACGAGGCTCGCCCATATGACCCTTGCCTTCGTCAGTGACCGCAAACGGTGAACCCAGGATTCAGCGTTGAGAAGTCCCTCCCATGGGGAACTACCTCGATGCGATCCACAGCCCTCAGATCGAGGTCGATAACTTCATCGAGCTGCCCCCCGGCCAGGAGCCGCAGCACCTCGGCAACCGCAAGGCAGGCGGCCACGCTGCCCACGAAGGGCGCACCAACGGCCCTGCCAGCCAGCAAAGTCACGCCGCATTGGTCCAGCTTTCCCGAGTTCAACAGTTCCTGATAGGCCGGGTTACCTTCGACCTGCAGCGTGGCGTCGCCGCGATCGGGCCAGATCGCCGCCGCCGTACGCCGGGCCGGCAGTGTGTGCAGGCGGATGGTCTGAAAGTTGCGGTGGTCGCGCCCGAGGCCCGCTTCGACAACGAAATCGAAACCAGCCAGATCGAGAGCGCGTCGCCCTGCCGCGTTGTCCAGGCCGCAAAGCGCCACCGATGGCTCTTGGGGCTGACGGCGATAAGCGGCATCGAACAGCCGCTCATGCATCAGCGTCCTGAAGCCCCGCCGCTCCGCCCATGCGGCCATCGCCCGCGTCTTGCGCTTCCCTTCCATCGCCGCCGTGCTCAGAACCGAAGTGCTCGGCGTCGAACCACCGATTACATCGTTGTCCTGCAGCACGAGTTCGAGCTCACCGGCTTCACGGTAGGGAAGCAGCCCGAGCGCCCACAGATAGGCCTGCCCCAGGTGGCCCAGCCCGATCAGCCACAAGCGCGTCGGCAGGTAATCGAGGATCGGCGCGCCGTCAGCTTCGAACCAGTTCGCGCCGGGCCGCCACAGGGAAAGGCCGACCGGCACACGGCCTGCAACACCGTTCCCGGTACTCAGGAACTCGAACGCCTCAGAGACGGCGAGGGCGGCGGCCAGCATCGCGGCCAGCGGCATCGTTTCGCTCGCGACGCCTGGCCCGTCTGCCGTGACGGGCACAACACCTCCTCGCCACCCGGCAGCAATCGTGCGGATGTGAAACGGAGCCAGTCGAATTCGCGGGCCGTCCGCCCCGATGGTGATGACAGGGGTACCCGCTTCAGCACGACCGAGCCTCGCCCCCAGTTCCCTGGCCGCGTCCTGCAGCGATGCCGGCAGCGGCAGCGCAGTAATGTGGGGCACATCAAGGTCACCATCGACGTAAACCCCGCCCAAGAACACCCGGCTGGCGAGCGCAACGCAAGTGAGCAGCGTCGCTTGCGCGAGGGCGTCCTGCGCGCCCTCGAAAACGATTGCGATCCGGTAGCCCTCCATTAGGGCGGCGGCCTCGTCGACCGTCTTCGCGCGACCGCTGTCCATCGCCTGCTTCATCAGCCGGTGCAGCGTCTCAGGGGTTGCTTCCACCATCTTGTCCTCCTAACCGACCAGAAAATACGAGCGGCGCTGCCGGCCCGGCACCGGCATCCACTTCTTGCCGCCGAGATAGCGGTAGATACCGAGCCGCTCGATGCGTACCGGCTCTGCCGCGAAGTTCGGGATGATGAGGGCCAGATGCCCTGCCTGGGAGATCATCGGGTGGTTGCGATCGGAATTGCTCTGGCCCTCCCCGAAGGGATGGACATGGACGTCGGCCACGACGTCGAGGCCGCGGCGGTCGCACTCGGCCCAGAGCGCCCCATAGTAGCTGCCGTCGAAGCGTACGATGCCGCTGTCCAGGCAATACGGGTCGAGGTCGTCGTACAGCACGTAGTCGGAGATCCGCGTGGTACCCCCGCGGCGCTCGCCAAGCAGGAATGCCCCGCTTTCGCGCGACGCGTGCAGGCCGCGCTCGCGCAGGTCGTGGCGAAGCCGCAGCCAGACATCCCGGGCGACCGACAATCTATGCCGCGGCGCGCGCAGGCGTCGAATAGTCGCTGCAATTGAGAAGTTCATGGACCAGCTCCAGGTACTGGACGATCCCGTCCTCGGGACGCCAGATTTTCGAAGGCATTTCGACGCGCCAGTTGTCGTGACCGACCAGGCTCTCGCGATCGCAGGGCAGGTAGAGCGCCGTCCCATTCTTCCAGCCAGGGTTGAACACGGCAGCGACCCGGCCGCCGCGGCTCCGCGGCCAGCAGGCGGGATCAAGAACGGCATTCCGTTTCATGTCCCACGGTCCGCCTGTGGGGGCGGTGGCCGGATAACCGGCGCAGTTCAGCCGCAGGACGCACTCGACGCCGTCGCGGGCCACGACGCCCACGTACACATATGGCCAGGTGACGCCGTGCAGCGTCCACCGCCCATCGATCTGCCCCAGGCGGAAGGCCGGCCTGGCCAGTTCCGCCTGGAGCGCACGTTCATCGGGACCCGCCATCGGATTACTAGGCCTCCGAGGCGCCATTGACGCGCTCGTCGGGCACGAGGTCGAAGCCGATCTGGCAGTGCGGGTGCGCCACGAGGGTGCCAAGATGGGTGTTCGGCGCCGGGCGATCGTGCGTGCCGACGATCTGCAGCAGGTGCTCGCCGGCCTCGTCCGGCGTCATGCCGAACTCCTTGACGGCCGCCCACTTCTTGACCTTCGCCACCGTGGTGCCAGGCTTGAAAGTGCGGCGCGCGACCTTGCGGTTGAACGTCACCGCCACCGCGATCTCCTTGCAGCGGTGCGCGTGCACCTTCAGGCCGTGCGCCCCCGCAACGTCCTTGACCAGGACGTCGGCCGCGAGCGGCTCGTCGGCATCCTCGGCGAACAGCACCAGCTCGCCCTCGGCGTTCGCCGCCTTGACGACCAGCTCCTTGAGCTGGGCGACGGTGGCACCCGGCTCGATCTCGAGGTGGCCGATATCGCGGTGGCCCTCCGTCTGGTAGAAAACACTGATCATCTTCGTCTCCGTTGCTTCGAGCCTGCTGGAACAGCAGGTCTCTCGCACGGCTAATCAGTGGGGGGCGGGGAAACCGGAAAGGCTGCGGCAAGAAACCTGGTGGTGCCTCAAGCGTCGGGGGGATCGACCGTCAGGGATCCGGCCGGTGTCGCGGCGCAGACAAAGAAATGCGGGCACCGGGCGCAACGAACAGCGTCGGTCTCCGCGTGGTAGTCACCGGCATTCATCCTGGCGAGGAGACGGTTCGCTTCGCTGACGCGGTTGCCGACGACCCTTGCGCTGATGCTGTCCACCGGTTCGACGAGATCGTCAGTCAGGTGGACCGCCTCGACGATTGACCCCGCCCCGAACTCCGCCTGGCCCGCATGAACATAGAGACCGTACTCGATGTGATCGGTGCTCGTGTACTCGTCCGAGCGCTTGTGACCCGTGCGCACGCGCCTCAGCACCATCGTGCCGTCAGCCATCCGAGCAATGGCATCAGGCTCGACCACGATCCGGCCGGCCTCCAGGCTCACCGCGATCGACCGGCTTTCCTGGAAGATGCGATGCTCGCCGCTCGCCACCAGCGAACCCACGATCCGTGACGCGAGCGACCGGTATTCCGCTGCGCCGGGCTTTTCCGGCATCGCGCTCTCGTTCCAGATCTCCTCGAACTTCGCCTCGACCTCGGCGCGCTCCACCGTGCGCCTCGACTGCTCGGCGTGCACCCATTCGATCAGCTCGTAGATGCACTGGTGCGTCGTCGTGAACGCGGTCTGCCGCTTCGCACCGCCAAGACCGAGCACGTAGGTGTAGAAGTACCGGCGCGGACAAGTCATGTAGGTCCCGATGCGCGAGTCCGTCACCTCGAATTCAGCCGGCAGATGGACATCAACGAACCCGGCGCGACCGCCACCGGGCGCCGCAACAACAGGCGGGGCATGATCCCAGGCCAGCCCGGCTATGTCGGGCAGAAAACTCGAAGGCTTCCGCCCGTTGCCGTTGGGCTGCGTTCGAGACAGATAAAGGCGCAGGTGACGCCTCGCCCGCGACATCGCCACGAACGCGAGACATTCCTCTTCGCTCGCGTGCGCGAGGCGCGCAAAGGCATCTACGGTCATGGCATCAGCGTCGGCTATCATGTCGGCGGGGGGCGGACAGCGCACACCGCGATAGCTGGACGGGATGCTGACCTCGGTCATGCCGGGCAGATGGACCGCCTCAAACTCGAGGCCCTTGCTTCCGTGGATGGTCATCAGGCGGACGGCATCCATCCGCAGCGCCACAGCCGGCACCTGTCGAAGATCCCGTTCTTCGGCGAGCAGCACCATCTGCCGGATGCGCTCGAGCGTCTTCCAGATCGGCGAGCCATGCCCGACGGTCACTGCGTCGCGCAGGAAATTGAGGAACTGCCAGACCGCGCACGACCGCATCCAGTCGGCCACCGATCGCGCGCCCGGCGACTGGCGCAGCAGATCGGTGCGATCAAGCAGGTAGGTCGTGATGAAGTCCCACGGCTGATCGCCCGAGCGCAGCCCGGCCAGGTCCATGGCGAGCTGCTGCAGGCCGCGTCGCCCCTGCTCAGACAGCCCCGTATCGGCGGAGAGCTCGGCGATCCAGCCAAGCGCCGGCCCTTTGCGCTCCTTGAGGATGCGAATGATCCGGTGCACGTCCTGCAGCGGGATCTCGTATCGCGGCATGGCAGCGACCCGGACCAGGCCGGTCGCGAGGTTGTCGGCCGCGAGGCTCATGATCGAGAGCAGGTCACGCACTTCCTCGCGCTCGAACAGGCTGCCGAGGTGCAGAACCGGTATGCCGCGCTGCTCAAGCCCCGCGGCTATTTCGTTCAGGCGCTTGTTCGTCCGGCACAGCACCGCCTGATCACGAAGAGCGACACCGCTGTCCCTGAGCTCTCCGATACTGGCGGCCAGTCCGCCAATCTCATCCTCGAGCGATCCGAACTCGCGGACCTGCGTGGGCGTCCCCGGTCCCTTGTCCGTATCAAGCTTCAGCACGTGCAGGGCCTCGGAGGCCTTCATCCTTGTCGCAAAGCTGGTGAAGTTGCCGATGATCGCCTCGGTGGAGCGATAGCTTCGGTCAAGGGCATCACTGACCCCGCCGGGGAAATCGGTCGTAAAGGCGGCCATATTGCCGGACGACGCTCCGCGAAAGCGATAGATGGACTGCCGCGCATCCCCCACCACCCAGAGGCGCTTGCCGTCGCCCGCAAGGCCCTTGAGGAGGCGCACGCTCGCGTGATTGACGTCCTGATACTCGTCTACCAGCACATGCCGGTGGCGCAGCCGGATCGCGGCCGCGATGTTCGGGAACGTCTCCATCAGTTTCGCCGGCAACATGATGAGGTCGCCGAAATCGACAGCCCCTCGAGCCGACTTCGCCGCTTCGCAGCGATCGTAGACACTTGCGATTTCGAGGCACTTTTCGGCATGCGTGGCCATGTCTGTGCCGGGTGGGCGCGGCATCGCCTCGGCGAGCTGCCGGTAGCGCACATGGTCAGCCATCTCGTCCTTCGCGCGTGAGATCGCCGAGAGTATCTCGCGAAGGTTGAGCGACGGATCCCACAGGTTGCGGTAGTGCAGGATCGGCAGCGTCGGAAGCACTTCCTCGAGCACCGCGATCGCGTCGCTACGGTCGAACAGGCCAGGATTGTTCGGCAGGCCAAGATGCTCTCCGTACCGTCTGAGCAGGTCGAGGCCGAATGAATGGAACGTGCCGATCCAGATCTTGGCGGCTTTGTCTCCAAGCACCGCCGTGACGCGCTCGGAGAGCTCCCCCGCTGCCCGGTTTGAGAACGTGAGAACTAGAATGGAGGCGGGATCCACGTCCTCGTCGATTAGCGATACGATGCGCCTGACTAGGGTGCGCGTCTTTCCGGTGCCAGGTCCTGCCTCCAGCATGAACGGTGCATCACGATGCAACACGGCGCGATCCTGCGCGTCGTCCCTGACTGGAACAAAGGGCACAGCCGCCGGCTCGTCATCACCCTCGATCACGGGGAGCAGGATCGCGTCCAGTATCTGCTGGCGGACCAGAGGCACCGGCAGGCCGGTGCGCTCGACGATCGCTGATGCCGACAACCCCTCGTCGACGTGAAGGCGTGCGGCGAGGGCGCGAGGCAGCACCAGCTCGCGCGCGAACACGTTCGCATGGAGCTCGCGCCGTTCGCGTGCGCCATAATCCTCGACACGTTGCAGGCCGACCGGGGCCGCCTCAACGGACCGAGACGGATCGATGTCCTCGTCCATGCACGCGTTCTCTTCCGCGTGCAGCACGTCGTGGCCGATCTCATGCGCGACGAGCAACGCGCGATCGATGGCCGACCCGCCATCCGAGCACAGGATCGATCCGCCCTGATCGTCGAACAGCGCGCGTGCCCCTTTGAGCCCGGGATCGCCCTTGGGCACGAAGACGACATCGAGGTCGCGCGCCTCGGCGGCCGCAAGCACGAGCGTCCAGACGTCGAGCGGGTCCGTGCCCAGCGCCACGACCCTGTAATGCAGGGCCGCTGCCTGGCGCCGGATGAGCTCAAACGCTTCCATCCTCCAGCCCTCTAGAGCGATCTGAGGTAGGCCTGCTGCTCCTCATCGAGGCCTGCCGTCTGCAAGGCTTCCTCGAACGTCTGCTTTCCGCCCACAACGGGTTTGTCATCTGCCTTGAAGCTCTGCTTGCCGGGCATGACCACTTGCTGGGCGCGAAAATGCGATGCGACCTGCGCGAATGGCTCCCCCAGTACCTCTGCGACCCGACGCATGAATCCCTCCGTCATCGTATCGGCGAGAATGATCCGGTCGCGAAGCTTCAGCACAAAGGTCTTCGACGCCCTCAGTCCGTCTGCCACCGCCCTCACACCGGCTCGGTCCAGACGTGCAAAGGGGTTCGGAGCCACACCGGCATCACCCCTCGGAGCTTCCACGGGCGCGGCATCCCTCCTCGCGTTGAACAGGGCATTCTGGAACGCGCTGAGCGCGCCCGCGGCCTCTGCACTGAGCACCTCGTCTTCAGCCACGACAAACGTGTCGTCTTCCTCGGCCATGCCGACGATGACAAGGTCGATCGCGAAATCGGTCAGTTCCCGCGCATATTGAGGCAGGCGACGGACCAGCGCGTCGAGCGTCCCGGGGTCCGGTTCCCCGCCCCCCATCGACAGTTCCAGCATTGCCGCCCTCAGGTCCAGAGGTGCCCTTTCCAACATCGCGCTCATCGTCCGTTCTCCTTGATGCGGGCGAGCTTCTCATCAGCTCGCTTCAGCAGATTTCGAATTGTCCTTTCATCGACGCCAAGTGCGAGCGCCGCCTCTTTCTGCGTCATGCCCTTGATGCGGCAAAGGCCGATCGCATGGCGCTCGGCCGGCGGGAAGGTCATGATAAATTTGGCGACCTCCCGAAGAAAGACCGCATCTTCGCTTTGCAGCCGTCCCCAGACATCGAGCGCGGCGCCTTCCGCCGCCACGTTCAGTTCTTCGTCACCGTCGGGTTCGAGCGGCGCGGACGCCTCACGATGGGCCTGGACCATATGCCGGTTGAAGGCATTGACCCGCAGCGCCTTGAAGGCGCTGTTGAACTGGCACTCGAAGAAATCCAGTTCATCGCCCCCGTGCGCCACCTCCTCGGCGAAGAGCAACCCAAACTGCTGGAGGATCTCCTGGCGCAGCTGCGCCACCTGCGGGACCTGCGCGGAAATCGTCGCGCGGAGGTTGCCTTCGCAACGCTTAATCAGCGCTTGCAGGTACGGCGTGCCATCACCGCCTTGCCGCAGATCGGCCCGCAACAAATGCACCAGTGTCTCGGACCGCAGGTAATCGCCCGACGTCCGGTCCTGTACTTTGCCGCGCCGCCGCCGTTCCGCCGGCGGAAACGTCATAACGTGGTCGATTTCTGCCTCGACCAGCGGCGGCCGCGTGTACAGGCCCCCCGTCGAACTGACTCTCATGCGTGTCAGCGGTGACGCCATCGGTCCCTCGCCTAGAATCGTTGTCCAAAAGCCGCCTGTGCGGCTCCACATAGTTAATCAGTGCATGCCGCGAAAACCGGAAAGGCATTGCGAAGAAATTTCACCTCGTGCCCTAGGTTACCGCACCCTGGAACCCTTCTATGGATTACCAAGAGCGCCAACAGGAGCGGGGGGCAAGCGCAGATTGACATCCCTACTCGCCGCCACCTTCGGGCTCCAGATCAAGAACTGGAACAAGACACGCGCATCGCCGCTGAGATTCGCATAGTGCCATAAGCACCCCGCCGTTGGCCTCGCTCAATCTGCGATCGAGCGCCACGTCTGGCAGGAGTACAGGTCGTTCGAGCCGCTGAGCCGCACGGCTGCGGCCATCACCGGGCCGATCCATCTGTCGAGCAATCCAGCATTCGCCGCGGTCGGTAGCAGGATGTCGATCGCCTTCGGAGACGGCGAGCCCGTCGAGCTCGTCTCCGTTGGGGCCTCATGGCGCGAATGGGGACTGTCCGGAGAGACAAGAACTGCCGAAGTCTTCCAAATGCACGGTGATCCCGGACCAGTGCTGGCGGGGAACACCCTGTGCGGAGATCCAGCCCGATACATCGTTTTCAGCGAGGACCGCTTGGTCGGGACGTCGATCCTCGAGCTGGCGGTCTTCACGGGGGCAGAAGCACCTTCCGACATCAACAGCCCGTCCCTCTGCGATACGTTCGGCTACGCCTATTGATGGGCCGCTCGTGATCAGGGGCCTATGCAGCCGGGCAGTGACTAGTTCGCCGTGGGCGTGGCGACACGCCCTTGGACGTTCGCGCTTTTGGCCAATCCAAACGTGAGAAAGGTCGGTCGACTCAGCTAAACTATCGGCATGACGAGCGGCCTCATCTTGCGCACCGCCGTGGTTCAGGGGCGGCTGGCCTACGCCATGCGCCGTGCTGCTGCAGCTCGCTCCAATGAACACGGCCTGCAGATCCTCACGCTTCCGCAGCTTGCGGCGCGCCTGGCAGGCGGTCTGAAGCGACCAGCGTCCCGCGAGAGCATCGAAGCCGGCATCATCGCCGCATTGGGCACCCCCGAAAGGTTCGAGGAACTGGCGCCGGTCTGCGAGATGCCCGGCATGATCCGCGCACTCGATCGAACCCTCCAGAAGATCTGGCGGTCCGGTTTCGATCTGCGCGGGTCCAGGTATCGGAACCTCCCGCGAGTTCGGGATCTGGCTTACATCGAGGACGTGATCCGCGAGACCCTCCAGCCCGGGGAGAACCTCCTTCCCGATCTCGAACAACTGGCTCGCTCTCAGATCGACACGGCAGAGGCCGTACTAGGATCGATCACCATAGACGGCGTGCATGGCGTCGATCCCCTATGGCGGCCGCTGCTCAATGAGCTTCGGGCGCATGTTAAACTGGTGTGGCAGGCACCGGCTGGGGCTAGCACTGACTGGTTCCTGGGCGACATCGAGATCACCGAGGTCAGTCGACCTGAAGAATGGGCCTTCGGCTGTGCCACTCCGGGGCACGAAGCACTCGAGGCGATGCGCTGGGCACGCTCCCTCATAGCTTCTGGAACCGCAAAGCCACATGAGATCGCGATAGCGGCCACCTCGACCGCCGCGTGGGACGATGAGTTCGCGGCCCTTGCCACGTCGTCGAAGTTGCCGATCAGCTTCGTTAGCGGGCGCCCTGCCCTCACGACTTGGGATGGCCAGCGATGCGCGGCCTTGGCGGACGTGCTGCACAACGGTCTCAGTCAGGCCCGTATCCGCAGACTGCTGTCGGTTTGCCGAGGCCAGAGCAAGTTCCTCGAAGACTTGCCGAATGGCAGCCTTCCGGTTCCAGGTCAGGCTTCGCTGACCACTGCGGACGATTGGGATCGCGCGCTTCGACCTCACCCACAACACGCATCGGTCCTGGTGCCATTGTTGAGGGAACTCGAGCAAGGGCCCGACGCCGCCCTCAAGGCGGGCGAGATGCTGCTAGCCAGAGGTGCATTGGCGCTTTGGAACGAGGCGCTGCGCCGCGCACCGGCGTCCGCCCTGATGTTCACCCTGGAAAGCCTGCGAGTTCCCGACGATCGTGATTCTGCCGGCTCCATTGCGTGGTGCTCCGCCGAACAGCTCGCTGGGGCGCCGAGACCTTTCGTCTGGCTGCTAGGGCTCACGTCGACCGATTGGCCGCGCACAGGCGGCGTCGATCCGCTTCTTCCTGGCTATCTCGTTCCCGCAACCGAGGTCGATCCCGACCCGGTCGAGAACATGGATCGTCGCTGCTTCCGGATCATCAAGGGCGCTGCGAGACAGGTGATGCTCTCGTCCGCCCGATTGAGCAGCCAAGGAACAAAGGCCAGCGCCAGCGCGCTTCTGCCTGCCAAGGTCACGACGCTCTATCGGGACCGGACGCCACGTCATGCCTTCAGCGAATCCGATCGCCTGTTGGCGCGCCAGATGGACATCGAAGGCGATCCGTTAGCCGCCCGCGCCGCTGCCTCTTGGACCGACTGGAACCGAAGGAACCTCACTCCGCATGACGGCATGATCGGGCAGCCCCATCCAATGCTCGCCGAGCTACTGGCCCGTCCACAATCCCCGACGTCGCTGTCGCTGCTGCTGCGGGATCCATTGGTCTATGTCTGGTACTATGCGTTGGGTTGGCGAGATTTGGTGCACAAGGAGCGCGCCCTCACCCTTCCAGCCGACGACTATGGACGCCTCGTTCATGAGCTCCTGAGGCGCGCCGTCGACCATCTCGAGCCGAGACCGGGTTTTCCATCTGCCAATCGGCACGAGATCGAAGAGGCGCTCGACATTGCCGAGGCCGCTATCGTCGCCGACTGGCCCGCTCACACCGATGTTCCACCGCCTGTCCTGTGGGTGAACACCGTGAGACAAGCGCGTGAGATGGGCCTTTTGGCACTCACTCGGAATCCTTTCGAGCAAGCTGGCGTGCGTTCCTGGACGGAGGTGCCCTTTGGAGGCGAGGTCCGCGAACCTACGTCTTTGATCGACTTGCCTTGGGACCATGCCTTGCCGGTCGTCATCCCCGGTACCGACGTTCGAATCGTCGGAAGCATCGATCGGCTTGACCTTTGGCCGGGCAGCGTCGAGGTCCACGTCACCGATTACAAGACCGGCCAGCGTCCGAAGAAGCCGGAGGAGCGCGTGTTGGCCGGGGGACAGGAGCTGCAGCGCGCCCTCTACGACCTTGCATGTCGCACTTTGCTTGAAGAAGAGGCGCGACGCGTCGTACGGTTGATGTACCTGCGCGCGCCGGTTTCGGAATACATCCTCAAGGACCCCGACGCTGCCATCGAGAAACTCGGACGGTGGGTCGCACTGGCTCGGAGTGCGTTGGAGGCAGGTACCATCTACACCGGCGTGAAATCCTTGGAAGACGACCCTCGCTTCGGTCGCCTCGCGATGCCGGCGGCATCCTTCTATCGAGACCGCAAGAACCTCGCGATCCGTGACGCAGCGGGTCGCGACCTGTCGGGATTCTGGAAGGAGAAATGACGCCCACTCGCGACGATGAGGAGCGCGCACGGGCGCTCAGGGATCTCATGTCGACCTTATTGGTCGAGGCGTCGGCTGGAACCGGCAAGACGTCGCTGCTCGCCGGCCGTGTGGTTATGCTCCTGGCCGATGACAAACCACCATCGAGCATCGCTGCCATCACGTTCACGGAGCGCGCAGCGGCGGAGCTTCGCACTCGGGTCGAGAGATTTGCCGACGCATTGATCGACGGCGCGATGCCGGACGACCTCCTGCCCGCCTTCCGGACCTCCGCACCTTCCGAAGAGCAAAAGGTGCGGCTGCGCGAGCGGAAGGAGCAATTGGGCGAGCTGACAGCAGGCACGATCCACGCGTTCTGCCTCTCGATCCTGCAGACCTATGCAGTAGAAGCCCGCATCGACCCCGGCGCCGTGGTCATGGACGCAGAGCAGACGGACCTCGCCTTCGCGTCCATCCTCGATGCCTGGCTCAACGAACGGCTCGGCGACAACGCCGATCCCAACGACCCAATCGTCATCATGGCCGAGAACGATCCAGCAAGGGCAGTGAGGGTATTGCGGGAATTGGCCGATTTCCGGCGAGCCCACCAGACAGCACGTCCGCCGCCGGCGACTCCATATGGTCCCGCGGTGGGGGATTTCATCGAAGCGGTCGCCGAGTATCGGCGCTGGATGGGCCGAGCGCACGCACCGGACAAGGCGGTTGTCGATTTGTTAGCGCTGGAGGATCTTGCGAACCTGCTGGCACCGGCGCGGTCAGGCAAGCCCAGCTTCGGGCAGCTGCTGCAGATGCTGCATCCCGAAAGTCCGCTGCTGCCAGCGCGCAGTCCGGATTTTGGGGATAGCCGCGTTCTTTTCGCATATCGTCCGAGGGCAACCGCTTGGGGCGCTTCGAACGCGACCGGAGCGTCCCTCGCCATCGAGGACAAGGCACACTACGAACGCTGTGCCACGTTATTCGGTCAGGCCTTGGGTGCACTAGCAGACGCTCTGCTCGGTCAGTACTTCGACGAGACCGATTCCCTCATGGGGCGCTTCGAGCGCTATAAGGCAAACGCCGCGGTCCTCGACTTCGACGACATCCTCATCCGAACGCGGGCGCTCCTTTCCGGCAACGCTGCGGTCCGCGCGTCGGTCGCCGATCGGTATCGACATGTTTTGGTGGACGAGTTCCAAGACACTGATCCGGTTCAGACCGACATTCTGTTTCTTATCTGTGGGGACGACGATCGAGCCCTGCGTCCAGGCGCTCTCTTTCTGGTCGGCGATCCGAAGCAAGCCATATATCGCTTCCGCGGTGCCGATCTTGGCACCTATCTGCGAACGCGGACCACGATCGCCGAGCAGTTCCCGGGCAACGTCCTGCACATCCAGGCCAATTTTCGTTCCGAGAAGAGAATCCTCGCCCACGTGGACCGCGTCTTCGAAGGTCGCCTGAGCGCCCAATTGGGCGACTATTCGGAGCTCGAGGCCACCATCGAGGACGACACGAGCCTTGCAGTGGTGAAGCACTCCTATCCGACGCAGCAGACGGACAACGCCTCTGTCGCGCGACAGGCCGAAGCCAAGGAGATCGCGGACCTTTGCGCGGCCATCGTTGGCAATATGCAGGTCCGGAGATCGGACGGGACCGTCGCTCTCGCCGAGCCCGGCGACATCGCCCTGCTCTCTCCTAACCGAACGCAGCTCTGGCTCTACGAGCGCGCCCTCGAGGACAAGGGGCTGCCGGTGGCATCGCAAGCCGGCAAGAATCTCTATCGACGTCAGGAAACGCAGGATCTGGTCGCATTGGTGAGATGCCTAGCCGACAACCGGGACACGCTCGCCTTGGGAGCGGTGCTGCGCGGCCCGTTGGTGGGCTTCACCGAGCATGAGCTGCTCGATGCGACGCAGGCATTGCGCACGCACGAACCTGGCGCCGTGCTGCGCTTGCGAAAGGATCCCTTGCCGATCGCGGATGAAGGCCTGCGCGACGTGATGGAATTGCTCACCGATCTTTGGCGGCGGCGCCGCGGGACGACTCCTCACGCCCTTCTTTCCGAAGCATTGGATCGTCTCCGGGCACTGCCAGTAGTGGCCTCGCGCAGTCCGCACGAACGCAGTCGCGCTCTCGCGAACGTGGCAAGCCTGCTCGAACGGGCGAGGAGCTATCACGTCAGAGGGCTGAAGCAACTGGCGATCGACTTGACGGGCGAATGGGACAAGAGCGTCGCTTTCGACGAGGCTCCGGCCGATCATCCCCGAGACAGCATCGACATCGTCACGATCCACAAGGCGAAGGGTCTCGAATGGCCGGTGGTCATTCCCATCAATCTCGTTTCGATGTGGCGACGCCCGAGCGAATTCTTCCACCGAGCCGACGACGACACGCTTCATTGGACGCTTGGCGACGTGGCCTCCAGTTCGCTCGCAGCCGCGGTTGCTGCCGACATCGCCAAGACGAACCGGGAGTACGAGAGACTGCTATACGTCGCCAGCACCCGGGCGCTCGACCTGCTCATCATCCCCGACCCATCAGCGCCACGCACTGACAGTTGGTTCAGCTTTCTCGATCTTGGCCAAGAAGCGCTGCGGACGTTTGCGGCCCCTGCCGCCAGACCTCGCCCTGAGCAACGATCGGCGGCGAACTCTCAAACGGCATCGATTTTCGCCGATGAGGCCGCAGGGATCGCGGATGCGTCGCCCAACATCGTCTGGCGCAACCCGAGCCGCTTGGACCCGGAACGGGAGATGCTGGACGGTCTGGTGTCCTTGGGTGCAGCCGATGAGATCGTATCCCAGCCCCTGCCTGTCGTCGTAGGCGCAGGTGCACGTCGTGGCGTCATATTGCATCGCTTGATCGAAGAGCTCATCGCGCGCCTTTGTGCAGCTGGGATGGAAGCGCTCATCGAACGCGCGTCGGCCCTTCTCGACGAGGCACCCGACGATGAAGGCGAGATGCCGGTTGCGGAGCAGCTTGCGATGACCGCCATGAGCGTCTTTCTCAATGAGGAACTCGATCCGTATAGGGACAAACTGCTTGCCGAGGTGCCGCTCTTCGGGACCGTGACCTCCAACGAGCTGATCTCAGCGAGGGCAGACGCAATTGCCATCGACGAGGGGGGCGCAATCGCGGCCTTCGATTGGAAAAGCGATGTGCGGCCGACCGACGAGACCATGCACCAGCATCGGATACAGCTCGCGAAGTACCTGCAACTCATCGGTGCCCCCACGGGCGCGGTGGTCTACCTTACGTCCAATGAGTTCCATTGGATCGGGTCCGACGGCAGGCGAAGGCACCGGCCCGATCGCAGATAGTCCCTAGAGTGGCTTCGTCGGTAAGCAAGTTTCTAAACGAGTGCGCGCCGGGCAATGTCTGGAGGAGCGACATTACACGTGTACTACATCGTGTTGACCGCGCTCTTGCTGCAGTTAGGTTGCCTATCACGGCTCCATTCTCCTGCCCTGCTTCGTCGAGGATCGGTTATTAGCTGCGAGCATGATCCACGAAACGCATATCGTGGATACGAACTGCCTGACGATCTCCGCGTATGCGATACGGTCAATTGAATACACGTTACGAGTGACGACTCCTGTGCCTCCGTGCACGCCATGCGTAATGGGCCGCCCCCAGTTCGATGAGCGCATTCAGTTGACGTTGGTCGATGGCACGACTGGCAGGATCGATGACCTGCTTGAAGCAGGCGAATATCGCCTCGATTTCATCCGCACTACCATCGAAGCCGAGATCGCGAAGCGCCTGCAGGAGAAGCCGTTATTGGCTACCTTGCTGCCGGGCCGGCTTCGGGGAAACGCTAACCCACACATCCGGGGATCCTCGCCACGTTGCGTAGAAGCAATGCCCACATAGTGACTATTCGTACGGCACAAACGTGTTGGGTTCATCGGCGATACCGAGCTCGCGAAGCATCTTGAGGAAAAGTTCCTTCGAAGCCGCAAGCTGCTGCCGTGGTCGTTGATAAATCGCTAGCTCTTCATCGGTGGGCAGGCCCCAGTGCGGACCGTCGACAGTTCTCCGATCGTACTGCCATTCCCAATATCGTATGCGAGCAAGGAGGTTGCGTATTGAGGACACGTGGTATTCCGCGCCTTCAGCCACGGCAGAGTCGCGAGCAGATTCGATTTCGCGAATGAGGTCGTCGGCTGCCTTCCGGAGAGAAACCATGTGATTGGCTCCGTTAGATGTTACCTTATGGCGAACCGCATCCCGTCAATCTCATCCGCCCACCATTGCATCATCCGTACTCGTTCATCCCAGTACTCAGCCCGGTTGTACACTCGCCGCACCTTCTTTGGTTCCTGATGGGCGAGTTGGGCCTCAATAACATCCCCATCAAAGAGTTTCGCTTCGTTGAGCAAGGTGCTGGCAGTTGCGCGAAAACCGTGTGCCGTATGCTCAGCGCTGCTGAAACCCATGCGGCGAAGCGCCGAATTCATTGAGTTCTCCGACAGCACGCTCTTGCCTGACATCATCGAGGTGAAGACGTAGCGGTGATCACCGCTGTATGGACGCATCCCAGATATTACCTCAAGCGCTTGCCGCGAGAGAGGTACATCATGCGTTCGACGCATCTTGGTCTTCTCCGCCGGAATGGTCCACCGCGCCTCGCCAAAGTCGATTTCGCTCCACTCCATATGGCGGGTTTCACCTGGGCGGGCGAAGCACAACGCCTGGAGTTTCAATGCTCCAACCAGGGTCGGCCATCCCTCGTATTCGAACACCGCGCGCATCAGGCCTGCAACGGCCTCGGGTTTGGTAAGGGCCGCATGACTGACTACCTGCGGTCGCTGCAAGGCTCCCCTCAGAGCGTACGAGGGATCATTCTCAGCACGCGCAGTCGCGATTGCATATCGGAAGACTCTTCCAATTGCCGCACGGGTCGCAAGGGCGCTTTCGATCCGACCGCTGCGCTCGATTGACCTAAGGGCTTCGAGTACTTCAACCGCACTGATTTCGGATATGGGCCGGCGCGCCAGCGGTGCTGCAAGCTCGACCATCATCCACCGGTTCTTTTCTATGGTCGCTTCAGCCTTCCCGTCCCTCTTCATTTTGCCAAGGTACTCCTCGGCAACGAGAGCAAACGTGTTTGCGTGCGAGTTTGCGAGGTGGATGCGGTCTAGCCGCTTTTTGACTGAGGGGTCCTGACCGTTCGCGATAAGCCTTTTTGCATCCTCGCGCCTCTGTCGGGCATCGCTGAGGCTCACAGTTGGATACAGCCCAATCGAAAGCGTCTTTCGCTTGGTGGCGAACCGATAGTCCAGTCGCCACGAACGCGTGCCGTTCGGCTTAACGAGGAGGTATAGGCCGCCTCCATCCGCAAGTTTGAATGGCTTCGACTCAGGCTTGCGGTTGCGGAGCAACATGTCGGTAAGCGGCATTTGTCGGTATCGAAAACCTGAATCGGCTGCGGTACCGACGACGGTACTGTACTTTTTCGCGGATGTAACTGGACGATACCGATCACTTCGGCCTCGCGCGCGCGAGGCGAAACACCGGGATCACGGGGCTTTCGGGCTCTACGCAGTCGATACCGGATGAGAGATTGGAGCGGGTGAAGGGAATCGAACCCTCGTCGTAAGCTTGGGAAGCTTCTGCTC